>Ga0196964_10001051_pt1 | contig 14565 bp, 13 predicted proteins | sample S1_10metaG_FD_148615 | JGI IMG/M metagenome (GOLD analysis project Ga0196964, IMG submission 148615) | Soil microbial communities from Anza Borrego desert, Southern California, United States - S1_10 | ecosystem: Environmental > Terrestrial > Soil > Desert | place: USA: California | collected...
TAACCCTCCATCATCGACCGGATCCGTGACGGTAATCCTAGGCGTGACGGTATAGGTACTGTAGGCGACACCTGCGTTGGAGAGCCGTATGTCGATCTTCTCCCCTACCTGGAGATCACCGGCGACCAGCCTGTAAACCAGTTCGTGCTCGGTGTCGTTTCCACCTGTAAGGCCGACAGCGGGTGAAAGCCCGTCCGTCGAAATCTCGCCTGGAAAGAAGGTCCCCGATCCTGCGAGCTGTTCGGTTGTCGCGGTCCCGTCTGCGACCGATCCTGCTACCGCCTGGATATAAAGAGAGGTCGTGGTGATGTTTGTAAACGGGGTGATGATTGCATCGTCTGCCGATCTATGGCTGTACTGCCATTGAGGGATAAGGTTGTTGGACCCACCCTCGGATTTGGACTCGATCCTGAGCCTTCCACCCCTGTTCTTGGCCTTCGAGATGTTGGTATCGACCGCCGCCTCCCATGAAGCGGTTGTTTCGGTCCCATCATCTTTTCTGAACCTGAACTGGGACTGTCTAAGTGAACCTATTCCTGGCAAAAGGTCACGCTCCTTGCTTTATCGAAAAGTTCCTTGAACACGGCCTCCCTTACATAAACCCCCTGCCTGACCACCTGGACAGGCCTGTCGATCAGCACCCTTAGTAGTCCGTAAAGGTCGTGGTTCCACCACCTGCCGTCGTAGTAGGCAAACCAGTCACCTATCAGGATCAGGGGCGCAGCATTGGTCGGATCGTCCTGCCTTTGCGCAATGAGGACAAGCCCCTCTTTGGGGGAGGTTTCAGGGGGGCCTGAATAGCAATATCCGTCAGAATAAAAGAGCATCAGGTGGACCAGTAGACGTTGATGATTACTTCCGATGCGGTAAGGGTGCCGTCGTTGTTGTCTGCAAGCCCTGTGGGTGCCCTCACGCCTAGACCGTTGGTGAGGGGGATGTATCCGGGCCAGATTCCCTTGTTGTTTCCAGCTCCAAGTGAAGCAGTGGAGTTGGCAGGAACACCCGTTCTATGAATCGGGGTGTCGTTCTCATCCGGGGCAGTAGCCTTGTCGTAGAGCTTGACGTAGACCGGGGTGGCATCGAGGGAGAACACATCGACTCCCCAGAGTTTTCTAGCAGTGCTGGAGATCAATAGCTCGTCGGTCGCATCCGCGATGAAGCTGTAGCACTGAATCGCAGGGGGAGTCGTGGAGATGCCTGAATCGACGAGCCTGCGAAGGAGCTGCGCCAGGTGCTCATCGGCGGAGAAGGTTTCTACAAGGGCCACAGGGCCGTCACCGGCTGTTCTTGTGAACTTGACGTGGGTTGCGCCAACCGCGCTGAAATATAAGCTCAGGCCATCGGCAGCGGTGATGGTTCCGCCTGCCGCAATAACACTGCCCGCGCTGGTGATTGAAAGGATGTTCGCGTAGGTCCTCCCATCATCCCAGGAAGCCGAGATCGTGCCTGCAAGGGATGTGATGTCTCCGAATTGCAGCTTGAATCCGCCAACATGCCGGTTGAGGGCAAAAACCGCATCTTTGTTGTCAGCGTTGACGACAATGGGGGCGCGTCGATTGGTTAGTGGTGTAGTCATGGTGAATCTCCTCACCTAAAGGTGAAAGGGAGCAGGTGGGCCACGATTGGCCGAAGACGTGTGTTACAATGCGGCTATGCGGAAACTGCTTTTGCTGGCCGTGGTACTTTCCGGGTGCGCTGGCAGTACATCCACGACGACCCACCTTTATCAGGGCACGTGGATAGGTAGCTGGAAGTCCGGTGTAGACCAGAACGGCAACCCGCTTTCATCTGGCAATGCGACGGTATCCGTTTCAGGCAATGGCACCATCATCGGAACCCTGTTCAATGTTCACGAAGGTAACACCTTCATGGGTGACGGCATAGTAACAGGGGCAATCAATAACGCTGGTGCGCTTACCGGAAACGTTTCCTATCAGTCGTCACCAAATAGCCCTTTGCAGAGCCAAATGGCTAAATCCGGCAATGTCGCCACTGGAACATGGATACACTTCCCACAGCCTATGGGGGAGTGGCATTTAGTGATGCATTTCGAGCGCCAGTGAAAGCTCTGGATGTAAACCTCACTATCATTCTTGGCGCGGTGTGCCTAGTGTTCCTACTTGCCTGCGTCGCGCTCATCTGGCGCGAGAACAAGTGGGAGGCTATCTTGCTTTTTTCTTTTTTGGCTTGCGGGATTTGTTGGGTGCTTCTGAGGGCTTAGGGTAACGGTTAACACTTTGACCCACGAATTCCCTCGCGCCAGTCCATACCGCCATGCCAAGGCCATCCTCTGAATATGCCTTTTTCACCGATTGCATAATGATTGGGGCCATTGTCATCCACCCTTCTTCCGGGATATCCGACTCAAAGCCCGTGAAGGCGGATCGAATCTCGTCGTTCTTCTTACCGCTCAGCTTTTGGTTTAGGTACGATGCCCCCTCCCAGCCAAGGCGGACGGCGGGGCTTAGTGGCCGTACCGCCATATCCCCAAAGACCTGTGGGAGATTCTTCTGGTGAGATGGATCAAGCCCGTAGGCAACCATCCTGACCGCATCTCTAAGCCTTGGGGCCAGACCTGCCGAGGGGTCCCAGACCTCATCTCCTTTCCTCATCTTGAGAAAGTCTGAAGATGTGGGGTTGAAATCGACCTCGTACCCGCCAAGCTCCGCCATCTTGTAAAGGGCGTATATCTCGCCTGCCGTTACCGCCATGTCCTGAACATTGGCGATTGCGCCCCTGTTCCCAGAAAGGGCCTTCACGGGGTTCCTCACCGCCTCACCGATCATTGCCCACCTGGAAGCCTCATACCTTGGAGATGTGAGGATGACTTCAAGGGTCTTGGGAACGTGCTTGAAGTTCCCCCTTCCCGTGGAGTTGTTGATGAACCTTGCCCTTTCCGCTAGCTCGTCAGCCGAGTACCCGCGCTTGTAGGCATAGTCGAAAAGATCGGCCCTGACCTGATTGATGAAGGTGTGCTGGAATCTTTCGAGTGATCCACCTAGGGACTCACCGATAATGGGGACCTTCTTTAGGAGCCTGGAGAATGAGAGTTCTTCCGGCGCTGTCAGTGTATTCGTCCTTTGAAGTCCTGCCTTCTTGTCGATAAGGGCCATCTTCTGCCCGCCGATCTCCCTTTCGTCGAGACCGCGTTGCCATTTGGCAAAGTTCTTTTCAGAAAAAGCGTTCTTTGCCGCTTTGCCTAAAGACTTGATAGCGGTGAGGGGCCTGGACCATGCGAACAATCCCTGGCGGGTGACGATGCCGATATCGGAGCCGAGCTGCGTTCCCCGGATGATGCTCGCACCGCCCCGGATGATCTTGTCGCCGGTCGTTCTCGATCTCTCTCTTAGAGCCGACCTGACCCTGCCTGCCCAGATATCCCGTTCAGCCTTGAGATCAGAAAGTTTCCTATCGACTAGCACTTCCTTAGATGTGGGGATTCTGAAGTTGCCCGTTTCGAGCTGCATCTTCAAATCCTCGATCTGGCCTAGAAGCTCTTTGGCCCTTTGAGCTTTCCCGGTGGAGCTTTCGCGCTTTGCCTGCGCTCTAAGGGAGGCGATCTGCTTTTGTATCTCAGTCCTTGTTTTAGGCTGGGAGTGCGCGGCCATGTCGATAACGGTCTGCCTATCGACTTCCAGACCTAGTTTTTCACGGAACGTGGTCTGGACTGAGACGACAAGCTCTTCGAGACTTGCAACCCCTAGCTTGAGATGCGCTGAAACAATTCTGGTGGCAAGATTCAACCGCTCGGGGACTGTCTTGATATCGTCCCATGTGATCGAAACTGCTCCTCTTTGCCGGTTCTTCCCAACCCCTTTAGAGGAACCGACCATCTCCCATTCCTTGGCAAGAGAGTCGATTTCTGCAATGATCGCCTCCCGGTCGTAGGTTCTTGCTGCGCGTTTACCCTTGATCTGGACGCTTGCCCTTGCTTCTGCGAGTTCTTTTTCGAGCGCGGATATTCGTTCGTCTCTTGCCGCGACCTCTCTTGTGAGCTTATCGAACTCCTCGATATCTTTGGGTTTGACGGGCTTGATCCGGTCGGCCTCTGCGATGACGCTTGCAAAGCTGCCCTCGTTGATATCCGTCCCTGCCTGGAGCGCCCTGCCGACATCCGACCACGCGCCCTTGCCCACCTGGACGTTTTGGGAGAAGGTGATAAGCCTTTCCCTTGCCTTTTCGTACTCGGAGAAGGCTTCGTCGAACCCCTTGGTGCCTCTGGCCTGGTTCATCCTCTCGGCCTTTGCGTTAAGGTCCTTCATCATCCGCGCCTTGCCCTCTAGGAGCATCGCTGCGGTATCTGCGTTGAAGTGAACGTCGCCTGAGGCTACTTTTTCGGCAAGGGAATCAAAATCGAACGAGGCACCTGTCTTTTCCTCGATTTCTTTTACCTTTGACTGGCCGACCTGCTGCCACTCCCTGGCAGACCTTCCCTTCATCGGCTCGATCTCGCCAAGTATCTCCGCCTCCCTCTTTTGGACCTGGTTTGCAAGGCCCGTCGCATTTGACGTTTCCTGCCGTTTTACGGGGGTTTCTGGGGGCTTTACAGGCTTTGGGGTAGTTTGGGTGACAGGCGCAGCTTCTTTAGGTGTAAAATTGGTGGACGGCCCCGCAGTTGCAGCGGGCTCCGGTGGTTTCACCGTCGAACCTTTAGCCGCCCGTTTTGGGAGCTTGGCTTTGGAAAGTGTCTTGCTTGCCTTGTTGAGAAGGCCGGTTCCAAGGTAGTTGAGCGGATCGGATGCCATCTCGCCTGCAAGCCTTCCGGTTTCTTCTAGCTTTAGCTCTGGCTTAAGTCCAGACTTTCCTAGAAGGGAGTTGCCGAAATTCTCTAGCCTGAGACCTGCGGACTGGCCCATCTTCCCGCCAAAGTCCATCACGGACTCCCTGGCATTGACCACCGCCTGAACTATGTCATCGAGGAAGGGGATATTCCCCGAGCCTGCTATTTGGGAATCCACCGGCCCAGCCGATCCACCACCTGTAGGGATGTACTTGTGTGTTGCTTTTGGTGGCTTCTTCCCGTTTACTTCCGTAACGATCCCATCTGGCCCTTCGGAGTATTTGAGCTTGGCCTGGCGCGAATACGGACCGCCCTGGGGCATGCCCTCAAGCGAGCTCATAGGCCCCTTGCGGGTGAATGAATCCAGGGCCCGGCTTGCTATCTTGTTGAAGTCCAGCTTGTGGGACCTTATCACCTCGTCAAGGTCATCATCCGTTGGATCGGACTTACCTTTCCAGGGATACTTGGTACCGTCAGGCGCAATCGCAACCCGCGATCTCTTGTCATAGCGCCATCCGTTTGGGCCTTGAAGGATATCCATTTACCGTGGGGGCCCCCACTTGGAGCCCGGTGAGCCAACCTTGACCTTCTTTTTCGGCTTCTTGGCCTGCCCGAAGAGGTTCTTTACTGCCGACCCCGTCCTCTTTGCCCCGATCTCACCCAGCGGCAGCTCTCCGCCTTTTGGGTTGTTCTTGATGAACTCCTCTATCGCCTTGTTGTCTAACTGGAAGTTTTTCGACATCTGGGGAGAGGGAGGGGCGCTGATCTGGGTCGGCCCGGCACTACTTGTAGTAGGGGGTTTACGCGAGGTGAGGCTTTTTTCCTTTGCCGCGATCTGCTTTTCGAGTTCTGCAAGCTGGGCGGTGAGCCGCGCCGCATCCTCGCCCTCATATTTGCCCGTGTCCTCGTTCCAGAAGTCGTTCCGCTTTTTGAAGACCCAATCCCTTTCTTCTTTCAGGGACTCGATCTCGCTTTCCTCTGCTGAGCGCAAGGCTTTGTAGGCTTCCTCTGCGATCTGGGCGTTGAACTGGTTCTTGTCGAAGTTGAACTTTTCGACCGCGAGCTGGAAGTTCTGCGCTGCGAGTGCGGCATAGAACTGGGCCATCTGTGCGCGGTTTGCAACCTCTACCGGATAGAGCGAGTTCTTTTGCCTTTGCGCCTCCACGCGGAGCCTCATCAGCTTTTCTGTCTGGGGGAGCATCCTGACATCCGAGGCGATAAGCTGCTTCTTCAAGTGGTCGATCTCATGCCCCAACTGGGCGTCTTTGACATCCCATGGCAAAAGGGCGTCGATCCTCTTGGTTCTGGCCTGGATGTTCTCTTCCTGCGCCTCCCTCTGTGCCGTGAGTGCCCTTCTTGCCTCCTGCTCGGCGTTCCACTTATCCGTAAGCTCTTTATCGACCCTCTCCGCGACTGCTTTGTAGCGGTTGTAGTAGGGGGTGCCTTGAAGCTCCTCCAGCGCCACCAATGCATCGCCTGGGATGTTGGCCTGGGAAATCCTTGCAATCGCCGACTGGACCCTTTGCTTTTCCTCTAGCCTCAACCTTCCCCTTTCCTCGGCCTTTTTGATATCCCTTGCCGACTGCTCTTGAAGTCTGAGCTTGAGATAGCCGATCTTTTCCTCCCGCTTTTGCAGATTCGCCTTGTAGACAAGCATCTGCTGCTGGAAGTCCTGGTCTCTTTGCTGGAGCATTCCCATAAAGGGGGCAGCGCCGATATTGAAGGCATGTTCGGGCGTTCCAAGGGAAAGGAGCGCCGAAAGCGCCATCGCTTCCCTCGGGGGTGTTTTGGGGTTCCCAATTTGCGGAACCTGGGGCGAGCTATTCACCTCCGAGTCGAGCTGGCTTAGAATCTCATCGAACTCCGTATCGTCAAAGTCCGCCGAGTCTCCGGCAAGGTCGAGGGCCATATCCGCAGCCTTGGCCGCATTGACCTCGTTCCACATCCCCTCAACGGTTTGACCTGTGAAGGCCTTGCTCATCAGGATATCGCCCCAATCTCTCTTTTGCGAATACGAACCGACCGAGTTGACAAGGTGCGCCATCTCAGGCTCGATACTCTGGAGGGCCTGCGCAAGGGGCTCCACCATGTCCATCATGGGGGGTCTTACCGGTTCAGGCCCGTAGCTTTGGGGGTCGATCCTTTCGTCCATTACCACACCTTGGTCTGCATGCCTCTCGCGAGGTTCATCATAAAGTTCTGCGGGTTCTGCCCGCCACCCTGCATGAACGGCATGAGGCCCATGAGCATCTGCGAGGGGTCCTGAATCCGCGATCTGGCCATCGCCTCACGGTTCTGGGCTGAACCCATCGCCCCACCTAGCATTCCTGGGTTTGCAGAGGCGTAGGCGTTTTGCTGGTCCCACCAGGACTTGTCCCTTATATCGTTTCTGAGATTGTCAAGAAACGATCTGTATTTGGTCTTCACCGCATCCAAGCGGGTGCCGATCTCCGAATCGCCCGGCTTGTACCCGGCTGTTCTTAACGCGCCAGCGAGGTTCCCCATATCCCTTCCCTCGTACCTTGCAGTGTCCTTTTCGACTGCCGCGATACGTCTTTCAGGATCGAACTCGCCTGACTTTTCTGCCTGCTCAGCCCTTTGGAAAAGAGTGTCCCATAGCTTGGTGACACGCTGCTCCATTGCGCGGGACATGCGATTGGCCTCACCCGCCTCCCTCCTGGCGGCATTGTTGGCCTTCTTGCCCTGGATCATGCTCACTGCGCCAAGGCCTGCTGTTACTGGATCAATTGCCACGTTTTGTCCTTCCTTTGAGAATCACTTGCTCTAGGGTCCATCCGTGGTCCCTTAGAGCGTGGGCGAGTTTGGGGTTTGAGACATTGGCCCATACCTCGTCAAACCCCCATTCCGATGCCTGCCTCCTTGCGCGGGCCATAAGGATCGCAGCCTCCATACCTGAGCCGTAGACCTCGTGAATCCACGCCTCATTTCCTTCCTTGTTCTCGATAACGGAAACTGCGACATACCCGCCGTTTTCACCGATGAACACCGCATCTGCCTTGATGTGGGGGAGCTCCCCCGGCTCTCTGAGTCTTGTCAAATCTTTTGAACCCTCATCACTGAGCCCGCCTTCATCGTTGCAATGGCGGCGACCTCCGATCTGAAACGAAGCTGCGCCGTTCCCGCTAGGGCCCCCGCCCTCAGCACTCCTGCTGCGTAAACAGGGACATCGGTATTGGCAGTAGGAACGCCTGTCGAAACACCCACTGAGGCATCGTCTGCGATACTCGAACCTCCCGTCAAAGTTCCTGTATTCGCTAGTTGATGAAAGAAGGTCATGCCGACAGAGAGGACGGCCTGGCTTACGTCTAGCTGGAGACCGTAACCCGTCGTATTGGCGGGGCTGCGCATGGTGGCAAAGACCTCCACCACATAGGTCGAGTTAGCTTCAAAGCTGAACGAAAGCCCCGTTACGTTTACCGGGGTCGTATTGGCAAGGGTCGAGACATCCGCAAGCAGAACCCCCTTGAAAACAAACGGATCACCCGCTGAAACCCATGTCCCATCCCCTCTTAAAAAGTTGGAAGATGATGGGGTCCCGCTACCTAATCTCGCCGGCGGAATGATCGAGGTGATATCGGAACCGGAATGCGTGTGAGTGGTATTCGACTTACCAGCTAGAAGGGCATTGACTTCGGTCTCGGTGTAATACCTTGAATCATGGTCGTGAGATGTATCCGCCTTTCCTGAAAGTAAAGAAGTGACCTCGCTTTCGGTGAAATACCTTGAGTCGTGGTTATGGGCAAGATCGGCCTTTCCTGCAAGCAGGATATCGAGCTCGCTTTCGGTGTAATATCTCGAATCGTGGTCATGAGTGGGAAGGCCACCGGGCACCGATTCCCAGCCCGTATCGTCAGCCTTTCGCCTGATGGACTGACCGGGGCCGATTTGAATGTTTGCAGGGATATCCCCGAAAGTGCTCATGCGTAGCCCAAATCCTTCAAAAGCGAGTAGAGAACGTCCGCCAGCTCGTTCACGCTCGATGCATCCGCGTCATACGTCCTGTCCGTAGTCCCATTGGTCACAGTGTAGAGGCTCGTGGAGATCGGTCTTGCCGGGGTAGCGCCCCACTGCGGAACACCTGATGAGTCGATATAGCTGAAGATGTGGCAGTAATAAAGGGATGGAAGCGATCTAAGCGTGGTGGTATCGGGCTTTTTGATCGTGCCGGTATTGGTTCCAACATTGAAAAGCGGAATGAAGTTGACTCCCTCGATAGCATCCCCCAGGGTTATGTCGATTGTCGCCGTGACGTTAAGTGAAAGCGAATCGGCGCTGGTGATATCTCCTGACGTGAGCGTCGTATTGGCGCTCATCGTGTAGGTCGAGCCAGAACCGGCGGGCATTAGGTGTCCAGCCTCTTCGCGAGCTTTGTGTCATCCCATGAAAGCCTGATATAGCAGCCCTCCATTTCGGGAATTTCGATTTCAAACTCATGGTCCATGCCCTGCTGTTCGGGAAGGCACAATGCATAGCGTTTCCCTGCCGGGATTTGGTACTTTTGCTTTTTCCTGGAAGATAGAACCTTCACGCTGGCGGGTTCATGGACGCGCTCTCTTTCGAGATACAACCTGAGAATCCTCCTGTTGGGGCCATTGAACGCTTTGGACCTCCAATGGCCAGTCGGCATGAAGTTCCCGCCGTCTCTTTTGATCCCCCCAATAAAGGTGGAATCGGCTGAGTTCCATTCGAGTTCGTCAACCTGGCCCGTCGAGCGGATCACCCTGAGCCTTCGCTTGGTAGAAGGTGCCACCCGGTAGAACGTCCCTGATTCGGAACCCGTGTTGTAGCGGTAGAACTCCCACTCCCTTTCCCCCGTTACGACAGAGGGCCTTCGCAAAACCATCGCCCTTTGCCCAAGGACCACCCATAAGGCGTCCTGCGCGTCGTCGGTAAAGACCTGAATCTTGGAGATATCGGCTGACTGCTCATCGACAAGGAAGGAGCGGAGCTTGCCGCGAATATCTCTTGTAAGCTCGATTACCCTTCCGTCGATCTCCCGGTTCTCCGATCCTGAGGGGTAAATAAAATGCACACCCGATCCGTGCCGGTCCACAAAGGCAGCGCCAATGTTTCCGTTATCGTCCCTGAACCTGCAAAAGGCGAACTTCCCGGCGCACCCGAAAGAGGTCCCAAGTCTCTTGCTTGGCGACATCGCAGCGGGGTATCCGCCTGTATCCACCTGCTCATAAACGCCGTTCGATCCAAAGATCACGGCAGAGTTCCCGACCTGGACCCCCCCTAGCGGGATATCCGAATACCCCTCAGCAAGGGTGAAATTGGCTCCCCTTGTCTGATCGTCCACATCGTCAAGGGCTGTGTACTGTCTTTCCGGCTCCCCGACTGCCGAATGCCTCACGTTGGAGCTTCCCGTCTTGTAAAGCCACACGACCCACTCCTTGAAGACAAAGGCGTTGGTTACGTTCGTGTAGGTAAAGGGTGCGGGTTTGTAGGCGGTCAGGGCAAGGGCTTCTACATAGGTGAGCCGGTAGTCGTAGGTCGATGTTCCGTCTGCCTGGGTGACGACCCTTCGCCATGCGGTCCCGGTGCTCGCATCGTTTCTTGTAAGAACGTAGATGCGGTTGTTGTCCGCCTCGGATGAGTTGGCAAAGCCTGAGAACCTTAGATGGACGCCAAGGCCTGGAAACGGAAAGGCCCCGCTTGGCTTTTGCCCCTCCAAAACGCTCGGGGGGATGAAAAGCAGGGGTGAGAGTCCAGATTCAAACCCCGTGCCCGAATTGTAATGAGAATACGCGACCTGAACGCCAAGGATCGTGGGGTTCCCACCCGTCTGGTCCCTGTACTCGATGCCGCCGATGATCGGAAGCGAGACCCTTAGCCTGTTGTTCGAGGCGGTACCGGATGAGGTTTTGACCTTGTAGTAGATTTTGAGGTACCGGACGTTATCGAAATCCGCCCTCGTCTTTTCTGCGAAGTGGCCGTAGACGGTATACGATCCGCTGACGTTTGCCACCCGCAGATCGTTTGGGATAAGGGTCAATGGCGAGCCGTCGTTGTTGATGAACTCGAAGCGGATGCTCGATTCAACGATATCGAAAAAGGAGGTAAGGGGCGCTAGGTTGAAGGCGAACTTGTCGTTGTTGGTAAAGTTCTGAATCCCCGCATCCCCGTCATTTAGATCAAAGCTGACCGAGGATTCGAGCGTGGAGTTTGCCAGGTGCCCCACGATGAAAGAGCCGTCGGTTTCGACCGAGGAGTTGGTCGCGGTGGCTGAACCCGTATAGGCGACCTCGCCCGCATCGGCAGGGTTCAACCCGGTAAAGGAAAGCGTCGAATATGGCGTGTTGGCCCCGCCGTAGGTGATCGAATACCCCGGCGCGGAGGTTGGACCCGTGGGAGGAGTCAGGGCGGTCCAGCTCGTGGTATCTCCTAGCGTATGGCGGTAGACCGGTACCGTATGGTTTGGGTTGATAAGGTACGAAAGATCGTCAAAGGCAAACCCCGCCCAGTCCGAGGCGTGAAGGTTCGTCGCCCCTGTAATCGCGGTGGGGGCAAGCGTGGTGGCGTTTCTTGAATAGGCCCTTACGTCTGAACCCAGATGTTCAAAGCTGATATATTCCTCGGTTTCAGCGTTTGAGGAGTTGAAGCCCTGGAGATAGACAAGGCCATAGGTATTCGTAAAGCCCGATTGAGCGCTTCTGAGATTCTTGTACCCCCACCTGGAGGCAAGCCTTCCGTCCTCATGCCTTGCATTGAGTTCAGAAGAGGCGCGAAAGGGCTGTAGGTTGCGCTTATCGACGCTCGTGGACGTACCAAGAAAGAGGTCTATCGCCAATCCGGGCATGACCCCCTGGTTTTTCGTCCGAGGAACGCATTGCGGTTCTCTCTCGATCTTCGCTCAGCCTGCTCTCTCCACCAGTTGTCGTTTGCGCTCATCCTTCTCCATGCCTCTTCCTCGGAAGCGTTCGGAAGGGTGCCAAAGGAGACCGCGAGTCTCACCACCGCCTGATGGTCCTCGCTTGGAACGGGAAGCTCCTCGTTATCGTCCTCGCCGTTTACAAGATCGTCAGGGATCGTCCAGCCCTCTATGTAGCTCGTATAGGCTGAATCGGTCTTGGGATAGAGCCTTAACTTGTCTCCTGGTAGCCATACGGCGATTCTTGGCTGGCCCGAGGAGTCTGTCCTGTAGGTTGGATAGTGTCGCTGGAACTCTGCATACGTCCAGAGGCCATATTCGAGGCCGTCTCTTCTTGTGAGTGTGGTTCCATTGATCGTGACCGTTCTCGGTCTTAAAATCCGTTTGGATACAACGTCTAGGTCCCGGCAGTCATAAGGTGTGGTTTGGTTTACGGTAAGAGTCAGGGATACCGAGTCGTCGTAGTTGCAATACGTGAGCTTTGACCACCAGATGCAGGCGCGGGAGATCAGATCGGTTGCCCCGGCTGCCTCCTCCACGTAATTCCCCTCCTCGGTCAGCGTGAGGCCCTTGTAAAGGTTCACATCAAGCCGCGCCTGGGCCAGGAGTTCTTCTCTTGCGTCTGCTAGTGTCATAGGTTTAAGGCCCCCCGAAGGGGGCCAGCGGTTACGAAGTCCAGCCCGTGAGCTTTCCGCACATCGCGGGATGCTTGACAACGAACGCCATCCAAGCGCGAAGGGCAAAGCCAACCTTCGCGCCCTTCAGGAGTCCTTTCATCAAGTCCTGCGGGATGGTGTCGATCTGCATCTTCTCATCCTTCATGTAAAGGCGAAGAGCTTCCGGGGTGAAGAGTCCGACGACAGAGCTGGTGCATCTTTGCTCTAGCGCGAACGTGATCCCGTCGTAGTGGACCAGCCCGCCACCTTCATACATGTTCCAAGAGGTGGGAACCGCCGAGGCATAGCCCCTGAGCTCCTGCTTGATCTTGTTGAAGGGGACCTTGCCGCAGACGCCGACCGAGGCGTTGCCGCCATCGACCTGAATGTCTGCCCGCATGTCGTCTATGTCGTCCAGATCGCCAGGACCGCCGACATCCGTCTCGTTGCCCGACCAGTCGGGGTTGTCCCCCGCCCTTGTCAGGGTGCCGTAGGTGCCGGTCGCATCGACTGCGTACTCCCAGCCGCCAAGCGTGGTTCTTGCCTGGTCGTTCGTGGAGTTGATCCCATCGCCGATGGTCTTCTGCCAGGAAAGGCGAATACGGGTAAGCACGTCCTCCACATAGGAGGCAGTCCTTGCCTCGTTGCCCTGAATGAGATCGTAGTCGGAGTCCCGAATCGCCTCATTGTGCGAATAGTGCGTCCACGGGAATACCGCGGCGCCAATCGCGTTGGGATTGTTGTTCCAGGAAACCGCGTCAAGCTGGTTGGCATCGGCTAGAGTGTTGATAGTCTCCAGCTCGCCAAGAAGCCGAACGACAAGGTTGTTGCCCTGTACCTGGTAGTCCTTCTTGAAGACATTGTTCCAGTTGGGGACTTCCTTGTTCCCGGAGGGGCCGTTTAGACCCATCATTGCGTAAAGAAGCGCATTGCGCTTGACGACGATTGGAGTGAAGTTCAACTCCATCCACTTGTTTACAGCGGATGATAGGGCGTCCGTATTTAACGAACCGCCGTCCCAAATAGCCATCCTTGGCTACCTCCTAAGCGTGATTAAAGAGTCGCCTCTGCGGCGAGAATGTCAGCGAATGCCGCGCCCGGTCTGAGTTCGGCGCGGGTGGTTCCCCCGCTTGTGTTCGAGGGCAGGTTCCTGACCTTTTGGCTTCTTGCGTATTCCGCTACCTTGCGGGCTATCTTGTCCACATGATGTGCCCGGAATGCCTTCACGGGATCGAGGCCGGGAAATTCCTTCAGCGCCTCGATGACCAGCTCTTTTGTCACCCATTGATCGTCCGAGGTCTCATGCTGCTGCTTGATCCTTGGAAGAACCTCTTCTGCTGCCGAGGCCAGTTTTTGGCTCTCGGTTTGCGAGGTGAAGTGCTGCTTGACGGGTTCGAGTTCGCCCTTGATCTCGGATACCACGCTCCGAATGATCCTTTCAGCCTCAGATAGAAACTCAGTTTTCCATCTCTGCTTGGTCTGGGCGACCGACTCTTGCTCCCATAGCGCGTCTTCGTCCTGGGGTTTACTGGCTCCAAAATCAGGTCCGTAGGTGGTTTCGAGCGCCGCTTTAAGCTGGGCGAATGCCTGCGGGGCGGTGCTTGGGTCCTGGAACTGATGATAGAACTCCACAAGCGGCTCATACTGCTGCTTGAACTCTGTAAGTTCTTTAGCCTGTGTTTGCTGCTCGTTCATCCATTTTTGAATCCCCTTTTCCTTCTGGGCTTTGTAGGCTTCCCACTTGGCTTTAAGGACAGGGTGTTTTTCAAGGTCTGGATCGAGCGATAGGTCAGGGGTATCTTCTTCCTCCTCTTCCTTTTCCTCTACCACGCCGGGTACAGGAGGGTCGGTAGATTCAGAAATGCCTTCCTTGGCATCTGTCTCTTCGTCCGGGGTCGGCTGCTGGCCTTCCGTCGTAAGAATGTCTTCGAGAGTCGATCCCGAAGTGAGTTCGTTTTCTTCCATGATTGTTTTTGCTTAGTAGGTGTCCAATAGGAGGTAGCGTAAAGCCTTCCTTTGGGGTCCCTTGATAGCGCCGTAGACGCTAAATCTGTTGGGGCTGCGGAGCCTGCTGCAGCATCGGCATGCCGCCTTCCATCATCGCAAGCATCTGCTGGTTGATGAGTGCGTCTGGGTCCTTTTCGCCCATGTCGGCAAAGAGCCGCTTTCGGACTTCGACCGGGTTGAGCATCGGGTCTTGCAGGAACGGCATCCATTTACCCTGCGCGACCTGC
>Ga0196964_10001052_pt1 | contig 14564 bp, 32 predicted proteins | sample S1_10metaG_FD_148615 | JGI IMG/M metagenome (GOLD analysis project Ga0196964, IMG submission 148615) | Soil microbial communities from Anza Borrego desert, Southern California, United States - S1_10 | ecosystem: Environmental > Terrestrial > Soil > Desert | place: USA: California | collected...
GTCCAAGTGCCTGGAGGCATTCAGACTTTTGACCCCCCCCTACCCTCGCGTTCGCTCCGCGCGGGCTTGGGCCGTCTTCAGGCTGTGGTGTTCACCGCAGAGCGCCTGCCCATTGCCGACATCGAACGGAGCACCGCCATCCTTCAGCTCGACGATGTGGTCGGCGAACAGGCGGTCGCTTGTGTGCGGGCCTCTGCCGCATCCAGGCCATTGGCACTGGCCTCGCGCGCGCCTGATCACCCGCTCTCGCCATTCGCGATGCTCAGGTGACTTGTAGTGAGGGTCTACCGTCTTGGCCGGGACCCTTGCGGTGCGCAGGTCTGCGGTGGCGACGCGGGGCTTCAGGCTCGCGAGCTTTGCCATCAGAAACGGCAACGCCCGGCAGGTGTTGGACCTCCGGGCGCAGTTCCGAACTCAGGACAAAGCGCTAGCATCAGCGGGCACGCCTGTCAATACCACGAGGCCCAAGGCCATAGTGTTCGGCCAGGGCATCCAAGGCCAAGCGCAACGCCATCATGCCAGATTGTTCAGCGTACCTGCCTCGCTGTCCCTTCATTTCGGCCCACTGGCCAGCGGTGCCCTCCATGCACACCACATGCAGCAGCACGGGGGCCAGAACACCCATGGCGCGCATGACGACAAGGTAGCGCATCATGGCGTCCCGCTTCACATCCACCACGTGGATAGCGCCTCGGGAACCTTGCCCGTTGATCATGTCGGTGAGGTCTGCGGTGATCCTGGGCTCAATGCCCGACAGCAGCCAGGTTTGGCGCAGTCGATCACCGGCGGCCCACTGATGCGGCTCGATCAGCTTGCGCCTCCGGTAGTGGTCGAGCGGAGCAGGGTCGAGCGAACGGCGCACCGTGGCCGCACCCTTGTCGCTCTTGATGTCGACATAGGCCATGTGCTGCCAGCGCTCGGGCGGGCCGCGGTCGTCGCTCTGCGTGGCGACCACGACGCCGTTGCGGTCGCGCTCCAGGGGCGACAGCTTCGCAGCCTTCCGCTTCTTCGACATGCGCCCTGATCCCCCGATTTGAACGGCCAGCATCACGCCTCGCCCTCAACCAACTTCTTGATCTCAGCGAGCAGCCATTCGTCGCGAAGGGCGCGCTCAAGCAGGTGTTCGGCCTCTTGTGTGAGCGACCTGCCGCTGCGCGCCGCCGCCCGCTCAACCATCTTCCGCGTCTCCCACGTCACACGGAGCGACAGCGGCAGCCGGTCGCCGCGCCTGTAGACCGTCGTCATCGGCCTGCCACCTCTACGCCTCTTCGGCTTCGCAACCATCACGCCGCCCTCCGTCCGTAAATCCGCTCGCCCATCGCCTTCGCAAGCTCCCGATCGTCCCAGTTGAGGTCCGCGAGCCGGACCACGAGCACGCCATGCCGGGCCAGCAGCTCGGCGCAGAACTGGCGCCACCGCTCCGCCGCGCTCGGGCCGCTCGCCAGCAGGCGGGTGATGCGGGAGGTTGCGTAGCCGGTGCTCAATTCGCCGTCTCCGCGGCGCGGGCGATGCGCTTGGCGTGCTCGGCGGCTTCGGCCTGGAGCCTCGCAAGCTCAGCGGGCGAGACGCCGCCGGATCCGCTGGCCAGCCGCTTGTCGCGGGCCTCCAGCACGGCTTTGTTGAAGTATTCCAAGCCTCTGGGCGGGGTGTAGTTCGGTCGCTGGGCGATGTTCGCGACCGTCGCGAGGATATCGGCCTCGAACTCACAACCCATTGCCTCCCAAGCACTTATCGGCCCTGCGTGCACTGGGTGCTTGGTCGCGTCGATGCGAGCCACGGCAACGAGTCTGTCCAGCCTAAGGGCTAGCTCCTGCTTTTCCCCTCCCTTCCCTTCCCTTCCCTTGGACGCTGTAACAGGGTCTGTGACAGTCTCTGTTACAGAGCTTTTGACAGGCGGCGCATGCTGCGTGTCACTGCCTCTGTTACGTGCGTCGCGCGCCTTCTGTGTCCGGTCTCGCTGAGCAACCTTTCGGCGCCACGCCTCGATCGCCTGCTCGGCGACCACGGGGTGGTAGAGCCGACCGTCCGAACACCTCACCCAACCATGCAGCGCCATGGCCTTGACCTTCCTCCACGTCTTGATGTCGCGCCCGAGCTCGGCCAAGCGGGTCAGCTCGACGTCATCGTCGGGGATCGATGCCGCGGGCTGCTGGTGCCAGGACTTGAGCCACAGGGTGAAGCCGGCGCGCCACTCGGCGTCGTTGGCCTTCGCGTGAAAGGCCGAGCCGAACAGACGCGCGATCATCACCGGCAGGTAGGGGAAATCGCGTAGGTCCACCTCGGCCAGCACGAGCGGATCCGGCAGCGGCTCGCTCATAGGGCATCCTCGCGCCGTTCCAGATTGCCGAACCGGTTCAGCCCGATCTCGCAGAACAGGTGCACCGTGCCGACGCTGCCGTGCCGGTTCTTGTCGATGATGACGTCGACGGTGTTGCGCGCCTTGGCGAGCTTGGCATCGTGCAGGATGGCCTTGTCGCCATCCTTCGGCTTGCTGCGGTCCAAGTAATACTCCTCGCGGAACACGAACATGACCACGTCGGCGTCCTGCTCGATCGAGCCCGACTCGCGCAGGTCGGCCAGCCTGGGGATGGGCGGGTCGCGCTGCTCGACCTGCCGGTTGAGCTGCGACAGCGCGAGCACTGGGGCGCCGATCTCTTTGGCCAGCGCCTTCAGGCCTGCCGTGAAGTGCTCGATATGCAGCCGGCGATCCTGGCGCTCGAGGTGCCGCGGCGCGCGCATGAGGCCGATGTGGTCGACCACCAGTAGCGCCACCGGCGCGCGGCGGTGTAGTCGAAGCGCCCTTGCCCGGATGGCCTCGAGCGTGATGCCGCCGGTCTCGTCGATGACCAGGTTGTTCGGCATTGCGGCCTGAGCGCGCGACAGCTGCTCAAGCTGATGGCCATCGACCCTACCGCTCAGGATGCTCTCGTAGGGAATGCCGGTGCGCGCGGCCAACAGGCGGGCCGCCAGACCGTCAGCGCCTTCCTCCAGGCTGAAGTAGGCCACCGCCTTGTCGGGGTGCTGCTGCGCTGCCCGGCTGGCAATACGCGCGGCCAGCGCCGTCTTGCCCATGCTGGGGCGGGCCGCCAGCACGATCAGCGCCTGCCGCTTCATGCCGCCGAGCCGGTTGTCGAGGTCGACGAGCTCGGTCTTCAGTCCGGGCGCCACCTTGCCATTGGCGATGTCCTGCGCCTTCTGCACCGTGGCGTTGGCGGCGCCGCTCAGGTCGACAGAGGCGCCGGCGTCAGGCCCGCCATCGGCGATGCGCTCGACCTCGGCGCCAATCGCCTGCATCAGCTCGGCCGCAGTCTCCTCGGTGGCGGCATCGTAGGCGCGCGCCCTGACGTCCTCGGCCAGCCGGATCAGCTCCCGCTTCTGCCACAGGTCGAAGATCGCGCGGGCGTATTCCTCGACAGCCAGGCCGCCCAGGAACGATGACGCGAGCCCTGATAGGTAACTGGCGCCACCCTGGTCCTTGAGCGACGGGTGACCGCCGAATTGCCGCGCCAGCACCACGGGATCGGCCTTGCCGCCAGCCTCGATCGCGCGCCGGCAGGCGTCGAAAATCTCGCCGTGCACGCCCTCGAAAAAGTGCGCGCCCTGCAGGAAGCCGGCGACCCGGTGGAACGCTTCGTTGTTCAGCAGGACAAGGCCCAGCAGCGCCTGCTCGGCCCGGATGTTGAACGGCAGCTCGCGCGCATCCTGCTCGGGGTCGCGTGCCGCGGGGTCGAAGACGTGGACCACGTTGCTCACGCCGCCGGCCTCCCCGGCTCTGGCGCGGGAAACCGCTCGTTGAGCTTCCGCTCGTACATCCGCCAGAGGTCGACGGCGCGGATCATCCTGGTCATGTTCGGCTGCGCCTGGGCTTGCATGAAGGCGCTGCGCCACGCGGCGTCCAGTTGCTCCAGCGTCGCCTCCCCGCCGATCCGCGCGACGACAGTCATGCGGCGCCTCGCTTCAGCCAGCGGGCTTGCGTCGGTCCGATATGGCCGCGCTCCCAAACGATCCAGCAGTAGTCGACAGATCCGCCGGCCTGCTTCAGCTCGCCGCTGAACAGCTTGGAGCCGGGCGGGCAGCTCGGGCGCGACGACAGGAAGTGGATCCGCGCGGGAGGATGCTTGCTGAACAGGTCATAGCGACGCTGGCTGTACGGGAAATCGCGCTGCACAAGCCAAGCGTGCTTGACCACGTTCTCGTACTGCATCGCACGCTCTATGAACTCTTGCGCGTGCTTGTACGGAGGGTTGCAGACAATGCCGATGCCCTGGTCATTCGTCACGCGCGGACGGTCGGGCGAAAGAAAGTCGTATCCGTATACGTCATCCGCCTTTGGCAGGATGTCGCTCCCGACTGCCTGCAGGCCGAAGTCCAGAGCCACGCCAGGAATCGTCCCGCACCCGGCGGCGGGATCGTAAATTTTCCACGGCATGACCTCGGCGCCGAACAATAGCGTGACGCACCACGCTGGCTCAACAAACCAATCGTCTGCCGGACGCGCGTGCCCCGAAGTCTTGCTCATGGGCGACTCCCGAGTGCCGCCAGTGCCGCAGCAAGCGGAAAGTCCTCGAAGTGTTTTTTGTTCTGACCGTTGCGACGTCCAAGCCTATCGAGCTCGGCTCGTTGCTCCCCGGGCGGCTGAACGTGCCAAGACGTCAGCCTCGCGTCAGCCGTAAGGGCGACATAGGCGACACATCGCTTGTCGAGCCCTACGAAGGCTACGATGTCGGCATCGGCCGGGGTGTAGCGCCGCGCCGACGTCTTGCCCTTTGAATCTCGCTTGGTCCGGGTGGCACAAAACTGATAGCAGATCCGCGCTCCCTCGCGCTCAGGCCTCTTCGTGGCCCTCAAAGTGCTCTTGACCGCGATGCGCAGAACCCAGCCATTGATGTCCGCGATCACGTCATACGGTAGGCCCTGCGCGGCGATCGAAGCCCTGTAGCCCGCCAGAATCAGGTCGGCGCAGACGATGTGCTCGCCGGCAGTGCCTATCTCAATCGCACGGCGCGACGCCTCGATCGCGTGGCCGGACTTCTTGCTCACGTCATCACCCCCGGCAGGAAGCAGTAGATCGTGGCCCCGCGGTGGCAGAGGATTGCCCGGCCGACCGGGTTGTCGTTGCGGACCAGCACCACGGCGGGCGGGACCTCGACCCAGGCGCCGTCGATCTCGACCTCGTATCGGTCGCCCTTGATGCGCCAGCGGTCGGTCGGCCAGCAATCGCGCTGCGAGCCCTCGTGCGTGCAGCAGGACATGCCGGTGCCGGGCTGCGTGAGCGAGCGGTAGAACTCCAGGTGCTCGCCGTGGTCATGCGCGAGCGCGACCGGCGCGGCGAGGAGCAGGATGGCGGCGAGGCGGGTCACGCCGGCACCTTGGCAAACAGCTCGGTCACCTGGTGCGGGCGGTAGGCTTTGTCGAACTGCGACTTGGCCCAGGACCAGCAGGCGGCGGCATCGGCAGCGTTGTTGTCAGCGAAATCCCAGCCGAGCATGCGGCAGCGCGCCATAACCTCGGGCTTCTTCGCGTGGCCGGATCCGCAGAAGTGCTTGCGGATGGTCTGGACTGCGGCTGCGGCGACGCGCAGGTTCCGCTCGGCTGCGACGATCTGGGCCGCCATGGTGAAGCCGAGTTGGATGCGCACCGTCTCGGCGTTCGTCGGCGCGCCGGCGAAGCTGCTGCCGGCCCGCACCAGCGGCGCCTCATAGGCAAGCAGATCTGCGCCCGACATGCCGACCAGGCCGCGCAACCAGCGTTGCAGGGCAAGGCCCATCGTGCCGTAGTCGCCCGCGGCCGAGGCTGGCACGCGCCAAACCCCGGTGCGCGGCTTCGCCTGCGGATCGGCACCATCAAAGGCGAATCCGCAGGCGGTGCTGATGTCCAACGCGAGCACGCGCATGGTCAGTGGACCGCTGCGGCTTCCTGCGGCGCCATGCTCTCGGCGTGCTGCTTGGTCTGCCGGTCCCAGCCCTCGTTCCAGGCGTCATGCTCGCCGGTGTCCGGCGCGTGCGGGTTCTGCGTGCGGAACTGGCCTTCGCTTGCGGCCTTGAAACCAGCGCGCTCGGCGTTGTCGTTGCGGTCGAAGCCGTCGTTGTCGCCGCCGACATTCTCGCGCGGCATGAACAGGTCGTCCTGCCGGCCGAGGCCGTTCGCCTCCATCGTCAGGCCAAGGGCCTCGAGCGTGTCGTCGCGGTCCTCGGGGTCCATCTTCATCAGCGCCATGGCGAAGTCGAAGCCGCGCTTCGTGATGCCGATGGCGTTGAGCTTCTCGCGCTCGGCCTGGATCTGGTCGCCGATCGACTTCTGCTGCTTGCGCAGGCTGGTGACGTTGTTCGACACCTCGAGGATGGTCGCCTTCCGGTCCTCGAGCTTCATCGCCATGACGGCTTCGCGCATCTCGGCGCGCGTCGGCTTGCCGGCCTTCTTGCCGGTCAGGTCGCGCTTGCCTGCGCCGTTCGACTTGCCGCTACCCTTCTTCCCGCGTGGCATGCTCAATCCTCCGTCCTGGTAATGAAGAAATGGTCCGGCACACGCACGCGGCCGACCTCCATGCCGCCCTTGTCGATGGCGATGAAGACGTTGAGATCGCGGCCGTCCTGCACGAACTCGGCGACGGTCGGCACGGCGACGCCTTGCCGCTCGCACAGGTACAGCAGGTAGTCACGCCGCACGTCGTGCTCCGTGCGGGTATCGGCGACCAGTGCTCGCGCGTGCGCCTGCATGTGGGCGCGCTGCTGCGGGCTGACCGGCACGGCGGTCTCGACGGTTCCGAGGACGGTGGCGACCTTGCCGGTCATGCGGCCGACCCGAAAATCATCTGCTTCCGCCGCTCGGCCTTCCGGGCGTTGAGCGCGGCGTTGTATGCTTGGAGCGAGGTGTTGGACTGCCATGCGCGCACATGGTGGTCGGCGCAGTAAGCCTTGCCGCCCTCGGTGGGCGCGCGGCATTTGCAGTTGTCATCGGCGGCGGGCTCGCCGTCGATCCACTGGCAGGTGCGGAAATACACACCAGGGATTTGGCGAAGCTGGCGCAACCGCTCCAGGTCAAGCGGCCCGTTCTCACGCCGGCGCTGTTCGCGCGCTTGGCGCAATTGCTCGGTGGCCGTGGGCGGATGGCCCGCAACGCCACCCGTGCGCTCCGGCTGCACGGTGGACAACGATTTCCAGTATTGAACCGTCGTCAGTGAGCAACCGACCATGGCGGCGATTTCAACGTCGCTGTGCTGGCGGCTCAGTTCGACGATGCGGACACGGTCGGCCTCGGTGAGGCGGCGGCCGTTGCCAATGGATTTCGTCGGCGGCGGCAGCTCCCCGCGCTTGCGCATGACGTGGATCGATCGGTTGATGTCCCGACCGTCGCGCCCGAGCTCGCGGGCGATCTCGATAGGCTGCATCCCGCGGCGGTGCATCTCGGCGATGCGCGCCATGACGCTTTCTGGCGGGGCGGTGACGCCCGGCCGCGTAACGTTTGCCATCCCATCCCCCAGCAGCATCTAACGGCACCCCACAAGGCCAAGCCGCGCCACGGTGAGCGCGAGCACCACCAGCAGCGACAGCGCGATCACGGGCGCGTAGCGGAGGAACTGTCCGACCATCCAAGCGGCGGCCGAGCTGATCGCGAACTGCGCCACCACGAGGGTGACCAGCCATGCGCGCACGGCGTGGTACTGCATGGTCTCGCGGCGGGTCACGACCGGCTCGGTCTGCCAGCCCACGCGACGAAGAACAGCAGCACCAACGCAAGCCACGCGTACATCGCGATCTGCAAGGCCGTGTCCATGGCGGTCACCCCCTGATTTCCACGGTGTTGGTCGCGGCGAAGTCGTCGACTGCGGAAAGCGCGGCCTGTGCGGCGTCCGTACAGATGCGGCAGTCCGCGCCCTGACAGGACACCCGGCCCATGAGGCTGGCGCACACGCGATGCCGGGCGAGCTCGGAGAGCTTCACCGCAAGATGCGCCTTCTGGCTCGGCAGCATGGCGCCGGTGCTCATGCGGCCACCAGCGCGAGAGACTGCTGGGCCGAACGAAGGCGCGCGCGATCGCCGGCTTCGCGCTTCGTCTTGGCCTTGTGGCAGGGCGCGCAGAGCAATTGGATGTTGCCGAGCGTCCAGGCGAGGAAGCGCCAAGGGTTCGACGGCTCGACCGACCAGAGCGGCACTATGTGGTCGGCGTGCCATTCGGCCAGCTCGCGCCGCACCATCGTGCAGGAGTAGTATTCGGTCCGAAGGCGGCGATCCGCGAGCGCATCGCCCCAGCGGGTTTCGCCCTCGTTGATCCAGCGGCCCGGCAGCTTCGCAATATCGGCGCCGCAACCCTGGCAGATGCCGCCTTCCCGATCCCACACCGCCCGCCGCGCACTCTCGGCGCGCGTCATCACGAAGTATTCGGACAGGCAGCCGTCGTGCCAGCTGGCCCGGCGGTACGGGTTGCCGTCCTTATCGAGCAGCTGGGCCCGAGACCACCGGCACGTCCCCTTGGGGATCCGCCACATGGCGTCGGGGAACGCGATGGTCCGGACGCTCATGCGGCCCTCGCGTAGCTCTGCTCGGCCCGCGCGTTGCGCCACTCGATCGCGGAGGCGCGGTCATCCCACAGCTTGGCGCAGGCGAGCGCGAAGGCGCGGCCGATCGGTGCCCGGCCCTGCTCCATCTTCTGGAACTTGGATTGCGATATGCCGAGCGAGTGTGCCGCCGCGCTCTGCGACCAGCGCATCCGGTGGCGCCAGGCTTGGAGCTCGGCGCCGGTCACCGCGGCGCCTCGTTGGTCAGCGCGTCAGCTTGCGCCGCACCTCGCGCCACCACTCGGCCTTGGCGATCAGCCGCGCCGCTCCGCGCTGCCGCCAGCCTTGCATCATCACCGCGAGCGCGATCAATAGTCGCCGCATCGCCCACCCCTTGTTCCAGCCCCGCAATGCGGGCCTTCAGGTCGTTGAGCTCGTCGTCGAGCTTAATGGCTCGGGCCATCAGGTCCACGCCGAGCATTTCGGCTGTGAATGCCCAGTCGCCGCGCTCCGCGAAGAAAACCGCCAGGTTGGCCAGTGCGTCGGCCGGCACCCTGCTCTCGCCGCGGCACCAGCGCATGAACGTGTCGACCGAATAGCCGGCGACATGCGCCAGCTGCTTCGGCTGCAGCACCGTGTTCGGGAATGTCCTCTGTCGGATCGCTTCAGCGAAACGCTTGCCGAACTTGCCGTCTGACGCGGCAGACTTGCTGGCCATGCTTCCTCCAGACTGAGTGCATGGCTGAGCGGGCAACGACGGAGGACGAAGCAGCGCGGCGAGGGACGACATCAAGCAGCCCTCGCCTGTTGGACATGCTGCGCGACGACTTCTTGGCGGAGGCGCGTCGGCAGCCAGATATCGGGGAGCCGCTCAACCGGGCGGCTGAAGCACTGACGAACGCGGCGCTGGGTCGGCAGGGATTGCAGTCCCCGCGCGAGGTCGCCGCGGATCTGGTCGAACGGGCGAGGCGGCGGTGAGCGGGTCACGACGCCACCCCCTCGGAGGCGATGAAGGCCAGCAGCTCGGCCTCATTTCTGGCAATCCAATAGGTCTGCCAATGGAACGCGAGTTCGCCGAAGCCAAAACGCACCCAGCACCCGCCGCCTCCGTTGTGCTTAGTGCGATGCGCCGACCACCAACGCTGATCGGAACCGCGCGAGCGAAACGACAGGCGCACCAGCCAGGACCAGCACAGCATGTGCGGCCAATGGCGCGAGACCAGCACCCAGCAGCCACCGCTGTCTCGGGTGAACCAGCGCAGGCCGGCGAACGGGTTCTGCCGCCACCGCATCGCTCGGCAATAGGCGCGCTTGGTTTCTTCGCCGACGCGCATCTACGCCGCCCCCTCTCGCCGCGGGCCCTGCAATTTGGTCTCGACCCCGTTGCGCCGCAGCACCTTCAGCACGCCGACATGGCTGAGGCCATGCTCGGCTGCGGCGCTGGCGAGCGTGCCGCCGGGCCTCTGGTAGCTGGCAATCACCGCCTGGTCATCGGTCGGCAGCCGACCGCGCCGGGCCGCCTCACGCTCGCGCGCACGCTGCCTGACTTCGGCGCTGTGGCGGCGGTCCATCTACGCCCCCACCTGATAGGATCGAGCGATGCGCGGAGGCCGGTACATCGGCGCGGTGATCATCGCGAGCGCAGCAGGGATGGTGGCGCTGCTGGCGTGGATCGCGCATTGGATCGGCTGGGCGCCGGCGCCTTGGTGAGGCCGTAGGTGGCGGAGCGCCATGGCTAGGCGGCCTTGCTCTCTGCCGCAAGCGTATCCGCCAACCAGCCGGGAGCCTCAGTGCCATAGATGAATTCTTCAAGCTTCAGCGCAATGCCAAGCCGAGCGGCGGCGGCGCGGATGGACTCCACATGCTTCGCCGGGACCCAGCCGCTTCGAAGCCAGCCCTGCACGGTCGTGGGGTGCTTGTGACCGAGCGCGCGCGACAGCGGCGCCAGGCCGCCGAATCTTCGAACAATGCACTGCGCGGGCGTCAACGGTCCGGCCTCCGCCTGCGCGACGGCCGGCGGCGCGATCGTCAGCATGTCGGGCACAAAGCTGAACCATTCCAGCCGAATCCGCGCAGCATCGAACTGCTTGTGCAGCCACCGCTCGACGTGCGCACCGCCAGCGACTACGCGGATGACTTCCAGACGTCGCGGGTTGCCGCCCTGCAGCGACGACAGTCGACGGGCCACGTTCGTGGCGTGGCCGATCTTTACCGGGCCGTCCGGTGCCTCGCGGATGAAGTAGACCGGCATCAGGCGGCCCGCTGCTGGCTAAGCGCGTCGAGCTTCTCCGAGGCCTTCCGCAGCGTGGCGCTGCGGGGTTCCCGTCCCTTCCGGAGGTTGAACACGAAGTTCGGGTCTCCGGCGATATCGACGCCGACCTTGCTGGGAGCCGCGCCCGTGGCCGCGATGTGGGCTTCGATCCGGGCGAGGAGGGTTTCGTGGTTAAGCATCGGAGCGGAGATTATAGGACTATACCTACCTATGTCAAGCGGGCAATTCCGCCGCGCGCTCCTGCGGCTCCAGCGGTACCCTTTCGCATGGATAACGTGCGCGAACTTCTGCTTCGGTTGATCAAAGAGCAGGGCAAGAACCTGACGCAGGTCTCGCTCGCGATAGATCGAAATCACGCTTATTTGCAGCAATTTGTAGAGCGCCACGTCCCTGCTGAATTAAAGGAGCGGGAGCGCACCAGCCTTGGGCGTGAGCTGAACGTCGATCCGGACCTCTTTCGGCCGATTAGTGACCCACGTCACCCAGGGCACCGCAGCAAAGGGGAACAAAAAATGGACGGCGTGACCAAAGAGGGATTGCCACCAGCGCCAAGATTGGTCCAAGCTGAGGTTGTCCCGTTTGAGGCGACCGCGAGCCTGCCCGGCTACCTACCCATTAGGGGGGTCCCTTTGGTTGATGTAATTGAAGACGCCCTACTTAAGGAATATGAGGGCGACCTGTTCGCCCTTCCGCTTAAGCAATCCGACCAGATGCAGCGGCCGGCGGGCCTGGCCCATACGGATGGCGCCTTCGGTTTCTACGCCGTTGGAAGGGGTATGCAGCCAAAGCATAAAGCTGGAGATCTTCTGTTTTGCGATCCCAACAGGGGTCCGGTGGAGGGTGAAGACGTTTTGGTCGAGTTCGATGCGGCAAATTCGGCCGGGCAGCTGCCCTGCATGCTGCGGACGTACCTAGGGCAGACACCGGGGCCGGAAGGGGTGCTGATTCTTCAGCAGCACACCCCGCCCAAGACGCGCAGAATTCCGATGAAGCTGGTTGCCCGTATATACAAGGTATTGACCAATAAGGAGATTTATCCGAAATAGGAGCGTAGTGCCGAAATCTAGGAATTCACCTATAAATCAGTTGACATCTCTGTAGGCATAGTCCTATTATCTCCTCCGAGCCGCTTGACGGCCGGAGGAGCAGATGCCGACACCCCGAGAGAGCAAGCGCGCAATTCGGCTCACCGAGGTCGAAATTGATCTGACGCACCGCTCGCTCAGCTACCTGTGCGCTCGCATGGCCGCGCGCGCCAACAGCCACGAGCCCGAGACTGACGACGTGTTCTCGGCCGGCGTCGCACGCGACGCCCTCCGCTCGCTAGCCGCCAAGTTCGAGCCGAAGGCGCGGGCCTGATGCGCCTCTCACCAGCCCGCAGCCTCCATGGCTTTGTTCGCGCGCTGAAGCTGCTGCGCTCCATTCCGTGACAGGGAGAGAGGCCTGAAATGTCCGATATGGATTTGGCGCGTAGCGCCACGACCGGAGATGCCCGCGACCTCATTGCGCGGCTGGAGAAGGCGACGGGGCCGGATCGGGAGCTTGATGACGCCATCTGGCATTTCGTGCTGAGCCAGTGGCCGAAGAATCAATTTGCACCGCAGAACTTCAGCAGCCTGCACCGCTACACCGCGAGCATCGATAGTGCATTCATGCTGGTCTACCAAGGTGTTCCCGCGATGGTGCAGCAGAACGAGGAAGCGCCGCACGTCGCATTGGTCGGGCGCTTCAGCAAGTTGCCGGGGCCTAGGACGCAGTGGCGCGGCAACGGCGCTACGCCCGCCATCGCCCTGACGATTGCATGCCTCCGTGCCCGCACGAGCGAGGGAGGGGAGCGGTGAGCGATACCGACGACACCAAGCGCAAAATCGTAACCAAGGCGAAGAACGTCATTCGCTTCTGGCCCAGCGGCTTGCTGCTGTTCTGCCTCGCCTTCATGCCGGCGAGCTGCAACAAGGGCGAGCGCAACCTGATGGAATCGGTTGTCGGCCTCATTGACGCGCATGCCTCTGCGGTGCGCCGGTGACCCCCATGGATCGCGCATTGGCCGAGATCGACCAGCGCTGCCGAGCTTCCGGCACGCGGGCCTACCGCATGCACGTCCGGAACGCAGCCAGGGCATACAACAGGTCTGCCGACTTGTGGCGCGTGGACCGCGTGGAGGCCGAGGTGCAGGCGCTGCGGCCGAACACCCGCGCTCTTGTCGCAGTCCTCCGTTGCCACCTCCGCTCGGCCCGCCGGCTCGTCCAGCAGGAGCCGAAGAACGAGCGGGCAAGAGCGCGGCTGCTCAGAGTGAGGTTTTCGCTCCTGGCGGAAATCTGGGCGCTGCGGCGGGCAATCAGGCAGGAGGTGGCGGCGTGAAAACCTTGTCCCTGTGGCAGCCGTGGGCGTCGCTGATCGCCGCCAAGGTTAAGGCATTCGAGACGCGCTCTTGGGCGCCGCCGCAAGCGTACTGGCCGGAGCTGATCGGCGGTCGTATCGCCATCCACGCATCGGGCCGGAAGATTCCGCAAAGCCCAGGCAGCCTCTCCAATTGGATGGCGCCGATCACGCCGGAGGTCGAGGCGAAGATGGTCGAGCTGCTGGGCCTCGACTGGCGAGAGGCCGCGCCGCGCGGACAAGTGCTGTGCACCGCCCGTCTGGCGGGCGTCTACCAGGTGCGCGACGTTGCCGGCGTCATGTGGCAGGTCGGCCGCAGCATCCCGAGCAGCGCCGGCATCAGTGAATTCCAGCCGATCGATCCGTGGGGCGACTTCACTACCGGCCGGTGGATCTGGTGGTTGCAGGACGTCCGCGCGGTCACGCCGCCGGCCTTCGCCAAGGGCCACCAGAAGCTGTGGAACTGGACGCCGCCAGCGCAGGAGCAAGCAGCATGACCGAGACACTGCGAGCTGATTTCGCCTCCCGTGTAGCGCGGGACCTGCCGCCAGTGAAGGTGGCCGAAGCGCTGCTCGGCTGGGCCTGCATCGTGGCCTGGGTCCTCATGCTGATGGTGTTTCTATGAGCGACCTCGCCATCGTCGCCGGCATCATCGGCTTGGGCACCGGCTTTTACATCTGCTGGAAGGCCGACTTCGAGATTGGGCAAGTCCTGTTCGGCCTCTCCTTTTTAGTCGCGTCCTGCAAGGGAGCGGGAATATGACCGAGCCGCAGCGCATCGCGGAGGCGGGGGGTGTCTCGGACCGCCGCGTCACCACCTCCCCCGAGTATTGGGCCGCCCTTCAGGGCCGCATCAGCTACCCGGTCGGCGTCATCGCCATGCCTGGCTACTTCAAGCTCAGGTGGCCGGGCAAGAACGACCCGTGGCACCCGGTGCAGATTGTCGAGGTCTGCCCCACCGATGAGGACTCCGGCGAGCTGGTCGGGGATGTCCGGTGGGAATGCACGGTCAAGGGCGAGCCCGTCACGCCGGACCAGGTTTGGCCGTTTGCAGGCCGCTTTCCCATCAGCAAGGAGACGTACGACGCCATGATGCAGCAGCCGAACAGCGGACAGAACGCGCCGCCCCAGGTGGTGGCTGAGCGCGCCATCCCCAACACCGGGCACATGGTTCCAATGCCGGATCGCATGCAGTCGGAGGACATCGGCGAGCTAGCCAAGGCTCTGGCGAAAGCGCAAGGCGAGGTCGAGGGCGCGGTGAAGGATGCCGCCAACCCGGCATTCAAGAACAATGGCCGGGCTTCATCCTACGCCACCCTCGCGAGCGTGTGGGACGCCTGCCGCAAGGCGCTCTCCGGCAATGGGCTGGCCGTGACGCAGACGACGCGCCCCGGTGACGGGGACACCGTGACAATGGTCA
>Ga0196964_10001053_pt1 | contig 14555 bp, 9 predicted proteins | sample S1_10metaG_FD_148615 | JGI IMG/M metagenome (GOLD analysis project Ga0196964, IMG submission 148615) | Soil microbial communities from Anza Borrego desert, Southern California, United States - S1_10 | ecosystem: Environmental > Terrestrial > Soil > Desert | place: USA: California | collected...
CAGGTGCTTGAGAAACTGAAGCTCAAGCCAAAGTTATACCGCTGACGCCGAGATGACCTGACGAATGGAACTGCAAGATACACTCATCATCGTAAACGGCAAAAAGCTCAAGGTGGAGGACGTGCTCGTCCATCTCAAAGCCACCGGAATGTTTCGCGATACAGTGTGCCGGCTGGTCGAGATGGAAGTGCTGCAGAGCAAATGCCGTGAACTGGGCGTCGAAATCACTGAACAGGAATTTTACGAGTTCGCCGCCAACAAGCGCCGCTTCGCACGCCTGACCCGCGCCGAAGACATGCATGAATACTGCCGCGCCAACGGCATCACGCTCGAGCAGTGGCACCAGGTTGCCAAGAACGAGCTGATGCTGATGAAAATCCGCAACCGCGTCGTGCAGGAAAAAGATGTCGCCGATTACTTCAACTCGAACCGCGAGAGCCTGAAGACGATTTCGCTATCTCGGATTGTCTGCACCGAACAGTCTGCCGCAAAGGAACTGAAGGACCGTGTGGCCGCGGGCGAGAATTTTTACGACCTGGCGCGGCGCTATTCGGTGGAAGAACATACGCGCATGGCCGGCGGATACCTCGGCACCGTCCGCCGCAAGATGCTGCCCCAGAAGATCGAGGAAGTGCTCTTCGCATCGAAAGTGGACGATGTCGTCGGTCCCATCGGCGAAGGGCAGTACTGGACGCTTTACCGGATCGATGCCGTGCGCGATGCGGAGCTCAGCAGCGCGGTCAAGAAAGAGATTGCAGACCGGCTTTTCAAGGATTGGATGCAGCGGGCGATAGCCAGCTCGCGCTTCGAGAAGCCGAGATAGGATTCCCTGAAAGCGGACGCATGTTTTGCGTTCGCGCGGTGTAAGGGGCTGCATTAATCTGGCAGTCCATCACTGCGGCAGACCAGTGGGAGCGCAAGCTCCCGAAGGCCATCGGCGGGAGCGGCAATGCCCCCGTCCGGCGCGTATGTAACGGGTGCACTACGACCCGGCGGATGAACAGGAGGCTTGAGAATGGCAGAAACTGAAACCGGTGCCGTACGCGTCGTGACGACCCCCGTAACAGACGTCGCGCACACGATGAAGGCCGCACGCCTGCTGTATTCGGCTCCCGGGTTTATTCTGCGCGGCCCGATCTATATGATATTCATCATTACTTTCTCGGGCCTGATCTACTCCTTTTACGGCAAGGTCAACCAGATCATCACCTGCCGCATGGAAGTAAAGGCGGACTACACGCGCATTCAGTCTCCGACAGGCGGGTACGTCACCCAGGTTTACGTCTCCGAAGGCAGTGAAGTGAAGCCCTACACGAACCTGGTCGACATCCAGTTCAAGCGCGGCGCGCTGGATGATTCGGAAACAGTGAAGCTCCAGAAGCAGAAAGAAAAAATTGAGAACGACCTGAAGTGGGCGAACCAGGATCGCAAGGAGCAGGAACAGCGCATCCTGGATTTGAAGCGTTCGCTGCAGGAAGAAAGCGCCAAGGAACCGGCGCTGGCCGAACGAATCGGAAAAGAAAAGCTGGAATGGGAAGCGCAGGTGACCAACAGCCTCAACAGCATCGCGAAAATTCAGACCACCATCAAGAACGCAGAACTGGGCATCGCCGATCTCAAGCGCAATGTCGAAGCCGCGAAGGTGCGCGCGCAGACGGCACGCAAGCGTTTTGAAGAAGAAAAAGAGCTCGTGGACAAGAAACAGTCCACGATCCTGCAGCTGCGCCCGCTCCAGGACGCCAAGGACGCCGCGGAAAAGGCCGTGGAAGATGCCCATTCGGCAGTGCTCAAAGCGGAAGGCGACCTGGCCAATTTGCAGCTTCAGCTCCAGACAGCGCAGGCGGAGCCCCAGCGCCTGAAAAACGAATGGGACCAGCGCACCTACCGGCATGAAAACGAACGCAACGCCATTCGCGAACGCAAGTCGCAGCTGCAGTCGGACATCAACCGCATGCAGCTCTCTCTCGAAAAGGGCAGCGAGCAGATGCAGAAGGAACTGCTTGAAATCGAAGAGAAGATCAAGCAGACCGGCGCTCTCAGCCAGTTCGGCGTGGCCTACGAAAACGAGCTCTGCCGCATCACCAGCACGTTCGGCGGGACGGTGACCGGCGTGAACGTCAAGGCCGGCCAGCAGATCTCCGGCGGTGAGGTCCTGCTCTCCCTGGTGCGCAATACGGAAGCGAAATACTGCCAGCTCTTCATTCAGAACCGCGATGTCTCACGCGTGAAAAAAGGCCAGGAAGTGAACATCAAGTACGACGCCTATCCCTATCAGGAGTGGGGCATCTTCAAGGGCACGGTCGCGGACATCGCCACCCGCCCGAGCGAAGAAAAAGACAAGGCGTCAATGTACCGCGTGCAGGTATCGCTTGAAAAACAGGAGATCGTGCGCGGAAAGAAGCACATCGATCTGACGCTCGGATTGCAGGGATTTGCCGAAATCAAGACGGGTGAAAAGCGCCTGATCGAGACGATCTTCACGCCGATTTCGAAGTTCTTCCTGCAGGATGAGTAAGCCAGGCGGCCGAAAAGAACGCTCTAGCGGATACGCTCAACACAAGAATACAAAAGGAGTGGCGTGAAGTATGCCGACGAAACACGAAGCCGTTCGAAAAGTCCTCGATACGCACTTCATTTTCAGCCGCCTGACCGAAGAGGGCAAAAAAGGGCTTGAGCCGCTTTTCGAAATCGAGCAGTACAACGCCGGCGACGTCATCGCTGAAGTGAACGAGCCGATGACCGCCATCTACTCGGTTTATTCCGGCAAAGTGCGCTTCAAAGGCATCAACGAGGAAGGCCGCCGCATCAGCCTGGGTGAGCAGCCCGAAGAGAGCACGTTCGGCGAAGTCGCCCTGCTGAAAGACTCGAACTGGGATCACCAGATCGTTGCCTCGACCGACACGATCCTGATCAAGCTTCCGGCGCAGAAGCTTCGCGAATTCGTACACCGCAATCCGGCGCTCGAGCAGCATCTGCAGAAGCAGGTCGGCGTGGTCGAGCTGCGCAAGCGCCTGCGCGGCATTCTCGGCACGGCGCAGTACAGCCCCGAGCTCGCTTCGGAAATCCTGAACAACATCGGCGTGAAGAAAATCCCGGCCGGAAAGTACGTCTTCCGGCAGAACGATGAAGACCCGCGTATGTACTACGTGGAAACCGGCTCCGTCGAGCTCGTACGCGACATGCTCGAAGGCACCGCGGTGCTTGAAAAGGTCGGCAAGGGCAGCCTGATCGGCGAAGAAGCGGCCGTGACCGGAGCTCCGCAGAGCTATTCGGCGCTGGCGGTGACCGACGTGACGGTGCTCGTGATCCGTCAGCCGGAAGTGCAGAAGATCCTGCACACGAACGCTGAGCTGAAAGAAAAGATCGACGCGCGCATCCGCCAGCGCAAGGAAGCTGAAAAGACGCAGGCCTCGAATATCAAGCGCGCCGAAGGCGCCGACATGCGCATCAAGGTCGATGCGATCACCGAAGCCGAATTCAAAGCGGGCGCCGGTGCTAAGTCGATCGAGAACTTCAAGATTGTCTACCAGCACGGCGAGTCCGAGTGCGTGCCGGCGTGTCTGGCGATGATCGTCAATCATTACGGCCGCAATTTCAGCCTTGGCCAGATCCGCGAAATTGCCAATATTCACGCCAACGAAGCGTTGCTGCCGGATGTGTGCAACGCCGCGGAAATGATGGGCTTCCGCGCCAAGCCATACAAATGCAAGTACGAGCACCTCGACAAGCTGGAGCTGCCCTGCATCATCCTGTGGGAAAACTACCACTACATGGTGCTGTACAAGGTCAGCGAAACGACGGCGTGGGTCGCTGATCCGGAAAAGGGACTTCGCAAGCTCAACCGCAAGGAATTCGAGACCGGCTGGGACGGCGTTGTGATCGTCGTTGAACCGACGCAGAAGTTCCGCCAGCTCGAGCCGCTCACCAACCCGTGGGCGCGCTTCATTGCATACCTGCTGCCGTACAAGATGCACTTCCTCGAAGCGATGATCGCTGCGCTGGTCATGAATCTGCTCAGCCTCGCGACGCCGCTGTTCATTCAGAACATCGTCGACAAAGTTGTCGTGCATAAAGACAAGCAATTGCTCAACATGATGCTCATAGGCATGGCGCTCACCGCCATCTTCAAGCTCATGACATCAACGACCCAAAGCCTGCTGATCGCGCACACCATATCGCGCGTCGACTTGAATCTTATGGCTGAGTTCTACAGGCATATCCTGAGCCTGCCGATGCGCTTCTTCCAGGGCCGGCAGATCGGCGATATTCTAACGCGCTTTGCTGAAAATCAGAAGATCCGCGGCATTCTCGCCGGGTCGACGATCACGATCATCCTGAATACGCTCATGCTCGTCGTCTATTTCATGATGATGCGCATCTACAGCCCGACGCTGACATGGTTCGTGATTTTCTTCATCCCGTGGTACATCGCCAACACGCTCTTCTTCACGCCGCGCATCAAGGATGTTGCCAATCAGATCTTCTTGAGCAACACGCAGCAGCAGTCGAGTCTGATTGAATCATTGAGCGGCATTGAAGCGGTGAAATCAACGGGCAACGAATACTGGGCACGCGCACGCTGGGAAAACGCCTTCGTGGACCGCGTGAATCTCAGCTACAAGCAGTCCAAGCTCAGCCTGCTCTTTGATACGATCGGCCAGCTCATCAATTTGTCAGCCTCGATCTCTGTCCTGTGGTTCGGCGCGAATGAAGTTATGGATGGCAAGATGTCCATCGGCGAGCTGATGGGATTCAACATGCTGATGGGATCGGTGATGGGTCCCGTGATGCAGTTCGTCGGCCTGTTCAACAGCTTCGCCGAAATCCGCATCTCCATGGACCGCGTCAACGACATCAACAACGTCAAGCCCGAGCAGGAGCCGATCACCAACCCGGACCGCATCCCCACGATTCTCTCGAAAATCGAGGGCCGCCTGCAGTTCCGCAATATCAAGTTCCGCTACGGCGGGGAAGAGTCGCCGCTGATCCTCAATAATTTTAACCTGACGATCGATCCGGGAACCTCGGTCGCCTTTGTGGGACCCTCCGGGTGCGGAAAGAGCACCGTCATCAAGATGATCATGGGCTTCAACATGCCCACGTCCGGCGAATGTCTGGTCGACGGCAAGGACATCACGTCGCTGGATCTGCCCACCTACCGCCGGCAGGTCGGCATCGTGCTGCAGGACAGCTTCCTGTTCAGCGACACGGTCGCCGGCAACATCGCGCTGGGCGACACGGAGCCGGACATGAACGCGGTGCGCGAAGCGGCGCGGCTTTCCAGTGCCGACGACTTCATCGTGCGCATGCCGCTGGGCTACCAGACGATGCTCGGCGAAAAGGGCATTAAGGTGTCGGGGGGTCAGCGCCAGCGTATCTGTATCGCGCGCGCCCTTTACCGCCGGCCGAAGATTCTCATCTTCGACGAAGCAACGTCGGCACTCGACAACGAATCGGAAGCACGTATCCAGCAGAACATGAAGTCGATCATGGCCGGCAGAACAGCCATTTCAATTGCGCACCGCCTCAGTACCATCAAGGACTGCGACTACATCTGCTTCTGTGAAAACGGGCAGGTGATGGAGCGCGGGTCTCACGATGAACTGGTAGCCTTAAAGGGCCGATACTACACCTTGGCCAAGAAGCAGTTTAACCTGGATTAGCGCCAGAGGGAGCCTTGTCCATTTCCAAGCGGTCGAGTGCAGGAGCCGAAAATGTCTGAAGCCAAGCTCATTGGAACGATGGATCCGGTGAAGGGTACCGTTATCTCGTGCACGGGGATGGTCAAGATCGGGCGCGACGAGAAGCTCAATTCCTGCGCCGTGAAGCACGCGTCCGTCTCGCGCCAGCACGCACAGCTTTTTCAGGAAAATGGACAGTGGTTTGTCGAAGACCTGAAGAGCACCAACGGCGTATTCGTTAATGAAGCGAAAATTAACGTAAAGGCGCCGATCAGCAGCGGAGACGTGGTTCGTATCGGCGACATCCCGTTCAAGTTCGAACAGTCCAATGAATTCGTCGCCACGCAGGTTCTCGCGAAGGGCCCCCCCGCGGCGGCTCCAGCGCCTGCAGCGGCTGCGCCCGTTGCGGCAGCAGCGGCCGCAGCACCAGCCGCGCGTCCGCCCGTTCCGCCACCAGTCGCCCGCCCCGCAGCGCCGGCGCCACGGCCGGTCGCAAAGACAGAGCAGGACGGCGGCGGAGGTGAAGACCTCTTCGAACCGTCGATCGTTGGCGGCGCCGATATGGGTGCGGCGATCCGCGCCGCGCAAGCCGGCGGGAGCAAAGCGCCAGCCGCCCCGCCTCCGCAGGAAGGTGAATTCGAAGGAACGATGTACGGTCCGCAGGTGGCTCGCCAGCTGGTTCAGGCCATTCGGGAAGAGAAAGAACATCACCAGGAAGCGTCTTCCGGCAAGGGCGATAAGGGCACGGGGGCCAAGCCGCGCGTGGCCGGGCCTCAGACGCCCAATATGTTCCTTCTGAAGATCAAGGCCGCCGCGTTCATGATCATTTTCATCGGCGGACTGGTCGGCGGCGTTGTTTACCTGCTCAGCGGTCGCGCCGAAACCGAAAAGGCGCAGGAAATCTATAAATCTGTAAAAGTACCATTCGAAGAATTCGTAGACGCCAACGAAAGCAAGGTGATCGAAGGTCTCGAGATGGCCAAGACTCTCGAAACCGAACTGTCCAAGCTCGAGCAGATCCGCGCCGACATTCAGAAAGCCGGCAAGCAATTGGAGAAGCAGAAGGAGTACCTCGCGAAGATCAACGAGCTCGACGAGAAGGCGCGCTTCCTAGTTTTTGAACGGAAGCTTAAACAGGCCATTATCAAGAAGGACAAGGGCGCAGCCGAGCAGCTCATTGAAGACATGAAGAACAACGGCAAGGTCCAGCAGAAGGAAATCATGCCCCTGGCGACGCTCATTATGAAGTTCCAGCTCTTCCGCCAGAACTTTCCTGACGAGCCCAAGCGTGCCGAAACGGCGCCGCCGAAAGAGCTCATCGACGAACTGACCGGCCATCAGCTCGAACTTGAGAAAGAATACAAGGAGCGCAGCACGTACCTGCAGGTCGAAGGCAAGCGCTTCTATGGCATGGCCAAGGAAGTCATCGAGAGCGACCTCGCCGCGATGCTGGCCTGGAACAAATATTGGACTGAAGTGAAGGAATACGAAGCATCGAAAGATGCCGCCAAGCTCGACTCGCTGAAAAAGTCCTATCCCAACAACAAGGCCATCCAGGCACTCAAGTAATTCAGCAAGAGTCAGACAAAAGGCCGCACCTTCGAGTGCGGCCTTTTCGTTTGCACACCAGAATCTCTTCTGAAATTACAGCTTCGCGCAGGCAGCGATGGCGCAGGCCGCCAGCGCGGCAGTCTCGACGCGCAGAACCGTTTCCGCCATTCGCGCGCGTACAACGCCCGCCCTATCGGCGGCGTGCATCTCTTCGGCCGTGAACCCGCCCTCGGGCCCGACGATCAGCAGCAGCGACATTCCAGCGTGCCAATCCCGTTCAAGCACCGTTGCCAGGCTTTCCCCAGCACGCGGATCAAGCAGCACGCAGAGCGTGTTTTTTGCCGCGCTCGACAGCACCTGCTCAAAGGCTTTCTCGGAGCCGATTTCAGGCACATCGCCGCGCCCGCACTGCTTGGCCGCTTCCGCGGCAATGCGCCGAAGGCGTGAAATGCCTTCGGACTCTTCATCTTTGCTCACGATGCTCCGTGCAAAGCGCGTGGGAAGAATACAGTTCACGCCCAGTTCCGAGCACTTCTCGACAAGCACCCCTGCGCGCTTGCCCTTCGGCCATGCAACGGCAACGGTAACCGTCCCCCGCCCTTCTTCACGCGGCGCGCGAACGGTGCGGATGCGCACGACGAGTGGCTCGCCAGGTTCAATACTGCCTTCGGCGCAGCGGCCCTGGGCGTCGAAAAGTTCCACCGCCTCTCCGGGCTGCAAGCGCAGCACGCGCGCGTGTTTTGCTTCTGTTTCGGGCAGTGTGATCACTGCGCCAACTGCGGCGGCTTCAAGGGAGTCCACACGAAAACGTCGGAGCTTCGACACGGCGAACTCCTCAGGCGCGCGCGACCGACGCGGCAAAGATGTTTTTCACGCCTGCAGCGTGCAGCACGCGCCCGCACTCTGAAATGGTGCTTCCGGTCGTGATTACGTCATCAACCAGGATGATGCTGCGCCCTGCACATCGCCGCGCCACGCGCTGGTTGCAGGCGAATGCGCCCTTAAGATTGACGCGGCGCTGTTCGAGCGATAGCAGCGCCTGCGGCGGCGTGCTGCGCACTTTCTGCAGCAGGCGCGGTTCGACGGAGAGACCGCATTTTGCCGCCGCGCACCAGGCAATCTCTTCGGCCTGATTGAACGTTCGCGAGCGGAACGTTGTTCGGGTAAGCGGCACTGGAATCAGCAGCGGATTACCTTCACTCAAGCCGGTTGCAACAATCCGAGCGGCCAGGAGTGTTCCAAAGAGCATCGCCAGATGCGGGCACGAGCCGAATTTCATTTTCAGAACCAGATCGCGCAGCGGGCCTTCACCATATTTTGCGACCGCGCAACCGGCCTTGATGAATGCCGGCGGATGCGTGCGGCAGCTGGGACAATCGTCGACGACTCCCGAACCGAGCCCCACTCTGTCGCCGCAGCGTCTGCAGCGGTTCACGCCGATCCAGCCGATCTTCTCCGCACACGTCCAGCACAGATAACGATTTCCACGCTCCGGAAGCGGCGTGTCACAGGCGCCGCAATGCGGCGGAAAAAGCAGATCCAGTGCGGCGCTGGCAGCCTGGTCAAAATAACGGGCGAGGCGATTGCGTGGAGATGGCGCATCAGGCACGCCAAAGAGAACCGCCGAGGTTGCAGCATCCAGACCCGGCCGCATGAGAGTAATTCCAGCGCCTAAAGAAGGTTGTGCTTCTGCATGTAGTCGCTGCCGCTTGCGACGGCGCCCAGCAAAGCGCCATGGTCTCCCAGCGCGGCTTGGACCACCTCGACTTTTCCTTCGAGGAACGCGGGCAGGTAGTTGTTTACCTCTTTGCGAAGCGGCACGAAAAGCACATCGCCAGCCATGGCAACGCCTCCGCCAATCACTACCAGTTCCACGTCGTACGCGCAGATCGCCGCCGCAACGCCGCGTGCCAGGTGCCGCACGGCGGCATCGCGAACTTCGATTGCCCAGCCTTCTTTCCGGCGAGCGGCATCGAAGACATCCTTGCCAGTCAGCAGCCCCAGCTTCGCCTCCATCTCGGTAAAAAGCTGCGCCTTGCCAACGCGCGAGCCCATCTTTTCACGCGCGATGCTGCCCTGCTGGCCGATCATGCTGCCGCTGGCGAGCGCCTCGAGGATGCCCGGCTTTCCAAAACCAAACTGCGGCGCGTTGGGGCCCGGATGCAGAACCATGTGGCCGAATTCACCAGCCATGCCATGAACGCCGCGGTAGAGGTGATCGCCGAGAATAACGCCGCCGCCAATCCCGGTGCTCACCGTCATGTAAATCATGAAGTGCGCGCCGCGCCCTGCGCCGTAGCGATGCTCGCCCACCGCGCCTGAATTGCCGTCGTTTTCGATGCACACGGGAACGCCGAAAGCATCAGAGAGTTCCCTGCGCAGATCTACTTTTTCCCAGCCGGCCACGTGCATGGAAATCACGCGGCCGTCAGGCATTACCGGTCCGCCAAAGGAGACAGAGACAAGCTTGAGGCCGGCCGTATGGATGCAGATTTCGCGTCCAGCCTGAATCAGACGCCGCAGCCAGAACGTTCCGTCGTCATCGCGACTGCGTTCCAAAGCCACAACCTGCGCATAGGACCCATCGGGTGCCCCGAGGCAGCAACGTCCGCGCGTTCCGCCGAAATCGAACGCCAGAATCGGGAACGCCGCTTTACCACCGTTTTCGCTCAAGCCACCCTCCTTCATTGGACGATCTCCTTTTTACGGGTCTGACTGCTTTTTTGCAATGGAACCCATGGCGAATTGGCCTTTTCGCCACTCGCAGGAACAGCCAGCCACAAGCTGGCCGTGGAGGAATTCAGCGTATGAAACGTGATGCTCGCATCGGCCTGGCCGTCGTCCTGGTGCTGGGACTGGCAGTGACGCTGCTGGTCGGCCGCGCCATCGTCAAAGGAAACCCCGATGCGGATGCCGAGCCTGAAGCAGCCTCGGCGGGCGGTCCTGCCGCTTATAGCACAGAGATTGCCCGGGTCGACGGCGCACCGACCGGCCATGTCGCCGCAAGTGCCGGCGCTCCAGTGGACACAGCCGCGGCCGCGCCGCAGCTTAATCCGGCGGTGCAGCGCTTTGTCGATGACCAGACTCGAAACATCAGCGCAGAAGCGCCCTCGCCCGTCAATCCGCTTCCGGCACCCGCGCCTGCCAGCAATCGTGTGCAGAATGGCGATGCCGCACCGGGCAAAACGCCCGCAGCCAACAAGCCCGCTCCAGTGATTCTTGGCCCAGCCGCTGATTCCGGACCCAGGCAGGATCACAGCGACGCGCTGGACCATGAGAGCACTGGTCCGGCAGGCTCGAATGACTCCGGGATTCCCGCTGATGGTTACGGCTACACGGTTGCCGCCGGAGATAACATGTGGAAGATTTCGAGCAAAGTCTTCGGCGATGGAAAATTCACGCAGAAGATCGTCGAGGCCAACCCGGGTTTGAACTCAGCCAAGATGAAGCCGGGGATGATCATCAAGATTCCAGTTATTCAGAACAAGACTGTGCTGATGAAGCTGCCGTCGTTCGCAGAAGCCTCCAAGCAGCCCTCGGGTTCAGCGGTTGCCGCGGCAAAGGAAAAAGAAGTTAAGAAAGACGCCCCCGCCTCTGCGCAGCCGATTGCCGCATCCAGCAGCGTCAAAGCTGAAAAGAATGAGACACTCACTGAAGCGACGACTCACAAGGTTGAGGCCGGCGAGACACTCGGCACAATTGCGAAGAAGTATTACGGCTTCTCGGGACCCAAGTCCATCGCGCGCATCACGAGCGCCAACAAAGGGCTTGATCCGGCAAAGCTCAAGGTTGGACAGGAAATCGCCATTCCCGCTGCCAAGTAAGAACAGATTCTGTTGAGTTCCGATCTTCGGAATTCAGGGCCCGCTATCAAGCGGGCTTTTTTTATTGCCCTGCTCTTTTCGTGTGCTTCTATAGCGCGAATCTGCTACCTTCTACGATCGTTCTTATCACCTGAAGCAAGGAGCCGCTCTAATGCGCTGTCTGCTGCTGCTTAGCCTGCTATGTGTCCCTATGGTCTTCGCTGGAGCCGCCGATCCGCGACCGAATATCCTGTTCATGATCGCCGACGACTGGTCCTTTCCGCATGCCAGCGCCTATGGCGACAAAGTCGTAAAAACGCCAACGTTCGACGCAATCGCGGCGGGTGGTGCGCTCTTCAAGCATTCGTATTGTGCCTCACCGTCCTGCACGCCTTCGCGTTCCGCGATTCTGACTGGCCAAGCGGTCCACCGGCTGAAGAACAGCGGCAATCTCTGGAGCGTACTGCCGACGGAGTACAAGATCTATCCGGAACTGCTGCAGGCGGCCGGCTACGTTACGGGTCTTCAGCAGAAGGGCTGGGGCCCGGGGCAATTGGATGGCCGCAAGCACAATCCGGCCGGACCAACGTTCAAGACGATTAAAGAATTCATGGAGACGGTTCCCGCAGACAAGCCGTTCTGTTTCTGGTACGGCAGCCATGATCCCCACCGCCCCTACAACAAGGGAAGCGGCGCGGCATCCGGGATGAAGATCGAAGATGTGGAAGTCCCGCCTTTCCTGCCCGATACGCCGGAGGTGCGCAGCGACATCCTGGACTATTACCTGGAAGTGCAGCGCTTCGATCGCGACTGCGGCGAGATTCTCAAGCTGCTCGAAGAATCAGGGCGCACGGGAAATACGATCGTGGTGATGACCAGCGACAACGGGATGCCTTTTCCGCGTGCCAAAGCCAATCTCTACGACTCCGGGACTCACATGCCGCTGGCGATCCGATGGCCCGCGAAGATCAAAGGTGGACAGGTTATCGACAGCTTCGTCAGTCACACCGATTTCGCGCCGACGTTCTTAGCTGCCGTCGGGCTTCCGGCGGAGCCGGACATGACGGGACGCAGCCTCCTGCCGCTGATGACGGGCAGCGCAACCGCCGAGGAATTGCGCGAGAGGGAAACCATCTTTTTCGAACGCGAACGCCACGCGAACGTGCGCGAAGGAAATCTGGGCTATCCCAGCCGCGCCGTGCGGACCAGCGAGTTCCTGTACATCCGCAACTTGCGCCCTGACCGTTATCCAGCGGGCGATCCGGTGCTGTGGCACTCGGTGGGCCCTTACGGCGATATCGACGCTTCGCCGAGCAAGGAACTCATCACACAGAAAAAGCAAAGTCCCGAAATCGAAAAGTTCTTCCGTCTGGCGTGCGAAAAGCGCCCTGAAGAAGAACTCTTCGATCTGCGCAAAGATCCCGCGCAGATCTTCAACGTGGCGAACGATACGCAATATGCTGAAACGAAAAAGAAGCTCCGCAGCGCCCTCGATAAGTGGATGAATTCCACTCAAGACCCGCGTACCGACCCGGCGAACGACGTGTTTGATTCATATCCCTACTCTGGCGAGCCGTCGCGAAGAAAATAACCAGCGCGCAACGATCGGCAGTCTGAGCCCCGTCAGCAATCAATGTGTTGCGTATTGAGTTCGCGCCAGATGTTCTTAGATGATTGGTTGAAATGCGTCCTGAAGGACTCGAACCTTCGACCCCTGGATTAAAAGCGAGGATTTTCAAGCGGATCACAGCCTGATACTTACTCGATTCAGAAAAAATATGTCTTGAGAAGGGCATGAGTGAAGTTATGGTCGCTCGACGGTCGCGCCCGCTTCAATCAACATCCGAGGAGCACATGAAAACCTCCCTCCTTTTACTCGCGGTTGTATGCATCGGCGTCTCCGCGGATGCCCGGGCTGCTTTCTACCTTGCTCCCGACGGCAAGGACGAAAATCCGGGCACTATCGACAAACCTTTTGGTTCGCTCGAGAAGCTCGTGAGCGTTCTGGTCCCTGGCGGTCACGGCTACGTGCGCGGGGGAGTTTACAAAATTTCCCGCGCGGCGAAGTGGGGCAACATCATCGACATTGCAGGGGTGAAGGGCACAGCCGCTCAGCCCATCACCATTGAGAACTACCCGTGTGAGAAGCCGATATTTGACTTCAAGGACAGTTCCTACACAGGCAGCGGTGCAGTAGCGATTCGATTCATTTACGTGGAGTATCTCCGTGTGAAAGGCCTGCGCTTTACCGGTTTTGCGCAAAACCCCGCTGGTGGCAGCACCTGCGGTCTGAGCGTCCTTGAGTCGCGGCACAACATTTTTGAGAACCTCGAAATTGACCATATCGGCGGGTACGGAATTCAACTTGGAAATGGCGCTGACGACAATCTCTTCCTGAACTGCGACACCCACCACATTGACGACCGCCATACGGGCTGGCGTAACGCCAATGGTTTTAATATCACCGGTGGCGTGAAGGCTGAACGCAATGTCTTTGATGGCTGCCGCGCCTGGTTTTGCTCCGATGACGGCTTCGACTTCTTTTCAACCGACAGCTTCGTAACAATTAAAAATTGCTGGGCTTTCTGGAATGGCTATGAGGAGGCGGCCGATGGCAGTCGAATTCCTCGTGGTGATGGGCAGGGATTTAAGCTTGGACCGCATATCAAGCGCTCCCCTCCGGCCGTTGACCCTGATTTTTCGAAAACTGTTCTCCGAGTCCTTACGAACAATCTGGCTTTCGAAAACAAGGAATGTGGCTTCGATCAGAACTCGGGGCGCATGGTTTACCAGTTATCCGGCAACACCTCGTTCGGCAATGGCGGTAATGGATTCTGGTTTAGTGAATATCGAGAAGTGTCCAACCACGTGCAGAACAATATTGCCTTCGGCGATGCTCAAGAGCCGTTTTTCTTGACTAATAAGGGCGAAAACAATAGTTGGAACCGCGCTGTTCCTTTAACGGCGAAGGACTTCCAAAGCTTGTCCTCGGTGGGAATGGATGGTCCGCGCGGGGCGGATGGAAGCCTGCCCAACCTTCCCTTCCTGAAACTTGTCGCCAAGACAGCGCCACCTGTAATTAAGAATCAAAGTGCCAGCGGCACGCTGGATGTGGCCTTCGCTTATGCTGTGATGGCTGAAAACGATCCAGGCGAATATGCGGCAAGCGGCTTACCCCGCGGTCTGGCCATCAACTCGGCCACAGGAAAGATCACTGGGACACCGACCGCCCGGGGGGACTATACCTCCACCGTCACGGCAAAAAATGCTGCGGGCGAGGCTTCAGCAACCCTCACGATTTCGATTAGTGGCAATAGCGCCCCCGTGGTCAGCTTGACTTCACCTGTAGATAAAACAACTTCTGTCGCGCCTGCTTCGATTACATTATCCGTCGATGCAACCGACAGCGATGGGAGCGTCGCGAAAGTTGAATTCTATGATGGATCTACCCTGGTGGCGACCGACATGACCGCGCCCTACGGCTGCACGATCTCAAACGTTGCCGTGGGAAACCATGTTT
>Ga0196964_10001054_pt1 | contig 14529 bp, 10 predicted proteins | sample S1_10metaG_FD_148615 | JGI IMG/M metagenome (GOLD analysis project Ga0196964, IMG submission 148615) | Soil microbial communities from Anza Borrego desert, Southern California, United States - S1_10 | ecosystem: Environmental > Terrestrial > Soil > Desert | place: USA: California | collected...
CGCGATAACACTTTTTCTAGTCGCTGATTGCATTCTTCGGCAATCGCCACCCGTAGGTTTTCCTGGGCTTTCTTCAAGGCTCGTTCAGCGATCGCTTTTAAAGCATCTGTCTTGGCTCGAAGATCCAGTGTGTCTGTAATTTCTGCTAAGTCTCTTTCTGCCTCTTTAAACTGCTTATTCAACGCCGCCAGACATGAAGTTTTCTCGTTATCGTCGTAGCTGGCACTTCGCTCAATTTCTTTAAGCAGACTTTCTAGCTGCTGTTTGCTGGTAAGCTTTCGATCTCGCTCCTCAGTCCACTCTTTTAACTCGTCGTCACCCTTATCAATTAACTCCTGTTCCAGCACTCTAACCGCAGTTTCAGCCAGTTTGCTTGCCGAAACCGCCTGCTCTAGCTGCTCTAATTTTTGGGTTAAATCCGCTGCTGTTTCATTCCCATCCTGTTGTACCTGAACATCAATATCCTGCTTCAAGGCGTTCAAAATACCCGATGTATCTTCACCTAAGTAGAGTTCACTCCGTTTACTAATGACCTCCCGTGAATGAATGTCTAATGGACGACCGCAAATACATTCTTTTTCCTCTAAAAGCTCACTAAAAAATTGGCTGGATGTGCTAGCAGGTAGTCGCAGACGGTCTAGCTGACGCTTCAATTCACTCAATGACTGGGCAAAAGCTTCGTGCAACAAATGCGGTTTACGAATTCGCGTCATGACCTCTGAAGTTGAAGTTTCAACCTGATTGCGGGTCTTAATCTCGTCCCGCTTCTTCGCCTCAAAATCTTCACGCAGGTTTTGTTCAGTGCCGATCTGCTCACTAATTTTTTGCTCTAGTTCGTCTATTTCAGGTTGTAGAATTTCTAATTTTGCGAGCGCCTTATCTCGCGCTTGGGTTACGTCACTAATACGTTTTCTCAAAGTGTCAACTCTGTTTTTGCGCTGAATTAGCCCTTTTTCAGCTTTCGCAGTTTTATTTCTAGTTGCTGCCTCCCAAGCATTTTCTGCGATTCTCTGAATGTCTTGGAGCAGGTAGAGTTGAAATAAGGCATCGATCGCTTTGGATGCCTCTGATGCGTTGGAATCTAGCAGCTTATCGGCAAATTCACCATCAAATACAAACAGTTGGACGAATCGGGGATCGAGAAACTTCTTGACCTCTGGTGGTGGTTCCCAACCTGGAATGATTCCCCCACTACCAAATGATGTAGTGCGATATTCAGCTTTTCCAAGTTCAAAATTTAGCGTCAGTTCAAACGTCAGAGGTTGATCGTTAACCTTCAGATTGAGAACAAATTCACCCTCTGAATGTAATTCACCGGGGCGGCGCAGGCTTCTAATTTTCGCTGGCAACCACCCCTGAGCCTCGCCATTCATGGCGGCTCGAATCATCGTTAGGGTTGTGGTTTTGCCTGTACCATTGGGCATCTGAATTAGCGACACAGGCGCGATCTTGTCGCCAGTCGTTAATTCAATTTCAATATCAGGACAGCGTAATCCGCTACTGCTCCAACCTGCTAACTCAATCTTCATCACTGTCTCCCGTTACATTGACAGTAATTGCAGATAGAACATTTTCTAAATATTGCTGCTCATCGGTGGGGCTAAGTTCAGAGATACTCATCGCATTCAGCCATGCCTCAATGCGCTTGGCAAGCTTGTCTGGCTGCCCTGCCTCGTTGACTGCCTCTTGAATTGCCTCGCTCACCACATGATCTAACTGGGACATCTCTACCCTACCCTCTTAATTTGAGAAAGTTCAGACAGCCAAATACAACGATCATCATCCGCATTAAACTTGCTCTCGTCATCCTCTGCTGATCGCACAAAATCAATGACTGTCGCTCGTTTATCAAGAAAATTAGGATCAGAGCGCAGACATCGCCCAATTCGCTGAATGCTTTCTAGCCTTGCCCGTGCAGACGAAAATAAAATGATGTTTTTAAGATTGCGGATATCAATTCCTTGCGAAATCCGGTGGCAGGTAACTAAGCAATCAATTTTGCCTTTTGCAAAATCGACTAAATTACGGCGATCGTCCTCTGCGTAGTAAGTACGGTAACGGTGGGTATAGCTGTGCAGCGTTTTTAAAATCGTCTCTCCGTAAGCTTTGTCCTCTACAAAAATAATGGCGGATTCAATAATATGAGGATTTTGTCGCAAAAAATCAGCGAATACTTCTGGCTTTTTCTCAGCCGTCTTATAGACACGCGCAAGCTCTGTCCACAATTCTTGCTGCGTCATAGGTTTGCCTTCTCGTTTCCGTGCCGAGCATTTGGCATAAACCTGTCGCAACCGTTGACGATCGCCATCTGTGAGGGGATAAGTTAACGGAACATAGTCAAATTCACACAAAATGCCCCGTTCTATCGCTTCCTTCAAGCCGAACTCAAAGAAAACCTCACCAATTTCATCAAAGATGAACTGCGTCCCTGTCTGGTCATACTCTCTTTCAGGCGTTGCACTCAGCCCCAGTCGATAGCCAAATGCCTGATGCTGTCCCGCTAACTGCGATTGCAGTGATGGGCTTCCCAATCCATGTACTTCATCATGAACAATAATTAGCTGCTTTTTTCGAGCAGGTTCAAGACGGCTAAATAGAGAAGCGAGTTGTTCGCGAGAGATAACTAAAACAGCCCGCCTCGGATTTAAGGCAAATTCACCTAATTCGTGATGCTGAGCAAAATGCCTTAGCACCCGATAAGGCTGCGGACGTTTAATTGCCCAAGCTTCAATTTCCTTGCGCCATTGATCCAATAAATCTGTTCCATCGGTGCTGATAATAATTCCATTGATTTGCCCCTGTTCGTCTAAAGCTGTCAGAGCTTTAATAGCAGTGCGCGTTTTACCCGTACCTGTTGCCATTTCCAAGATGCCGTGCTTCACTGCCAAAAACTTAGCGACCGCTTCATCCTGATGCTGCCACTGATGTTCAACTCTGATATGGTTTAAGGATTTTTCTGACTGATGTTCATAGCCATCTAATTTCTCCTTTACAGCTGGTAGGCTAAAACCATTTTTTGGAGTGATTACTGGTTTTTCATTAGGAGCTTGACTACGAATCAGTGTGGCTGATTCAGGAGACAGGGGCAGTACCTTCAGCCCAACAACTCTTGCTGACCAAGCTTCCTCAAACTGTTCCTGCTTGATTCGGACTCGCTCCTCATCTCCAGTAACCCAACTTCGATAGACATCAATCGACTCATAGTTTCGCTCGTAACCATGCTCCGACTCATTGGCTGAACCAGTGAATGCAACCCGATCGCCCCAAGGAAAGTGAAAAATGCCGATCTTCTCATGAAAAATCCCAGGCTGCTCAATGTGTTCTGGAAAAGCAAACTGGAGAATAAGGTAATCGTGAGCTACCATCCAAGCAAACAATTGAACCCTAATTTTTACATTTTTGGATGAGGAGGATAAGGAAACATCCTCTAAAATTTCCTTTATTAAACGATCAGATGATACTCGCCTCAATTGCTGACGATCTTCTTCATTTAGTGCCTTTTTCAAAGCCTTTTGATCTTCGTCTGAAAGAGCGGGAGAAATCAGCAAACGAATTATTATCGATTCTGTAGCAAAGCGAGGCAACACTTCTAACCATGAAATTAATGCCTTGCTAGAGAAGTAACCAACGGCTCGTTGGTACTCTGAGCAGTATTTTAGACAGGGAGTAAAAAATTCTTTACCAAGGCTAGAAGATCCACTCCGGTAGTGACTAGATAGCTGCCGTATAATTCCCCGCCCTTTTTGCATAAAATTCAAGCCCAAGAAGCTATTAAATCCTTCAGTCATAAATATTATTCTGCCGAAGAATCTATAAGTGATCTTAAGGTTTGTTCAAGGGAAGTCTCTCTCAGGTGTTGTTGATGCTGCTTCAATATTTCATCTAGTGCGGATTGTTCTTGTGGTATTTCAAAAAATAGTGAAAGTTGTTTCTCGACTTGTAGTGCCGATTTAATTGTCCATCGGTACTGCTGATCCTGAATAACGGATGTTCGTAGTGAGGTATACAGATAGTAATTTACTTCTTTACGAGTCACGTTTAAAGCTCTAGCAATATCTCTAGATCGCAGTGGAACACCCTGTTTCAGCATATTGATAATTGCAGACTCAATCTTATTCATGAGGAGCCGGGGTCATGTATTTGGTACATAGCTCACGTTTACTAACGCATTAAGGCAAAATACAGTAATACTTGGGGTTGCCTTGAAACAGCCAGTGAGCCATTAACCCTCACCTGGAAAATACTTCACCAGCAAATCAATACCGCGAACGCCGCAAGGCGTCGCGCAAGCTTCGCCCATCCTCTGCAACACCCCCTCAATCAATTTCAATGCCATTGGCGACGGACTGGTGCGCCCAAACTCCGGTGCGATTCACCGTCAGATACGTTACTCCCAGTTGGTGGGCGAACTTCTCTTGCGCCAGTCCCAGCCGAGAGCGGATTGCCTTGATTAGATCTGCAATCTTTAGCCGTTCCGTCACTTCCATTGCCAAGGTTTAGATTTGTGAATTCATTCAAGTTAACCCCTACAATAGTGCCGATGATGTAGCTTGTGATATTTCTTAACGGTGGGATAGAATCAATGCAGTGCTTGAACCTGTGGCCAACTGTCTGTTGTGGGGTGTACAAGTAATAACTTACCTAGAACAACACAAAATGCTTGCGTGGCAAGGCTTGTAGCTGCTGTTACCCGTATAACAAAGCAATTTTTTCAATTAATCAAAAATTTTGTAGTGCTGTTAGCATCACTTCAGTTTCAGCATAGCAATAGGGCTATCGCCCTTCCTGGGATAGCGAGATTTAGTAGAGGCGTCAAATTTACCCCTACCTCTAGGCTTCACCAGTCACCGCATAGCTGGTGCCAGCAATGAGAATGCCAGTAGGTTTTTAGTGGAAAATAGCTGCTATCTCCACTTGCTAGGGTGCAAGTTACTAAACATAACGCCTTTTAATACTCTATTTTCAAGGGCGATAGCCCTGTCTAGAGGGCTATTTCTAAGAATATATAAAAGCAAGCTTACCTATCTAGCGATAGTTGTTTCTTTAGTAATTAGGCTGTAATCAGAGAGCCAAAAACCGGGCTGAACTATCTTGGGGACGGGCATGAAGATACCGACTTGTTGACGCCACAGTTGCATGACCCAAGGTTTGCTGCACTAAATGAATCGGTGCGCCGCGATCTAGAGAATGGCTAGCGTGAGCATGACGCAACCAGTGGGGAGAAACCTTGGCATCGATGCCAGCCCTAACAGCAGCAGCCTCGACAATGCGCTTCACCTGGGAGCGACTAAGATGCCCACCTTTCTTTCGAGAGCGGAAAACTGGAGCTGTGGCACCAGCATCACCTCGTATACTTTTCAACTCAGACCAAATAGTTGCTGGCAGTAGCATTACCCGCGTCTTACTACCCTTACCAAACACCATCGCCTGTCCAAATTCACCACGTTCAGTTAAGTCCTGCCAAGACAACCTGCACAACTCACTAACTCGTAGACCAACAGCATAGAGCAGGCGAAGCATTGCCCGGTTACGTGGGTTAGGCTCCATAACAATCATCGCCTGGACTTGCACCTCACTTAGAATACGCATTGAAAGCGTGTCCGCAGGTTTTGGCGATGTCACAAGAAGACCCGCATTGGTGGGCAGCACTCCAATCTTATTCCCAAAACTTAGCAGCGACTTGACCCTGGTCAGAATAGTCCGCTGCGTACCAACACTCAGCCCAATTGATGCTAGGTAAGTGGCGAACCCCTGCACCTCTGCCAAAGTCACCAAGTGAAGAGGCTTGTTTACGAAATTTTGAAATCGCTTGGCAGCCAGCCGATAAGATTCCTGGGTAGTGGGCGACTTCCCATGCACCCACATTTCAATTAATTGGGCAGTAGCAGCAAGGGGTGAAAGTTCAGTATTGGCAGCAGGCGCTTTTTTCACAGGAAGCTAATGCAACAGTCCGATCCAGTTGTTGCATTCACTCTACCATTGGTCAGTGCTTCCTTAAAAAGCAATGAGTAGGGGGTTGAAAAAGCGCGCGGCTTCCTTTGAAGTAATGGGAGCAGTGGAGCTTCTCACAATCCCCGTGAGTATTTCTTGGGTAAGTGGCGTGTTGTCTTGCTTCAAAGGAAGGGCAGTAGGGAATGAGCAACGGGCAATGCCGAATGCAAGCTCCAGCAAGCTTGCAAGCTTGGAATACTGGAACATGGGTAAAATTGGCCCCCTCTCCCCCATCGCTCCTAATTCCTAAAGGGCGATAGCCCTACCTAGAAGAGTTGCATCAATATGTATACCATCCTGCTACACTCTGTTCTATGGACTACTTCTAGGGACGTATATTTACAAGCTTATCTATCTAACGATATTTGTTTTTTTAGTAATCAGGTTATAAAGCCAAAATTAATTAATTTTACTTCTAAAGATAGATAAAAGCTGATACTGTATCTAAATTACATAATTCGGTGCAAGCTTTGAGGTGCGCTCAAAGCCCCCATTATTGGAAGATTAGAATGATTTTCCAGAAAACTACTTCACAGAAAAATTAGTTTTTGTTCAGTAACCGCCGACTCAAATTTTATACTCAGATATCCCAAAGCTATATGTGGCAAGTCTTACCAAGGTTATCTTGCACTTTTTTAAATGAATCTCGGCTCAACCCCAATCTGGTTGCCATTGTCGAGATTTAGTGGTAAATACTCGCCTTACAATGAAGTATCAATGACCAACAGTCCACGGTACGACCCAGATGAAAACGTAAGCAGTCATGGAGCAACCGCTCCTGATAAGGATAACGATTACTTAACCTCAAAACAAGGTATCCAGTTTACTATTTTGGACGTTTCACTCCACCACGCCGCTTAACTTTGAAACCATACAAATAAATTTCAGGCATATTAATTCGTCCGTCCGAGCGATTCTCGATAATTCCTAGCTGAAGTAAGTATTTCAATATCTCGTCAGCTTTAAACGCAGGCGGTTGTTTTTCAGGTTTTTCGCTCCATCTAGTAGACTCAATTGCCTCTATAAACCTTTCTCTTGGCATCGGCACTTCGAGATCTTTCAAGCTTGTTTTGAGTGCTTCCAACCAGGGATATTCCTCTTGTGCTAACTCCCGAATTCGATCTTCCGATGTATCCATCAATGCCCCCTGCAAATTAGAGGGGTGCAAGAGTGCAGTAGTTCTAGGCAAGCTTTGCTCAAAGAGTTCTTCTAGCCTACGAGCTGCTGCTAGAGAGAATAATTTGAGGAATGATCTTGGTGCAATTCGACCTCCGGTATCCTGAAGGTGATTAGGAATCCAACGATAGGTATATCCTTTTTTGGGGCTAGAACCCATGTATTTACCAATTATCTTTTCAATCAGCTCTCCAAATAACTTTTCATCTGATGTTGCAACCAATCCGAGGCGAGTTTTGCTCTCAGAAATTAAACCTGGAATCATTTGCAAATATTCGGCCATTTCTGCACCAGAGTTTGCCAAGCGCTTTACCAGAAGCTGGTAAAGCCATGCATGCTTCCACTCCAATCGAATTTGGTGCGCCTGAAGCTTAGAAGCGTCAGGAAAGCCTAAGAATTCCTCTCTAAATAGGTCAGTACGCAGAAAAATTTTGGGGCGTATGCGTTCCCAACGCCGCCATCTATCTAACCAGAAAGCTAACAGTTCGCGAATTGGAACAGCTAACTCAGTATACGAAGGTACTAACCTATCTAACTCGTCATAGGTCACAAATAGCCAATTGTCAGTTTCAACTAACTTTTCGTCTAATTTATCCAACGCATAATTCAATCTTTCAAGATTTTCTTTTGCTATAGGCAACCAATCTGAGATTGTAGATAATTTATTTTCAAGCGCATTAATTACTGAATTTGGTATTTCTTCACATAAAGGTGCCCTTAAAGAAGGCTCATTCTGTTGCAAAATCACTCCCAGTATTAGTCCAATCCAGAATATGCGCCAGTCAAGGTTAGTTGCACTTTGCATACCAGCTTCTACATTTTCTGGAGTTGGAAATTGCTTTCCCCTCTGCCGAAAACGACCAAAAGCAGCTATCCATATGGTTTTGTTCAAAGAAGGAAGAGATCTGATGCCTAAGCTCTCCACTAAGCTTTCACGACCAGAGGGAATAGCAAGTAAGCGGAATAGTTCCGTTTTACCTACACCGCGCCCCCCCAATATCAATAAAGTGTCGGGTTCTAAAGCGCGACGATAATCAGCTACTGGAAGAAAATTTTTTAAGAAAAGACTTTCATCATCACTCTCATGCTCTGCTGTGCCCCTTCCTGGAGCTATTTCAACCATTAATTCCAACAGATTCTGCTTATCCAAATCGCTCATGTCTCACTTAATTGAGTTTTATGAAGGTCACGTCCAAACAGCAGACAAAGTTTTTCCGCAATATCTTGGTAAGGGGAGCCGATAAGAACGCTTACAAGGTCTGACAAACGGTTTGATTCCTCTGGGCTTTGGTCATGGCAAAATAGAGCAATGTCTCCCCGCAGAGTATCCTGGTATGGCAGGACAGTTGGTGTAAATGGAGTATCAGGATCATTGGAGTTAGGAACTGTCTCATCCTCAGAGTAATAGTTTTGCTGAAAAATGGTGTAAGCATCATCGCGAAATTTTTTCAACTCCCGCTCCCTGCCCTGCATTCCCAAAGCAGGAGCCATAGCCTGAACCAATATCAATGGCAGGCGCTCCTCGGATAGGGGGCGTGCTAGATGGCGAATGACGTGAGTAAGTCCAGACCAGCTTTGACGAGATTGGGTGCCAAATATAACCACAGCATGAGAAAGATCGGCGATCGCCAATCCGCCAATATCATGAAAGCCTGCTCGTGCATCCATCAGGATAAAGTCTAATGGTCTGGCGGCGCTTTCCAGCTCCTTCAACATTTCTCGCATGGTACTTGCCAATTCACCATCCACAAGGTTCTGGAAGTCCAGTCTGGCTAATTTCTCCAAATAGTTATGGTCTACAGTGCCAGCCGACAGTAGACGAAGTGTTTCCCCAGCGTCTCCTAGCAAAGTCTGATCGTTGATAGCTAGCAATTGAGTACGAAGTTGCCAATTGCTTCCTTGAATTTTCTTCTCTAGCAGGTAATCCATTACACCAGGATTGTTGGAAGTGTTAGGTGAAAAAATTGTTGAAAGACCTGGAGCTTCTAAATCTAGGTCAACAATAGCAACTCGATGACCATAACGGGCTAGGGTTACTGCCGTTGCAACGAGGGTTGTTGTCCGCCCGACACCTCCCTTGAAAGAGAAGAAGGATATGATTGCAGGCTTGTATCCTTGCTCTACCAACTCCTGCTTCCACGGAGGTTCACCTGCTGTTTGGTTAGTCCAGGCTTGTTTAGCAACATGACGTTCCAAAACATACCAGCGAGGTACAATCGTATCATCATCCCAAGTTGCGGGAACTCTTTCCTGTTGAATTACATCAATTAGAGCTTTATAACCATCCTGTTGTCCTATGGGTAACCAAATGTCACCGCCATAGTAACAACCAAGGTTTTGAAATAGAACTGTATCAAGCTCAATGGTCTCTGATTTCTGAAGGCTTCCTCCTGATAGTGGCTCAAGAAACAGTCGGATTTTTCCAGAAACATCCCGAATAATAGTGACAGATTGAAGCTTAGGAGCAAGCTGTGATAGTACAGTTGCCTCCTGAAAACATTCTTGGACTTTATCGAACGTTTCACCGAAACTGATGGTCATAGGTTAGATGTCCTTACTGGAAATTGAGCCATTTAGCACTAATTTAGGAATGATCTCACGATAAATTTCTTCAGCGCGTTGAACTGCTTCCCTTGCTTCAGCTTCAGTCCAAAGTTCGGACTTAGCATATCTCCTTCCTGGATGACACTGAGGCAGAACGGTACCGAATGTACGGGAAGCCGGAAGCTGCCTGTCTAAGATTGGGTAAAGGATACGCAATCTTTCCATTGCTCTGCCTTCGAGTTCAGTCAAGTCATGACCATACTTCTTCACTGCTGCTCGGTCATTCTTAAAATATTGTTTTACTAAGAGCTTGAAAGCACACTCTACAACGTATCCTGCTAGATAAACTGCGTTATCCCATCGTTGGGCATCTAATAAAGTTAAGGCATCGCGTAGATGTCTGCCTGCTGCTTGTGAAAAGGACTCTTGCATAACCCTTGTAATCGCTGCAACGAATAGTTTTACGGTGCCGACAAGTAATGGACACTGTTGGCGAATTCATTGAAATGTACGAATATTTCTTATTTTCTTCTGCCTAGAGTGACAAAAGAGCGTTACGGTCAACACAAACTGGTCTGCCATTTGGACTGAGCCAAGTCGCCCAAACCTGTCAACGGAAAATAACAAAGCCCCTGGAGCATTGCCACGAATTGTCAGCCAATCATTAACCGCACAACGCCCGTAGTCGGCAACATTTATTTACAAGTTGTCCTATTTCATACCTTGGCGGATACCCATATTGCCCTTCGTTGCAGGTTCGCTACTTTACCCCCAAGTAAGTAAATTCAGAAAGCTGTTATCGTAACAACACTTCACAATATGTCCTATTTTGCACTTATTGTGTCATGCCCCTTTACCGCTTTACCGTTACCTTAACTCATAGACCCTCCCCAAGGAATTCCGCCGAAAAAATCCTTTAGCTCTCCAAGCACGGACAAAAGATTTTCAACTTTTTCCCTCGATACTTCGCTATCTGAGCAAATTTCTCGAAGATGCTCAATATACTCTTGAAATTGCTCCTCAACCGCATTGGCTCCTAGGTCAAAAGCTTTGGTAGTGTCTCGCCAATACTCATTGTTACCTTCTAGTAACTTATCTAAGACTTTTTGCTCCTCAAAGTGACTGACAATTTTTTTTGCCAAACGGTGTTCCCATGACCCTCCAAACAGTGCCAAACCTAGAAAAACAGCAGCAGCAAATAGTCCTATTCCTAATGTAATTGGACCGCCAATAGCAGAAATAAAAGACACAACTGTTGCCACCCCCCCACTAATACTGATACCTAACACAGAGAGAAGGCTGACAAATTTAGCCGCAAGGATGTAAGCACCAAGGTTGCCCAATGAAGCAGCCCAGACGGCTAGCGCACCGACACCACTCGCACCGGCAAGACCACCTATGAATGCACCCTTTGGATCAAAGGGGATGGAGATAGAGCCAAGACGAAGCTTGGGAAGTTTGAGAAAAACTTCTTCATACGCATTCAGAAATTTATCAATATCAGTCTTTAAAACATCTGAATTTGCTTTGATGTAGGTCTCAAGCTTACTTTGGAGTTGCCCAATAAGATAACCTGCTGCATATTCTTTTGCCTCTTTCTGGTCTTTGTAGCGATTGCGAATCATTTCTTCAACAGCAGAAACATTAACCGTAGTGGTATAGGTCTGCTTAAATGAACCTTGGGTTTTCTCACGCAACTCGTTAATACGCTGTTGAACCTGGTTACGACGTTGTTTTAGCTGAGCTAACCGTTTTGGTTCTTCTTTTTCCAAAACCTCAAGCTCTCGTTGGCGCTGTTCAAGTTCAAATTTCGTCTGTTCATAGGCTTCAATTTGCTTAGTAATCTTCTCTGAGGTTTCACTTTTCAACAATTTAATTTCATTATCGATTCTATTTTTTCTAGCTTTGGAAAGAGATTGACCAAGGACTGAAATGAGTTCTTTTTCTAAATTTTCCCAACGGCGCGGCGTTTCTGCCCAAAAGGCGAAGAAACGCATTTGCAGGTTTTCCTTCTTAATAGGGCGCTTGAGCCTCGTACTACGCTCTTCAAGAATTGACTCATCCATATCCTTATAAAGCCTGAGTGAGCCAATTTCCAAAACTGAATTTATGTCTGAGTCTGAAATGCTTGGATTAGCCTGAGTAGCTATAATGAACAAATTTCCCAGAGTGGGAAAGTCTTCGTCATAGCTTTCAGGTGATGGTAACAATTTTAATAAAGATTTGAGACGGGTAAAATCCTGAGCATCCATAAAACCATTGACTGGTGAAGTATATAAGATTAAATCTGCGATTTGAACAGCACTGTTAGCTTTTTTGACATCTTCTGATTTTTGATCTGCTTTATCTGAATAACCCGGAAAGTCTACGATATTACAAGACTTAAGAATCGGCGCATCAACGTAGACAATTGCTGAATGCCCTTCAACTTTCGTTTCACTAAGATGATTGTGTACGACATGCTGTTGCAAAATATCTAGAGAACCAGCTTTGATGCAATGTCTTTCAAACCACCTTTGAGAGTCCAATAGCGTTAAGTCAAAAAATTGATTGCCTTTCTCGACTCTTGGCCAAAAATCTTCAGCTAGAATACTAACTTGCTCCTGAAACCAAACTGGGCGGTCGTCAATGTGACGTACAAATGTAATAACTCTGGTAGCAGGCTGATGTTGAGAAGGCAATATCTTTCCACCCATCAAGGTATTAGCCAAGTGAGATTTTCCAGAATCATATCGCCCTACCAAGACTAAATTCGGTTTTTGGCGGTAACGGTCAATTTGCTTTCTTATATCTTCTGGGGTTGGAGGCGCATTGGGAATATTGAGTTCTCCACCTGGGGAAGAATCGGTAACATACTGCTCAAGTAAACTCAAGTTACGGTGCAATTGTCGGTATGGATCGCCTGCATCCACAGGGGGGGGTAATGGAATAGCACTCGCCATAAGAGTGTAAATATCAGTTCCCAATGCTTGTGCCCACCGAAATAGGAGTTCAGTAGGTATGGTTCCCGGATCTTGCTCGTAGCGACTAATTTCTGCCTCCGAAAGCTTAAGCCTAGCCGCGAGTTCTGCCTGACTCAAACCTGCTTTCTCACGTGCGCCACGTAAATCAATGTTCATAGGTTGATCCTTCCCATGCTGTGCATAGGTTTAATGTACTACTTTGTGGCTGATGTCAGCTTCGCTATTTCCGGGCTAACTTGAGAAAATTTTTTTTGAAAAATTGAGCGGTGAAACCCTGACACTGTAAAGGTTTTGACTCTCACTTTGCGTCTGATAACAGCCTCGTTAGTTTTGAGCCGTTTTTTGGAGATATCTATTTGAGTTTATCTACAATTCCATTTCATAGTTATTACTATTTTGCTTGCGGCTAGTAGCACCAATTTCTTGTTTTCGTTGAATCTCCAACTGTAAAGCAGGTCCAACTTCCTCTAAAAAGAATTTAGCTGTTTTGGCAGTAAGCTTTGAATCAATATCGTACCAGCACTCCTGCTCCTCATCCCACTCTGCTTGCATAATGGGTTCGGGATTTCCGGTTTCCCAAAGTAGGAGTAACGGTGAATCCCATTCCATCGTGTAGTCTTCCCCTGCCGAGCGAGTTGTCCCCTCAAACCTTAGACTATTTGCAACAATGGGTGCAACGATGTCTACCCACACCTCTTGCCAATAATCAGCTTCTAACTGCCTAATTAACTCTTCTGTCAGCCCGATAATGTCATGAATTTCGGATTCCGTCATTTCGCGCTCAATTGGTAATGCCTCCCAAACATCCTCATCATCCCGTCTAGCCCGAAGAATTTCGCAGTTATCCCGATTGCTACGCAAGGAGACTTCGTTGGGAGAGATGCGCTCTGCCGTATAGTAGTCATCAACGTAGCAGTCGCGTTCATCCAATATAAAGTTATCAATACGGGGAGCCAACATAGAAGTGCATTCGTGTTGGTGGGCACTGATAGATTTCGTTTGAATAGAATCTAATTGCGCCGAAATAAATTTGTTAACATAGGCTCCAACATATTCTTCAAATTCTCCAACCTCTGCTCTAAGCTTGCTTGTGATGCCATCATGGATTCTGCTAATTTCTTCAAACTGGCGCTGAATGTCTGCTGCATTCCATCCAGTTGTCGTGCTTGCTGTTGAATTACCCGGTCTTGCAGTGCTGTTTTCTGTTCTACTGTTGTTACCCGCTGCTCTAACTGACTTTCTTTCTGGCTCCAAGTCTGCGTTAAATTCGTGAACTGCTGCCCCAAGTTGGTCAAGCTGTTCTGCAATGTTGGGCTGTTTTGCATCTGCTCTAACTGCTCTATTTTCTGAGCCAGCCCCGCTAGGGGCTGTTGCCAATTCTCGTTGTGATTGGTTTCCTGTACGCTTTCTACTAAGGTTGTCAATTTGCTCAAGCCTGTTGCTAAAGTCGTCTGCGCTTCTATGGAGCTGGCTAACTGCTGCTGTAAGTTGCTCTGCGCTTCGAGTGAATTGGCTAACTGCTGCCTCAAGTCGCTGTTTTCCTGGGTCAGATTGGAGATCTGCTGCTGCTGGGCTACTAACTGCTGGCTCAAGTGTGCGATCGCCACTTCCATCTGAGTGAGCTTTTCCGGTAGTTGAGCGTCTACTATTATCCGTTCTGCTCTTCCCTGTGCAGATTGCTTCAAAGTCTCGACTTTGGACATAGCTGACCCCTAAATACTGTTGCAGACCGTTCCAGCTATAGTCCTTCCCAATGTCACACCCCTGGAAAGCATAGCCATTCATTGCATAGGAAAGACCCCTGACCTTACCACCCCTGGTGATATTGACCTTAACTTCAACGTCCAAGTCCTTC
>Ga0196964_10001055_pt1 | contig 14528 bp, 30 predicted proteins | sample S1_10metaG_FD_148615 | JGI IMG/M metagenome (GOLD analysis project Ga0196964, IMG submission 148615) | Soil microbial communities from Anza Borrego desert, Southern California, United States - S1_10 | ecosystem: Environmental > Terrestrial > Soil > Desert | place: USA: California | collected...
ATTTAGATGGGCGCAGGAATTCGGGCTCTCAAGATCTGCGTCGGTTATCTCAGTAAGGGTTGTTCCATTCCACTCGTAGACATTGCCTTCGGTGACGATAATGACGCTCTCGCCAATACCGTCAAATATGCACTTCGCGGAACCTGGAATCGAACCCAAATTTGTTCTAGCGCCAGAGGTATCGATGGAATACAGATTCTCCCCGGATACCTGATACAAGACTTCTAAATGCTCGAAAGCACCACGGCACGGTCCATTCCCCGTCGAGAATGACGCAAGGCCGGGGAAAGAGTTAAGAACAAAGTTCTTTCCTATAACCTCAGGATAGAGGTTCAGGGTTTTCTGGTTGGAGAGGAACTTTGAGCGTGATTCGGAGGAAGGGCCGGTAACGTTGATCGGCACCGCAATCATTTTCATCAGAAATTAGTCGCCTCGTCGGTCGGCTCATAATTAGGGGCGACTATTCGCCGAATCTCCCGCTTCGCCTTCCACCCATGCTCGCCTGCCTCTCCAACCAAACGCATATAGCGTTCATCGGAAATACCAGAACAGCGCTTTAAAGCAACCAGGAGCTTGATATGCGGGGTGACGTCGTCCGGAACATCGCCGGTTGTCGAGAAGGTAAGCAGGCGATCTGCCTTTAAATCGGCATATGTTTCATCAATCGCCTGCTCTATATCGGTCTGCTGATTATAGGAAGCAGCCTGACCTATGACCTTTTTACCAAGATACTCCAGGACTTGGTCCCGGAGTTCGGCCTTACTTGGCATTCTTCACCGTCAGGGTTTCTTTGGCCACTTCCTGAACCAACTCATAGTTCGGGTTCTTCTTTGCCTTTTCTATAAAAGGTCCAGTGAATTCCACAACATCACCAGTTTTGTGGGTTTTGCCCTGATACCCTGCAACCTCTCCATCTACCTTCTTGATGAACTTAAACTTCACTGCCTTATCGCTCATTTGATCACCGCTGATTGAGTTAATGAAATGTTTTGCCCTGAACGCCTAGCCCTATCAACCTTGTCCAAGCGTTCATAGACTTGTTTTGCGCCACTGTGCGCGGCTTTCTTTAGTTCGAGCTGGCGCATCTGCTCATCACACTCGGCCATTTTCGCCTCATGCTGATTCGCCATCTCAAGGAATTCGTTTTTCGCTTTCTCTTTGTTGAAGCGGTAATCTCTGCCCTCGATGTAATCGCTTTTCATCAAAGGGGAAGATGGATGGATAACTACTTCAATCCCTTTACCCATTGCATATCCAATCCAGGCGGACATACAGGGCTGTTGCATGAAGTACTCGTGATTATCTACAGCCATATCCACGCCATAGATTGAAATTTGTTCATAGTCCCCTATGAGGGCCATAGCCATCATGTAAGCCGGGGTGCTAGTTAAAAACCCTTTTAATGCCTCGGCTCCGTATGGGAAAAATCTGATATGAGGAGCCTTGATGGGGAATTTCTCGCCCACAACGAGCGGTATCCCAAGGTTCGCTAAAAACTCAGGGTATTCTGGAGGATGTTCCGAAAGGTCATCGTGTATCTCGAATATTCTGGTTATTCGTTTGTCCCGGTAACGGTCAATCTGATTACCGTGAACCCAGATTTCAAACGTCTCATCGGAGAATGGAGCATCAACCCAACTCGGCGAACCGCCAACAATCGCAACCTTTTTCAATTAGCCCCCAAAAGAAAGGGGCGGCTGTTTACACCGCCCCATTTTGGTTAGTCAAGCGTGTAGTAAAGATCCAAAGTAACCGTTCCGGTCGCGGTCGTGGCCGCATCGCGCACCACGCCTTGAACCTTCAGGCTGCCATTCGGATCGGTCGTCTGACCATTAACATACTCCCACGCCTTTTTGCCGAAGTTGGCAATGTCCTTAACCACCACAGCGCCTACGTTTGCAGTAGACACCGAGGACAAGGCCAGGCCGTCATTCAGGCAATCATCGTCGGAGGTGATATTGCTATCAACCGCGATGAAGCCAAGGTCAAGAGTGGGAGAGCCAGAGGTCGCCAGATCATCCCAGTACACACGGCTGCAACCAAGGATTCGGGCGTTCGAGGGAACATAACCAAAATCAATGGTAGTGCCGGATGCTGAAGCGGCAAGCTCGATGGTCGCGCACAAGTTTTTAGCCTGGTACGCCTCACCTTTACCAACCGCAACACCGGAATGTGCTCGTCTTTGAGTAGCTGTTGCCATGTCAACCTCCTATTAGCTATCAACAGCGGCGCTGTAGAAATGGGTCAACATGCCGTGCTGCTTATTGTTGTAGAAAATTTTCTTGATATCGTGCTTCATCGTGATACCAACACCATTCTGGTGTTCGTAGTCGTCTTCTTTACGGCGCTTGAACGAGGCCAGTCGGCCAATACCAAAGCCAACAGCCTGAGCGCCACAGAAAAAGCCGATACCAACGCGGGAAGAGCTATTACCACCGGTAGCCAAGCTATCAGCGCCCGCATTCGCGCCCCAAACGCCATCCCAAGGTGAACCAGAGCTATCGCCATCAATGAACTTGGCGATATCCGGAACCTTCTTGATGATGACGCCGCTATACAGAAGGTCACCACCAGTGAAGATCGGGTTATCCATTACTTCACGGGGGCGGGCCTCGCGGTTAGCTTGCGCAATCGTGGTGTCCGCCTGAAGATCTCGGAAACCAAACTGATCACAGAAGAACACGTACCACGGCTCATCGCCTTTCACCATGATCGGGCGGATCAAAGGATTGGCGCTTTCCGCCATACGCTTCATCAGCAAAATACGTGACGCGGTCAACTTATCGTTGGTCGTGTCGATATTCGCCAAAGAAGAGGTATGGTTTCCAGCAGACAGGTTCGACTTTGCAGCACCGTACAGGATGCGATCCTGATTGTTGGTGTTCCAAGTATCAAACGCAGCCGCAGTGGCAGCCGATGACCCGTAAGCGCCAACGCTTCCACCGTAGTTGTAATACGTGCCGGAAGCCTCAATCGCACCCATCGCCTGTATGATCTGATCGCGTTTCCACTCCAGCGCCCAATTCATTAGGGCCGGTTTGGCTTCCTCGAACAAATCAAATTCGGCTTTCTCGTTCTCCTCGTTGTCGATCAATACGCCCTTTCTCCAGTACGTAGGCTGGAGGGTCATCGCATAGTTCGACAGTGCGGATTCTTGGCCGGTCAGAGAGTTCGACCCGCTTACAGCACCGCCGTTGAGTTTGGCGACAAGAGGAATCGAAACTTTCTTCAGGTCTTTGTTGGTTTGGATGATGGCGTTTTCATCATCACCAATGTGCGGTCCGAAACGTCCACCACGGACGTACTCTTTGCGCACCTTGTTTTGAAAATGAGTAACTTGGTTACTCGAATGAATAGTACTAGATGCCATTTGGGTTTACCTCTAAGGCTTACCCGGCGCGGAAGATATCCTTAATATCTGTAATTTCTTTAACAACTTGATTGTTGTTTTTGCCTGCGCCAGGAGAATTGATCAAAGTGGCAACTTCAGACGCGACAGATTTTGGCTCTTTAAGCTTCCCTTCCTTCCTCAGCCGCTCAATGACCTGTTTCTCCACATCCGCATACAATTTGCTCTTTGATTCCTTGGCGGTCTCGTAAGCAAACCTTGCGGGTTCGGGATGATCTCGGAGCTTCTGAACAAGCGATGGGTCAGTTTGGGCCAGCGTGACGAAATGCTTTTCCATGTCTTCGTAATCGACATGGGTTTCAAGCATTCTTTCACGCGACTTGTTGGTCACTTCGGTAAAGCGCTCAGATTCCCATTTGGACCGAAGGTATTTTTCATAGCCTTCAGGGTCTTCAAGGGGATCTGGTGCGTTTTCGTCCTTTTGTCCGGACTGCTTCCGAAGACTGGCCAACTCGGCTTCAAGGGCCTGTCGTTTACGTCTTTCGTCTAAAAGTGCCTGTTTAGGGACTGATAAAGGTTCGGCAGATGGCGGCTCTGCGGTTTGAGGTTCTTCCTTTGCTTCGGGCTCGGCTTTCGCTTCCGCCTCTGGCTCGGGTTGCTCCTCGGGTTCGCCCTTTGACTCTGGCTCCGGTGTTGATTCCTTTACGGTCTCAATTTCCGGCTCATCGTCCTTAAACACATCCATAACGGATATTGCGCCGGGTTCAACGGCGTCATCTTTGTCAGTCATGATTTACCTCAAAAGCGCCCGAAATGCGGCGGCCATATACGCCCGAGAACCCGGCGGCGGTACTTCCTGAATGGAAATTCGTTAAACTGAAATGGAATTGACTCGTTGTGGTTGAGTCATCATCAGAAGATTTTCAATCTCTTTCTGGACGGCTTCGCTGTTCGTCTTTCTAACTTCAGCCGGTAGCCTTGCGGCTTTCATTTGCGTATCCACAGCCAGCGATTGGGCTTTAGCGCCTTTAAGCTGGATATCAGCTTGGCGATCAGCTGATTCCATTTCCATTGCGCCTTGCTGAGCCTGAGCAGCGGCAGCCCTGCGCTTCTCAATACGCTCAATCAGCTCTTCCTTCCCTCGAAGGTCGGAAAGCTCGATTAGCTCGATGATATCGATATCAGAATTGGAGCCAAACTTAGCCAGCATCTCGAATTGTTCTTGCTGGGCATTGATTACATCAAAGGACTGGTCAAGGATGATATCCACATCCAGTTCTGGAACAGGATTCTGGATATCAACAAACTCATTAAGCTTCGCCTGAGCGGCTTGAGCGATCATCGGGTCTTGATCTTCGGCGGACTGCATCAGGAATTGCATGGAAGCCGCATATTTCACGCGATCTTGCGCCGGTATGGATTCGTCCATGATCTTCTCTTCAAGAAACTCCTGCGCCGTAATGCGGGTATTTAATCCAACCCAACGCAGATTCTTTTGGTCATCAGTGACCCGAATCCATTTCTCTTCGGTCCAAAACTGTTTAACCCTGGCCCAGATTTGACGATGGATACGCTTTTCCCAGGCGGCCAACAGTGAATAATCTTGGTTAAGCTCAATGGTTCCAGCGGCCTGGAGTTTGTCGATAGCGCGGCCGGATAAGTCACCCTGTTGGCGCTCTCCGGCAAGCTGAGCATTGAACGACACAGCATCCAATTCCGCCTTGGCGTCCATGTACAGCTCAAACTGACCTTTCGCCATGTCGCCGGTTTGCATGACCTCAAAGTCACCACTTTCACCCTCGTATTCAACGTGGCCATCGGGTTTTGCTAATTCCCGCTTGAGCTCATTTACATCCTTAATCGCACCCTTTCGTGCCATAGTCTGACGCTGGCTCAACAGGTGAAGCGCTTTCGAGCGGCGGTGATTTATCTCGTCTTGCTGGTCAAGGAACCCAGCCACCTCACCGTAACGCTGATTGTCCCGATCGATATTGGCGCATACCAATTCAATTGGGCAGCACGGATCGCCGTCATCATCCAGATAAGGCGAAACCTCAGGTTCTCTAAGGAACGTGTTCCCGGAGAAGATAGAGAAGTACCACTTGCCGCCCTTAATGCAGAAATGGACGGCTACCCGGATTCGTTTGCGCTGCTTGTCAAACCACCGGGGACGGTCTTCGAAGGTGTCATCTGAGTAGTTATCGGATTCAGAAAGCAGTTGAGTTATATTCGCGTCTGGGAATTTCTCCTCTGCCTCATCCTCACCCATCCACCAGTAGAAACCAATGAACCGGGCATCTGAAAAGTCTTTCTTCCGTGAATGGGGGTCGAAGTAGATTCGATCCCAAGGGATGTGGTTAATCTCGATATTGACGTCCCCGGTCTTCGGATTCTGGCTAACTATTACCGAAGCGCCACCATAGCCCTCAATAAAGAACTCTTCAGCAACATCAATACGAGTGCTTCCAAAGTCGTTTTGGTCAGCAACGTAACGGATCGCGTCCGTTATTGCGTGCGCTGACTTTTCATGCTTCTGGGTTCGCGGAAAGGCTTTAGGGTCAGACTTCCTGAGGTTGTACAACCCAAGCAATCCCTTAACCTTCGGACGAATGCGGTTAACTACAATCGGCGCCTGTTTGCGCTTGGTCAACTTCTCAATTTCAGCCGCAGTCCACTGCTTATGGTCAAAGTAATCCCGACACTTCTCCGACAATGCGCGAGCGTCCATGGTGTCCATCATGAACTGCTCTACTTGATCTTTAACGGTCGTTATATCAGGTGTCATTAAATGGTTTTCCAAGGATTCTCGTCATCGTCGTCGGAGCCATAGGAGTCGCGCTGTTTCCTCTTTGGCTCGGTATCTATCTGAACCTTTTCACGCCAGGCAATCGCCAAATACCTAAACGCGTCGGCATAATGGGAGGACCAATCATGCTCCGGGTTTTTCTTTAGCGAAATCTCATCAACCTGTAATTTGCGCTGATATTTCCTCAAAGCTCTCAAGCCTTCAGCGCAACCGTCTTTATCAAAATAACAACGCGGGAATGTTGTCCTTGCTGCTTGAATGCCGTCTTCCCTTGAAAGGCCTGGGACTATTCGAACCATGCCCCAACCAAGTGCCGCTAATAACTGTTGCTGTACAGACTTGCCGCTCGCCGCAAACGTCTTAGCTTTCGCATCATGCGGCAGCCAATGGCAGGCGTATTTGTATTTAGTTCTGTGCTCAAGCTCCTTGATCGGCTCGCCTTTCTTGACTACCGGCTCACCGTCAACGATATCAATCGTTGTTTGAACCCCAAGAATCTGGGTAACAAAATGACTTGGAGATCCGCCGCTTAATGCGTAGCTCTCCAGAATGTGAATTTCCCCACTAATCACCTGATACCACCAGATAGCGGTATCATCGGTATGCCCGATATCCCAAGCCGTGTAAACCTCGGTATCTGGATCAAATTGGACTTCTCTTATTCGACCCTCATCGTAAGCGCTTCTCAGCTCGTTAGCGTAGATCGCGCCTTCAACCCAGTTCTTGCATTTCCCGTCCCATACGTGATCGTAAGCGTCTGGGTCTTTGCGTTTGAGCTCCAGCCTCTCCTCTTCCAGTACAGCTGGGAAAAACGGGTTATCGCGATAATTTATGAAAACAACTTTCGCGTTTCTTGGCGGATCAATAACAAAACGCTGGTATGTCTCGTCGTCCTCGAACTCAGGGTTAAAGGTTAGCCAAATCTCTGATCCGTCTTTCCGGATAGTCGGGATAAGCACATCCCACGACCTTTTAGAGACCGCTTGAGCTTCTTCAACCCAAACCCGATCAGCGCCCTCATAGGATTTGATCTTGGTTACATTATGGTGTAACCCTTCGAACGTGAACTCGGTTCCGTTAATGCCTCTGATGACGGTGTTCTGGCAATCATAGAAGTAACTCAGCCCGAGCTCTTCAACCTGATCGCTTAAAAGCTTGTGGACAGAGTCCCTGATGGAGTTTTGAAACTCGCGAGCACAAAGAACGCGAAGTGTTTTCTGTGCGCCTTGGATTAATAAGGCCCTTGCGACACCCCACGACTTAGCCCCACCTCGACCACCGTATAGAACCTTGTATCGTGAAGGCTCGAATAAGCATTCGAGCTTTTCAGGGAACTCAGCCTTTATCCTTTGTTCCGACAAAGGAAACCTCTATGGATGTTTTAAGAGGTCGTTCTTGGTCACCCGCAATAACTTGGGTTGGCTTACCGTCCAGCCTATCTCCAATTTCCTTGATGGCTTGCATATCGCCGTCGAGTGCCATCTCAATCAGTTTCTTTGCGATATCGCGAAGAGCCAAGCCTTTCTTGGTGCCGCTGTAATTATCCAGCGCATATTCAAGCGCAGCCCTCCACTGAGAGCCCTTTGCTGCGTTCTGGTTTCCTTTTGGTGCGGCCATGTTGATTTAACTATAAGCGAATGATTCTTAAACGTAATCCGATAGAGCCGAAACAGGGTTATTCTCACCCACCCGAAGCTCTATGATCCGCTCCAAGGTGTCGCCTGCGGCTGTGACAATCTTGCAAACTACCCGATACAAACCGGGATCGCTTGCGCTCAGTCGGCATGTGCTTGTAGTTGTGGTATTGGATTCTGCGGCTATCGTTAAGCCGCCGTCTTCGTTCGTCCAGGTGTCTGAGCTGATGGTGTCGGTATCCAGGTCACCAGCCCAGTTAATCGTATATCTCAGGGCGTCGTTTTCATTTTGAGTGGCCCTAAATACTGGGGACCAGTTGGAGTTGAAGGTAGGCACTATCCGGCCTTCCTTACTGCACGTTTAAGCAGGCCGAGGTTTGGGCCCGGAATGAATACTTTGCTATAACGGCGCTCGGTTTTGATGATCTTCTTCACTAACAACCCCTCTTCCCCCTGCCGCGTTTCTTCTTCATTCCTGGGATTTCCTCAGCAGATAAAGCAATGTGACGTAGATTAGTCGCATATCCTGGTAATTGGATTGCCCCTGAAGCTCATCCAGCCTTTGGGTAATCTCTCGCTCAGTGTCGGGATTAATCCCGCTTGCCAAAATCGTTTCAACCAGTTCTTGGTTACTCTTCACTTCCTCTCCCCCCTCATAACCCTAAAACCTTAATAGCCAGAATAATAATAATGGCTTGAGCCAGCCCCTCGATGATTCGTGGTATCCATCCAAACTTACTTGTCAGCTTCTTATCGATCAGGCTCTCGATTCTGAGCATGGTGTTTGATTCCGATTCCGATATTCGTTTGGTGTAATGATTGGGAATCTCGTTCTTGATTGCTTCTCGGATTGACGGCAGGTCGATGGCTTGCATGGTGTCTTTCCATTCCTCAAGAGAGCTAACCCGTTTATCCAGGTTGTGAAGGCTTAAATCCGCCATAGGGGTTGTCCCTCAACCTTTCGGCTGATTCGTCTGGGTTGGGGGTTCTTTACTATCACTTGGCTCATGCTCCTGTTAGCTCCAGGGGTATGGGAAGGACTGGAGCCGGTGTTGACGCACTGGCTTCGGTCCGCTGTATAAGCTGGGGTGTCGAGGCGTTGCTCGACAGTATGCGCCGCATTTACCTGTCGGTATCCATGGCTAGCGCTAGGGTTAACCGGCAGGCACGGGGCTTGGCTGCCACTCTTTACTAGCTGGCGAGCCGCGTGCGAGCTAGTTTCCACCAACACTCGAGCTACAGCTCGAGCATCCTGTCTAACCCTCTATGTTCAAGCTCCAATCCATCGGGAAATACCCAAGGCCCCAAGGCATCGAATTTGCCGTTAAAAGCCCTATCAAGGTCCCCCGAGATAATGAATCCCTTTTTGCCTGCTTCGGTCATGAAATCCAAATTGACCGAAAGAAATACAAGATTGAAGCGTTCTGTGTGCTCCCATCTTCAGGCCCGATAAAGGCAGGGGAGACTATTGGGATTTTGGTGAAGGCTGATTAACCGAATCAGCCGGGCTGCCAAACAGCCCAGTCAGTTGATTCAAAATCGCTTAGGAAAATATTCGCATTCGACCATTCGGAAATCTCGAATGGGAAATCTGTAAAAGACCATACTATTCTGCGCTGGTTTTCGTGGTCCAATTTGAATTTAACGGCCCCAGTCGCGTTAGCCGGTCTTACAATCTTGCCTTTAGCCATTTGGCGGCAGGCCCATGACCAGCTACCCGGCAACCCAAGTGTCCTGATAAACCAATTCTTGATTTTATTCATACCCATTCCGCCTATTACACTCCTCAAGGGCTTGGCGCATCACTTCTTCGTGGCCTCGATCACTTTCGGCATGATCTTCTCGGCGCTTCGGCCAATCACGTAACCGCCAAGGCCGAGTTGCAACAAGGTCCACGCTTCCGCGGCTAAACGATTCTCCAGGATCCCGAACGAGTCCATAACCACCAGCGCCAAAAAGGTCAGCATGGTGATCGGCCTCCAATTCCGCTGCATCCAGCTCTGCCCGGTCGCTTCCGAGTTAATCACTGATGCTTGGGCTTCCAAGAGTTTGGATTCATAGTCCAGCATCTTTAGGGCCAGAGCCGTCTGGATCTCAAACAGCGAATTCCGCGCTTCCAGCTTTTCCTGATCACTGGTATGCAGCTTGCCGATCAGGTCTGCGGCCGGTTTGAATACCGAGCCAATCAAGGAAAGCACAGGGTTTGCCATTAGGTTCCGCTGCCTGACCTCTGCGAGGTCGTAGAGAGGGGTGAGGACATTCCAGAATGATCAGGCAGCAGAATGGGGTTAAACCTCGACGCGTGAGCGAAGATTGCCGACCGCAACAGTAATCACCTGAACGGCTTCAATAAGGCTTTGAAGCTTGTGTCCTACCGGACATCCACCGCCGCTTACTTTATTTGCGCCGTCTCGTACTTCTTGCGGAGGAAGCGGAGAAAGGATTGGCGCTATGTCGTTTGCCAAATAACCCAATTCATCGTAAAGACCGGCTATAGCCTTCTCAAGCGTCTGGATTTTTGACGGTATGGATTTCAGTTCAACTTCTTCTGAAGTAGCGGTTGAGCAACCTACCGTTGAGGAACCTTTAAGCATTTTTATCACCTTTCTGTTGGTTAAGTAATTCATTGGGCCTGTCCAAGGCTTCGTTCTCCCCGGCTACGGATAAGAATCTCTTGCGGAACAACCGGTAAATCAGAGGGGTTGTGACTCCAATAATCATGCAGCCGATTAACCAGAGGACGGAGATAACTAAAGCGACTCTCCAACCGGCGCCCTCAAGTAATACAAAGATCACACCACACGCAGCCATTGCTCCGAAACCGGATCTGACGGCACAATCATGCGTCTTCCGCTTTTCCTTGTCGCAGCCCGTAGAGTGAGGGTCGTTAATGCACTCAATCTGCTTCTGGCTGAAAGTGCGTCTTTTGTAGTATTCAGTCGCACCTATGGCTAAGGCGTAGGAGCCTGTGGCCATTCCGATAATCATCGCGGCCCACAACAGCATTTGGTCCGTTACCAGACCCTCCAATCGTCCAATCAGGGTAACAACCAGCAGAACCAGCGCCCCGCCGATGGTGAGGGTTTTGGGGTTCACTGGGAGGGCCTACGCCCCGCAATTGAAAATACAACAGACAGAACAATTCCGACCACAAACAGGCACCAAGCGGTGTTGGTTGCTGTGCCAGCCAAGCCAGTAAATCCGAAAAAAGCAGAGATAAGGGCAATGGTTAGAAACATAATCGACCAGTACGTCATAAACCCTCCTACAGGCCATACCCCGCACACTCCACAGTAACGCTCTTGTCGTCGTCGTCCTGGGTTACAATGGCTTTCTTCAGGCCGTGGTCGCATTCATCTGCGATATCGTCTACCAGGTTAGCGTCCTTGGAGCCGCCCATAGAACAGCTAACACAACTCGCCAGCAGAAGAAAAACCAAACCTAAAATTACATACTTCATGGCTACCTCCGCTAACAGCGATGGGCCTTAAATCAATTCGTAATGGGGAGAATCCAGAAAGGCTTTCTTCCCGGCTGCCTGTCGGCGGGCTACATAACCCTCTTTCACGGTTTCAGGATCCGCAAGGGATTCGGTAAAGTTGATATCCCAAGCACAGCCCCACCGGAGGGCTACGCCTTGTTCTTTGGCAGCTTGCCTCACTGCGGAAGCCACAACATAGGCCGGTTGAAACTCCCACCTCAATTTCCCGTTTACATAAGGAACCAGGTCAACCGCATAACCAGTTAGATGTTTGGAGTTCAGGGTTTCCGTTGCGCCAGCCAATAGCAGGGCTTGCTGCTCTTCTCGGGTCCGCAAACCATCATGAACCCCGAAGTCTTGTTCGGTCAGCTCCAGCGCTCGATGAACCACAGCGGCCAAACGAGGGTTCACGCCTTCCAGTTCACGCAGGGACTTTTGGCCGAAAGTGAATTTAGGCATGGATCCTCGGGAAATAAAAAAGCCCCACCGGATTGGTGAGGCTTATTGCTGAGTGACAACGCGCACAGCTTAGCGCAAGTATAGATAAACCCGTGTGCAAAGCAACCCGCTAATAGGCAATCAAGAAAAATTTGCATCTTTGTATGCGTCATAGAATTGCATAGCCTTGGCTAAGCGGTAAAAGTAAGCTTCACGGGTTAACTTTAAACGGCGATACCTGAAACGCGGCTCGCAATCCATGACGTATTGCATGAATACGGTTGAGAACAACTCTTCAGGCATGAATACCAGAACCTTCCTAGTTTGCTCAATCCTGTGATCCATAATGGCCTCATTGGGGCTTGTGTAGCCGCTCCGGATCCAGGCGCCATACTCCACCATGTTGCCCAATATGCAGCTAGGATCCGAATGCAGGTATATTCGGTTGCGGGTATAAATACCCCACCGTCTCAAATCCTGCTTGGCCTCACCCGAGACTGTATCTGTCCAATACCTTGAAGGTGATTTCCGGCTCTCCGTCTTTAAATTCAACATCGGCTATTACCTCTACTGTTCTAAACTTGTGCCGATTCTCACAGATTCGGCGGCGGATTGTTTCAGCCTCATAATGGCGGGTCTCGTAAACGTGAAGTATCGCGGATCCACATTTAGGACAATTCATCTACCACCTCACTCAAAAGAGCCTTAAGTTCCCGCTTCGTAAACCGGGTGCCGTCCTTTTTGAATATCTCCCTCGGCCGCAGCCTGACTACCAATCCTTCAACCACTCCAACCAACCTGTCCCCTTCAACCCTTGTCAGATTCACCCTCCTCACCTTCCCGTGATCGTAATCGCCTAACTGATAGAGAAATATGCGGTGTAGGATTCGGTCACTCTTGGTCCTCAATCGTTACTTTGCTCGGTAAGTACATTAATTTGTGTATTGCATAAGTCAGGTTCCAAACAGCATCCCTGGCCGCCAAGCTGTCATCAAACGTCCCAAGGTGAAAAACATCCAGACCTATTACCAGAGTGCAATCACCTTCAAAATCACCGGCCTCGTATTGGTCTGCAATATTCCGCAATGCCAGTGGGATGTTGGTGCATGGCTTAATCTGTACAACCTTGCTCACTTAGCCTCCTCGGTGTCTATAATCCGAATCTCGTCAGATCGGTATCTCTCCCTGAGCATTTTTGCCTTTACCTTTTCGGCTTGCTCCAGCGTCTTGTAATGCTTCTTGCTCACGAACTCATGGCCACATAGCGCCATTGTCAAAACAAGCACAAACCTCCCCTTCCTCCGATCTTTTCGTACCGACGGGATTCGACGGCCATCTTCCGGCGCTCGCTTTGCCACTTTGCGTTTAATAGCCTGCTCTCTGGTTGATAATGCCATCACCCCTCCAGCCCCTTAAGGCGTTGTTTGTAGGATTCGATCAGCTCCATCAGCTCAGGCCGCGACCACTTCTTCTCCTTCCGGGATTCAGCCTCAAGCCACTTCACATACTGATAACCGTAGGTTTCTATCATCCATATCGCGTACTGGCACTTGGCGGATTCCTTGTGGAAGTGGTTACAGGAAACGCATTGCGGGTTAATGTTGTGCTCTTCCAGCTTGGTAGCCGTCTTACCTCTCGGGATGTAGTGGCCTCCCTGCATTTCCTTCCAGTGCTGGCGTTTGCCACATGAGCAACAAACGCACATGCCGAACTCATCGGCCGACTCCATGCGTCGGATCTTCTGCAAAAGTACAGCCGCGTCCTCTACGAGACCGGCTATGCTCTTCTGCTTGCGCTTACGGGCGGGGGTTTTGGGGATCATTTACCTATCGCCTGCTTGTTTGCGATATCTGAAGCCCCGGCAGCAATAGACATAATTAGCCAGTACCCCATTACTGCCATTACTGCGTAAGCCGCCACAAAAGCGGCGATTACAATTAAAATCAGGTGTAACCAAGTCATCACCAACCCCCTTCCGCCTGCGGCAATAAATATTGATAAGGAACCCCCAATTCTTCCAAAAGGAACGGCTCCAACTTCTCGTCAAATTCCTTGAACTGCTTGCGAGTCATCTTCCGGCTGGCGGCGTCCAGGTAGAACACTTCATCGCCAATAGTCACCGCCTTTGTCCCGAGAATCTTCCGTTTGCAGTACACATGGAGGGCTTCAGGCGAGCTGTCGTATATCCCGGCGTTCTTCAGGTATTGGCATGCGCCCTGAATAAGCGCCCAGTGCCGCGCATTCTGGGTTATTGTCCTTTGCTCGCCTTCTTCTATCTCGATCCTCAGCGGTTTATCCGTCTCAAGGATGCGCTCCACGAGTTCGGATTTCTGCCGGTGATTGGTGACGAAGTGGACGGTCATTGCCCGCAAATCTCTCCGATCTTCCCCAAAAGCTCAGCGGCCAATCTTTGGGCGTTGCTTTCGGTTTGGTCCGTCAACGGCGGCTCAAAATCCATCTCAATATGCACACCATATGGGTTCTCTGGCGTCGGATCATCCTCAATAATTATTGTCGCTCTCATCACTTCCTCCCAGCTTTCGCCTCAACCAAACATTCTTTCGGGAACCGCGCCGTCCGAAGTTCTCCATTCACGAACCATTCACAAATGACCAGATTTGGGGCTGGGTATACAGCCTCAACCGTCATCACCGGCCCGCCGCTTTTCAGTTTCACTAAGTCGCCTGCTTTCATTTCTTTGCCTTCCACAAATTGAAGTCCATCGCCAACCAAGATATAACTTCATCCGTCACTATTACCCTCAGCTCCTTCGGTACGCTCTCCAGCTCCGCCTTGATCAATTCCTTGTCCTTGGGGCGC
>Ga0196964_10001056_pt1 | contig 14519 bp, 10 predicted proteins | sample S1_10metaG_FD_148615 | JGI IMG/M metagenome (GOLD analysis project Ga0196964, IMG submission 148615) | Soil microbial communities from Anza Borrego desert, Southern California, United States - S1_10 | ecosystem: Environmental > Terrestrial > Soil > Desert | place: USA: California | collected...
CGGCGCAAGAAGCTCGAAGGCGCCGTGCTGCTGGCCCGCAACGCCCTTAACAGCGGCGCCGGCCGCTGGCAGGAGGTTGTCAAGACGGCCGACGCGTACATCGAATGGGAGAACCAGAATCCGGATTTAGTCGGCACGAAATCCTCGGCCGACGTTGCGCTGCTCAACAAGTTCCGCGCGCAGATTGAGCTGGCCTCGCCGCCGACGGTTGTGCCGGACGTGGACGTGTACCTCTCGGGCGCGGAAAAGACGATGAAGCTGTGGCGCAAGGCCAAGCCGAAGGAGAACAAGACCTTCGTCTACATGCTCAACGCCCTCAGCCGCCGCAACAATCTCGCCGCATTCCAGGTCGAGAAGTTCGTGAAAGAGAACAAGCCGGGCATCACCATCGAAATGATGGATAAGTACGAAAACAAGGTCGCCGACCTGCAGGCCGAACGCGTTGAAATGATCGAGGAGGACAAGGACGAACAGCCGACGATGGAGGATTACAGCCGGCTGGTCTACCTCTTCAACAAGACGCGCCGCGACAAGAAGTGTGCCGACATGTGCAAGAAGCTGCTGGATACGTTCGATCCGGAAAGCAAGAACCTGCGCATTCCGGACGACGAAAAGGTCTGGCAGGAAAAGTTCGCGAAGATGAAGCAGCTCATCAAGTACAGCGAACTGAACAAGATGAGCCGCTGCGTCAAGGATCACCAGATCCTCGTGGACTACATGTACGACACCACCGCGGGCGTGAATGCCGCCGAACAGAGCAGGCGTCCGGAGTTCGACCAGTTTAATTCGGACATGGAGCGCGCGCGCATCCAGCTGGAGACCATCAAGAAGAACTACCCTGACTGCCAGACCTTCGACGCCAAGCTGGGTGAAGGCGGCAAGTCGCTGCTGGCCATCATCGAGGACGAAATCGACTTCCGCCGCAAGATCTTCGCCACCCGCGAACTGCTCTTTAAGAAGGCGATGAAGGTCGCGACGGATTACGACAAGGAAAACCGCACCGACGAAGGCAAGCGCTACAAGGAGATGGCCTTCAAGCAGCTGGATATCCTTATCGCCATGAAGGGAGAAACGCCGGAGACGCTGACGCTGAAAGCCGAAATCGCCATCTCCCTAGGCAATTACGCGGAAGCCCTCAACAGCTTGAACAAGGTCCGCATCGAGGCGCCCGACCAGGATTCGATGGTCTTCTTCGACGCCAGCAAACGCGTCTCGGAAATCTATGCCATCCAGAAGAAGTGGACGGAAGCGGCAGAGTATCCCGAGTTCCTGGCGCTGACCATCGGCTTCGATGCCAAGCGCGTGAAAGAACGCTGGCCGGACATGAAGACCTTCCTCAAGGAATGCTACGACGGCGGCGCCAAGATGCCGGGCAACCTGAAGAAGGTGTTCGACGCGCTGGCGGAGAACGAAAAAGCCGAAAAGGCCGAGAAGTCGGAAGACGCGAAGGAAGAACCCAAGAAGGAAGAGCCGAAGACGGATGCTCCGGCCGCGCCCGCTGCACCCGCTGGCGAGAACAAGGCTCCGGCTGCACCCGCCGCCGAAAAGCCGGCCGAAAAGGCGCCCGACGCGAAGTAAACTCCGGCGCGCGCGGACCGGGACTATTCCCGGTCCGCTGCGCCGCAGGCACAAATCGCTGTCAGGAACTAAGAAAGACAGGAGAATAACATGAGCACGACTCGAATCCTGGTACTCGCGATGCTTCTGGCTTCCGCGGCGCTGAACGCGCAGTTGCTGGCGGGAGAAGCAAAACCCGACGCGAATGCGCCCGAAGAAGAATTCGACGCGATCCTGCGCAACGACGGCAAAACGGCGCCTCCAACGAAGATCATCCAGGACAATTACCTCCAGGTGATCGGCAAGAAAGGCGCCGAAATCAAGGTGGCCAGCTGCTTCGTCAAGGACGTCGTGTATGGCGACAGGGACGCCAATTATTCCGCTGCGATCGAGAAGCGCGACGAAGGCCGCTACACGCTGGCCGCCATGTATTTCACCAAAGCTTTGGAGAACATGACCAAGCAGAAGTGGGCGGCCGAATACTGCAATTACGGCATCGCCAATGCTCTTTATGAATTCGGCGCCTTCGCGGGCTACAAAGGGAAGTCGGGTACCGAATACGCGCCGCCTGTCGTCTATTTCAAGAAGGCGCTCGAAGCCAATCCGAAGTCGCGCTTCCTGCTCGATATTGTCGTGAAGATTCCCATCTGCCTGGCCGAGCAGGGCAATCTGGATGAGGCCGAAGCGGCGCTGAAGGACGCGGAGGCGCGCATCAAGGCCTACCGCGACGAGACCATCAAGATCGCTCAGGAATTCGGCGAGCAGTGCGATCGCGCCAGCGCTCACGTCGCCATCGCGGCGGCGCGCGTTGCTGAACGCCGCGCGGCAACGAGCAAGAACTGGAATGACGCCAAGGAAAAGTGGCTGGCCGCGCGCTTCAAGGCGCAGAAGTATCCCGAACTGCTGGCCGATGCCGTTGACGGCGTGCTCAAGGCCCTGGTCGCGATGAAGGATTACAACAGCGCCAAGGCCGAGGCCGAGTCCATCGTCGACAAGTTCAAGAAGGAAGGCGACAAGCATCTGCCGCTGCTGCCGAGCGCCTACACGGTGCTGGGCAAGTCGTGGCTGGCGCAGGCCGTCGACTTCGAGGGCAAAGGCGCGACGATCCAGGCCAACAACGCTTACGCCGAAGCGCGCTGGGCTTTCCTGCATATCATAGCACAGTTCTTCGACAACGATGACTATGTGGCTTCCGCGCACTATTTCGCGGGCCTGTGCTACGACAAGCTCAAGAACATCGAATCCGACGCTGGCGAGAAGGCCATCCGGCACTGGAAAGTCGTCATTGAGAACTTTAAGAAGAGCGATTTCAAAGGCCCAGCTGAAGAAGCGCTGAAGAAGGCTGGCGTGGCCGTGGCCGCTGATGCTGCTCCAGCGGCTGCCGCGCCCGCAAAGGCTGCTGATCCCAAAGCCGGCGGCGCACCCGCTGCGCCGGCCAAGCCGGCTGCTCCGGCAAAGCCTGCACCGAAGGCTCCCGCCGCAAAGTAAGACTTTCAGCGTTTTGCAAAATCACGAGCCGCGCAAGCGGCTCGTTTTTGTTTGTAGAGCACGCTGCAACGCACAACTGCAGGGGGAAGACGGCCGTGCTACGGCTGCTGCAGGGGCGCAAAGTGAGCGAGTGACAAAATTTGTTCGAACTTTTCGGCACTGCAACTTCAGTGCATTCAATATCTTGCAGCAATCAAAATATTTCTGGCAGGAATTTCGTCCAAAAACACAAATCCAAATTGTTTCAGTACATTTGAGAGGACACTGCGAAGCCTGCTTTACGTGCGCGAGAGAACGACCGCCGCGTTGGTGCCGCCGAATCCGTACGATGTTTTCAGCAGCGTCCTGATCTCGCACGCGAGAGGCACGCCCGTGGGCGTGTTGAGATTGCAGTCCGGATCTTTCTGCTCAGGATCGAGGCCCAGAACGGGCGGAACTTTCTGCTCACGCAGGCTCATCACGGCCGCGATCGATTCAATCGTGCCGGCCGCGCCCATGCAGTGACCGATTGAACTTTTGACGCTGCAGACGGGAATCTCCCGGCCGCGCCCACCGAATACGGCATGCGCCGCTTTGGTCTCGATGGCATCATTGTAAGGGGTGCCGGTCGCGTGCAGGTTGAGGTGGTCGATCTGCTCGGGACTGATACCCGCATCCGCGAGCGCGGCGCGCATCAGCGCCTGAATTCCGCGTGCTTCCTGTTCCGGCGCGGTCATGTGGTAGGCATCATTGTTCATGGCGCGACCGGCGATCTTGGCATAAGGCGTCCGTCCGCGTGCCGCGGCATGCGCAGCGCTCTCCAGCACCACCACGCCGGCGCCCTCGGAGAAGAGCGTGCCTTTGCGGCGTTTGTCAAAGGGTCGGATGGTCTCAGGCGTGATCGCGCGCAGCGCTGAAAGCCCCGCGTAGACATAGAGTGAAAGTTCGTCGTAGCCGCAGGCCAGAGCGACATCCGCCCGGCCGCGGCGGATCATGTCGCAGGCCAGCCCGATCGCAGCGGTTCCAGACGCGCAGGATAGCGACAGATTCAGCCTCGGTCCGGCGAAACCGTACCGCGCCGCGAGCGTGTTGCCGGCAGCGCCGAAGAGATAACCCTCGAGCCCTGCCTTTTCAGGCTGCGTGCGGCCGTCCACGAGAGCCACTTCGGCCGCTGACATGCCGCCAAAGTTTGTGCCCGTCACAAGCGCCGCGTGCTTCCAGTCTTCGTCGGCTGAAATCCTGGCGGACAACGCCTCGCTTTGCGGGACTTGCAAAGCATCCTGAACGGCTTCGTCTGCCGCATCGATCAGCATCCGCAGCGCGCGTGATGGCGCCTTGCATTCCGGATCCGCAGGATAGCCGGACACTGTTCCGGCCAGTGGATTGCGGAAGACAGACGCGTCAAAAAGCGTGAGCGGCTGCAGGGCCGAGCGTCCTTCGAGCAGTCCGCGCCAGAGCGCCTGCACGCCTTTGCCGTGCGGCGTCACGCAGCCCATTCCGGTGATGACGACTTCGGGAATGTCCATGCGCCTCCGGAGCGTTCCTGTTTTGCGCGGCGTCAGTGCCGCGGCGAATCAGTCGATGTCTTTCACGCAGCGGAAACCAATATAGGCCTCGCGCGTTTCCGGCGGCAGATATTGAATGCTGGTGCAGCGCGCCAGTTCAGGCGAGCCATCCAGGTAGCACGAACCCTTGATTGCACGGAAGAGCCGCTCGCCAGAGCGACGGGCGCTTGACGTCCACTGCAGCACGCTGCCGACCATGTCAAGAACGCCGTAGGGGCTCGCGCCCTCGGGAATGCTGCCCGCCTGCGGCGGACCGTCCGGCTTGCGCCTCTTATCGTCAGTCAGCCGCAGCCGCGCTGCCGCGGGCTTGAACTGGTTTCCGAATGGAAACTTGCGACCATCGGTGCCGCGCGCCGCCTTTTCCCACTCGTAAATCGTGGGCAGGCGCTTGCCGTGAAACTCAGCGAACTCGTTGGCTTCAAACCAGGTGATCGATGTCACAGGAAGATTGTCCCGCGCAGCATCGGCAGAGCCCGGCCCGCCCGGGCGCGCGGTCTTTCCCGCTGCAGCAAGGAACTGCTTGTACTGTCCCTCGGTCACCGGAGTGAGGTCGATCGCAAACGCGCGGAGCGTGCGCGGTGTCTTGTTTTCGCCGGAGAGAAATGGGCCCGCCGGGACGATAGCCATGCTGGTCAGCTCCGGCACGGCAACGGCGGCCATTGCGGCTTGCGAGCTGGTCTTCAGGATCGTCGTCGTTCCGCTGCGGCGCGGGCGCTGCGGCTGCGACTCGCTCTTGCCGCCGCCGGAGCCTTCCGCGTCGGAGCTCTGTGCGGCAACTGTTCCGCAGCACGCGCAGCTTTTCTCGTTTCGGGCGAGTACAAATCCGCAGGCGGCGCAGTGCGCAGGCTGGAGCGCAGCAAGCAGCGCGGGAGCCTGGCAGGCAGCCGCAAGCTTTCCCGGCGAGCTCAGCCGCCGCGATGCACCGCGTGCCAGGCAGCGCGCGAGCAGGCTGCGCGCGGGTTCAGGCCACCCTTCGGCAGCGGCCGATTTCAAGAACTCGCGAGCGGCGTCTGTGCTGCCTGACGCACGCTCTGATACCTCGCTCCAGGCGCGCTCGGCTGTTGCATCGGGTGTAAGCTGTCCTGCCGCAAGCGCCCCGGCAATACGCGCCGCGCCGTAAACCAGGGCCGTCGCGGCAGCGGGCCTTTCAGAGAATAATTCGGGGGCAATCCAGTGGCACCAGGCTGGCGGCTGTGCGATGCCAGTCGCCTGTAGCGCCGGGCGTATGATCAGCCGCGCGCCGGACGCGGATAACGCAAGATTGTCTGGAACCAGCAGGCGGGAAAGAGCCCGGACGAGCCGTTCGGTACGCTGCTGCCGCTGCGCGGGCGCGGCAACGAGCGCGAGCAAATCATCTAAATCGCGCGCGAGCCGTTCGAGCAGCTGCACGCATTGCGCGGCGGAAAAGGCGCCGTGCTGTGCAAGCAAAGCGGGGAGAGGTTCTGCTTTCTGTTCGAAAATCAGAATCATTCCGCCGGGGCCGTTCTCGCCGATCCATTCGACTTTTCCGAACAACGGCAGCTCGCTCTGCAGCGCCGGCAGCGGCCGCGACTGGCTGCGCTTACGTCCGGAAGATGGAACGGCGAGGCTGAGATTCATGGCCGCGCCGATTTCCGCGAGGCACCCGGCGAGGGGCGCGAACGGATCGTGAGCAGGCGGGCTTAATGGAAGAAGCAGTGCGCGGGCCGGTGACCCTACCGATTTGGGCGTCGTGGGAACGGTGCTGATCCAGGCGCCGGAGATTCCGTCACCGAGCAGGCGTTCGATGCGATACCGGCCCCAGAGCCGGTCACCGGGAAACAGATTCAGCATGCAGAACGGATCTCAGGGGACAACTTCAATGTCTGCGAATTTTGCGGCAACCGGTTCGCGCGCGAGAATAATCGCCTCGACGAGTGACTTGTAAAAATCAGCTTCCTGGCCCAGGCGGATGGACAGGTCCGTAAAGACGGTCGCCATCGCCTTGCGCTCGTTGAGGTCCAGCACGCCATTGCCATCAGTATCGTGGTTCTTGATTTTGTACCCGATGGCAGATGCGGCGCTGCGGCCGCTGCGGATCGCAGACTGGGCGCTGGCAGGAATGCCCCGCGCCAGAACGATTTCGTCCTCTGTGATGAATCCGTCGGCATTTGCATCCAGCTTTTGAAAAGCGCGCGCTGTCGAGAGCGCCATGGCGCCAGCGTCGCGGTATTCGTCGCCGGAGAGCTTGCCGTCACCGTCGCGGTCCAGCAGCGAGAGCACCTGCCCGATATCGGTGGCAAGAGCCTGCTGCAGGCGGAGAGTCTCGATGACAGCGCGATAGGTTTCGAGCTCGGGAACCTGGAAGTCCAGGTTCATGCGAATCCTGCCTTTTTGGGCAGACCTGGAACCGGATGCACCGATGTTTCCAAAATTCTGATTGTACTTTTCCTGGCGGCGCTGTCGGTCCTTCTCGGTAGCCACTCGCTCTTCTTCTTCAGCGATCATCTTCTTTTTCAGTGCTTCGAGCTCGACATTGGCGCGCTTTTCCTTGGCCTGGATGAACGCGCCGGCCCACGCATGTATGCGCGCGGGTTCCGCTTTCTCGCCCTTTATGATGGCGTCGCGGGACGGTGCTTTTAGAAGTGAAATTTCCGACCGCTCAGCCGCGAACGGAGCATCCGCAGCACTCAAACCGAACGCTGCAACAGTACAGACAATGGCTGCAACGGAACTGACGCGCATGATGAAGGCCTCCGAAAGAGCACCGCGCTAGTTTCGTTTAAAGCAGAGAATGTGTCAATGCGTTTCACAAGGCCGCGGAGGTGGCTTTTTGCAGGGCCAATTCCGATGGAATAAGATTGCGAAAAACGCTACACTTCCGCGTCTTCCCATAACGAACTCAAGGATGCGTGAATGAAGCTTACGACTTTAATGGCCTTGCTTTTTGCGGGACTCTGCATTGCAGCTCAGGCGGGACAGGCGCCGCCCGCGCCGCCGCTGATTCCGCCCAATGCCACCGGCGACGATACAATTCTTAAAGACCTCTTCGAACGCTTCGAAAAGATGAAGCCGGTGAAGGGCGGGGGAGCGGTCGAGCAGGTTCCGGCCGGCATGGCGGCCCTCTGCAACATCTGCAGCCAGCCTCTGTTCAAGCACGGCGAAGATGGATTCCTGTGCATTCCCATCGATCCCAAGACCGGACTGCCCCAGAAACTTCCGCAGATCCAGACTCTCGAGCGCCCGGTGCCCTGCCCGGTGTGCGGAACAAAATTCATCGGAACGCTGCCGTGCAATCAGAACAACCGCGGCGGGATCGACCGTGATTTCTGCGAGCACAGCATCGGAAAATTCACGGTCCACAGCAACGCGTGGCTCTGCCCGGAATGCGGCTATGCCGCGTTAATTCCGGCAAGCCGCCAGCCGGATGGATTCGCGCTATCGCTCAGTGGCAAGCCTGTGGACGAGACGATCAAAAAATTCGTGCGTGAAAAGCTTTCGCCGGCAACACGCGACCGCATGATCCGCGTCGCGGGGCTGAATGAAGACAAAAAGAATGAACTGCCCGCCGATCTGCTGCAGTTTGCAAAGTATGTTCCGCAGCACGAGATTCCCGACTGGCTCAAGTACGAGAACGCGATCCAGATCTACGAGTTTGAAAAGGCGCCGCATACGCTGATGGCGCGGCTTTACCTGGAAGGCGCGCACGCCTGCCGGCGTGAAATCTGCAAGGAAGTCTCAGCTCCGGCGCTGGATCCCTCTCTCCAGGACAGCCTCGGCAAGTCCATCAAGCGCATGAATTTCATGATCCAATCAGAATGCCTGGGCATCCGGCGGCGGCGCGGCGACCCGATGCTGGACGTCACGCGGGCGGAAACCGATCCGCGTATCCTGGCACAGGCCGTGGCTGCGGTGATAAAAGCCGCAAAAGATTCCAGTTCCGCGCGCGCGAAAAATCCCAATCCGAATACGGCGCAGCAGCAGAGCTATGTGACAACCGCGGACTTTTTCATTCTGCATCTCACGCACGCGGGAGCGCTGGACAGGCTGGGCAATCTGCGCGAAGCAGAAAGCGCGCTGAAGGAGTCGATCACGCACATCCCGGAAAAAATTGCGGCTGAAAACAAGGAACTCGAAGAGCGCGTTGGGCGGCAACTGCGCCTGCTGCGCTCGATTGCGCAGGACCGCCTGCACTGTCTGCAGCGTGAAGAGGAATGGCTCTTCAAGGCGGCGCGCCGCAACATGGCAGCCATTGATCGGCAGGAGATTAAATTCCGCCCGCCCGAGTTCGATCCAGGGCGCAAGCTCGAGGGCCTTTCGGATCCCGCTCCCACCGCGTACCTGCTCGGTGAGATGTTCCGCCGCGCTGACGCGCAGGAACCGGCCGCTGCCTGGTTCGCCGCTGCTGAGCGGATTGTCAATAAGCGTATTGAGATGGTGGATAGTGCCGAGAAAACCGCCCCGCCGACGCTGATCAAGCCCGTCGTTGGAGACGCCGCTCCCACGCGAACGCCGTACGATATCGAACGCGAATCCCTGCTGCGGCTGCAGGGTTGGACGCGTGAACAGCGCCAGTTCGTCAAACCCGGAAAAGGCGCTGACGAGCAGACGCTGAAGGTGATCGATGCCGTTCTGGCCGCAGCAGGGATCACCGGACGCGTCGAAGTCGGACCTGCAACCACGGTGACTCAGGAACCGGCAGCAGGACCCGTGAAGCCTTCCGAGCCGGCTGCGCCCGCGGTTTCCAGCGGCAGCATAAAAACCCGTGATGATCTTTATAAGATGTATTACGCCGCCTTGATAAAGTACCGGGCCGACAAAAAAGAGAACGCGCCCAGCCTGAGCGAACTGGTGAAGGGCGGCTACGTCCCGCAGGGGGATTCGCTTCTGGACGAAAACGGCAAGCTGAGCTGCCCGGAAACAAAGGAGCGGCTGCTGTACCTGCGCCGCTGGGAGCCGGGCGCGAAAATTGAGGTGATCACGCCTCTCAAGCCGGGCTCGAAAGTGCTTTACGCTGATGGCGAGATGCGTGTTCCGCCGAAGTGAGTTCGAGAAACAAAAGCGTTAAAGGCCGAACTTCTTCAGCAGATTGACGAAGAACGGAATGTTCAGCACCTTTGCGCAGAGCACCGCAATAATGGCCAGCACGGCGGCCAGCCCCACGAGTGAGACGATCATGTTCTTGATCGTCCCGAAGAAGCCGGGGCCGCGGTCGGGGCGGAAACTCGCATTGAAGCGCGCGGCGTTCTCGATGCACTTTTCCGAGCAGAACGTGGAACTGCCCTGCCGCAAAACGCACGCGCCGCAGACGGGTTTGTGGCAGCAGGCGCAGCGGGCTTCCGCCTGGATGTTGGGGTGATTCACGCACACGCTCATGCCATACTCATACGCTGTTCGGGCGTTTTTGCCAAGTCCTGCCGGAGCTGATTGAATGATTTCTGTTCTGCCGCGAATCGTTCTAGCCGGCCTGTGCGTCTTTCAGGCGATACCTGGTTTCGCGGGCGAGAAAGATTCCGTATGGGTGGGAATCGTTCGCACGGCCCGCATGGAGAAAGGGCCGCCGGGTCTGCAGCATCCGTTTCTGCAGAACGAAATTAACCGCTGGCTGCTGAAAGGCGATGCCGTTGCGCCTGTTGAAGCGTGCAGCAAAGGCCGCTTCTGGGTTGTTCGCGGCAGCTTATCGGATGACAAGAAGACCATTCTCGTCAGCGAGATGAAAGAACGCACGGAGTGGAGCGGAGAAGTCCGGACTACGCGCGAAGGAAAGTACGCGCCGTTGCGCCCGTTTGTGGTGCTCGGGAAAAGCGAACGGTTCCTGACCGGCCCTGGTGTAGCGCATGCTCAGGAGTTCCTGCAGCGGCGCCGCTGGAAGATCACAGGCAAAGAATCAGACGACGCCAAGTCTATAGAAGTCAGTGCAATGGAAAAGGTGGACGACCAAAAATAGTTCCTGCACACGTGCATCGCGGTGGCAAAGTGTCAGGTGCACTCGGTGCACAATCTGGCGCGTAGTTGAGTCAAAGCGGAGTCATCCAGTAAATCATTGATTCGTCGGAAATTGGATGTAGCCTTTACTCGTGTACGCGCGTTCGGGATACTTAGTATGCCCACGATTCATTCCAACCAATCCAGCGGCTCAGGGATTCACATCAAGCTGCCGCGCATTGCCGGTTTCACGTTGCTGGAACCGCTGCATGAGGGATCGTGTGGATTGATTTACCGCGCGCGCCAGGATCGTCTCGGCCGCATCGTCGCTCTGAAACTTCTTCCCGAGTGGCCGCCGGCGACGGATGTGGCGCTAGAGCGCTTTAACCGTTCGGCCTATGTGAATGCGCAGGCGCCGCACGCCAACCTGATCACGCTCTACGACACCGGCACGCGCGATGGTTTCCATTACGTCTCGCTGGAATATGTTAACGGCCAGACGCTCCAGAAACACCTCTCGCAGATCGGCACCTCCGACGAGCGCTTCGCGCTGCATGTCGCTGTCCAGGTGCTTCGGGCGCTTTCGGCGCTGCACGCGCGCGACATCTGCCACCGCAACGTAAAGCCGAAGAACATTTTTGTTGAAACGAACGGCAACATACGTTTGATCGGCACGGGCCTTTCCAGTTGCAAGACGGCATTCTTCTCGCCGCATCTGGATGCCCGGCCCATCGGTACGCCGCATTTCATGGCACCGGAGATGATCCGCGGCTGCTACGCTGATCCGCGATCCGATCTTTACTCTTTGGGCGTAACTCTTTTTGTAATGATGACGGGGCGGACTCCATTCGAAAAAGGCGCGCCGCTGGCCGTGATGTCGCGCCATCTGACCGATGTTCCGCAGTCACTGGGTGAAGCGCGACCGGGCCTGCAGGTGGAATTCGTGCGCTTCGTCGACAGTCTCATGGCCAAGGAACCCGAGCATCGTTTCCAGTCGGCCAAGGCAGCCCTCGAAGTTGCGGAAGCGCTCTACGCCCGATTGGCCGAGCCGATAGCAGTCGTCGCGGGCACGCCCTTGCCCAATCCTGCGGCAATTTCGAGCTGTATCCTGCAGCGGCCGGCAACGGCGAAGAAATCATGGGGCGTATACGCTGCAGAAATTATCCGTCATCCGGCCGCCATTTCGGTCATTTCCGCGCTGGCGACTGTGGGTGTGCTCTCCTTAATGATGTTCCTCTCGCACATGGTAACCGGCTCGCGGGAAAACCTCACGCCTGAGCCGGCTGTTGCGACGCAGATGCAACTGGTTGAAACTGAAGATTTTGCAAAGCTGCTCGACCAGGAAAATGACTTTACCGCAAGCCCGGAAGCGGGCGCTGCGGCATGGGCCAATTACCTGAGCCGCTACCCCCAGGCCCCGGCGATCCGCCGCTCTGTGGCACGCCAGCGCCTGGAGTTCTATATCAACGAGCAGAACAAACGCCGGCCGGCCCCGGCACCTCGCAAAGAGCTCGAGTTTTGAGCCAATAACAGAAGCCTAATTTTTTCAGCGAAATTGCTGGAATTTACTCCCCCTGTGCCGATATAAGTCTACCTCGTTATATCATCGAGGCTGGGGAGCGACATGGTTTCGTCCAGGCGAGCGCATCTTACAGCGATAATCTGTATCCTGGCAGGGGCATTCTCGGCGAACGCACTGGAAGCTGAAAAGCCGGAACTGGCCCAGGCTGACTCGAAGCCCGTGGGCGTTCCTGCGTCTTTCGTCGCACCTCAAGAAGTTCCTGCTGCCAAGGCGCAGACGCCGCCCGCCGATGACCGCCGCCCGCAGGTCCGTCTGGTTGCTATTAAGACTGACGTCGCAAAGCGTTACCGCGCTATTGTTCCGCCGCTTCCAATTCCGCCGTTTACGCAGTGGCGCCAGTGGTTCAGAGATCACGAGAACGCTGTTCACTGCGCCTTGGAATGGTGCGACGAGGAGGGTAACTGGTGGCATGGCGAACTGCGCTCTACGCATTTTGATGAGAACGCTGAACAATACCGCGTCGGCTTTGGTGAATTCCCGGGCACGGCATATGACGCTTACGGGATCTACATTATGCCTGGCCGCGTGAAGCGCGACTTCGACAAAGAAGGCCGGCCGCTCGTGATTACCCTGGACGAAGAAGTCCCGTGCGATTACCGCGATGTGCGCAGACACATCTGCCAGTACGCCGCGAAGGACAAGCGGCCTGGCGAAGAAGGCACCGGCGGACGGGGTAAAACCAATGTCGGGCTCGGCGGGCCTGCGTACAAACCCTCACAGAACAGTAATACGATGGTGAAGTACATCCTTCGAGCTTGCGGCGTGAACCGCAAGGCTCCCGAGCTGGCAGTGGGCTGGGACTCAGAACCGCACTTCCCGTATTCCTCGAACGCCGACGCGCCTGAAACCGAATCTCCCTGATTCAGGCCAGTAGAATAAAAAGTTCCCTCCTCCACAACAAAGGCGCGGCTGAAACTGCATTTGCGCCAATGCGTCGCGCGTGATTGCCTCAGGCGAACTTTGTTCCTTTCCGCGCGCGCGCGTTGATCTCCATCTGCGCGTAGACCTCTTCGGGCTTGATGAAGAGCTTTTTGCCTTTGCGGATCGAATTGTACAGCTCGGCGTAGAAATCGACATTCTTCTCCGGCGGGCTGGCGGGAATGCGTTTTTCCTGCCAGCTGAGCTGTTCACCCTGGACGCCGTATTTCCGTCCGGGAACAGCGAGGCGCGCATCAACTTTCAGCTTGGGCAGCGTCGCGGGATCGAGATAGCGGATCAGGTATTCGTCGTTCTCGCGAACCAGTGTTCCAAGCGAACCCAGGATCATCAGCTTAGGCTGCTTGACGGCGCAGGCGGCGGTCACTTCCATGTCGATGACCCGGCCGTTTTTGCCGCGCATGAGGATTTTGACGTGATCTTCAGCATCACCTGCGGTGACGACAGCCTGCAGATCGCCCCAGACGTCAACGACCGGAGACTGCATCAACTGAAGCGCGTGATCAATGGAGTGGGGGCCGGTGTTGTTCAGAGTCCCGCCGCCGTACTTGCGCAATGTCTGCCAGTCGTTGCGCCGCGAGAAATTGGACCAGTTCATCTTGATGAAGAAGACTTTGCCCAGTATCCCCGAGTTGATGACCTCCAGCGCCTGGTGCAGCTCGGCCTGACAGCGGTAATTCTGGTGAACGGTGTAGAGCGCCTTCGCCTTCCGCGCCGCCTTGATCATCAATGCCGCTTCTTTCAGGTTCACGGCCATGGGCTTTTCGGAAAGCACATGCAGCCCGGCCTTCAGGGCGTCAATGCTCATGGGAACATGCATCGGGCTGGCGGTTGCGATGATGACCAGCTCGGCGTCACCCGGATCTTTTAAGAATTGTTTCCAGTCCGCGAATGTTCTGCAGCCCAGGAGCTGTTCGGCTTCCTTGCGCCGCTCTTCTTCGGGGTCGATACAGACCGTGATTTTATAATCCGCGCGATCCTTCAGGCCGTTTACGTGAATACTCCAGCCCGCTCGCCCCAGGCCGACAATGGCCGTTCGGATCGGACCGTCCTGCTTGCTGCCGTTCTTTGCCATGAGAGTTGACGTACCTCCGCCAAAATGCCTTCCCCTCCTGACCAGCGCGGCATCTTAGCAGCAGCGGCGCTCGTTCGCAGGGATTTATTGAAGTTAAAGGGGCGGAGATGATGGTGCTTTGCGCGTCGTTCAGTTCAGGGCGGGCCATGCGGGCCCGCGTTGAGGAACTCAGGAAAGCGTCTTCACGTCGCGAGGTTCATTCGCCTGCTGCTTGAGGGGCACAACTGTAAAGGCGCTGGTGCGGAAACCGAAGCGGATCTGGCGGGACTTGCCGCAGAGTTCCTTGATGCTGGCCACAACTTCGTCGCGGGTTTCGTCAAGGACGTTGAAGAACACCGACTCGCTCACGGGCTGCCAGCCGCGCTTTGCCAGCGCAATGGCCATTTCGGATTCGGGGTGCAGAGGCAATCGGAAGAGAACCACGTATTCAGTCATTGTCCTCGCCTCGCCGGCG
>Ga0196964_10001057_pt1 | contig 14510 bp, 14 predicted proteins | sample S1_10metaG_FD_148615 | JGI IMG/M metagenome (GOLD analysis project Ga0196964, IMG submission 148615) | Soil microbial communities from Anza Borrego desert, Southern California, United States - S1_10 | ecosystem: Environmental > Terrestrial > Soil > Desert | place: USA: California | collected...
GACGGCGAGACGCAGACGGAATAATTGCGCCGCAATTCTTCGCCGCCTATTTCACGGCGGAACGTGAGATGCTGGCCCGCCTTAAACGCGAACGTTTCGCGCAGAGCTTCCGGCAGCTCGAGCCGCACCGAGACTGCGTCCGGCGTTTCGCGCTTCACTTCCGCGACGCGCAAACGATGGAAATCGATGCTCATTGTCCTCCCCCGCACGCGCGGGAGGTGGCGAGCGAAGCGAGCCGGAGCGGGCAAGTCCGGCAGCCGCGCCCAGCGGCCCCCTCAGTCAGCTTCGCTGACAACTCCCCCATAAACGGGAGAACAGTTTGTGTGAACATCAGTGACATTTGAATCTGTCGAACGGCTCCGCGCACGCGTTGCAGCGCCAGAGCGCCTTGCAGGGCGTGGAGCCGAAGCGGGAGAGTTCTTCGGTGTTCGACGAACCGCATTGCGGACATTCCGCGGCGGCCTGGTTCTTCAACGTCGCGGCGCCAGCGCCCTTCGGCGGCGGCGCAATGCCGTAGGCGCGCAGCTTCTCGCGGCCTTCGTCGCTGATCCAATCGGTGGTCCAGGGCGGCGCGAGAGTCGTCTCGATGCCGACCTTCCCGAAGCCGTTTTCATCGAGCGCTTTGCGAATGGATTGCTCGATGGCGAGCGCTGCGGGGCAGCCTGTGTAGGTAGGCGTGATGACGACGCGTGCGTCGCTTACGTCCCGCACTATGCCAAGATCGAGCACGGAAACGCACGGGACTTCAGGGTCGGGGACGCTGGCGAGAATTTGAGTGATAGTACCTACATCGTCATTCCCGACGCGCGCAGCGCGATCCGGAAGCCAGGGGGCGACAGGTCTGTTCGTATGGCCCTGGGTTCCGGACTCATCGCTACGCGATGCCCCGGAATGACGAGGGGTGCGATCGGCCATCACCACGTCGCGCCCGGGTACGCGCGCTGCAGGAACTGCATTTCGCTCAGCAGGTGGCCGAGATGTTCGGAATGACGGCCAGCACGTCCGCCGACGACGGGACGGCGCGCGGCGGGCCGCTCCAGCGTCGCATCCGAAAGCACGGCGTCGATGCGCTGGTCCCATGCCGGCTTCAGCGCTGCTTTATCGACGCCTGCGCCAGCTTTCAGCGCGGCTTCATCGGTCTCGTCCATCACGAACAATTCGTCCGCGAAGCGCCACATCCAGTCGAGGCCATTGACCGTGCGCGTGCGGCTTTCCTCCGTGCTGTCGCCTAAGCGCACCATCCAGTCGCTCGCGAGCGTGGCGTGGTACGTGACTTCCTTCAGCGCTTTTGCCCCAATGGCAGCGAAGCGTTCGTCTTCCACCGCGGCGAGTCCGGCAAAGAGCAGCGCCTGGTAGTGCGAGAACAGAAACTGCCGCGCGATTGTTTGCGCGAAATCGCCGTTGGGCTGCTCGACCAGTAGGCAATTCGTGAAATCCATCACGTCGCGGCGGAAGGCGAGCGCGTCCGCGTCGCGCTTCTTGCCTTCGATGTCCGCCGCGAGACCGAGGAAGTGCGTGGCTTGGCCGACCTGGTCGAGCGCGACGTTCGCCAGGGATAGATCAACCTCGAGCGCAGGCGCATGGCCGCACCATTCGCTCAGGCGCTGTCCGAGGATGAGCGAGTCATCGCCGAGGCGGAGCGCGTAGGTGAAGAGGGGGGAGACAGCGTTGCCCATCAGATGTGCGAGATGCCGTCGGGAATTTTATAGAACGTCGGGTGGCGATAGACTTTGTCTTCCGCGGGCTCGAACAGCGCCGCCGCGTCGCCTGGATCGGAGGCGGTGATCTCAGCCGAGGGCACGACCCACAAGCTCACGCCTTCAAGCCGGCGCGTGTAGGTGTCGCGCGCGTGCTCAACCGCCATCTTAGCGTCCGCAGCGTGCACGCTGCCGACATGGCGGTGTGAAAGCCCGCCCTTGCCGCGCACGAACACTTCCCACAGCGGCCATTCCTTGCTCGGATCGCTCATCGATTTATCCGCATTTCTTTGTGAGCCATGCTTTGAGATGCGCGAGATGATCCCAACCGTAGGCGTAATCCGTCGAACCGTGCTTGCGCAGGTGCTCCAAGCGACCGAGCGCTTCGGTAAGCGTTGGGATGTGGCCTTCTTCGACTGGCCACATCACGAAGATCGCCTGCGCCGGCTTCTCAAACCACTCGTGCTTGCCGTTGTAGATCTTCTTGTGCGCCGTGTTCCAGACGAAGTGCTCAAGCGCTTCGACGCTTTCCCAAACGGTCAGGTTGGCGATGTCCTGGGGATTGTCGGTGAACTTGATATCCGTCGCGCCAGCGCCGCTGTCGTCCTTCATGCGCCAAATAAAGCCGGGCGTGCGTTCGGCGAGCGCGTTGATCGCGTCGAGCGCATTCATGAAGCCCGCCATGCGCGGGTCGTCGAGCGGGTAGAGCGCCCGGCCGATATTGAGTTCTGCGACATGCATCAATTTGGCTCCGTCAATGTGGACCGCCGGCGCCCTCGCCGGCCAGCTCAGGATGCATGCCGGCGCGGGCGCCGGCGGTCCATATTACTCCGCGGCCAGCTTCGCCGCTGCACGCTTCTCGGCGTGTACGCGCGCTGCTTCGCGCACCCACGCGCCGTCGTCCCAAGCCTTCTGGCGCGCCTGCATGCGCTCCTTCGCGACCGGGCCTTCGCCTTTGACGACAGCGTAGAATTCCTCCCAGTCCACTTCGCCGAAATCGTAGGCGCCGCGCGCCTCATTCCACTTCAGCTTGTTGTCCGGCACTTTCAGGCCGATCGCTTCGGCTTGTGGCACGGTGATATCGACAAATTTCTGACGCAGCTCATCATTCGTGTCGCGCTTTATGCGCCAACGCATGCTTTGCTCGGTGTTCGGCGACTTATCGTCCGGCGGGCCGAACATCATCAGGGATGGCCACCACCAACGGTTCAGCGCATCTTGCGCCATGCGCTTCTGCTCCGGCGTGCCGGCAGCGAGATGCATCATGATCTCGTAGCCCTGGCGCTGGTGAAAGCTCTCTTCCTTGCAGATGCGCACCATCGCGCGTGCGTAGGGGCCATATGATGTGCGCTGCAGCGGCACCTGGTTCATGATCGCTGCGCCATCCACCAGCCATCCAATCGCGCCGATGTCGGCCCAGGTCAGCGTCGGGTAGTTGAAAATGGTGGAGTACTTGGCCTTGCCGCTGAGCAGCGCCTCGGTCATTTCATCGCGCGTGACGCCGAGCGTCTCGGCGGCCGCGTACAAGTAAAGGCCGTGTCCACCTTCGTCCTGTACCTTGGCGAGCAGGATCGCTTTGCGGCGCAGGTTCGGCGCGCGCGTGATCCAATTCCCTTCGGGCAGCATGCCGACAATTTCGCTATGCGCGTGCTGCGACATCTGCCGGATCAGCGTCTTGCGATATGCCTCCGGCATCCAGTCCTTCGGCTCGATGAACTCGTCATTGGCGACGCGCGCTTCGAACGCGGCGACCTTGGCGGGATCCTCGCTGACGGCTTCGGCTTTTTTCTTGCCACTCATGTCGGTGGTGTACATCGCGCGCCTCTGCGGTGCTTTGGACGCTTAAGTATAGTATTCGCTGACCGATCGGTCAATCAATTACCGCGCCGCCGATGGTGCGTGAAAGCCCTGTGAATTCAGCGATTACGCGGCCGTCCCCGGTTTTGACGCTAACATGGTAGACGCTGCTGCGGCCGGAACGCGAGGCTTCCTGCGCCTCGGCCACCAGCACGTCGCCGGCGGCGGCTGGGGCGAGGAAAGCGATGGTGGCGCTTTGCGCGACGGTGGTTTCGTTACGTGAGTTGCACGCGTAGGCGAAGGCGGTGTCGGCGAGGGAGAAGATCATGCCGCCGTGCGCGCTGCGATGGCCGTTGAGCATGTCGTCGCGAAGCGTCATGCGGACGCGCGCATAGCCTTCGCGCGCTTCCTCGATGGTGATCCCCCAAGCCGGACCCGTGCCTTCGCGCGCCAGCATCGCGTCCGCGATGCGTCGGGCGAGGGCGTCAGCGTCGCTCACGCGGCCGCCGTCATGAAGACGGCGTTGTGCGCGATCTGGGAGACGTCGCGACCCTGCGCCATCTGCTTCTTGCCGATGGCGGTGAAGTGGCGGTGGTCGAGCTTGTAGCCGTTGGTCGCCATGAAGTGCTCGACCGCTTCGTGCTCGCCCACATTGAGCTCGACTTGCACGGTGCGGGGGCGCTCTGCCGAGGCCAGCAGCTTGCTCATGCCCTTGAGGATCGCAAGCTCGATGCCATCGACATCGATCTTCACGTGATGCGGCGCGGCCATGGCCTTGATCTCAATCAGTTCATCGACGCTAAGCCCGAGCACCACCTCGCTCGCCGCGACCTTGAAATCCTTGCCCCCGACGTTCGTGGCGCCGAGCTGGCTGCCCGTGCTGGAAGGCCAGAGGTCTTTGTAATTGAACCTCGCGATCATGCGGCGATCGGAAAGGGCGACGGTCAGAACGTCCACGCGATCCTGCAGATTGTTCTTCAGCACGTTGCGCATCAGCGCGACAGCATTCGGCTTGTGCGGTTCGATCGCATAGACCTTGCCGCTCGCGCCAACGCGGTGCGCGGCGGCGAGCGTGTAGATGCCGACATTCGCGCCGATATCGAGGAAGCGCTCGCCCGGATTCACGTTCTTCTCGATCCACTCCATCGTGCCCGCTTCTTTCACCCAGAGTGAAAGCGCGCGGTACGCCTGCGTGCGGTTCTCGCAAACATAGACGGTGCGGTAAGGGCCATCCTGGATCGTCACTTCAGAGACGAGCGCGGCGCGCAGGGCGGCCTTCGCATCGAACCAGAGCTTTTCGAAGCCGTTGAGTTCGCGTCCGCCGCGTTCGCTCACGTCAGGCGCTCGATATTGATGGTGATCGTCTTGCGCAGCGGCGCGTCCGGCGGCGCATGAATGGGCGAGACCTGGTGCCAGGAATTGTATGTCTTGATGAAGAGCAGGCACTGGTTGGCGCGGAAGTCGAAACTCTTCAGCACATCGACCTGATCGAAATCGAGATACCGGTTCACCTGGTTGTAAATGAGCGTGCGGTCCTTCGGCAGGCACACTTGCGTGCCGCCGCCCCAGGCATCGTTCCACTCGCCGGGCTTGATCATGGAGATCACGAGCGTGATGAGCTTCTTCGGCTCGTCCGCGTGCGGGCGGATGTGGCCGCCATTACCGCCCATAATGGAAAACTCGAAGCGTGCGCTGAGTTCGGTCGTGCGGGCGAGGCGCGAGACGATGCCGGGTTTGGCTTTGCCGGTCGTGGAGCGGACCGTGTATGGTTTCAGCCCGAGATCGATATTGCGCGATTCCAGGAACGCCATCGTGTCGTCGATGAAGCCCTGGCTCTTGATATAGCCGTGCACGCGCGACCATGGCGCGCTGCTATCCAAGAAGCGCAGATAGTTCTCGCGGTTGTTCCGTTCGGAGAGCGAGTACTTGTCTCCAAGCGAGGGCTTGTGGTCGAACAGCGCCACATCCGGATAGGTGCGCACAAGCTCGTCATAGTCCGCGTCGGGCAGCACATTGGGCGCGAGGCAGATGGGGTACGGCTCATAGTCGAACGCCGCCTGCGAATACGAAAACACGCCGGTGATCCTGGTTGCCGGGGCCGCTCGCCGCCGCGGCTTCTGCTAGCAAAGGCGGCCGACCCTCGCAATCCGCGCGGCTGCGGCGGAACGCGTCCAATTCACTTCGCAAGCGAGGCCCGCTCCGCTAGGGTCCGCGCCCATGGATTACGAGACCATTCTCCTCGACATCGCGGACGGCGCCGCGCGCCTCACCCTCAACCGCCCAGATCGCCTGAACAGCTTCACCGTGCAGATGCACGACGAAGTCTCGCGTGCGCTGGAGGCAGTGTCGAAAAGCGACGCACGTGTGCTGGTGCTGACGGGCGCCGGGCGCGGCTTCTGCGCGGGGCAGGATTTGTCGGATCGCGCTGTGGCGCCGGGCGGCGAGGGCGTCGATCTCGGCGAGTCGCTGGAGAAGCGCTACAACCCGCTGATCCGGCGGCTGACGAGCCTCGAGCTGCCGGTGATCTGCGCGGTGAACGGCGTCGCCGCCGGCGCTGGCGCAAACCTTGCCCTCGCGTGCGATATCGTGATCGCGGCACGGGGCGCGAAGTTCATCCAGAGCTTCGCCAACATCGGCCTCATCCCCGACAGCGGCGGCACCTGGACGCTGCCGCGCCTTGCGGGGCAGGCGCGCGCGCTGGGCTTGGCGCTGACGGGCGAGTCGCTGAGCGCGGAGCGTGCGGAAGCGTGGGGCCTGATCTGGAAGTGCGTGGACGATGACAAGCTCATGGAGGAAGCGAGCGTGCTTGCCGCAAAGTTTGCGTCGGCTCCGACGCGTGGCTTGGCGTTGACCAAGAAGCTCATTCGCGAAAGCGGGCCGCGCACTTTGGAGGCGCAGCTCGATGTGGAGCGCGACGCGCAGCGCACGCTGGGCCGCACATCGGATTACAGGGAAGGCGTCGCCGCGTTCATGGAAAAGCGCGCGCCGAAGTTCAGTGGAAGCTAGAAACGAACGGGTGGAGCTTGGAGCGCGCCGCTTCCAGCGCCGCATGCGCGACCGGAGGTCACGCGCTCCAAGCCACAAACGCCGGAGCAGATGATGAAGCCTATTACCCTCCAAAACTACGCCGAAGGCAAATGGGTGGCCGGAAGCGGCGGCCTCGCCGAACTGCGCTCCGCGGTGGACGGCGAAGTCGTTGCGCTGACGTCGTCGCAAGGCTTGGACTTCGGCGCCATGCTGCGCTTCGCGCGCAAGGGCGGGGATGCCGAACCGCTTTGGATGCGCACCTTTCACGAGCGTGCGCGGATGCTGAAAGCGCTCGCCGAAGCGCTCACGGCGCGCAAGGAGGAACTCTACGAGCTGAGCTACAGCACTGGCGCAACCAAGGCGGATAGCTGGATCGACATTGACGGCGGCATTGGCACATTCGCCGTCTATCAGGGCAAGGGGCGCCGCGAACTGCCGGATGATCGCATCCTGATCGACGGCGCCGTCGAAGCACTTTCGCGCAACGGCACGTTCCAGGGCTTGCACGTCTACACCTCGCTGCAAGGCGTGGCCGTCCACATCAACGCCTTCAACTTCCCCGTTTGGGGCATGCTGGAAAAGCTGGCGCCGACATTCCTGGCCGGCATGCCCGCGATCGTGAAGCCCGCAAGCGCTACCGCGTATCTGACGGAAGCTGCCGTGCGCATCATGCTCGAAGCGAATGTGCTGCCGAAGGGCGCGCTGCAGCTTATTGTGGGATCGACCGGCGATCTATTCGATCACCTCACGTCACAGGATGTCGTCTCGTTCACAGGCTCCGCGAGCACGGCGGCGAAGCTGCGCGCGCATCCTGCGATCGTGCGCGAGAGCGTGCGGTTCGTAGCCGAGCAGGATTCGTTGAATGCCTCCGTGCTCGGACCGGATGCGAAACCGGACTCGCCGGAATTCGATCTCTTCATCAAAGAGGTCGCAAAGGAAATGACGGTGAAGGCGGGGCAGAAGTGCACCGCGATCCGCCGCGCGCTTGTGCCTGCAGCCCTGCTCGAAGCGGCGCAGGCGGCGCTGACGGCGCGGTTGGAGAAGACCGCCGTCGGCGATCCGCGCGATGAGGCGACGCGCATGGGCGCGCTGGTCAGCATCAGTCAGCGCCAGGACGTGCGCGACAAGATCGCGGAAATCGGACGCGATGCGGCGATCGTGTACGGTGATCCGGGCGCGGAGATCGTCAACCCGAAGGGCGCGTTCATGTCGCCAGTGCTGCTGCGCTGCGATCGGCCGATGAGCGCGAGCGCGGTGCACGATGTCGAGGCATTCGGACCGGTGACGACATTGATGCCATATCAGGATCGCTTTGAAGCTTTTACGCTGGCCAATCGCGGCAAGGGCTCGCTGGTGATGAGCGTGTTCACCTACGACACGGATTTTGCGCAGGACCTCGTACACGATTGCGGCTCGTTCCACGGCCGCATCGCCTTCATTGATCGCGACAGCGCTAAGGAAAGCACCGGCCACGGTTCGCCCATGCCGCATATGATTCATGGCGGGCCCGGTCGCGCGGGCGGCGGCGAAGAAATGGGCGGCATTCGCGGCGTAAAGCATTACATGCAGCGCACCGCGCTGCAGGGTCATCCGCGCGTGTTGAGCGCCATTGTGAACCGCTACATCGCGGGCATGCCGGTGGAAAATGCGGAGCAGCATCCGTTCCGCCGCAAATTCCACGATCTGCCGATCGGCTATCAGCTGAAGACGAAGTCGCGCGAAATCACGCTGGGCGACATCGAGCACTTTGCGCATTTCACCGGCGATACCTTCTACGCGCACATGGACGAAGAAGCCGCGCGCGGCAATCCGCTGTTCGGCGGCCGCGTGGCGCACGGCTATTTGATCCTGGCGTTTGCGGCGGGATTATTTGTCGATCCCGATCCCGGCCCGGTGCTGGCCAATTATGGCCTGGACAATCTGCGCTTCGTCAAACCTGTGAAGCCCGGAGACGCGATTCAGGTTGCGCTCACCGTGAAGGAAAAGACGCTGCGCAAGCCGGATCAGGGCGAAGTGCGCTGGGATGTCGTGGTGACGAACCGCGATGGCGAAACCGTCGCGGCCTACGATCTGCTGACGATGAACGCGGCTTAGTTTCCTGGATCGCCAGCCAACACCCCAGTGCTGGCCTGAAGGCCCGCGGTCCAAGAGAGGTCTAAGCCACCGCCTTCAGCGCCTCGATGAAGCGGTCCACTTCATTCGCCGGCAGGCCCGCGACGTTAATGCGCGCCGCGTCGGTCATGTAGACGCCGAACTCTTCGCGTAGACGGGTCACTTGGCGCTCACCGAGGGGCAGTGTGGTGAACATGCCCCTTTGGCTAGCGACCAGATGCATCGGGATCGAGTTCACCCGCGCCGCGGCCAACGTGGCGCGGGTCGTCTTCATGTGCTCGCGGATTTCGTCGAGCTCGTCCGACCACATCTGCCGCAGGCCCGGATCGCTCAGCACCACGCGCACGCACGAGGCGCCATGATCCGGCGGCATCGAATAGTTCGCGCGGGCAAGTGCGAACAGATTCGATTGCGCCGCCGCACGCACCGCAGCTGGCGCCTTGACGAAGCAGGCGCCCACGCGCTCGCGATAGACGCCGAAGTTCTTCGCGGCGGAGACCGCGATCACGGCATGCGGCACGCGCTCCAGCAAATAGCGCGCGCCGGCAACGTCTTGCTCGAGGCCGTCGCCGAAGCCTTGGTAGGCCAGATCGAGGAACGGGATGATGCCGCGCCGGTTCACGGCTTCGGTGAGCGCTTCCCATTGTCTGGCGTTGAAATCGGCGCCGAGCGGATTGTGGCAGCAGGCTTGCAGGATCACGGCATCGCCAGGCTCGGCCTTGTCGAAACCGGCGATCAGGCCGTCGATGTCGATCTCCTGTCGTGTCACATCGAAAAAGGGAACATCTACTTTCTCCAGGCCCGCCGCGGCGATGATCGCGGGGTGGTTCGGCCAGGAGGGCGTCGGCAGCAGCACGCGCTTGGCGCCGGCGTTCTCCAGAAGATCGCAACCGAGGCGCAGCGCGCCGGTGCCGCCGACGGATTGTATCGCAACAAAATCGCGCGCTTCATCGCCGAACGCGAGTTTGCCGAACAGCCGCAGAAACTCCACGTCACCCTGCTGGCCGACATAGGTTTTCGTCTTCTGCTCGTGCACGAGGCGGCGTTCGGCTTCCTTGATCGCCCTCATCACCGGCGTGACGCCGTTTTCGTCGCGATAGACGCCAACGCCGAGATCGATCTTGTCGGTCCGCGGGTCCTCGCGGAACATTTTGATGATTTTCAGCAGCGGATCGGGCGGCCTTACCGCGAGGTCTTCGAGCATGTGCGCCTCAGTCTTCTTGGGGCCAAGTTTCAAGAACTTCGACGAATCGCGTCAGCCACGCATTGGTTTGATGTCCGTCAAGCACGCGGTGATCGATGGTGAGCGACACGTACGCCATCGGCCGCGCCAGGATCGCGTCTTGCCCGTTGATCTCGCGCGCCACGACGCGCTTCTCCAGCTTGCCGACGCCTAGGATCGCCGATTGCGGCTGGTTGATGATGATGGGCGTCGCGACGAGCGAACCGGAGACGCCATGATTGGAAACCGTGAACGTGCCGCCTTGCACGTCGGAGGGTTTCAGCGCGTTCCTGCGCGCGCGCTCTGTCAGGTCGGTAAGCTGCTTTGCCGTGTCCAGCAGTGAAAGTTTCTGCGCGCCGCGGATGACGGGCACGATCAGGCCATTGTCGCCAAGCGCGACGCCCATGCCGATATTCGCGTCCTCGAACACTTCGAGGAAATCATTGTGCCAGCGCGCGTTGACATTCGGCGCTGCCTTCATCGCTTCGGCCGCGGCGCGCACGATGTAGGCGGAATAGGTGAGCGCGGCGCCTTGCCTGGAGTACGCTTCCTTGTGTCTCGCGCGGTGCGCGGCAATGGCGGAAAAATCCGCTTCGAAAACCGCCGTCACGTGCGGCGCCGTGGCGACGGAACGCGACATGTGTTCGGCGATGGATTTACGCATCGCATCGTGCGGGATCTTCCTTGGATTGCCGGCGTCTCGCCGGCCGACACCGGTGCTTGGCGGCGAGGACGCCGGCGGTCCAAGTGCGCGCCGCGCGACGTGCGCTTCGATGTCCTTGTGCGTGATGCGGCCGTCGCGGCCAGAGCCCGCTATGTCGCGCACCGACACGCTGTGCTCGGAGAGGAGGCGCTTTACGAGGGGCGAGAGGCGCTGCTCGCGATCGTCATTCCGCGACGACGCGATAGCGGCGGCCCTGGAACCCAGGGGCCGCTCCGTCGTGTGCCCCTGGGTTCCGGATCGCGACTGCGTCGCGCCCGGAATGACCAGAGACAGAACACCCAGAACAACACCCGGCCCGGCTTCGTCGCCTTCGTTCAGCGCGATCGACGTCAGCACGCCATCGGCAGGCGCGGAAACCTCCACAGCCACCTTATCCGTTTCCAGCTCAACGATCGGCTCGTCGCGCTTCACTGCGTCGCCGACCTTCTTCAGCCAGGCGCGCACGACGGACTTGGTGCCTTCTTGTTCGACCGGCGCGACGATGTCGGCGTGTTCGCTCATCAGAACCGCACCAGTTCTTGGATCTTCGCCGCAATGCGATCGACGGAGGGGAGCGCCCATTCCATCAGTTCCGGATGGTGTGGGCTCGGGATGTCCGGCATCGTGAGGCGCGCGACGGGAGCGTCGAGATCGAGAAACGCCTGATCCGCAACCACGGCGGCGATCTCCGCGCCGAAGCCGGCGGTGCCGATGTCTTCGTGCACAATGAGGCAGCGATGCGTGCGGCGCACCGAGTCCAGAACCGCCTGCGAATCCCACGGCGCCAAAGTGCGCAGATCGATCACATCGACACCGGCGCCGGACTTCTCAACCGCTGCTTCGCAGCGCTCGACCAAGCCGCCCCAGGTGACAACGGTGATGTCATTTCCTTCGCGCACGCGCTTGGCGACACCGAACGGCAGCGCGAAGTCGTCGCCGGGATAGGGCCGGCGCGCGCTGGCGGCGTCTAGCATGTTGCGGTGTTCGAGGAACATCACCGGGTCGTTGCCGCGGAGCGCCGTGCGCAACAGGCCGACAGCGTCTTCGGCATTGGAGGGACATGCGACACACCAGCCCGGCGAGTGCACGAACTGCACTTCGTTCGTCTGCGAATGCCACGGGTCTCCGCACTTGAAGAAGCCGACCGGCATGCGCACGACCATCGGCGCCGCAAAGCGGTTCGCTGTGCGCCAGCGCATCGTGCCGCAGTCGTTGATCTGCTCGCAGGCGGGATCTGCGTACTTGCGGAACTGAATCTCAGGCACAGGCATCAGCCCCGCGATCGCCATGCCGACAGCGCGCCCGATAATACCCTCCTCCGAGAGCGAAGTGTCGAATACGCGCTCGACGCCGTATTTCTCTTGCAGCCCGAGCGTCACGCCATGCACGCCGCCCTTGGGGCCAACGTCTTCGCCGAACACCAGAACGCGCGGGTTCATCGCAAGCTCGTGATCCAGGGTCTTGCGGATCGCGGTGATCATGTTGATGCGCGCGCCCTCAGGCCTGGCTTCATCGCTTGAGCGCGGCGCGGCGTAACCGCTGTTCCAAAGCCCGCCTTCGTCCTGCAGCGCACCTTTTTCGCTGAACACGAAGCGCGTAACTTGCGCAGGCTCCGCAACCGGACGCTGATCGGCAATCTGCGCTGCGCGACGGACGCGTTGCTCGACTTCCGTCTCGATCGCGGTCCAATCCGCGTCGCTCAAATGCTGCGGAACGACATGTGCTTTCAGCTTCGGAAGCGGATCGCGCGCCCATTCAGCTTCGAGGACCTCCTTTGATTTATACGCCTGCGTGTCCTGGAACGAGTGTCCTTGCAGCCTGGGCACCGCAAGGCGCAGCAGAACCGGCCCGCGACCGGCACGCGTATGCGAAACGGCTTCCTGGATCAGGTGCGCGGCTTCATCCGGATCGGTGCCGTCGCCGTCGAGCACTTTTAGGCCTTCGAAGCTCGCGAGGTTCTTGGCGATGTTGCAGCCGGGAGTTTGCAGCCAACCAGGCGTGGAGATGCCGTAGCCGTTGTCTTCGATGTAGAACAACATCGGCAGCTTCAGTGTCGTCGCCATGGTCAGCGCCGACCAGAAGCCGTTCGTCGCCACCGAAGCGTCGCCGCCGAGCACCACCCCGATCGCGCCGTCATAGGCGCGATCGCCCAGCACATTTTTCGCGTACACGATCGCCTGGGCGTAGCCCGCGGTCGGCGTGTATTGCGCGCCGACGCCGCCGCACATGGGCAGCGCTGATGCGCCCGTTGCGTTCGGGTAGTTGAACACGACGCCGATGTCGCGTCCGTCGCTATAGCCGCCGGCGCGGCCCATGGCGGAGCCGAGGGCGTCTTCGAGCTTCACGCCGAGCGATAGGAGGATCGGACGCGAGCGGTAGTAGCCGCAGATGGCGTCCTTCGGGTGCGTGAGATGCAGGCCCAGCAGCACTTGCGCCATGTCGTGGCCGCGCGCGCTGAATTGGTAGAATATCTTCTTGCCGGGAACGAGTTCGCGCTCCTCGATTGCGTCCATGGCGCGCGAGCACTGCACGAGCTCGACGACGCGCTTCCAGTCCGTCTGCGGGGCGGGCCCAGGCGCGGGCTTCGGCTTGGCGCTCATGGGATGTGAAGATACTGGCGTTGCAGCGCAATTTCAGCGATATTTGGCGCGCTGGAGCGACCTATTGTGCATGCCTTGTGCATAGATTTGAGGGAAAATGCATGAAACGTGAGCGTGTACAGCTGGATGAGGCCGACATCCGGCTCCTGCGCGCCATGCAGCGGGACGCGGCCGTGTCGCAGGCCGAGCTGGCCGAGCAGGCCGGCGTTTCGCCCAGCCTTGTCTCACGCCGCCTGTCGCGCCTGCGCGAAGCGGGCGTGCTGCGCGCAACGGTGGGTCTCGTCGATGCCGAGAGCGCTGGGCTCACATGCGCTGCGATCATTCGCATTCGTCTGAAGGATCACGCCGCCGCGAGCGTGAAGGCGTTCCGCGACCTGGTGACGCGCATGAATGAAGTCACGCTCTGCGTCATGCTGACGGGCGAGGCAGATTATCTGATCAAGATCATCGCGCGCGACTTGCCGCACTTTCAGGAAATCGTGCAATCGAAGCTGCTGCGCTGCGCCGCCATCCAGCACATGGAAAGCTCCATCGTGCTGGAGCATTTGAAGGATACGACGGCGCTGCCGTTGGACTAGATCGGACAGCCGGCGGCCGCTTTTCGATGACAAGCTCAGGCACGCTACTTAAGTATCGCGTCACCGCTTGCCTTGGCGTCGCGCCGACCTGGTAGAAGTGCGGCGCCACGCACGGCTATGCCGGCAAGGACGCCGGCGGTCCAGGCTAGGCTGATTTGGGCGCGGGCTCGACTTCTTGCGGACCAGCGGCGCCGGCCGCTGCGGTCTGCTGGTAGTAGCGCAGGCGGCGTTCATCGTTGAGAATGGTGATGAGTTCTTCGACCGTGGCCGGGCGCGAAACAAGATAGCCTTGCGCCAGGTCGCAGCGCATTGCGGCAAGCAGCGCAAAAGCTGCCGGCGTCTCTACGCCTTCGGCAGTCACCTCGAGCCCGAGGCCATGCGCGAGATCGATGGTGGAGCGCACCAAGAGTGCATCGCGCCGGTTCGCGGTGAGCGTCTCCACGAACATCTTGTCGATCTTCAGCTCGTGCGCGGGCAGCTGCTTCAGATAGGCTAGGGATGATAGCCCCGAGCCATAATCGTCGATGGCGATGCGGATGCCGTTCTGGGCGAAAAATTCGACGTGCTCGAGCGCCAGCTTGGGATTGTCGATCACCGCGGTCTCAGTGATCTCGAAGCAGAATTGATGCGGCGCGTGCTTGACGATCTCGATGGCGTGCCGCGTAAATTCCGCATCGCTCAGCAGACGCGCGGAAATGTTCACCGAGAGCGTGAGCGGCCAGCCGGCCTTGGCGAGCTTCTTCTGGTCGCGCACGGCGCGCTGCAGCAGCCAGT
>Ga0196964_10001058_pt1 | contig 14505 bp, 16 predicted proteins | sample S1_10metaG_FD_148615 | JGI IMG/M metagenome (GOLD analysis project Ga0196964, IMG submission 148615) | Soil microbial communities from Anza Borrego desert, Southern California, United States - S1_10 | ecosystem: Environmental > Terrestrial > Soil > Desert | place: USA: California | collected...
GCGCGCGCGTACGCGTGCGTGCGCGCGGAAAGCCTTATATGTGGGTGAGTTCACTCCCTTCACAGGCCCGGCGCAAAAGCCCTGTCTGAGTACAGGTGAGCTCCTGGCTAAAGGCTCCAGAGTTTGCGACGTGCAACGTCGAGCGATGGAGTCGATGGAGGCAATGGACCATTCTACATAAAGTCTCTCCCGTGCGCGCGCGTACGCGTGCGCGCAGGCGGAAGGCCTTATATGCAGCAAGGTCCATTGACTCCATGCATGGCTTCAAACAGCGCCGCGCACGATTCGTCTTGCGGGCGCTGGTGTCAGATGCAAGCGCTTGCAACGGATCGACCTGCAGGGGGGGGTGCCCCCCCTGTCACGGGTCCTCCCGAGGGCGGGTGGTCGTGAGCGGTTTAGAGATCCAGCAAGGAATCTTGTCAGACCCGTTCAGGGGGTATTGCGCGGGTGATTCCGGAATGGCGGGCAGGCTTGGAAGGAAAGGCGGTCGCGCAGGTGAGCACGAGGCAGCCGATTGAAGGCTCCCGGAACGAAGGTTGTAGCTCGACAGGCCTTGAGACCGAAGGCCTCGCCGAGCTGCTCGAGCGCCAGAGTGTTGTTCGCCGTTCCTGGTATGAAGCGCTCGCGGAGTCAGAGCACGCGCTCGCCCTGTTGAACGTGACGGGCGTCGATCCGGCGCACGCGCTGACAGCGGCGCTGCGCGAGGCGCGGCTGCGTGTCGAGCTGGCGCAGCTCTCGGCTGAGATCCGTTCCGCCTGGCCAGAAGCGGCAGCGAGCCCAGAGGGCCAGGCCGTGGACCTCAGCTTAGATCGGAGCCCGAACCGACTCGAAAGAGCGCGCGCGCTCGTGGCCCATCTCGATCGCAAAACTACAGAGCCAGAGAGTCGGCTCCAAGGTCCCCTCCAGGTCACGCCTCCCCGACCGGCAACGCCCGATTTTAGCGCGCGCGATAACTCCACCACCTCCACCGCTGAAGAAAGGGACAATTGCGATGGATGACTTGCGTTACATTCTGGATCGGACGTTCACGCAATATCACGAAAGATGTTCGCGGTCCAATCGGCGTGATGCGTCAATAGCATTGGCCAGTCTGTTCCAGCAACGCTACGGACTTCCGATCAATGATGCGGCTGAACTAGCGACTCTCATTACAAGTATGCCACCGTTGCGCCGCTTGAATGGCAATGAGGCTTGCGAAGAACTTCAGCACTACGGGGTGCGCTTGGCGCGATCAACGCTGTTTAACATTGCACAAAAGGCTACAGCGAGGAGCCGAAAGTTCGTTTACTTCTCTGGCTATCCACGGGATTGGGCCTTTGACCATCGAGAACTGAAGCAGCCCGCCGTGGCACGTTTAGAAATTGATGGTGAGCAATACATAGTCGATGGATGTTGAAAACAATTCCAGAAATCTTTCAATCACACCTGTGGCGGGCAAATGGAGTGAGCGGTACATATGCAGACAGACTCGCCCTTTGGAGAATTGCATGACGATCGCACAAGCAATCGGGCTCGCCCCTAAGAATGTCGAATCTATAGGAACAAGAGCTTCGCGTCTTAAGGCTGCTCTTGAAAGGACCGAGCAGCGTATTGCTCAATTGCAAGCAGAGCTATCGAAGGCTCTTAAGTCTCAAGTCGATGTCGAAAATGAGCATCAGGCCGCCGCTCTCGCCAGGCAGATCACAAAGCTCACCGGTGAGCTTCTTGAACTTCGCGAGACATTGGGACCGCTTCGCGCCTCTTGGGGAAAGGCGCAAATCGAAGAAAACAATGCCGAGATCGCCCGTTTATCGAGCAAATTGGAGAAGCAAAGGGCTGAAAAACAGAAGTACGAAGACGAAACTATGGCTCGGTGTTGCAGCGCAGCCATGCTGTTGGCCGCTGAACTGGCGCGAGCTGGATTTCAACTCTCACCCTGGAACGACGACGAAGGCGATGAAGACTCGCGCAAACAATTTATCTCAGATCTAAAAAGGGCCTTCGACCTGCTTTTAGCGCGGGCGAGTAAGAACTATCAACAGCCCTTTCGCTCGGCATATGAAAAGGCTGGAGACATTCTGGCGCTCAGGGCGCCACACGCGAAACTAAGGCTCGAGGTTGACAAGACAGAGACTCAGATCAAGCACCAAACAATCTCATGCGACATTCGGAATACTGCTCTCGAGATATCTGCACGATCGCGCCGCCCTGATCTGATCCTGGAGGAGATGGAACGACTTATGGCCGCAGGTGTTCAAAAGGCAAACATCATTACAAAGTTGGAAGAGATGATTCGGAGAGAAACATCTTCGGAATTTAGAAAGGAGTAGTGGTGCATGAATTACAAACTTCTTGAGGCTAAGGCCGCATTAATTCGCGAGATCGGAGCGGAGATCTCTGAGCGGGCTTGGATTCCATCGATCGCCCAGAAGATCATCGAAGAGGCCGACGTGTGCGTTCTGCGAGACATGAGCGAGGAAGAGACGCGCGCGCATTTGGACGGCATTTTGAGAGCAGAGGAAAAACTCTTGGTAGATAATCTCTGCAATCCGAATCTGCTCTAGGAAGCATAGAGGCAAGCCGATGGCTCGACATGGCTCCGCCGAGGCCGCTTCCACTCAAAGCCTGTGGCTTTGGGTCACATGGGCCTAAAATTCGAGCAAGTTCCGGAGGACCTTCCCGGAGCGTCTTTTCTGAATCGCTCGTGGCTCGGACGAGCCACGGGCGATTCACCCTTGATCTGCAAGCGCTTGCAAATTGGAATTAACCCACACGAGGAGGAAAAAGGAATGAACGTTCTAGTAAATAGACTCTTAAAGGATGCATCGGGTGACGCGGCGAAGTTGCGGGAGAAGCTTCGATCGCTGAGGATCGAACAGGCGGGTGCGCGCCAGGACCTGCGTGCCATTGAGGCCGACCTTGCAGCGGTCTCTAAAGATGACCCGCGTCATAAGCAACTCTCACAGGATGCGGTTGTGCTTAACGACTCCGTTAAGACCATTGAAAATCAGGTTGTGAGCACGACATCGGAACTTTGCACGGTTCTTGGAACGGCAGCACGCGACACGATTCAGGCCACCAGCAAAACGATGCAAGGGGCGCAGACCTCGGCGAAGAGGGAAATTCTCATTGCGCTCTTTATGTTGGCTGTGTCAATGGAACGCGGCGGCCATGCGCTTCCGGACCCAATCAAGGAGCCCGACGCATTCTTCGCAGCAATTGTAGCTACTCTGGCCGGGCTCACGCCGCATCTGGCTGCACAGCCTTACTATTTGCAGGAGTGCGCCAAAGCGCTTCCGAACATGAGGGATGGACGTGCGGTGTTTCATACGACGCGCGAGGAGGCAGATGCAGCGGAAGAGTTGTTGACGTACGCGGTGCATGCCGAAGCGGACGCGGACGCGCTGTTGAAGCTGACGGCAGACGCTTGAACCGGCGTGCAATCTTGGCCCGCGTGTGGTTGACAGTCGGCTTCCTCCACGTTTCCGCGTCAGCTATTGCGCAGGCGGGTAGGTCGGGGCGCTAGGCGGTGCCTAGCGCCTTGATCCTTTGCAAGCGCTTGCAATCCTGGAGAACGTCTTTCATGCCGACAACAGTCTTTAAACTCACCGCCGAAGAGCGAGACGCGCTGCGCGGCCTCGGCGCGATCTTCAACGCCCAGAAGAAAAACGAGGACCAGGCGCGCCGCACCAACAGCGCCTGGGCTGAGAGTAAGAAGGCCATCGGGGAGATGGGCAAGCAAGCCGGTGGAGACCTGGCGAGCATGGTGACAGGCCTGGCAAGCGTCGGCACTGCTGTGGCCGCATTGTCGAAGGCATATCACCTTCTTTCCAAAGATATTGAGGACGCGTCAGCTAACGCCAAGAAGCATATGGACCAGCTCTTGAGCGCAGTCGCAGGAGCCAACGACATGGCGCGACTGCCCGAAATTCGCATGCAGCTTATGAACATGGACCTTCCAGGTATGTCGCAACAGGGAAGAGTTGGTTTGTATTCATCGGTTAAGACTGCAAGCCCGAACATCAAAGAGGGCAATCGCAACGAGATCATGAAGTCCGCAGCGCAGGCGCGAAAGGCGGGATATTCCGAGGAGCAAGCAATCGAGCTTGCTGGTCAGGCGGCACAAATTTTTGAACTCTCGAAACTTGACGGCCAGAAGCGCAGCGAACGAGATGCTGTGAATTTCGCGATGCACATGAATGAGCAGATGGGTAAGTACGGCTCGAAGTTCGACAAGGGCGGCATGGCCGCGATTTCTGAATTCGTCAAAGGTGGCTTCGGAACGGCTGAAGATGCGGCAGGCCACATCCTGGCAGCGCTGCAATCTGGCCAAGGCGTCGGGGACGTCAAGACGACGCTCGATAAGATCTCTGGCCTGAAAGAGAAGAAAGCAGAGACTGTCAAAACCAAGGACCCGACCGTCCAGGCGAAGCTCGACGCGCTCGACAAGTCGCTGGATGAAATGGACGTTGAGCAGGAGAGCCTGCGCCGTCAACGCTACGACCTCGACGCGAACCCAAAACTCAAGGTTCTGGAGAAGAAACGGCGCGAGGAATCGATAAAGGCTCGTGAAGAGCAGCTTCGGCGCAATGAAAGCGATAAGCGACGCGAACGCGAGCAACTCGAAAAGAGTCTTGAAGTCGAAACTGTCGTACTTTCAGAAGCCGATCAGCAAGCCAACGCGCTGCTGAAGTTGCCTCCAAAGGAACGCCTTGCAGCGCTCCAGAAAAATCCAGCCCTTGCATCGCACGTTCTCGGAACGGACGCAAACTCATTTGCCGTGACACAGGCTTACAACCCGAACGCGATCGGCGCTGGCGCAAGGGAAGCTCAGGCCGGGGACCTCTTGACAAAGCGACAGCTTGAACTCGCGGAAGACCCGTACGCCCGCATGCACATCCAGGCTGAAATCGACGCGACAGAAGCCGAAAATGAGGAAGCTAAGAACGAGCGAAAGCAGGCGCTCAGGCGCACCAAGTTGAGGAACGCGCTCGTCCGAACGCTCCACTCTCGGAACTCGACTGAGCCGCAGATTGCCACCGAACTCGCCAAGTTTGACGCTGCGGTCGCGGTTGGAGACGACCCGTTTGCGCAGCTCGGCGGGACGGCAATGGGGCGCGAAGCGATCCGTGAAATGGAGGCTCGTGACAATCGAGAGCAGCTCGAACTCGCACAGAAGCGCCAGAAGCAACAATCGCAGCCGGTACGCGTGGAGCTGGTAGTAGACAGCACGCGGCCTGCGCGCAACCCAGCATCGAACCCTGACAACGGCAACGAGAGCAACGCTGGCGGCAAAGGCTTCTAAGATGCCGAGTGCAGAGATTACTTGCTTCCACTGCCATGACCTCATCGACACGGAGATTACCCTGCAACTCGTGAACGGCCGGTTGCGTGGTCATGCCGACGGAGTGTGCGCGTGTGGATCGAAGTTCAGCGCAACCGTCGAGGAGAATGGAAGAGTCCAGGTTGAATTCGACAGCGTGTGCCCGTCCTGCCAATCGTTCATGCCGACAGCGGGGGCGAATGAAGAGCTCGCGGCCCGTTGTGAGAGGTGCGGCTTTGCCCTGACACGCAACGAAACGGGCGATGTGAAGGGCTTCCAGCGCTTAGCGTGACTTCCAGGGTTCGCCACACGTGCAGACTTTTTCGTAACGTTTGTGTTGACAGGCGCGGGACTATCGATTCAAAGGAGGTACTATTCCCAACAAGGTATAACCCATGCGCCGATATGAGCCGCACCTCGAAGTCGCGAACTTCCACTTAACTTTTGGAAGCAAAGAGTTGATAGACCACGTACAAGGTATTGTTATCCCCGCATTCTTCTCGCCGATGAATACGAAGGAGCGCGCCTACGAGGAGCGTCCTCGCTGGTTCCACGAACTGGCATTTCAGGAGCTGCCAATTGGGGACGGTGTTACGAGCCCGGCCATCATAGGGCGTTTTGTGAAGCACATCGTTTATCGGAGCAATCAGGTCGAGGTTGAAGGAAAGCTTGTCGCCACCGACGAAGAGTTACCAAGCGACCCCTCATCCATCTTTGTGTTACTCCTCGATTCGCACCGGTTGCTCTTTGTGAGAGAGTTTCCAAATTCTCCAAAGCTTGACGAGTTTGACACCTTCATCGTCAGGGCTCTTTCACGCGCGCGGCATGAATACATCCGGAAGTGGAAGGAGTTCCTGCGCATGAAGAAAAAAGCAGAGGGTGGCAAAGAGAAGGTGCCAAAGATTGGGGATCTTGAAAAACGCCTGCCGCCCGCAAAGCTCGAACTCATTCCAATCGCCAACGCAGCTGAATCTGCCACATTGGTGAGGCAGATGAAGATGGTTACGTCCTTCACGGTTAAGTTCGTAAAGACCAACAGCGAGGGTCTCGTTGGGAGTCTTCTTGAGGATGCGCGAAAAGCAAAGACGCGACTGGGCGCAGATAATTTGAAGATTGAAGCGAAAGCAAGGGAGGGTTTGAATAAGGAGGCGACGAGCGAGGCGGTCAAAACCATCGCGGATAAGGGAATCGCGAAGTTCGAAGCGAAGGGCACCAGCGAGAGTGGGGTTGAAGCAACGGTCACGGAGAAAGATACTACAGTTAAAGCACCGGTGCCCAACCTACCTAAGAACATAGATGCGGCTGGACCCCAGATGGCCCAGGCTCTGAACGGCCTTGTATCGACGAATCTGATGCCGGCGCCGCCGAGACCGCCAGGTGTTGTAGCAAGACTGAAGGAGCTTCTGCCGTCCATCAAGTCTCTCATTGATAGGTTACAGGCTGCTAGGAAGGTGAACGAACAAAGCTGATGGGAAATCAGGAGGACACGGAAACCGCACTGCGAGAGCTTGAGGAGGTGAACTCACTTCAAAAGCTCTGGAAGCAGCTTCGTCAATACCGTGAAAAGGAACTCCAGCTCAAGAAGTGGGACATTATCTGTAACTATTCGATTGCGATTTTCGTCGGGGTTCTGTTCGCGGGTTTAACGTACGGGTCAGGCGCAACATCGTCAGATCTGGCGACGCAGTATCGAGAGGTAGCTTCCTTCCTCATCCAATACATTGTCTTCATTCTTGGGATAATTCTCATAGGTGTGACGCTCCTTCCGAGTATTTCACGAGACAGCTTCCTTCGGGTCATCGCAGAAGAGCGTCACTCCCAAACAGGTTTCCTCTGGGTGCAGTACATTTACCTGAACTTCGTGAACGCCTTCGCGTTCTTTCTTAACTTTGGGTGCGTCGTCGGTGGCATGTACCTGGCGGGAATACAAGGCGGTCCGGCATCCACGATTCTCTCTGCAGTCACCTCGGAAGGTTTGCACGAACCTGTTCGCAGGATAGTGGTATGTTTCGCGATAGGCACGGCAAGCGGCTGGAGTGTCCTCTCACTTCACAAGATGAAGGCGTTCATTTTCAATCTATACCGAGTGATCATGTTCATCCATCAATGGGTTCTCCTGGAAGACTTCTCTACGGAACAACGGCGAGAGAAACTCAAGGCGGTGCAAGAACGGGAAGAAGAAGGAAGCGGAAGTACCTGATCCCGCAGAAGTCTCGTTGCGAGATCGCCGAAACACGTTTACAAGGCTCCCCGCGTTTTCACCCTTTGAGAGACGGCATGTCCAAGCGCCCCGCACAGGCTGAACAGCCCGTCATCATCCAGCCGAAAATGTCGGCTCAGGCGTTCGTCGAGAAGTGGCGCGGCGTGACGCTGAAGGAAAGCGCGGCATACAGCGAACACTTTTGTGATCTGTGCCGCCTGATTGGCCATCCCACGCCGGCGGAAATGGACCCACACGGCACATTCTTTACCTTTCAGAAGGGCGTCATCAAGAACGCGGCCGGCGCGGTCGTGATGGAAGACACGCTCTACGGCGCGATTCCGGTCGCGCAGAAGACGAAGCACGGCTTCGCGGATGTTTGGTACAAGAACCATTTCGCGTGGGAGTACAAAGGCAAGCACAAGGACCTAGAGAAAGCTCGCGAGCAGCTTCTGCAATACATCGACGACCTTCAAAACCCGCCGCTGCTGGTCGTCAGCGATATCGACCGCTTCGAAATCCATACGCGCTTCAACAACTGCGTCAAGACGGTCACCCGCTTCAGCAACGAAGACCTGCTGAAACCGGAGTCACAGCAGCTTGTCCGCAACCTGTTTGAGAACGTCGAAGCATTCAAACCCACGAAGACAGTCCAGGGCGTCACCGAGGAGGTCGCCGCTATCTTCGCGAAGCTCGCGGAGAACCTGCGCAGCCGTAGCGTCGATCCGCACAAGGTTGCGCACTACCTTATGAAGCTGCTCTTCTGCATGTTTGCCGAAGACGTGGGCATCCTGCCGAACAAGATCTTTCAGCGCCTCGTGGAAAAGGCGGTCGGACGTTTTCAAGGACTCGGCGCCGACTGGGACAAAGCGGCTGACACGCTACCGCTCTCAAGGCGCAAACACGGCTCGCCCGAAGACGCGGACTTTTTCTCGCGCAATGTATCGCTGCTGTTCACCGCAATGCAGAAGGGTGGCGAATTCTGGGGCGAGCAAATCGACCACTTCAACGGCGGGCTCTTCGACGACGACGAAGCCTTCGACCTGCCGGGCGAAGATTTGGAAACGCTATACTACTGCGCGCGGCAGGATTGGTCGTCGATTGAGCCGTCGATCTTCGGAACGCTCTTCGAACGCCTGCTCGATCCAGGCAAGCGCAGCCAGCTTGGCGCGCATTACACTTCCAAAGAGGATATCCAGACGCTCGTTGAACCTGTTCTGATGCAGCCGCTGCGGCGCGCGTGGGAGAAGGTCCACAAGCGATGCTACGCGCTGCTGACAAAGCGCGAGCAGAGCAGCGGCAAGGAGTGGGCGAAAGCTGACAAAGAACTCCGCCGAACGCTGGAGGATTTCTGCCATTCGCTGTCATTGCAGCGGGTGCTCGACCCGGCGTGTGGCAGCGGCAACTTCCTATATGTGTCGCTGAACGTGCTGAAGGAACTGGAAAAGGAAGTCGTGACGTTCGCCGCCAAGTGCGGGCATTCGCTCTTCCGCTATGTCGGTCCCGAGCAACTCTATGGCATCGAGTTGAACTCATACGCAGTGGAACTAGCGCGGCTGGTGGTGTGGATCGGGCACATCCAGTGGGACAAGCAGAACGGTATGTACCGCCCCGACCAGCCGATCCTGAAGCCGCTGAAGAACATTCAGGAACGCGACGCGATCCTAATCATGCCCAAAGAGGAGGGCGGGCCTCCGGCAGAGCCGGAGTGGCCGGAGTGCGATGTGATTGTGGGAAATCCGCCATTCTTGGGCGGTAATCGCATTCGCAAGGAACTCGGCGCCGACTATGTCGAACATCTTTTCGCGTTGTACGAAGGTCGAGTTCCCGCCTTTGCAGACTTGTGCTGCTACTGGTTTGAGAAGGCGCGGAGTTCAATAACGGCGAAACGATGTAACCGTGCTGGCCTCTTAGCAACTCAAGGGATTCGTGGAGGAGCAAACCGTGCGGTTCTTCAGGCGATAAAAACATCTGGAGACATTTTCTACGGTGTTAGTGACCGCGATTGGATTCTGGATGGCGCGAATGTCCATATCTCAATCATTGCGTTCGACAACGGTGCTGAGCGCGAGCGCGTGCTTGATGGCCGTGCCGTAAGCTCCATCAACGCAAACCTCACCGCCGTTTCCGATGTGACAACTTGCAGCATACTCGCTGCGAACCTTAACATTAGTTTTCAAGGACCGTCGCCCAAGGCGAAGTTTCACATTTCAGAAGCCAAGGCATTTGAGTTCTTGCACGGGTTTGGGAATCCGTCAGGCTTGCCGAACTCTGATGTCGTAAAGCCGCTGACAATCGCTGCTGACATTACAAAGCGCGAGCGCGCGAATTGGACAGTTGATTTCGCAGTCATGCCGTTGGAGCAGGCGTCGCTTTACCAAGAGCCATTCCGGTGGCTGCAAGAACACGTCTATCCTGCCAGATCAAAAAACCGCCGGGAGTCCTATGCGAAGCTTTGGTGGCAATACGCCGAAGCACGCCCCGGCATGCGTCGCGCAATCGCATCAAGGCGATATATCGCAACGCCACGTCACTCGAAGCACCGAGTGTTTATATGGTGCGAGCCGTTCATCATCTGCAATGACTCAACTATCGTGTTCGCGATGACAGCGGATTGTCAATTCGGAGTCTTGCACTCACGGTTACATGAAGTCTGGGCGCTCAAGTTAGGCACACGTCTTGAAACCCGCCCGCGCTACACGCCCACGACCTGCTTCGAAACGTTCCCGCTTCCCGAGCCAACGAAGAAGCAGGAGCAAGCCATCGCTCAGGCCGCGAAGGAACTTGATGATCTTCGCAACGCATGGCTCAACCCGCCTGAGTGGACAAAGGAAGAAGTCTTGACCTTCCCCGGCTCGGTCGATGGCGCCTGGGCGCGCTACGTCAAAGAGCCCAACGCCAAAGGCATCGGCACCGTCCACTATCCACGCATCGTTCCGCGCGATCCTGAGTGCGCGAAGAAGCTCGCCAAACGCACGCTCACCAACCTTTACAACGAGCGGCCCGCGTGGCTGGACCTCGTCCATAAGAAGCTCGACCAGGCCGTCTGCGCCGCGTATTGCTTCCCCGCCGATCTTCCCGACGAGCAAGTCCTCGATCGGCTACTCAAGCTGAATCTGGCTCGCGCTGAACAGACGAAGCACTAATGGAGGAAGAAATATGAGACCGTTTCTTGTGGTGATTTTGGCAATGCTGTCGATCCGCGCGTGCGGGGCGGAACCCAAACCAGCCCTCGAATGGCTTATACCAAAATTGCATGGGAAATGGGTCCACGCCGACGTACCAGAGCCCACACAGACATATTACTTCGCGACCCGCAAGTGGGTCATAGCGCAAAAGGTAGCAGAGAAGGACGGGAGCCTTGGAACCCAATACACTTTCTACGACTACGATGAATGGGCGGAATGGCGTGGAAAACGAACTCTAATTTTACAATGCAAGACAGATGAGGGCTCGTTCAAGGCTCAGATAGAATTCTCGGAGGACTTCAAGAGTTTTCAACTGCGCTGGCATTTACCGCGCGGCAAGCCTAGCGACAAGATTGAATTCAAGCGGGTGGGAGACGAGACCACTCCCTAGTCTCACCACGTGTGTCCTGCAGCACATCGATGTTTGGAGGTATGCCCACTCTGACCTCTCGTACAAACATTTCGACAACCGCTGCTCATACAGCGTGCCGTACAGTCATTGCCAGCCGTTCGCTTTGATCCGCGACGCGTGCTCTTCTTTTTCGCAGCCATTAGCTTGCCTCCTAATTTCAAATAATGAAGCATCTTACGTTTAGATACGAGAACTTGCAAGGTCTCCCGTGATTTGAGATCCAAGTTGCAAGCGCTTGCAAATTCTTCGCTCGCGTAAAGCTCACCTCTGACCCCGTTTAGCGGCTTCGCTCAGAATCTTTCCAGAATTGACTGGCGTCAGTGTACCTAAGTGAGTACATTACAAATGTAAGTTGTTGATGTTGAAAGGGTTGAACAAACGAAAGGAGAGTAGGAAATGGCACACGAACTCAGCATCCGGAAAGACGGCAAGGTCGAGGCGATGTTCGCCGGAACGAAGCCGTGGCACGGGCTCGGAACTATGGTGCAGGAACTTCAGCAGCCGCAGGAAGCGCTCAAGCTCGCGGGCCTCGATTGGAAGGTCGAACCGCGTCCGCTCTTCCTGGCGGATGGCTCACAGGTGCCCGACAAGGTCGCGATGACGCGGACCGATACGAACGGGTACCTGGGCACCGTCGGGACCAGCTTCAAGCCCGTGCAGAACGAAGAGCAGGCGAATTTCATCGAAGCGCTACTCGGCACGGGCGAAGCGACGGTTGAGTGCGTCGGCGCGCTGCGCGGCGGGCGGCGCACGTTCTGGACCTGCAAGCTGCCTCAGAATCTGAAGGTCACGGACGGCGACGAAGTCGAGCGCTACCTGATCCTCTGCAACGGTCACGATGGCAGCCTGGCCTTCCGCGCGTTCTGGTCTCCGATCCGCGTCGTCTGCGCGAACACTCTGAACGCGGCGCTCAGCGGCGTGAAGGATGGCGTCGTCTTCTATCACTTCCTCAACGTCGGCAAGCGCATCGATGAGGCGCGCTCGATCCTTCGCATCGCGAATCAGTACTACGATGACCTGGCCACGAAGTTCCAGGCGATGCTCGCCGCGTCGATCAATGAGAAGGAATTCAAGCTGTACCTCGATGAAGTTTTCCCGATGACGGCGGAAGAGACGCCAGCGGGCAAGCTGGTCCAGAAGACACGCGACCAGGTGACCACAAACTTCCACTACGGGCGCGGCGCGGATGTCGCGGGCCGCACGGCGTGGGGCGCGTACAACGCGGTGACGGAGTACGTCTGCCACCAGAAGCGCCAGCTCAAAGCCGATGAAAGCACGAAAGCGGATCGGCGCTTCGAAAACATCCTGCTCGGCAACGGAAAGGATCTTCAGCAAAAGGCCTTCGACAAGGCCCTCGAGCTGGCCGGGGTCTAGTTGACCCTGGCAACGCGCCCTGGTGTGGGGGCACCAGGGCGCGCAGCTCGCCTCCCCCCTTGGGACACTTGCGGAGGACACGCTAATGGAAGCTCTCGCAATCAAACGCAGTGAAGCCGCGCGGAAGGCGTGGGCAACACGAAGGAAGGCGTCAATCGTTCAGCTCCCCGTCATCGCTCCTGCCCCAAAGCCCCTCCTGGCCGCGCCGCAGGGCGCGCCGGAGCCCACGCTCCGCGAGCTGGGCGTCAAGAAACCCGAGCGCGTGGAATGGCAGAGCGCTGCGGGACATCGCGAGACGATCGCGCTTGTGCGGAAGGCGCGCTTGAACGAAGCGGCACTCCAGGCGGCGCTGTGCGTCAAGCGTCGGATCAAAGTCTGGCCGATCCTCGAAGTCGGGGCGTGGAAGTAATCGCGCCTCAGGCGCAGAAAGGAACGGACATGAACCTCGAGGACCCGATCCAATACAGGAATCACGCGTACGGAAAGACGCACGCACACTGCCACAAATGCAACAAGCGCGTTGAGTTCCTGATGGCGAGCTTCCGCGACAGGTACCCGGATGCGCGCTGTCCGCTCTGCAACTCGACGATGTGGGAAGCCCTGGCGTACCACAACTCGAACAAGATCCGGGCGATTCCGTACAAGCTTCTCCTGAAGTACAGCCAGGGTGAAGCTGAGCCGCAGGCGCAGGATGACCCGACGCCGGCGGCGTCAGTGAAGGCGCTGAGCAGCAGATCGTCTGCGGCTCGCAAAGCATGGGAAACTCGCCGCGCGCGGGCGCAGGGGGTGGCATGATGGAAACCAAGTCAGCAGGTAAGGCAGAATTTCAGACTCTCATTGATGCGTTGCGACAGCTTCGAGCCGCTCGCGCGCTGAAAGAACAAGAGGTTCACGCGATGGTCTACTGGCAAAGGAAGGCGATAGAACTCGCCGTAAAATGTTGCGGCCAGGGGAGCATCGAAGCGGCCCTTGCGCAGAAAGAGTGCGCGCAGGCTCTCGAATACAGTCGACGTCCCGAGGCGCAATCCGAAGCCTACAACGCATGTCGGGAAGCGTTCATCATACTCTCCGATGCAAATCACGAGGACGCCGTCGAAGTCGGCTCCATGCTGCTGAAGATGAGCGTTGCCAAAGGCGCTCTCGACACTGCCGACGCCGTCGTGGACTATTGCTGGCCGCGCCTTGTCGCCGATCCAGAGAATGCATACGCAGAAGCTTTCCTCCTGGACCTTCCCGACTGGCTGAGGCAGCACAAGCGACACAAGGACGCCAAAGTGTTGGAGGTTTTCAACGCGGAAAGCGCGGCGTCGATGACCCCGAAGGTGCAGGCGTTACTGAGAGAGCTTCTGAGTGACTGACGCACTTTCGCAACGAGTGGAGAAAGAACCGTGAACATCAAGAAGATCCGCGAGCGCCTCGGCATGTCTCAGGAAAAGTTCGCTGAGGCGTTATCGCAGGTCCTTTTCAAAGATCTCCCTGGCTCGGTCGGAGACGTGAAGTACCTGAGTCGGCAAAAGGTGAACGATTGGGAGCGCGGGCGCCACGAGCCGGACGAGCTGATGCTGCTGGCGATCAAAGCGCTCCAGGCGAAAAGGCGCGAGCAATGAACGACACAGGAATCATCTGGACTGAAGTGACCTGGAACCCGATGAGCGGCTGCGTGAAGCTCTCGCCAGGCTGCGCCTTCTGCTACGCGGAGAAGCTCGCCGAGGACAAGCGCGGCACTCCAGCCTTTCGAAACGGCTTCGATCTAACGCTCAGGCCGCACAAGCTGAGAGAGCCGTACGCGCTCAAGAAGCCCACGCTCATCTTCTGCAACTCGATGTCGGACCTTTTCTGGGAGAAGATCCCCGACGACTACCGGCACCAGATCGTCGACGTGATCGAAGACACTCCGCAGCATCAATACCAGGTCCTGACCAAGCGGCCGGAGAAGATGCTCGAGTTCTCGCGGCAACGAAAGCTGCCGTCGAACTTTTGGGCGGGCGTCTCGATCGAGAGCCAGGCGTACGCTCATAGGCTCGACACA
>Ga0196964_10001059_pt1 | contig 14482 bp, 20 predicted proteins | sample S1_10metaG_FD_148615 | JGI IMG/M metagenome (GOLD analysis project Ga0196964, IMG submission 148615) | Soil microbial communities from Anza Borrego desert, Southern California, United States - S1_10 | ecosystem: Environmental > Terrestrial > Soil > Desert | place: USA: California | collected...
CGATGGAGTCCACGTCGGCGAAGCGCTTGAACAGCACCGACTTGCCTTCCATCACCGGCTTGGCCGCCGCCGCCCCCAGATTTCCCAGGCCCAGGATCGCGGTGCCGTTGGTGATCACCGCCACCAGGTTGCCCTTCGACGTGTAGTCGTAGGCGGTGTCCGGATCGGCGGCGATGGCCAACACCGGCACGGCCACGCCGGGCGAATAGGCCAGGCTGAGGTCCCGCTGGGTCGCCATCGGCTTGGTCGGGGCGACGGCTATCTTCCCCGGCTGCGGATAGCGGTGGAAGTTCAGGGCCTCTTCGTCGGTGAAGGTCTGCTTGTCGGTGGGCATTGGTGCTCTAAACGCGGCCGGGCGGGGTCGCGGGCAACCTAACGGGCGGGGGTGAAAGAGCCAACAACGCTCGCCTGGGAAGACGCGGGCTCAGTTTTCGGCGACCGGGCCCATGTCCTCACCCCAGCGCTTCACCGGCGACCACGACAGGCCGAACAGGTCCAGCGCCCGGCCGACCGACTGGTCGACCATCTCGGCCACGCCCGCGGGCCTGGCGTAGAAGGCCGGCAGCGGCGGGGCGATCACCGCGCCCATCTCGGCCAGCTTCACCATGGTGCGCAGGTGGCCGAGATGGAACGGCGTCTCGCGCACCATCAGCACCAGCGGCCGGCGCTCCTTCAGAGTGACGTCGGCGGCGCGGGTCAGCAGCGAGGAGGTCACCCCGGTGGCGATCTCGCTCATGGTGCGGACGGAGCAGGGGGCGACGATCATGCCGAGCGTGCGGAACGAGCCCGAGGCGATCGAGGCGCCCACGTCCGACAGCCGGTGGACCACCGCGGCGCGGGCGTTCAGGTCGGCGATCGTCTGGTCGGTTTCCGACGCCAGGGTCAGGGCCGCGGCCTTGGTGGCGACGAGGTGGCTCTCCACCCCGAGTTCGGCCAGGGCGTCCAGCACGCGCAGGCCGTAGACCACGCCCGACGCGCCGGAAACCCCTACGATCAGACGGTTGGGCTCGCTCACCGCAACGCTCCTCAGGATTCCGTGATCGGCCGTAACCGAATGTGATTCCACAGTCGCATAACACGGGTGTGTCCTGAACCGTCAGGTCCAACACGGAGACGCACCCCATGGCGATCGACGCTCGCATGCGCGAACTCGGCAACCGTCACCAGGCGCTCGAAGCCGCCATCCGGGACGAGATGTCCCGGCCTTCGGCGGACTCGATCCGCCTGAAAGAGCTCAAGCGTCGAAAGTTGCGGTTGAAGGAGGAACTGGAGGGGCTGCGCGCCTCCGCCGTTCCGGTGATGTGAGCCGTGAGGCGAAGGGCCGTCCGGGAGACCGGGCGGCCCTTTCCTCGTCCGATCAGGCCTCGTCCTCGTCGTCCATCTCGTCGTCGGCGAACACCGGCTCCGGCTCAGGCTCGGGAGCCGCCGCGGTCTCGGCCGCGGGCTTCAGGGTCTCGCCGCCGGCCTTGGCGTCGTCCTTGCGGCTCTTCTCGGCCGCCTTGCGAACCACCTCGTCCAGCTCCAGCTGGCCGACCAGGCCGAGGGTCACCGGGTCCACCGGCTTGATGTTGGTCGCGTTCCAGTGGGTGCGGTCGCGCACCTGCTGGATGGTCGCCTTGGTGGTGCCCAGCAGCTTGGCGATCTGGGCGTCGGTCACCTCGGGGTGGTTGCGCACGAACCAGGCGATGGCGTCCGGGCGGTCCTGGCGGCGCGACACCGGGGTGTAGCGCGGCCCCTTCTTGGTCGAGCGCGCCATCAGTTCGGCGTGGCGGCTCTTCTGGGCGACCATGCGGTACTTCGGATCGGCCTGGGCCTTGTCCAGCTCCTCGCGCGAGAGCTGGCCGTTGCCGATCGGGTCGGCGCCGCGGATGTCGCGGGCGACCTCGCCGTCGGCGATGCCCTTCACCTCCAGCGGGTGCAGGCCGCAGAAGTCGGCGATCTGCTCGAAGGCGAGCGAGGTGTTGTCGACCAGCCAGACGGCGGTCGCCTTGGGATAGAGGATGGGTTCGGCCATCGGTGTTTCGTCTTTCGAAGGCGCCGGAAACGGCGGCGCCCGGCCTTTCGGCCGGGCGCGGTGGTGGGGCGACCTATAATCCCGTTCCGCGCCGTTGGGAACGGGCGATGATCACAGCTCCGGCCAGCTCGCCCGCACGTCCTCGGCCGAGCCGCCGGACCGGCGCCTGCGGTCGGACGGCGGAGCGTTCGAGCCCGCCTCCAGCAGGGCGGTCAGCCGGTCGGCGTCCTGGGGCGCGGCGCCGCCGATGTCGTTGTCGAAGTAGCAGAACACGTCCCTGCCCTCCGACCGCCACAGCCGGATCTGCGCCGCCCAGCGCGACAGGGTTTCGTCGGAATAGGAGCCCCAGTAGCCCCCGGTCGGCCCGTGCCCGCGCACGTAGACCCAGCTCGCCGTCGCCTCCCAGGGCGCGGGCGCGTGGTGGTGGTCGGACAGGCACAGGGAGGCGTCGTGCTCGCGCAGCAGGTCGAACACCGGCGCCTCGTACCAGCTGGGGTCCCTGAACTCGAAGGCGTGGCGGCGGTTCTTGGGCAGCACCTTCAGGCAGGCGGCCAGCCGCTCGTCGTCGCGCTTCAGCGAAGGCGGCAGCTGGTACAGGACGCAGGCCAGCTTCTCGCCCAGCCGGTCGGCGCGGCTGAACATCAGGGCTACGCTGTCCTCAGGCTCCTTCAGCCGCTTCTGGTGGGTGAGGTAGCGTGAGGCCTTCCAGGCGAAGACGAAGTCGTCGGGCGTGCGCTCGCGCCAGCCGTCCACCGCCTTGTCGGTCGGCAGGCGATAGAAGGAGCCGTTCAGCTCGGCGGTGGAAAACCGCGAGGCGTAGAAGGCCAGCTCGTCGGCCGCCCTCAGCCCCTCGGGGTAGAAGACCCCGCCCTTCCAGTGCCGGTAGACCCAGCCCGAGCATCCGATACGTACGTCGGCCATGCGGGCGTAACGGGCGTGACCCCCGACCGGCTCCCGCCTACTTGACCAGCTTCAGCATGCTGCGCTGCTGGCCGCCGGTGGCGTCGAACAGCTCCGCCGACGCGCCGTCGGCCGAAATCCTCAGCACCAGGGCGGCGTAGGCGCCCTTCCTGGCCCCGCCGATCACCTCGGGCTTCAGGGTCACGTCCGTGCCGCCGTCCGCCGCCGGCGCCCGGCCGGTCACCCGGCCCTGGCTGAAGATGGCGGTGCCGTTGGAATCGGTGACGGCCAGGTCGAACTTGCCGCCCTTGATCTCGACGAAGTCGCCGGCGTCGGTCTCCCAGGCGCCGTTCTGGGCGGCCTGGGCGTAGGCCGTCGCCGGAACCGCGACCATGATCGGCGCGACCAGAATCGCCGCCGCCAGGCCGCAGGCCCGCAGTCCGTTGACGAAGCGCATGGTCTCCCCTCCCGCTGCTCCCGATACGGACCATACAGCGCAGGCGAACGAACCCCAAACGGCTCAGCCTTCGGCGTCGGAGCGCGTTTCGGCGGAGCAGGCGCCCAGTTGTTTTTCGACGATGTAAAGCAACCGCTCGCCCCACTGCGGCACCAAGGGCAGGTACAAACGGCATCCGCCTTGCAGCGTGACCACTTCCACAAAGAAGCCTCGCCGCAACAATCGTACTTCCGTGTCGCCGATCTTGGGAGATCGCATTCGGCTATACTCACGCGCCTCTGACAGAAAGGCTAACTCCCTACACGGACGGGTGTTTCAGCGGGACGTTTAACTTTTGACGGTACAGGTTACGGAACAAGCACGACTTTTCCGACGTGTCGCCCCTCCTCCAGCAGCCGGTGCGCGTCGCCCGCGCGCTCCAGCGGCAGGGTCGTCCAGACCGGGATCCGCACCCGTCCCGACGCGATCCAGGGCCACACCACCCGCTCGATCTCGGCCGCCAGCCGCGCCTTCTCGTCCGCGTGGCGCGGCCGCAGGGTGGAGCCGGTGACGGTCAGGCGGTGCGTCATGATCCGCCGCAGGTCCAGCTCGGCCGAGGCGCCCGCCTGGAAGGCGATCAGCACCAGCCGCCCGCCGGGCTTGAGGCAGCCGATCCCTTCGGCGGTGAACGCGCCGCCGACCATGTCGAGGATCACGTCCGCGCCGCCCGAGTCGCGCACCGCCTGCGCCCAGTCGCCGGTCGAGGAGTCCAGCGACAGGTCCGCCCCCAGCGCTTCCGCCTGCCGGGCCTTGTCCGCCCCGCGCGAGGTTCCGATCACCCGCGCGTCGTGCGCCCCGGCCATGGCGATGGCGGTCGCGCCGATCCCGCTGGTGGCGCCGTGCACGAGCAGGGTCTCGCCGGGCTCAAGCCGCGCGGCCTCGAACACGTTGGCCCAGACGGTGAACACCGTCTCCGGCAGGCCCGCGGCCCTGACCGCGTCCAGGCCGTCCGGGACCGGCAGGGCGTGGCGGGCGTCGGCGACGGCGTATTCCGCATAGCCCCCGCCGCCCAGCAGCGCCGTCACCCGATCGCCCTCGCGCCAGCGGGCCGCGCCCTCGCCGACCGCGGCCACTTCCCCGGCCACCTCCAGCCCCAGGGTCTCGGGCGCGCCGGGCGGGGGCGGATACAGACCCGCGCGCTGGAGCAGATCGGGACGGTTCACCCCCGCGGCGGCGACCCGGATCAGGATCTGACCCGGCCCCGGCGTCGGAAGCGGGAGCTCCGCGAGGTGCAGGTCGTCCGCCGTTCCCCGCCCGCCGCGCACCGCGACCGCGCGCATTGTCCGCTCGCCCATGCTTGCATTCCTCGCCCGGGAGGCGTTCAGATAACCGTTCGGTCCGGACCGAGCCAAGGGAGGATGCGTTGAGCTTCGACGACCTGCTTCCCCGCCCCACGAGCCGCGGCGCGGCCCTGGCGGATGTCGGACGAGAGGACCTCGACCTGTTCAGCGTCGAGGAGCTGGAAGAGCGCATCGCCACGCTCGAGGCCGAGATCGGCCGCACCCGCCGCGCGCTGGACGGCAAGCGCAACCGCAAGAGCGCGGCGGAGTCGCTGTTTTCATTCAAGGGCGGCTAGAGCGCGGCCCCGAAAAGTGGACTCCGGTTTTCGGCGAGGCCGCGCTCCAGCATTTTGCCTGGAGCCTGATCCACGCTTTCGGCGAAAGCGCGCAGCGCTTCCACCTCAAACGATCAGGCTCTAGGGTTACGCTGGCACGGGCGTTGCAGGCGCTTCGCCCACGGCGTGCGTTTCGCGTCGGCCTGGCATAGGGGCTTGTTTGGTGGCGATGTCCGAATTGAGCGCGGCGGAAGTGTCGCCCGCACGGGCCGAGGTGGTGCGCGACTTCGCGCGGTCGGAGCTGTTCGACCGGACGTTCCAGGAAGGCATGGAACTGGTCGAGGAGACCGCCGCCTATCTGGACGGCGAGGGCCGGCGGGACTCCAAGCTGCTGTCGCGCGGCGGCGCCCTGGCCTACGCGGGCGAGAGCATGCGGCTGACCACCCGGCTGATGCAGGTGGCCTCGTGGCTGCTGGTGCAGCGGGCGGTGCGCGAGGGCGACATGGACCCGCGCGAGGCCTGCCTGCCGCGCTACCGGGTCGGCGCCAAGGCGGTGTGCCAGGCCGAGGGCGTCGAGCACGTCGAGGACCTGCCCGAGGGCCTGCTGATCCTGCTGGAGCGCTCCGAGCGTCTGTACGAGCGGGTCATGCACCTGGACCGCCGCATGTTCCTGGACGAAGCCGCCCAGGACGCCCCCCACCCGGTGCTGTCGCAGCTGGAGCGGCTGCAGGCGGCGTTCGGGCGCTGAGGCCGGCTTAAGCCCTAAAGCTCCTTCCGCAACGCCTCCGCCAGCGGCTCCGCGCCTTCCACCGTCACGTCCGGCAGCCCCAGCCACGCCGCCATCGCCTTGAGGTCCGCGGCCAGCGGCGGAGCGACACGTTCCCGCCTGGCCCCGGGCTGGAGGTGGGCGGCCTTGACCCTGAGCGCCCCGGCCTGACGGTCGGCCTTCAGGTCCAGGCGGGCGGGGACGCCGTCGTTCAGCAGGTAGGGCAGCACGTAGTAGCCGAAGGCGCGCTTGTCGGCCGGGGTGTAGATCTCCAGCCGGTAGCGGAAGTCGAACAGCCGCTCGGCCCGTTCCCGCCGCCACACCAGCGAGTCGAACGGCGACAGCAGGGCGCTGGTCCTGGCCCGGGCCGGGACGACGGCCTCCGGGTGCAGCCAGGCCGGGCGGTCCCAACCCTCGACGGCGGCGGGCAGCAGCAGGCCCGCGCCCTCCAGCTCGGCGATGCGCGCCCGCGTCTCGGCCGGCCCCATGCGGAAGTAGTCGCGCAGGTCCCGTTCGGTCGCCACGCCCATGGCCCGCGCGGCGATCAGGATCAGCTCGCGTTGAGCCTCTTCGGGCGTCGGCGTCGGCGCGTTCACGACCGCGGGCGGCAGGGCGCGCTCGGTCAGGTCGTAGACCCGCTCGAAGCCGCGCCGGGTGGCGGTGGTGACGATCCCCGCCCAGAACAGCCACTCCAGCGCGCGCTTGCCGTCGCTCCAGCCCCACCAGGAGCCCTTCGCCTTGCCGCCTTGGCTGAGCTCGCCGGCGCTCAAGGGGCCGCGGCGGCGGATATCGTCGGCGACGGAATCGATGAACAGCCGTCGCTCGGCCGCGAACCGGCGCAGGCCCCCGTAGCCTTCCTCGCCCGCCCGGGCGCGGGCCATGCGCCAGCGGAACAGCGGCTGGCGCTCGACCGGGATCAGCGACGCCTCGTGGCCCCAGTATTCGAACAGCCGCCGGCGACGCCCCCAGGCCGCCTCCTCCAGCAGCGACGGCGGGTAGGGTCCCAGCCGGGCGAACGGCGGCAGGTAGTGCGAACGCGCGACCACGTTGACCGAATCGATCTGGATCAACCCGACCCGGTCGAACACCCGGTCCAGGTGCGCGCGTTTCGGCTCGCCGCGCGGACGCCGGTCGAGCAGCCCCTGGGCGGCGACCGCCAGTCGCCGCGCCTCGGCGGCGGAGAGGGAGACGGGTTTCACGCGGCGCGCTCCATGCCTCTGTCTAGCGCGACCGGGGGCGGCTCCGCCAACCGCCTTTGCCTCGCCCGCGCCGCCCTGCTAGGCAGGCGCCCGCACGAGACGAGGAGGCGCGACCATGGCCGGTGAAGGCTGGAACATGCCCAAGGGCGAGCTGATGCGGGGCAAGAAGGGCCTCGTGATGGGCGTCGCCAACCAGAACTCCATCGCCTGGGGCATCGCCTCGCAGCTGGCCGCGCAGGGCGCGGAAATGGCCTTCACCTATCTGGGCGAAGGGCTGGAGCGGCGCGTGCGGCCGCTGGCCGAGAGCATCGGGGTGGAGGCGCTGATCCCCGCCGACGTCACCGACGACGCCTCGATGGACCAGGCGTTCGCCGCGATCGAGGAGCGGTTCGGCACGCTGGACTTCCTGGTCCATTCGGTGGCCTTCGCCAACAAGGACGAGCTGAAGGGCTCGTTCATCGACAACACCACCCGCGAGGGCTTCCTGACGGCGATGAACGTCTCGGCCTTCAGCTTCGTCGACAGCGCCCGACGCGCGGCGAAGTTGATGCCGAACGGCGGGTCGATCGTGACCATGACCTACCTGGGCTCCGAGCGGGTGATCCCGAACTACAACACCATGGGCGTGGCCAAGGCGGCGCTGGAGGCGGCCACCCGCTACGCCGCCCGCGACCTGGGCCCGAAGGGAATCCGGGTCAACGCCATCTCGGCCGGGGCCATGCGCACCCTCTCGCTGGCGGGCATCTCCGGCGGCCGGGGCATGCTGGCGCAAGGGCGCGCGTTCAGCGCCCTGAAGGAGGACACCAGCATGGAGGGGGTGGCCGGCTGCGCGCTCTGGCTGCTGTCCGACCTCGGCCTGTCCACCACCGGCGAGGTGGTCCACGTCGACGCCGGCTTCCACATGATGGGCATGCCCGACGGCGAGGGCGCGGAGGGCTGACCGCCTCGCGGTCGCTTGCCGTTCCGGCGCCTGCGCCGTAAGTCCGGGGCATGACCGCGCGCGCGCCCCTGATCTGCCCCTCCATCCTCGCCAGCGATTTCGCGCGGCTGGGCGAGGAGGTGCGCGCGATCGAGGCGGCGGGCGCCGACTGGGTCCACGTGGACGTGATGGACGGGCGGTTCGTGCCCAACATCACCATCGGGCCGGAGGTGGTGAAGGCCCTGCGCCCGCACGCCGCCATCCCCTTCGACGTGCACCTGATGATCACCCCGGTCGATCCGTTCCTGGAGGCGTTCCGCGCCGCCGGGGCCGACATCCTGACCGTACACCCGGAAAGCGGTCCGCACCTGCACCGCACCCTGCGGCGCATCCGCGAGCTCGGCGCCAAGGCCGGGGTGGTGCTGAACCCCGGCACGCCCGTGGAGGTGCTGGACTGGGTGATGGACGACGTGGACCTGATCCTGGTCATGTCGGTGAATCCCGGCTTCGGCGGCCAGAGCTTCATCCACGGCCAGCTGAGGAAGGTGGAGACGCTGCGCCGCCGCATCGACCGGACCGGGCGCGACGTGGTCCTGCAGGTCGACGGCGGAGTCAATGTCGAGACCGCGCGGCTGTGCGTGGAGGCGGGGGCGACCGCCCTGGTCGCCGGCACGGCCGTGTTCAGGGGCGGGCCGGGGGCCTACGCCGACAACATCCGCGCCCTGAAGGGCGGCTGACGCCGCGCATGGCCGACACGCCGCTCCTGGGCCCGGTCGCCTTCCGCCTCGCCCGACCGGCGTGGATGACGGCCGCAGGGCGGGTGGCCGCGCGCCAGCTGGCGGTGGAGGGCTTCGGAGCCCCCGGCTACGGCCTGACCCTGGCTTGGCCGAGAACCGAGGGACTGGCGGCCGCGCCGCGCGATTTCCGCCCGACCGAGCCTGCCGCCGCCCGCAACGCGCTGGGCGGGCGGTTCGCCTACGCCGGCGGCGTGCTGGACGCGGGCCGTGGGGGCGATCCCTGGGACCAGCCCGCGCCGTCGCGGCCGTTCGCGGTGGAGCTGCACCGTTTCGCCTGGCTGCCGCACCTGGCCGGCTCCGGCCAGGTCGCCGCCTTCGAGGCCCTGCGCCTGACCCGCGGCTGGCGCGCCGCGTTCGGCAACTGGTCGCCCTTCGCCTGGGGGCGGGAGGTGCTGTCACGCCGGGTGTTCAACCTGGCCTGCGCGGCGCGCAAGCTGGCCGAGGTCGGCGGCGAGGGCGCGGACCTGGAGGTCGCCGACCTGCTGGCCCGCCAGGCCCGCCACCTGCTCCGCCTGCCCGACGACGCCGCCTGGGCGGCCGAGCACACCGCCGCCGCCGCGGTCGCTGGAACGGCGCTGGCCGGCCGGGCGGGGGAGGCCCTGCTGCGCCGCGCCCTGCCGCGCCTGACCCGGGCGCTGGAGCGCACCGTGCCGGGCGACGGCTGCCACGCCTCGCGCAGCCCCGAAGCGACGATGGAGCTTCTGTTCGACCTGCTGACCCTGGACGACGCCCTGCTCCAGCTCGGGCGCGAGGCCCCGCCGGAGGCGGCTCGCGCGGTCGACCGGCTGACCCAGGCGCTGCGGTTCTTCACCCTGGCCGACGGGCGGCTGGCCTGTTTCCAGGGCGGCGAGTCCTCCTCGCCCCGCCGGGTGGACGCCGCCCGCGCCCACGACGACGCCGAGGGCGCGGTCCCGCCCGCCCTGCCGGACGGACGCTACCACCGCCTGCGCGGCCAGCTGCTGGAAGCGCTGGTGGACGCGGGCGCGCCCGCGCGCGGACCCTACGCGGTCTCCGCCTGCGCCCAGCCGCTGGCGCTGGAGGTGGTCTGCGGCAAGGACCGGCTGATCACCAACGCCGGCTGGAGCGAGCGCGAGCCGGACCGCCAGGGTTTCCGCCTGACCTCGGCCGGATCGACCGTGACGCTGGGCGAGACCTCGGTGCTGCAGCCCTTGCAGGGCAAGCTGGCCGAGATCCTGGGCGCGCGGCTGGACGGGCCGCCGTTCCGGGTCGAGGCGCGCCGCCAGGACGCCGAGGGCGCGGTGCTGGTGGAACTGGCCCACGACGGCTGGGCCGGGCGCTACGGCCTGACCCACGAGCGGCGGCTGTACGTGGACGTGCGCGCCGACGAGCTGCGGGCGGAGGACTGCCTGAGCCCCGCCCCCGGCGCCAAGGCGCGGGTGCTGGCCGTGCCCTTCGCGGTGCGCTTCCACCTGCATCCCGAGGTGCAGGTGTCGCTGGCGCGCGACCGGCGCAGCGTGCTGCTGCGCGGGCCGTCGGGGCGCGGCTGGTGGTTCCGGAACGACGCCTTCGAGGTGCTGCTGGAGCCCAGCCTGCACTTCGACGACGGGGCGGCGCGCAAGACCGCCCAGATCGTGCTGAGCGGGGTCGCCCGCACCGACGCGCCCACCCGCATCCGCTGGAAGATCGCGCCGGCCGGAACGCCCGCCGACGCCAAGGGCTGACGCGCGCCCCCGCGTCCGCTAGACCCGCGCCATGACCGACGCCTCCGCGCCCAAGAAGGGCTGGTTCCAGCGCCTGACCGACGGGCTTTCCCGCTCCTCGAAACAGATGACCGACCAGGTGGTCAGCGGCTTCGTCAAGAAGCCCCTGGACCAGGCGGCGCTGGACGAACTGGAGGAACAGTTGATCGAGGCGGACCTGGGCCCGGCCGCAGCCGCGCGCATCACCGAACGGTTCAAGGAGCTGCGCTTCGGCAAGATTTCCGACGAGCGCGAGATCAAGGAGGCCCTGGCCGAGGCGGTGGCCGCAGAGCTGCTGCCGCGCCAGGACCGCTTCGACCCGCTGTCGGGGCCCAAGCCCAACGTGGTGCTGTTCGTGGGCGTCAACGGCTCGGGCAAGACCACGACGCTGGGCAAGATCGCCGCCGACCTGACCCGCCGCGGAGCCAAGGTGATGGTGGTGGCCGGCGACACCTTCCGCGCCGCCGCGGTCGAGCAGCTGAAGATCTGGGCCGAGCGCGCGGGCGCGGCCTTCGAGGCGCGCGGGACCGGCGCGGACGCCGCGGGCCTGGCCTACGACGCCTACGAGAAGGCGCGGGCGGAAGGTTACGACGTCGTGCTGATCGACACCGCCGGGCGGCTGCAGAACAAGCAGGCGCTGATGGACGAGCTGCTGAAGGTCGTACGCGTGCTGCGCAAGATCGACCCGGACGCGCCGCACGAGGTGCTGCTGGTGCTGGACGCCACCGTCGGGCGCAACGCCCTCGCCCAGGAGCAGATCTTCGGGCGCACGGCCATGGTGTCCGGCATCGTGATGACCAAGCTGGACGGAACCGCGCGGGGCGGGGTGCTGGTTCCTGTGGCCCAGGCCTCCGACGCCCCGATCAAGCTGATCGGGGTGGGCGAAGGCATCGACGACCTCCAGCCGTTCGACGCGCGGGCCTTCGCCCGCTCGCTGGTCGGGCTGGACGCGGCGTGAAGGAGACGGCCGGCTTGAGCGAACGCAACACCCGCCAGTGGGTCCGGGCCCTGGTCGATTACGGGGCGCCGGTGGCGTTCGCGGTCGCCTTCTTCGGCTCGGGCCGGGATTTCATGCTGGCCACCTGGGTGCTGGTCGGCGCCTCGGCCGTGGCCCTGGCGCTCGGATTCCTGGTGGAACGGCGCGTCGCCCTGCTGCCGCTGTTCGCCGGCGTCCTGGCGCTGATCTTCGGCGGCCTGACCCTGATCTTCCACGACGAGAGCTTCGTGAAGTTCAAGGTGACGGTGGTGAACGGCCTGCTGGCCGGCGTGATGCTGGGCGGGTGGGTCCTGAGAAAGAACTGGATGCAGAAGCTGTTCGGCGAGGCGATCCGCCTGCCCGAAGCCGCCTGGCGGGTGCTGATGATCCGCTACGGCCTGTGGTTCGCCGTGGTGGCCGTGGTCAACGAAGCTGTCTGGCGCACCCAGACCGACGCGACCTGGGTGGCGTTCCGCACCGCCCTGCTGCCCGCCGCGATCGTCTTTTCCCTGCTGCAGGTGCCGTTCATGCTCAAGCACGCGGAAAAGGACGCCCCCGAGCCCCCGGAACCGGGGTTCTAGCGCGCCGCCGGTCCGACCCAACCGCCGGCTTCGGGATTGCCGAACGGCGCGAACGCAGCCTGTTCGCGGCTCTCGCGCCAGGCCTCCAGCGCCCAAGACACCGAGTGGAAGGCCAGCGCCGTCCACGGGATGTCCGCCCAGCGGAACAGGCCGACTTCCAGGCTCTCCGGCCCGGCGGCGATTTCCGGCGTGACCAGCCGGGCGCGGTGGAAGATCTGCACCTGGCTGCGGCGCGGGATGTCGTACAGCGCCAGCAGGCCGTCCAGCGCCAGGTCCGCGCAGGCCTCCTCGCGCGCCTCGCGGCGGACCGCTTCGGCGACGGTCTCGCCCTCCTCCATGTAGCCGGCCGGGAGCGTCCACCAGCCCTTGCGCGGCTGGATGGCGCGGCGGCAGAGCAGGATCAGGACGTCGTCGAGCGGCTCCGCCCCGGGGCCGTGCGGCGGGCCCTGCTCGCTCCAGGCGGCCACGGCGCCGACGACGATCTTGGGGTTCACGTAATCGACGAAACCGCAGCGGTCGCAGACGCTGCGCTCGCGGTCCTCGCCGGGCGGGACGCGGAGGGAGAAGGCGGGCGTTTCGGGTCCGTCCACGCTCAGGCGCGGCGCGGTTCGGCGATGTGGAAGGCGGTCATGGCCTCGGCCTCGTCGGCGGTCCAGCTGCCGCCGGCGTCGAGGTAGGGATCGAAGTCGTAGCGCCGGTCGACCGCCCGGCCGGCCAGCACCGCGGCCACCGCCGCGCCGAACAGGCCGCCCAGCACCGAACCGGCCAGGATCAGGGCCTGCTTGCGGGTCACGCCGCGTCCCTCCGCAGCTTCTTCACCCGGGTGACCGCCCGGTCGCGCTTCAGCCGCGACAGGTGATCGATGAACAGCACCCCTTCGAGGTGGTCCATCTCGTGCTGGATGCAGACGGCGTAGAGACCGTCGGCCTCCTCCTCCACCCGATTTCCGGCGTAGTTCAGATAGGTCAGGCGCACGCGCGCGGGCCGTTCGACCTCGTCGTAGATCTCGGGCACCGACAGGCAGCCCTCCTCGTACGGGGCGGTCTCGTCCGAGCGCCAGACGATCTCGGGATTGACGAAGAAGCGGGGGTTCTTCTCGTCGTTCTCCTGCAGGTCCATGACGATGACCCGCTTGAGCACGCCCACCTGCGCGGCGGCCAGGCCGATGCCGGGCGCGGCGTACATGGTCTCCAGCATGTCGTCCATCAGCGCGCGCAGCTCGTCGTCCACGCGCTCCACGGGCTGGGAGACCTGCTTCAGGACGGCGACGTCGGCGGCATCGGCGACGGTGAGAATGCGACGGAGGGCCATGGGCGCGAGGTAGGTCCGAAGAAACCGAGGGTCAAGGTCGGGTATATCATGCCGCAGCCAGGAAGCGCGGTCCCGAAAAGTGGAGGTCGGTTTCGGACGAGACCGCGCTCCGCATTCAAGCTCAGGGCCGAAGCTTGTCGAGGAACACGAATCCGACCGCCGCGACCAGACAGACGAACGCGGCGGCGTGGTTCCACTTCAGCTTCTCGCCCATCACCAGGGCGGCGAAGGCGGCGAACACCAGCAGCGTGATCACCTCCTGGGTGACCTTCAGCTGGCCCAGCGTCATGCCGCCCGCGTAGCCGATCCGGTTAGCGGGGATCACCAGCCAGTACTCGAAGAAGGCGACGCCCCAGCTCGCCAGCACCACGATCCACAGCGGCTTGTCCGGCCACTTCAGGTGACCGTACCAGGCCAGGGTCATGAACACGTTGGAGGCGACCAGCAGCAGGACGGTGGCGACGGCGGGCGGCACGGCGTTCACGCCTTGCCCGGCAGCGGGCGGGGCCGGCGGTCGTCGCCGATGGCGACGTAGGTGAACACGCCCTCGGTCACCCGCACGCTCTCGTGGCCGTAGCGCGGGCGCTTCCACGCCTCGACCTTGACCCGGATCGAGGTACGGCCAGAGCCGATCACCCGGGCGTAGAGGGACACCTCGTCCCCAACCGCGACAGGCTGGTGGAACACCATGCCGTCCAGCGCCACGGTCGCGCAGCGCCCCTGGGCCAGGTTGAAGGCCGGCGTCGCCCCGGCCAAGTCCATGTGCGCCAGCAGCCAGCCGCCGAAGATGTCGCCTTCCGGATTGGTGTCGGCCGGCATGGCGATCACGCGTCCGACCGGCTGCTCGTCTGGAGGCGTCAGGGGCGCGGGGGTCTCGATCATGCGAGCGGGGTTACGGGAGCGGGCGCGCTACGGCAAGGGGACCGTGCTCCCCCTTCAAGAGCATGGTTCCGGCGAGGGAAGGCGCCGCCGCGTACGGAGCGTCTGTCGTCAAACCGACGCGAATCCGGTGGTAGGTACTTACGTCCGGAACGGGGGCGCGCGGATGGCCAAGGGCAAGAAAAACACGGCGAAAGGGCCGGAGGGTCCGCTGGACTCCTCGCCCAGCCACCTGCTGCACCGGGTGCTGCAGATCGCGCTGGACGTCTACGCCGAGGAGACCGGGCCGGGCGCCGTCACCCAGCGCCAGTTCGCGGTGCTGACCGCGGTGTCGCGCAACGAGGGCCTGACCCAGACCGACCTGGTCCGCGCCACCGGCATCGACCGCT
>Ga0196964_10001060_pt1 | contig 14465 bp, 13 predicted proteins | sample S1_10metaG_FD_148615 | JGI IMG/M metagenome (GOLD analysis project Ga0196964, IMG submission 148615) | Soil microbial communities from Anza Borrego desert, Southern California, United States - S1_10 | ecosystem: Environmental > Terrestrial > Soil > Desert | place: USA: California | collected...
GAAGGCCTGGGCGATGACGCGCAGGCGGTCCGGGGTCGGCAGGCCGAGCGCGCGCAGCACCGCGCCGCGGACCGCGGCCGGGTCCTCGGCGTCGGCGCCCTCGATCTCCACCTCGTCGAAGCCCGACAGCCCCGTCTCCAGGCCGCGCAGCGCCTTCTGCACGCTCTCCTGGAAGGTGCGGCCGATGGCCATGACCTCGCCCACCGACTTCATCGAGGTGGTCAGGGTGGGCTCCGAGCCCGGGTACTTCTCGAAGGCGAAGCGGGGGATCTTGGTGACCACGTAGTCGATCGAGGGCTCGAACGAGGCCGGGGTGGCGCCGGTGATGTCGTTCATCAGCTCGTCCAGCGTGTAGCCGACGGCCAGCCGGGCGGCGACCTTGGCGATCGGGAAGCCCGTGGCCTTGGACGCCAGCGCCGAGGAGCGCGACACCCGCGGGTTCATCTCGATCACCACCATGCGGCCGTCGCGCGGGTTGACCGCGAACTGCACGTTGGAGCCGCCGGTCTCCACCCCGATCTCGCGCAGCACGTCGATCGAGGCGCGGCGCATGCGCTGGTATTCCTTGTCCGTCAGCGTCAGCGCCGGAGCGACGGTGATGGAGTCGCCGGTGTGCACGCCCATCGGGTCGATGTTCTCGATCGAGCAGACGATGATGCAGTTGTCCGCCTTGTCGCGGACCACCTCCATCTCGAACTCCTTCCAGCCCAGCACCGACTCCTCGATCAGCACCTCGGTGGTCGGCGACAGATCGAGGCCGCGCTCGACGATCTCGGCGAACTCCTCGACGTTGTAGGCGATGCCGCCGCCGGTGCCGGCGAGGGTGAACGACGGGCGGATGATCGCCGGCAGGCCGACGAACTCCAGCGCCTCCTGCGCCTGCTCCAGGGTGTGGGCGACGCGCGAGCGGGGGCTCTCCAGGCCCAGCCTGTCCATGGCGTCGCGGAACTTCTGGCGGTCCTCGGCCTTGTCGATGACCTCGGCCTTGGCCCCGATCATCTCCACCCCGTACTTCGCCAGCACCCCCTGCTGCTCCAGCGCCAGGGCGGTGTTGAGCGCCGTCTGTCCGCCCATCGTGGGGAGCAGGGCGTCCGGCCGCTCCTTCTCGATGATCCTGGCGACCATCTCGGGCGTGATCGGCTCGATGTAGGTGGCGTCGGCGATCTCCGGGTCGGTCATGATCGTGGCCGGGTTCGAATTGACCAGCACGATGCGGTAGCCCTCGGCCCTCAGCGCCTTGCAGGCCTGCACGCCGGAGTAGTCGAACTCGCACGCCTGACCGATGACGATCGGACCGGCGCCGATGATCAGGATCGAGGAAATGTCGGTCCGTTTGGGCATGACTACTCGCGCGCAGGACCCCGGCCGCACGCGAGCGCGCCCCGGAGCCGATCGACTTGTGGGTTAAGCGGATCGTCTAGGCGACGATTCCGGCCGGTGCAAGCTTGGCGACCCTGCCCTGGCGCCGCGCCCGCGCCACCCCAGATATGGCGAAGGTTCGAGGAGCAGCGTCATGATCCTGCGCATCTGGAGCGGCCGCACCCCGGCGGCCAAGGCCGACCGGTACCTCACGCTGATGCGCACCCTGGCCCTGCCCGACTACAAGGGCGTGCCGGGATGCCGGGACGCGTGGGTGACGCGGCGCATCGAGGGGGACACGGCGCACTTCCAGACCATGAGCCTGTGGAACAGCCTCGAGGACATCGAGGTGTTCGCCGGGACGCCGGTCGACCAGGCTCGCTACTACGACTTCGACGCCGACTTCCTGCTGGAGCTGGAGCCCAAGGTGCAGCACCTCGAGGTGTGGAAGGACTAGAGGTAGCTCAGCCACCAGTCGCGGCGGGTGCGCTTGACCCGGCCGAACCAGCGCGCCGGCAGGAACAGCAGCGCGATCACCACCAGCCAGACCAGCCAGACCACCGGCAGGTCGAAGCCCCAGCGGGCCTGCTTGGCCGGGTCCTCGAACACCAGGATGAAGGCCGAGGCCGGGAAGCCGAGGGCTGCGCCGACGGCGAGCTGCAGGGCGTGGATCAGGTAGATGTGCAGGACGTAGACGAACAGCGGCACGCGCCCGTAGGTGAGGAAGAACTCCGCCACCGGCCCGCGCAGCCTCTCGAACGCCGCCAGCAGCAGGAAGCTGATTCCCAGCGTCGCCAGGGTGAACATCAGCGACGGCGGGTACTTCTCCACGTTGAAGAAGCTCATCACCGTGCGCGCCGGGTCCTCGAAGACCCTCCAGGGCGTGGGGTCCCCGTAGCCGTTCAGGAAGCGCAGGACGGCGAAGGCGACGAGGAAGGTCAGACCCAGGAAGATCAGGGTGCGGATGCGCTCCCCCGGCAGCTTGAGGAACAGGAACCCGAGCCCGTAGCCCAGGCACATGATCCCCAGCCATGGCAGCGCCGGGTAGGCGATGAACATCGGGACCCCGCCCGCCTGCACGAAGGCGTCCTCGTGGACGAAGTTCCAGGCCAGCTGCCACTGGCCGATGTTCATCTGGTCGACCGGGTCGAGCAGGTTGTGACCGGCGACGATGGCGATGCCGATCGCCAGCACCGCGCGCGGGCCGAGCCACACCAGGCCGGCCAGCACCACCATGCTCATGCCGATGGCCCAGATGACCTGCATCAGGGGTCCGGTGAGGCCGAAGTTCCAGCCGAAGTTGACCACGGTGACCTCGAGGATGATCAGCCACAGGCCGCGGCTGAACAGGAACCAGCTCAGCCCCCTGGTGTCGTCGTCGCGCGCGCCCTTCAGGAAGGCCGAGGTCCCGGCCAGGAAGACGAAGCTGGGCGCGCAGAGGTGGGTGATCCAGCGGGTGACGTAGAGGGCCGGATAGCTGGTCTCGGGGTCGACCGCGTTGCGCGTGAACGATCCGGTCATGAAGTAGTCCCGGGTGTGGTCGAGCACCATCAGGATGATGACCAGGCCCCGCAGGATGTCGATCGACGACAGCCGCATGCCCGCCGACAGCGGCCCCGCGGGCTCCGCGTCGGTGGCCAGTCTGACCTCGGGCGCAGCGCTCATGCAGTCCTCCGCGATTGGACGAGCAGTGTTATCCAACTCCTCCGGGCTGTGAAGTTATGGCGGCGCGCCGACGAGGAACTTTCTGCCCCTTGTCGAATCCGGCGGTCGAGGCGCGTCTATCCTGCGGCGCGACGGGCGCCGACAGACGGAGACGGACGATGCAGTACGGGCTGTTCATCTACGAGGACGAGCGCATCTACGAGGACGAGGCGGTCTACAAGGCGATCCTGGCCGAGCACGACAAGTTCTCCGGCGAACTGGCCGCGTCCGGCAAGCTGCGGGGCGGCAGCGAGCTGAAGTCGGTGCGCACGGCCACCACCGTGCGCCAGAAGGACGGCCAGCGCACGGTCCACGACGGGCCGTTCGCGGAGACGCGCGAGCAGCTGGGCGGCTTCTACCTGATCGAAGCGGAAGACCTGGACGAGGCCCTGGCCTGGGCCAGGAAGCTGCCCCTGGCGGCGGAGGGGTCGGTCGAGGTGCGGCCACTGAACACGTGAGCGCGGCGCTCGAGCGCGCGGTGCGGGAGGCGGGCGGGCGCGTGCGCGCCGCGCTCGCCGCCCGCTTCCGCGACCTCGACCTGGCCGAGGAGGCCTTCGCCGAGGCCTGCCTGGCCGCCCTGTCGGCGTGGAGCGAGACCGGTCCGCCGCGAGATCCGGCGGCCTGGCTCTACACCGCCGCCTCGCGCCGGGCGCTGGACCTGATCCGTCGCGCCAGGGTGCGGGCGGGCCTGCGCCCCGACCCGGTCGCGCCGGTCCCCACGCCCGAGGAGATCGCCGCCGAGGCGGACCAGCCGATCCCGGACGAGCGGCTGCGGCTGATCTTCGTCTGCTGCCACCCAGCCGTGGCGCCCGACGCCCGCGCGGCGCTGACGCTGCGCCTGGTCTGCGGCCTGTCGACGGCGGAGATCGCCGCCGCCTTCCTGACCACCGAGCCGACGCTCGCCCAGCGCCTGGTGCGGGCCAAGCGCAAGATCTCCGAGGCCGGGGTGCCCTTCGAAGTGCCGGGCCGCGACGCCTGGCCCGAGCGCATGGACGCGGTGCTGTCGACGCTCGAGGTCGCTTACGCCAAGGCCTACGAGGATGCCGCCGGGGTGGGCGCGCACGCCGAATTCGCCGGCGAGGTGCTGCGCCTGTCGGCGCTGCTCGCGGACCTGGCGCCGGAGGATCGCGAGGTCCACGCCTTCGCCGCTCTGGTCCGCTTCGCGGAGGCGCGCCGGCCGGCGCGGCTGGACGAGACCGGCGCCATGTTGCCGCTCGACGAGCAGGACGCGGCGCTGTGGGATGCGCGGCTGATCGGCGAGGGCGAGGCGCTGCTGAGGCGTGCCACGGGCGGCCCGCCGGGGCCGCGCGCCCTGCAGGCCGCCATCCACGCCGCCCACTGCAGCCGCCTGAGGACCGGCGTGACGCCCTGGCCGGACATCCTGGCGCTGTACGACGCCTTGCTGAAGCTTCGACCCGACCCGGTCGTCAGGCTGAACCGGGCCGTCGCCCTGGCCGAGGCGGCGGGGCCCCAGGCGGGCCTGGCGGAGGTCGAGGCGCTGGGCGGCGCCCAGGCCGAACGGTGGCTGCCCTGGCGAGCGGCCCAGGCCCACCTGCTCGCGCGGCTGGGCCTGTCCGACCAGGCGAGGGCGGCCTTCGACGCCGCCCTGGCGCTCGACCCCGCTCCGGCGGAGCGGCTCTACCTGGAACGACGGCGGGCGCTGGCCTAGCGCTTCGGCAGGTAGCGGTTGGGCTCGACCAGCACGAAACCCGGCGTTTCCTGGAAACAGCGCCGCAGCAGATAGGCGTGGCCCGCCCCGAAGATGACCACGACCCGGTCCCCGGGCTTGGACTCCTGGATGATGCGGGCGCAGATCCGGAGGTTGCGCTGGGTCCAGGCGGCGACCAGGTCGGCCCCCGGCTGGGCGTCGCCGCCGCCGACGCGCAGGGCGCTGGCGTAGAAGCCGTTGCCGGCGGCGATCCACGCGGGCTGGTTCATGCGGCGCAGTTCGGCCCCGATCGTGCCGCGCGCGAGACGCGCGCTCGACTCCCGGGTCTCGCGCTGGGCCACGCCCATCATGTCCTGGATCCAGCCCTCCATGCCGTGGCTGGCGGCGTAGGCGGCGACCGGTTCGAAGGGGAAGTCGCCGTCCATGTCCGCGCCGTAGACCCGCGCGCCGGTCATCTGGCCCAGCCGGAAGCCCAGCTGCACCACCTCGTTCCTGGACGGCGGCAGGGTCCCGGCCCGGTACCTGGCGTAGCGCTCGGCGACCAGGTCGGCGGGCCATTCGGTGGCCACGGCGGTGGGGCGGAAACGCGCCAGGCCGCCGACCACCCGGGCGATCTCGGCCTGCCGCTGCGGCGTCGTGGGATCGGGCGCCTGGACGTTGGCCATGTCCTGGCCCGGGTTGGACATGTGGAAGACGCCGACGACCATGACCCGGACCGGCTCGGCCTGCGGCGCGGGCTGGGCGACGGCGGGGGCGGCGAGGAGAACGGCGCAGACGGCGGCGGCGACGGCGGCGAACTTCATGGCGAGGGCTCCGGATTTCCGGGCCCTATGAGCACGCGTCAGCTTGGCCGAACAGTGAAATCCGGCTCATTACATCCGCGTAACGCGCCTCAGCGCGCCTTCTCCATCAGGCCGGCGAAGCGCTCGAACAGGTAGAGGCTGTCGGTTGGCCCGGGCGAGGCCTCCGGGTGGTGCTGGACCGAGAAGATCGGGCGGTCGGCGACCTCGAGCCCGCAGTTGGTGCCGTCGAACAGCGACACGTGGGTCTCGCGCACCGGCGCGGGCAGGCTGTCGCGGTCGACGGTGAAGCCGTGGTTCATCGACACGATCTCGACCTTGCCGGTGGTCAGGTCCTTCACCGGGTGGTTCGCCCCGTGGTGGCCCTGGTCCATCTTCACGGTCCGGGCGCCCAGCGCGCGGGCCAGCATCTGGTGGCCGAGGCAGATGCCGAACACCGGCTTGCCGCTGTCGACGAGCTTCCTGATCTCCGGCACTGCGTATTCGCCCGTGGCGGCGGGATCGCCGGGGCCGTTGGACAGCAGCACCCCATCCGGATTGCGGGCCAGGATGGCCTCGGCGGTGGTGTCCGCCGGCACCACGGTGGCGCGGGCGCCGACGCTGGTCAGGGCGCGCAGGATGTTGCGCTTCACGCCGTAGTCGACGACCACCACCTCGAATTTCGGCTGGCCGGCCTTCTCGTAGCCCTCGGGCCAGGTCCACAGGCCCTCGTCGTAGACGAAGGGCTGCAGGCAGGACGCGTCCTTGGCCAGGTCCAGCCCGACCAGCCCGGGCCACGCCTTCGCCTGCCGCACCAGGGCGTCGAGGTCGAATTCGCCGGTCGGCGAGTGGGCCACGACGCCGTGCGGCATGCCGTGCTCGCGGATGCGCCTGGTCAGGGCGCGGGTGTCGACCCCGGCCAGGCCGACCACGCCGCGCGACGTCATCCAGGCGTCGAGGCTGCTCGAGGCCCGCCAGTTGGCGGGCGGGGTGGGGACGTCGCGGAAGACGGCGCCGCGGGCCGAGGTCTCGGCGCCCTGGCCGATCTGCTCCACGTCCTCCAGGTTCACCCCGACGTTGCCGACGTGGGGGAAGGTGAAGGCGACGATCTGGCCCATGTAGGAGGGGTCGGTCAGGATCTCCTGGTAGCCGGTCATGGCGGTGTTGAAGCACACCTCGCCGAGCGCGGATCCGGCCGCGCCGCAGCCGATCCCCTCGAGGACGGTCCCGTCGGCGAGGGCCAGGACGCCGGTGGCGCCGGATGCGAGCTTGGTCGTCATGGCGGCGCTCCTCTTCGGGTCGGTGGGCAAACGGCCGGGTAGGTAGGCGCTGAAGGGAGTCGGGTCAACGCGCGCACGGTCACACCTCCGGCGCCCGGCGCCGATGGCCTCGGCCGCGGCGCGGCGTTATGACCTGGCCATGCTCGAGCTGCGCCCGAACTGCGAATGCTGCGACCGCGACCTGCCGCCGGCCGCGCCCGCCATGATCTGCACCTTCGAGTGCACCTTCTGCCCCGATTGCGCCCAGGGGACCTTCGGCGGCGTGTGCCCCAACTGCAGCGGCGGCCTGCAGCGGCGGCCGGTGCGGCCGCCGGCGGCGCTTGAACGCCATCCGGCCTCGGCCGAGCGTGTGCTCAAGGCGCACGCGGGCTGCGCCGGCGGGACCTTCGCCTGATGCCCGTGACGACGGTCGGCTTCGACGCCGACGACACCCTCTGGCACAACGAGACCATCTTCCGCCTGACCCAGGAGCGGTTCGCCGAGCTGCTGGCCGACCGGGCCGACCCGGCCGAGCTGGAGAAGCGGCTGGCGGCGGTGGAGAAGCGCAACCTGTCGCTCTACGGCTACGGCGTGAAGGGCTTCACCCTGTCGCTGATCGAGACGGCCATGGAGCTGTGCGACGGCGAGGCGCCGGCCCACGTGGTGCGCGAGATCTTGGCCGCCGGGCGCGAGATGCTGGCCCATCCGGTCGAGCCCCTGCCGGGCGTGGACGACGCGCTGACCGCCCTGGCCGACCGCTACCGCCTGGTGCTGATCACCAAGGGCGACCTGTTCCACCAGGAGCGCAAGCTGGCGGCCTCGGGCCTGGGCGAGCTGTTCGCCGCGGTCGAGATCGTCAGCGAGAAGGACGCGGAGACCTACCGCCGCGTGTTCGCGCGGCACGGCACCGGCGCCGAGGAGGCGGCCATGGTCGGCAACTCCATGCGCTCGGACATCCTGCCCGCTCTGGAGGCGGGAGCGTTCGCGGCCTACGTGCCCTATCCGCTGGTCTGGGCCCACGAGGCGGCGGAGCCGCCGCAGCATCCGCGCTACGCGGAGCTGGAGTCGATCGCCGAGGCGCCGGCCTGGCTCGAGTCCATCGCCTAGCCGGCGCGGCTGGATCGTCCGGAAATCGCCCCGGACCTAGGGACTGGCCGATGCGGCGGTAGGGGAGCGGCGGCTCAGGGCAGCCGCGGAAGGCGGCCGGCGGCGCGCATTTCACAGGCGCGCTCGACCGCCGCGGGGGCGGCGTGCAGCCAGTAGTCGGCGTCCTCGAAGCGGTAGGCGGCGCGTCGCTCGACGGCGCGCAGCCGTCGCGCGGCCGCGTTGGCCAGCAGGCGCGCGTGCAGGGCGCGGGGGCTGTCTTCTGGGATGGGCGGCGAGCCCGGCGTGGCGTAGGCGTCGGGGCCGATGGGCTCGACGGCGGGTCGGGTGATGGAGATGAACATCAGGGTCTTCGTCGGTCGTCTGGCCGGGTGGGCGCTGTCCGCGCGTCCCGGTCCGTCCGGCCGGCTTTCGCGGCCTCGCATGGTTAATCCACAGGGCTTGTGGATAGTTCCGGAGTGCGGCGATAAAACGTCTGTGAATCGAATGCTTTAGGTCGGATTCGGGACATCTTCTGTTAAGATGTCGTTAACCATGATTTCCCGATTTTCGCAGGACGATTGATCTGCAACGGCTTTTCGGACGGCCGATTAACCAAGGTTTCCAGAAGGTTAACGGCGCCGCCACATTTGGCCGCCCGCGGCGCGGGGCGGTTCGGCCCCGACCGCAACCCGCCGCCCTGTCCACCGCCGTGACGCCGCGTCCGCTCGCCGGGCGGGGCGGCGGCGGCTAAGACAGGCGTAATGCGCTTCGACGACCGGTTCCTGGAAGAGATCAAGTCGCGCGTCCGCCTGTCGGACGTGATCGGCAAGACCGTGAAGCTGAAGCGCCAGGGCCGGGAATACGCCGGCCTGTCGCCCTTCACCAAGGAGAAGACGCCCTCCTTCTTCGTCAACGACGACAAGGGTTTCTGGCACGACTTTTCCTCCGGCAAGCACGGCGACCTGATCGCCTTCCTGCAGGAGGTGGAGCGCCTCTCCTTCCCGGAAGCCGTGGAGCGCATGGCCGCCGAGGCCGGCGTCCCGATGCCCAGCCCCGACCCGCAGGCGGCCGAGCGGGAGAAGAAGCGCCAGGGCCTGCAGGACTGGCTGGAGCTGGCCGCCCGGTGGTTCGAGGCGAACCTGAAGCGCGCGCCCGGCAAGGAGGCGCGCGCCTACCTCGAACGCCGCGGCCTGCCCACCGACCAGTGGGAGCGCTTCCGACTGGGCTACGCGCCGGCGGGCCGCACCGGGCTGAAGGACGCCCTGGTCCAGCGCGGCGCCAAGCCGTCGGAGCTGGTGGACGCCGGCCTGCTGATCGCGCCGGAGGGCGGCGGCCAGCCCTATGACCGCTTCCGCGACCGCATCATCTTCCCGATCACCGACGGCCGCGGCCGCGTCGTCAGCTTCGGCGGCCGGGCCATGAACCCCGACGATCGCGCCAAGTACCTGAACGGCCCGGAGACGGCGCTCTTCCACAAGGGGAACCTGGTCTACGGCCTGGCCGAGGCGCGGCGCCTGCGCAGCGCCGCCGCCGACGACGCCAAGATCGTCGTGGTCGAGGGCTATATGGACGTGATCGCCTGCCAGCGGGCGAACATCCCGGCGGTGGCCCCCATGGGCACGGCCCTGACCGAGGAGCAGATGGAGCTGCTCTGGCGCATCGACTCCGACCCGGTGCTCTGCTTCGACGGCGACAAGGCGGGGCTGAGGGCGGCGTACCGGGCGGTCGAGCGGGCCCTGCCGCTGCTGAGGCCGGGCCGCTCGTTCCGGTTCGCCCTGCTCACCGGCGGCCAGGACCCGGACGACCTGATGCGCGAGAAGGGGGCCCTGGCCCTGCGCGACGCGTTGTCGCGCACGCGGCCGCTGGTCGACATCCTGTTCGAGAAGGAGCGTGAGGCCGAGCCGCTGGACACGCCCGAGCGCCGGGCGGGTTTCAAGCAGCGCCTGCGCCAGGCGGCCAACGCCGTCACCGACGGCGACCTGGCGTCCGAATTCCGCCGCGACCTGCTGGCCGGGTACGAGGCGCTTTTCCCCCGCGAGAGCCCCGCCAACCGCGACAAGGCCCCCTGGCGCAAGGGCGGACTGGTGGCCGCCCAGGCGCCGAGCCCGGAGGGCAGGGCGGCCGCAGCGTCGCTGGCGCGCTCGTTCGAGCCGATGGCGGCGGCCGTCGCCCAGGGCGCCATTGACGATCCGCCCCGTCTGGACGATCACCTCGAGACGCTGCAGGCCCACGGCTTCGGCGACCGGGCCCTCACCGACCTCGCACGCGAGATCATTCGCGTGCGCCTGGACGCCGATTCCCTTGACTCCGACACCCTCAAACGCCATCTGGCCCACGCTGGCCTCGGCGCGTCCTTACGCGAGATCGAACGTGCCGCCCTCAAATCGGGCGCGCCATTCCTCTCCATGGACATGACGCTCGCGGACGCACGGGTCAGCTGGTCGCAGGCGTTCGAGGTTCTGACGCGATTGGCGGCGCTTGAAGACGCCCTGGATACCGCCAAATCGGAGGCGGGCTCCGTCTTCGACGCCGAAGCCTTCAAGCGTTTGAAGGCCGAGCGTGATGCTCTGAAGCGCGCGATCAAAATGGGAACGATTTGGGCGCCCGCCGTGTCCTAGGAAACGACACGGCGCGCGTCTTGCATTGCGGCGTGGTTAACGCGACCCGCCGTCGGAGAGATGGATGACCAACCAGGTGGAAACGCAAGAGGCCGAGGCCACGACCGACGGCCCCCTGCTCGACCTGACCGACGCCGGGGTGAAGAAATTCATCAAGCAGGCGAAGACCCGCGGCTACGTCACCATGGACGAGCTGAACAAGGTCCTGCCGTCGGAGGAGTTCACCTCCGAGCAGATCGAGGACACCCTGGCCATGCTGGCCGAGATGGGCGTCAACGTGATCGAGGCCGACGAGGACGCCCCGGAGGGCGGCGAGGTCGCCGCCCGCGAGGAGACCGCCGTCACGGCGGAGACCGAGTCCAAGCCCGCCTACGACCGCACCGACGACCCCGTGCGCATGTACCTGCGCGAGATGGGCTCGGTGGAGCTGCTCAGCCGCGAGGGCGAGATCGCCATCGCCAAGCGCATCGAGGCCGGCCGCGACACCATGATCCGCGGCCTGTGCGAGTCGGCCCTGACCTTCGAGGCCATCATGGTGTGGCGCGAGGAGCTGGTCTCCGGCCGCATCCTGCTGCGCGAGGTCATCGACCTGGAGGCCACCTACCAGGCCCTGAACGGCGTCGCCGCGCCCGGCGAGCCGGGCGCCCCGCCCGTGGCGCCGGCCGAAGAGACCATGGAAGAGGTCGAGGAGGCCAAGGCCGACGCCGAGAAGGAGGAAGCCGAGGGCGAGGGCGAGAGCGAAGACGATTTCGACGACGGCGCCGGCCCCTCGGTCAGCGCCATGGAGGGCGAGCTGCGCGAGGGCGTGATGGCCACCCTCGACGGCGTCGCCGCCGACTTCGAGCCGTTCCGCAAGCTGCAGGAAAAGCTGCTCAAGGCCCGCCTCGAGGGCAAGGACCTGTCGGCCAAGGACCGCGAGGCCTACAACGCCGCCGCCGGCGCCATCACCGCGCGCCTGAAGACCCTGAAGCTGAACAACGCCCGCATCGAGGCGCTGGTCGACCAGCTCTACGCCATCAACAAGAAGCTGGTCAGCCTGGAAGGGCGCCTGCTGCGCCTGGCCGACAGCTACGGCATCTCGCGCCCGGAGTTCCTCAAGGCCTACTTCTCCGCCGAGCTCGACCCGAACTGGGCGACCAAGGTCAAGGAGATGGGCGTCCGCTGGACCAAGTTCGCCGAGAAGGAGGAGCACGGCATCGCCAACATCCGCTCCGACGTCGCCGCCCTGGCGATGGAGACCGGCGTGCCGATCGACGACTACCGCCGCATCGTCCAGACGGTGCAGAAGGGCGAGCGCGAGGCCCGCCAGGCCAAGAAGGAGATGGTCGAGGCCAACCTGCGCCTCGTGATCTCCATCGCCAAGAAGTACACCAACCGCGGCCTGCAGTTTCTGGACCTGATCCAGGAGGGCAACATCGGCCTGATGAAGGCGGTCGACAAGTTCGAGTACCGCCGCGGCTACAAGTTCTCGACCTACGCCACCTGGTGGATCCGCCAGGCCATCACCCGCTCGATCGCCGACCAGGCGCGCACCATCCGCATCCCGGTGCACATGATCGAGACGATCAACAAGATCGTCCGCACCAGCCGCCAGATGCTGCACGAGATCGGCCGCGAGCCGACCCCGGAGGAGCTGGCCGAGAAGCTGGCCATGCCGCTGGAGAAGGTGCGCAAGGTGCTGAAGATCGCCAAGGAGCCGATCAGCCTCGAAACCCCGATCGGGGACGAGGAGGACTCGCACCTCGGCGACTTCATCGAGGACAAGAACGCGGTCCTGCCGATCGACGCCGCCATCCAGTCGAACCTGCGCGAGACGACCACCCGCGTGCTGGCGTCGCTGACGCCGCGCGAGGAACGGGTCCTGCGCATGCGCTTCGGCATCGGCATGAACACGGACCACACCCTGGAAGAGGTCGGCCAGCAGTTCTCGGTCACCCGCGAACGCATCCGCCAGATCGAGGCCAAGGCCCTGCGCAAGCTCAAGCACCCCAGCCGTTCGAGGAAACTTCGCAGCTTCCTCGACAGCTAGTCGCGAATCACCGCTATCCCACCGCCGCGCGGAACCGGATTTCGCGCGGCGGCTTCTTGTTCACCAAACGGAACCAAGGACTTCATGGCTAAAGTAACCGACACCTTCGCCGACCGTCAGAAAGCCGCCGCCGAGGCCAAGGCCGCGCTGCTGGCGCGCTTCAAGCCCAAGCCGATGGTCACCGCGAGCGAGCCGCTCGTCGACCGCGCCGCCGAGCGCGCGGCCAAGGCCGCCGCGCTGAAGGCCCAGCGCGCAACGGAGCGCGAGGCTCGCCGCATCGCCCGCGAGGCCGCCGAACGCGAGGCCGCCGCCAAGGCCGAAGCCGACGCCGAGGCCCAGCGTCGGGCCCGCAACGCCGCCATCAAGGAGCGCAAGTCGGCGGAGAAGAACGCGGCCCAGGACCGCCGCGCCGCCAAGCTGGCCGCCTACGCCCAGTTCAAGGTCACCGGCCGCAAGCCGGGCGACGAGCTGTACTGAGCGTCCGTACGGCGACGGAATGCCGAGGGCGGTCCCGGAGGGCCGCCCTTTCGCTATCCGGCCGGCGCCAGTCGCCAGTCGAGGTTGGGCAGTATGGTGAGGGCCAGCAGCAGGGGTGCGAAGACCATGTGCGGCCAGCGACGGCGCACGAAGGTCAGCAGCACCGCGACCGCCAGGGTGCCGCCGGCCCAGAGGTAGTTGACCAGCGGGTCGGGGGCGGCGCTCTCGATGCCGAGGTAGACCAGGTCCTTGGCGATGAACACGCCCGCCAGCACGGCGTAGAGGCCCCAGAAGTAGCGGCCGTTGGCGTCGTAGTAGGCCCTCAGGTCCAGCCCCTCGGCCGGAATCTCGTCCGGCAGCGCCGCGCAGGCGAACAGGTAGAGGATGATGAGCTGGAGCAGGACCAGCAGGAAGAAGCCGAAGGTCGGCGAATAGGCCGGGTCCAGCGCCGCCTGCCAGCCGAACCACCAGGAGACCACGATCGAGCCGGTGGCCAGCCCCGCCCCGACCAGCGGCAGCCAGTCCCAGCGCACCTGCCGGTGGCGGCGGATCAGCCGGTTCAGGCTGATGACGACGTCCGAGATGGCCAGGCCCGAGATGATGGTGATCAGGGCCAGCACGTAACCGGCGGCGGTCATGAACCCCTCCCCGCGGAATCACCGGAGGAGACCACCTGCCGGCGCCGGGCTCAACCGGGGCTCAGGGGGAGACCGCCGAGCGGGCCTCGCGCCTGAGCGTCTCGGGATCCAGCAGCTCGCCGTCGTCGAGCACGGCGGCGACCCGGCGCACCGCGAGGATGTCGCGTCGCGGGTCGGCGTCCAGGAACACGGCGTCGGCCTCGTAGCCGGGCCTCAGGCGGCCGGTGCGGTCGCCCAGGCCGAGCACGCGGGCCGCGTCGCTCGTGGCCATGCGCAGGATCGCCCAGTTGGGGACGCCGGCGTCGGCATGCAGCTTCATTTCGCGCGACAGGCTGGCGCCGGGCGCGATGAAGGGGTTGGCCATGTCGGTGCCGATGGTCATGGGCACGCCGGCCTCGTGCAGCATGCGGGTCAGGCGCAGGACCTTGGGCCAGACGGCCTTGGCGCGGGCGTAGTCCGCGGGCTTCCAGCCGGCGTCGAAGCGGAATCCGCCCTGCCAGTTGGCGACCAGGGCCGGCGGCGCCTCGGCCAGGTCGGCGTCGCGGACGACCGGATCGTCGCCCCAGAAGGTGAGATGGAAGGCGATCAGGGTGGCGTCGAGGTGCACCTTCCTGGCCTTCAGGGTGGCGATCATCTCGCGGATCTCGGGCCCGTCCAGATCGACCGCTTCGTACCACTCGAAGAAGCTGAACGACCCGTGGCGGGTCGTGCGCGAATAGGCGTCGCGCCGGTCGGGCGGCAGCAGGTCCGGGTGGACCGGCACCATGTGCACGAGGCTGTCGATCCCGAGATCGGCCGCGCGCGTCCAGCTGACACCCTCGAGGTGGCCGATGGTCCGCACCCGGTT
>Ga0196964_10001063_pt1 | contig 14436 bp, 12 predicted proteins | sample S1_10metaG_FD_148615 | JGI IMG/M metagenome (GOLD analysis project Ga0196964, IMG submission 148615) | Soil microbial communities from Anza Borrego desert, Southern California, United States - S1_10 | ecosystem: Environmental > Terrestrial > Soil > Desert | place: USA: California | collected...
CGCGCCTGGTCGAGTTCCAGATGCCGGAGCGTGTCGGGGTGGCTCAGGTCGCCGTATTTGCAGTGAATGCCCTGCGCGGTGAGCTTCTGATGCGCCTCGGGGTTGAAGTCCACGACGAGGACCTTGCGCGCGACGTCGGCGGGATGGCGCGTGAGCAGCTCCTGCAGCAGCGAACTGGCCTCGCGATAGAAGCCGAGCAGCACGATCTGCGGATGGTCGCCGTGCGATGGCGCGGCTTCAACTTTATCCATCACCTTTGTTTGCGAGACCGTGTCGCGGAAGCGCAGCTTCTCGAGGATCGGATTCAGCGCACGATAGACGCTATGCGAAGACGGAATGACAAACGATGAGAGCAGCGCCGTGACGACCAGCGCCAGGATAAACGCGGCCAGTACCTCGGGCGTGATGTGCTTGTACTGGACGCCAATCGCGGCAAGCACGAGGGAAAACTCGGAGATCTGCGAGAGATTGATTGCGGGAACCAGGCTGGCTCGATTGCCGTACCGCATCAGGTACAGCACGGGAAAAACGGTAAGCAGGCGGCTGACGAGAAGGAAGACGACCACAATACCGGTAAGCTTCAGCACGGCCTCGGTCGGCATCTCAATGCGCAATCCCAGCGCAACGAAAAAGAGCGTGATGAAGAAGTCGCGCAGCGCGGAGACCTTTGCCGCAATGTCCGTGTGATACGGAAAGGACGCGATGCAGACGCCGGCGACGAGCGCGCCCATTTCGGCGGACAGACCGAGGTAGTTGGCCAGACCGCAGCTCGCGAAGCACCACGCCATGGCCAGCACGAGGACGAGTTCCGGCATGCGCGACGCGCGGCGGAAGATCGGCGGCAGCAGGAAACGCGCCGCGACGGCGGCGACGGCGACGAGCAGCAGCGCGCGTCCGGCTGACTCCGCCAACGCAGCGACTTTCAATTCTTTCAGGTTCGGCTGCACGGCGAGAAACGCGATCGCCCACAGATCCTGCAGCACGAGGATGCCAAGCGTGATCCGCGAGGTCAGCGTATCGAGCTCCATGCGATCCGACAGAATCTTCACCACGATCAGCGTCGAGGAGAGCGAACTGGCGACCGCGAGATACGTCAGCGCGAACGAGCCGTTCGAGTTGTCATAGCCGAGCAGCCCGAAGTAGACCCAGCCCAGCGCCACGCAGCCGACGAACTGCGTAATGCCGTTGATGATGACGGCCTTGCCCGCCTGTAGCAGTTTGCCGATATCGATCTCGAGTCCGAGAATGAACATCAGCAGGATAAGGCCGATCGAAGAGAGGGTTTCGATGCTGGCGGCGTCCTGGATCAATTTGAACCCCAGCGGCCCAAGTGCGACGCCGGCGCCAAGATAGGCGAGCATGAGCGGCACGCGGCAGAGATACGCCGGCAACGCGGCGGCGGCGGCGCCCATGATCGAAATGCCGACATCGCGCAATAGAGAACCGTGGCCGCCGCCTTCCAAGTCAATTCGCTCCCCGTTGAAGTCAGCGCATTATGCGGAGGAGACAAGCGGACGCAAGCGAGCGGCGAAGGTCCACATGTGCATGGAATTCGGGCGCTCGTGATTGAAGGTCTTTTCCAAAGTACATATACTCTTCTCGTCCCTGAAAACGCTTCTTCGGCGCCTGGTAACTCGGCATGACTCGCATCGACGACTTCGAATTGCTCGCGAAGCTCGGCGAAGGCGGCATGGGGGCGGTTTACAAAGCGCGGCAGGTGTCGCTCGACCGTGTCGTGGCGCTGAAAGTTCTCGCCAAGAAACTCGCCGGCAACCAGTCCTTCGTCACGCGCTTCCTGCGCGAAGCCCGCGCGACGGCGAAGCTCAATCATCCCAACATCGTCTCCGGCATCGCGGTCGGTTCGGCGGAAGGCTACCACTACTTCGCGATGGAGTTCATCGAAGGCGAGACGCTGAACAAGCGGATCAAGACTTCCGGCGCGCTGCCCGAGGCCGAAGTGCTGCGCATCGGCGCGGCGGTGGCCTCAGCGCTCGCGCACGCGCACTCGGTCGGGATCATTCATCGCGATGTGAAGCCCGACAACATCATGATGATGAGCGACGGAACACCGAAGCTCGCGGACCTCGGCCTGGCCAAAGGCAACGAGTCTGAAGAAGACGCGTCGCTGACGCAGGCTGGCACCGCGCTGGGAACGCCGCATTACATTGCGCCCGAGCAGGCCGCGGGCGAACCGGACGTCGACGGCCGCGCGGACACATACGCGCTGGGCTGCACGCTCTACCACATGGCCACGGGCCAGACGCCATTTCAGGCGCCGACGACGGCGGTGCTCATGATGAAGCACATGACCGAGAAGATGGTGCACCCGCAGTCGATCAAACCGCAGCTCAGCGACGGGTTTTGCCAGATCCTTTCGCGTATGATCGCGCGCGACAAGGCGGATCGCTACCCGGACCTGAAAGACGCAGCCGCGGACATGGAAGCGGTATTGAACGGCGGGCAGCCGGCGTGCAAGCCGCTGCCGCCGCAGAAGTCGAAATTCCAGCCTGGGCCGAAGGCCCAGCGCCGCACGGGCAAGTTTGCGCCCGTCGAAGCCGGCAACGCCGAAGCGCCCAGCACGGAACGCTCGGCCAGCCGCAACGCTGCCGCGACCGAGCGTTCGGCGAGCAGGAATCCGACGCAGACGCGGACGCCTTCAGTGCGAACGGACGTGCCAGCCACCGACAACCGCCTGTACCTGGCGGGCGCGGGCGCAGTGCTGCTGATTGCGATCCTGGCCTGGCTGTTCATGGGTGGCAGTTCGAAGCCCGTGGCGAAGGTGCCTGAACCACCTCCGAAGAGTGAGCCGACACCTCCGGTCGCGGCCACGCCGAAGCCGCCTCAGCCCCAGCCGGTCGTGCAGAAGCCCGCGCCGCCGCCCACTCCTCCGGTACCACCAGCGACCGCGGTTGTCGATCCGCCGGCAGCCGTGCCTGTTCCGTCCACTCCTGACGGCGAGCTCTTGCTGAAAGGCAACGACCTCGCCGGATGGAAAATCGTCGAGCCGGACTGGCACGCTGAGAACGGCGTTCTGGTCGGCAAGGGGCGGCAGGGAAATGCCTGCATCTGGAAATTCAATTCACTGCCACCAAACCTCGAGCTGCGCTTTGAGTCGGAGACAACCCGTGCGTTTCATTTCGGATATTCGAAGGGCGGCGGGCCGATGATGTTCATCCACCTCGACGGTGGGCCCATCCGCTTTAATGAATTCAGCAAGGATGTCGTGGAGTTAGGGCGCTCGAAGGCGAAGTTCGCGCCGGGCAAACATGCATGGCGCATCGTGGTTCACAACGACATGACGCAGATCTACGTCAACAACGAACTGGTTGTCGAACGAAAAGGGGTCGACCAGCGGCAAGACGGCGGCAAACGCAACCTCGTCTTCTACGCGCCGCCAGGCGCGACGAATCGCTATGGCCCGATCGAAGTCCGGCCGCTGAAATGAGAAAGGGACGGTGGCTGGCCCGTCCCCTTCTCCTTTGTGCTCTCTGTGTGTGCCGCGATGCGGTCTCCCGGTAGCAGCGCGCAGAGGACGGCAGGCGGGGCGTCGGTGGCGCAGGAGCAGGAGTGCACGCAGAGCCACGTCTCGGGGCTCTGACGTTCACCATCGGCGGGGCTGTGGTGAGCCGTTACTTCGGATTCGGTACGAACGGGCCGCCGCGACAGGTCTTCAGATAGTTCAAGCCGTGGACCTGGCCGGTCATCTCGAGCTCGTCGCGGTAGATCGGATCGTGCCAGCCTTCGATGTCGATGCTGCCCTTGAACTTCGCCATGCGCAGGATGCTGATGACATCGGTCCAGTTCGTGTCGCCGAAACCCGGCGTGCGGTGCCAGACGTAAGGCTTGCCGCCGCGGATGCCGTGCGTCTTAATCGCGTTCCAATCGACCGTCGCATCTTTACCGTGGACGTGGAAGACCTTGTGCGCGTACTTGCGGAGCTGCGTCAGCGGATCGATCAGGCTGACCATCTGGTGGCAGGGCTCCCACTGCAGGCCGATGTTCTCGCTGGGGATCGCGTCGAACATCATCTCCCATGCGGTCGGCGAATGCGCGATGTTCCAGCGGACGTCGTGCCACCAGCCGCCCATGTCGCAATTCTCGAAGGCGATCTTCACGCCTTTGTCGGCGGCGCGCTTCTGCAATTCGCCGAAGACCTGCTTGAAGCGCGGCATCGACTGGTCCATGGGCTTGCCTTCGATGGCGCCGGCGAAGCCGCAGACGATGTTGGTCTTAAAGAGGTGCGCCTTGTCGATGACGGTGCCCCAGTCGCGCGCGCAATTCTCATCCTGCAGAGGGTTGCCGTAAATCCCGACGCTCGAGATCACCGCTTTGTCGCCGATGCAATCGAGCACTTCTTTCGCCGTCTTATCGATGTCGACCTTGCCGATGTACTGCCACAGCGTCAGCGAGAAACTCTCGAAGCCGTGCGGCAGGATCTGTTTGATGTACGCGGCACCCTTGTCCATGCCGGCGAGCGTCCCGATGCGGATGTCGTTGTGACTCATGCGAAAGCTCCTTGGTTGATGAATTGATTTGAACTTCGCCGAATCGTAGTGCGCACGTAATTCGATACAATGAAAGTTTTTTAGAAACTTACCCTTTGTTTCGAAACGAAAATGACGAAGCTGGCTAAAAAAGAAAATTACAGCGCCGCCAATGAGCCGCTCGTCCAGCGACGATCGCTGCAGTTTCGCGCCGCGATGTTCTGGAGCATGAAGTGGTGGATCGGCCTGTACCTCGTCGCGATGGCATTCGCGATGATCGACGTCCGCCTGACGCCCGTCGCGTACGTTCTGAATGTGCTCAGCATCGTCTTCCTTTTCGCGGCGCTCGGCCGCATGACCTGCATTGGAACGTATCTGCTGACCGGCGTCGAGGCGCGCGCGAAGGATGAGATTTCATACACGCCAGCGAAGCTGTGCGCGGGTTTCTGCCAGAGGCTTTACATTGCGACGGGCGTGATCATCCGCGAATTGGGGATGAGCATTATTGCGTCGGGCTCGCTGCTCCTGGTCGATTCGGGATGGGCACCGATGGTGAACGCCGGCGCTACGCCGATTCTCATGGCGTTGAGCGTCACGGGCATGCTCTGCCTGCTGATTCGGTTGGTGCTGATTCATTGCCACACGATGGGCTGGCTCAGCATCTACGAACCCGGAGAACGGCTGCATCTCGACCGCGCAGTCTCGGAAACAGATGCTGTGCTCCCGCCGGCGCCAATCGTGATGCGCATTCTGGCGCTCTGCCGCCGAGCGGCTGCGGCGTGGCTGATCTTCCTGGCGTTCACCACAACGCTGATCCTGGCCGGGCAAACCGACTTCCGGTTCTGGATTCCAGAGTTCGAAAAATGGAGCCTGTATACGTGCGCCGCCATCGGCGGGCTGGTGTGCCTTTACACGCTGGTGCGATTTATCATCATCGCACTCGCGTTTGCGCGGTACTCCATGGTTCAGGTGATCGGCATGCAGTTGCTCCTCGGCACGCTGATCACCCTCACGATCCATCTGCCGAAAGGCTGGAACGTGCTGGCGTTGCTCTCGGCGCTCGTGGCCGGCTTCATGTGCTTCTACTACATCGCCCTGCAGGATCCCGATGGCGACCGCTACATCCCGGAGTTCGTGCGGAAGCAGGTCCGCGCCAGACGGCGCGAACGCTGGCAGAAGGAGAAGGAGCAGAAGGATCGCGAGAAACTCGCCGAACTGGCCTGCGAAACCGCAGCCTCGAGAAGAGTGCTTGAGGGGTGAGAGCGAGCACGCGGATTTCTCGCTGGCGACCCGCGCTTCGGGATACGAACCATGCGTTTCGGGCAGGGCTGTTCTATGAAGGTTCAAATTCTCACGGCCGTCATTGGGATAGCGCCACTGATATCTGGGTGTGGATCATCAAAGCCGCCTGCCAAGAAAGAAGAGCCCGCGAAGCTCAGTGCCCCTGCTTCAAAAGAGGCGAAAAAACTGCCCTCCACCGTTGACGACGCCGCCACTCGAGTGATTGCCGAGTGGTTGAACGGCGAGGAGAAGGAGAAGTTTGCAGCCATGAAGAAGGAAGAGATCTACCTGCTTCATCATGGCTTGGGGCGGAGAATCCGAAATGAGTTTGGACTCTGGGCGGACAACAAGGCGCTTCTGGACGACTCAGGCGCATTCGAGCCCGATGGCGCATCGATGAAAATTATTGAGGCCATCTGGGAGAAGTTGCGGAGAAAGTAGTAAAGACACGCGCGCGAAGGAACTCTCCGAGTTCATCCGCCAACAGCCGCGCCGGGGTCGAGCCGAGCAGCGGCTTCGAGCAACGGGCAACAAGCGGATCACTGATACGCTTTTTCGTTCTGGGAAAGTGAATTGACGCGCGCAGCCGCGTGGCAAGACTCCTCTTCGTCCGCACAGAGGAGATTCACATGAAAGCTGTTTTCTTCGAACTCGAAGGCTGGGAAAAGCCGTACCTCGAGGCGCGCCTGCCGACGGGCCACAAGTACGAGTTCCTGCTGCACCGCTGCACGCTCGATGATCTGCTGCTGATTGGCGATGCCGACATCATCTCTACGTTCATCTTCTCGCAGATGAAAGGTGATGTACTGAAGGCTGCCAAGTCCGCGCGCCTGATCACGACGCGCTCGACCGGCTACGATCACGTCGACTGCAAAGCGGCCGCGGAGCGCGGCATCGCGGTTGCGAATGTGCCGGAGTACGGGTCGAACACGGTCGCCGAGCACACTCTCGCGCTGCTGCTCGCGCTCTCGCGCCGCATCATTCCGGCCTATATCCGCACCAAAGGCGGGCACTTCAACACCGACGGTCTGCGCGGTTTCGACCTGCGCGGCAAGACGCTCGGCGTCGTCGGCACAGGAAACATCGGCCTGCACGTGATCCGGATGGCGTCAAGCTTCGGGCTGAACGTGATTGCCAGTGATGCGCACCCGCGCGCGGCACTCGCGGACGTGCTCGGATTTCATTACGTCCCGTTCGAACGGCTGCTCGGCGAGTCAGACATTATCACGTTGCACTGCCCGGCGACTCCGCAGACGCATCACCTGATCCGCGCTGAGACGATCACGAAGATGAAGAAGGGCGCAATCCTGATCAATACCGCGCGCGGCTCGATCGTGAACACCAATGATCTCCTCCACGCGCTCGAAACGCGCCAGATCGCGGGCGCGGGGCTCGATGTGTTCGACGGCGAAGGCACGATCAAGGAGGACGCGCCCGTGGCCGTCGACGCGGACCGCGAGCAGCTCATCGCCGCGATCCAGGCGCACCGGCTGCTGACGCGTGAAGACGTGATCGTCACGCCGCACAACGCGTTCAACTCCGAGGAGGCCGTGCGCCGCATCCTCGACACGACGGTCGAGAACATCCGCTGCTTCATCGAGAAAGGCGCGCCGGCGTTTCCGGTGGGTCGATAGAACCGCAGAGACGCAGAGAGCGCAGAGAAAGGATTTTCTATATGCTCTGTGTTCTGTGAGTCTGCGCGCTGTTACAAGAGTCGCCTAATGCCTATCACGCTCGACGATTTCGAACAGCTTGCGAAGACGCGGCGCACGACGCGGCACTTCAAGCCCGATCCGCTGCCGAACGGAATTGTCGAACGGCTGCTCGACTGCGCGCGCTGGGCGCCGAGCGGCTACAACCTGCAGCCGACGCATTTCACCGTCGTCGATGATCCGGCACTGAAGCAGCGTCTGGTTGCTGCCTGCATGAACCAGAAACAGGTCGCTGAAGCCCCGACCGTCGTCGTGTTCAGCGGTGACAGAGATGTCGCGCGCAACAACATGGACGTGTTCCTGAAGTCCGACCGCGAAGCCGGCGCAATCGACGAGAAGTACGAACAGCTTCTGCGCAAAGTCATCCCGCTCGCCTTCAACCGCGGGCCGCTCGGCATCGGATACCTCTGGAAGTCGACACTGCCGCCGCTGGCGAGATTCGCCATTCCGGTGCCGAGCATCCCCGCGGTCGCGCGCGATTACTGGCTCGCCAAGCAGGTGGCGCTGAGCGCGATGAACTTCATGCTCGCCGCTGCGGCCGCGGGACTCGCAACGGTGCCGATGGAAGGCTTCGATGAATCGCGTGTACGGCGAGTCTTGAAAATGCCGCGCAGCCAGCATGTGGTCGTCGTCGTGCCGGTGGGCTACGCCGCCATAGGGACTCTGAAGAAAACGCGCCTGCCGCTGGAACGCATGCTTCACCGCAACGCGTGGGGATGAGCCAGTCAACGGTTGCTCCGCACGGCTCTGACTCTACAATCGGAGATGGAGAGTTGGAGTCCACATGAGCGCCGCCGTACCACCGTCCCTTCCTAAATCGATCTCCGCGATGTCACACGATGAAGTTGTCGAGTTGTTCAAGTCGTGGGGCGAGCCGGGCTTTCGTGCGCAGCAGTTGCGCGAATTCGTCTTCCGCAAAGGCGTCGCTTCGTACGATGACGTCACGAATCTGAGTAAATCGCTGCGTGAGCGCCTCAAGCGCGAAGCGCCGCTTTATGAATTGCAGCCGGTGGGTTCGAGCGAAGGCGACGATGCGACGAAGTGGCTGTGGAAGGCCGCCGATGGGGCGATGATCGAGTCCGTCCAGATCCGCACGCCCGACCGCAACACGAGTTGTCTATCGAGCCAGGTCGGCTGCGCGATGGGCTGTACCTTTTGCGCAACCGGGCTGAGCGGCTTTGAACGGCACCTGAAAGCTCACGAGATCATCGAGCAGTACCTGCAGATGTGGGGACGTTCGAAGGTGTTCTCGACCCATGTCGTTTACATGGGCATGGGGGAGCCGCTTCACAACTACGACGCCGTCATGGAATCCGTGCGGCTGCTGAACACGCCGCCGCCGAAGGGCGTCGGCATCGGCGCACGGCGCATCACGATTTCGACCGTGGGTATCGTCCCGGGCATCCGGCGCCTGGCCGACGAGAAACTGCAGTTGGAACTGGCGATCTCACTACACGCGCCGGATGAAGAGACGCGGCGACAGCTGATCCCTGTATCGAAGCGATACCCGATTAGCGAAGTGATGGACGCGGTCGAAGAGTTCTCCCGCAAGACGCGCCGCATCGTGACGTACGAGTACGTGCTGCTTGCCGGTGTGAATGACTCGGTGGAGCAGGCCGAGGAACTGGTGGGGCTGCTGCAGACGCATCCCTGCAAATGCAACCTGATCCCGTTCAATCCTGTGGATGAGACGGGCTACAAGCGGCCGAGCATCCAGGCGCAGGAACGCTTCAAAGCGGTGCTCGACCGCGCGCACATTCCGACGACGATCCGGTATTCAAAAGGGAAGAAGGTCGATGCTGCGTGCGGCCAATTGCGGCGGCGCGTTGCGGCCGAGGGCGGACACACGCAGACAGTGCCTGCCGCTAAATGAACGCGGGCGCCGAACGACGGCGCCCGACAACCTTCAGCCACAACCAACTCTTATTCAGAGACCGCCCAGGTAGCGTCCGGATTGTAGAAGGTCTCGTGCGCCGTCGACGCGGTGACGCCGCGGTCCTTCTGACGCGTCACGCCGTTGCTATTGATGAGGAACGAGCTGACGCCGGAACTGTCGTAGCCGTCGGGAACACCACTGAGGCCGAAACCGACCGTCATGTTGGTCCCACTGAGGTAGTTTTGCACCCCTCCCTCGGCCGCCGAACCCTGCGACGTCAGGACCCTGAAGACGTATCCAGCCTTGTTGATTGCGACACCCGGATTTCCTTCTGCGCGCGCCAACGTCACATCGATGTATGCCAGATCTTTGGAGCCGGCCGTCGTCTCGAGCAGGCTGTTGGCTCCTTGCAACGCTTGGGCGTATTCCAGCACGCCATCCTGATCGAAATCCGTACGCCGGTAGATTGCCTGAGCTTCAACGTACACCTTGCAGCTCGCCACCGCAGAGGCCTCGTTGGCAGTCATGCGTGAGCGCAGCATGCTGGGAATCGCAATAGCGGCAATGAGAGCAATGATCGCAACCACGATCATCAGTTCAATGAGGGTGAATCCAGATGCTTTCATGCTGAAAGACTCCTCTAAGGGTGCGAGTGCCTTTAATACGAAGCACCCGTAAGGCCATAAGTATCCATTTTGAAAAAAGTTGCGCTTACAAAAATGAGCGGTGCAAACAAAAAAGGCGGCCCGAAGGCCGCCTTTCGGAGTGCAGGTTGTTATTCCGCGGCCGCCCAAGTGCTGGTCGGGTTGAACTGCGTCTCGTGCGTGCTGCCGTTGTTATCCTTCTGGAAGATCGTGCCGTTGTTGCTGATCACGAACGTGTCGCGGCCCGTGCCGTCATACGCGCCCGGAACTGCGCTCAGGCCATAACCCAGCGTCATGTTGCCGCTGACGAGGTAGTTGCGTGAACCGCCCGTCGCCGAGGTGCCCTGCGAGGTCAGCACGGTGAAGACGTAACCGGCCTTCGGAACCGCAGTGCCCGCGATGCCTTCTGCCAGGCCGAACGTCTTGTCGACCAGCGCGAGGTCGCCGGAGTTCGCCGTCTTTTCCAGCAGGCTGTTGGCGCCCTTCAGGGTCTGCGCGTATTCCAGCACGCCATCCGCATCGTAGTCGGTGCGGCGGTAGATCTCTTCGGCTTCCGCGAAGGCCTTACACGCGGCGGCCGCGGCCGTCTGGTTGGCAGCCATGCGTGAGCGCAGAAGGCTCGGAATGGCGATAGCCGCGATGATCGCGATGATGGCCACGACGATCATCAGCTCGATGAGCGTAAATCCCTTGTTCCTCATGTGTGTCTCTCCTTTTCCCCACGAACCTTCGCTGCGCACGGCACAATGCCTACAGCAGCTCGTCTCGTCGTTGTAGCCGTTGCCTCGAACGGAAGTTGACATTTGCAAGCCAAAGTCCATATGCTGATTTTTTCAAATCGCTTGCAAGTCATTCCCATTGCTAGACTTAAAAATTACACATCCAGCAGCCCACACAATGTGCCGTCTTCCGTCACTGCTCTTGCCAAAATTTGGCAGCCACTCACAACCCGCGTTGACGTTTTTTGTTATGGATTGCACGCGTGATTTGACCGTCTAAGACGCCAGCGTCCTACCGCTTAGCGAGCAGCTCGCGGATTGCAGCCACCAACTGCTCCGGTGCAACGGGCTTAGTCAGGTAGCGGATATGGGGGTACGTCTTCACCACGAACTCGTCCTGCAGTTGGTCATACGCGGAGCACACGACCACAGGTGTCTGCATCCCCTTGTCCGTCATGTGCGAGAGCACTTCCAGCCCGTGCAGACCTGGCATCTTCATGTCCAGGATTGCCGCTGAGACATCGCCCTTCTGCAGGCGTTCCCAGGCTTCGAGCCCGTTGTCGCATTCAAACACCGTCATGCCAGCTTCTTCAAGGCGGAGCCGAAAGACCATGCGGATGCGTTTGTCATCGTCGGCGACCAGGATTAGCGGCCGCGCATTTCCGGCCGACGCGTTCGCCGGGACAGGCGCCGCGTTCTTGTCGCCGAAAGCCTGCTGCAGGCGCCAGGCCATCGTGCCGACCGGGGCGTCCCCGGCAGGAGCGGCTGAGTCAGCGGGCTTCGGAGTCACGAACGCGAATGTGTTTCGGCGTGGCGTTCCTGTCGGCGGCGTCGGCGTGCTCTTGACGGGAACAGCGGGCGTCTGGGCGCTCGACCCCGGTGCGTTCGATGGCCGCAGGTTGACACGCGTCAATGACGGCTTTGCCGGCTCTGCGGGCGTCGGTGGGGGCGCGATCGGCGCCGGAACCGCCGCAGGTGGCGCCGGAATGGGCCCGGTGTCATCGAAGCCGCGTGCGAACGGCGATCGCAACCGGCGCGTCGCCTGCACTGACTGTCCCATCTCGAGAGGCTTCAACGGTGCTCCCGTCGCGATCAGATCGGACAGAAACGCAGCGATCTGTTCCGCGGGATAGCCGGTTGCACGCAGATCGCGATCGACCATGTCGAGGATGGTTTTGCGGTCTTCGTCGTCGGTCACGAGCGCCTGCAGCACGGCGCGAAGCTGGAACACAGGCATGCGGCGCGCTTCGAATTCGCTCACGAGGATGAGCGCCTTCGTTTCGCGCGTCAGCGCTTTGAGTGCGGCCGCGGAATCCATGCTGACGAACCCGAATCCTCTGCGACAGAAGCTGCGAGCCGATACAAGCGGCGAATGTACGGCTCTTGGGAAGAACCGTCAATCAGCAGATTGCCAGAGCCTACGCCGTGGCCCAGATGCGGAAGTTCAGGCGCAGCTTCCGGCGCTCAAACAACTCGCGCCAGTCGATGAAGAGGAACGCGCCAATGAGCACCATTCCAAGCACCATCGCCAGGATCGTCTTCCACGAGGCCAGGCTCTCCGAGAGCGAGCTGAAATGCTCGACCGCGTAGTTCCCCGTGTAGATCAGCACGCCATAGCTCAGGAGCTTGGCGATGAAAAATGGCGGCAGCGCCAGCCACAGAGGAACTTTCGAGACCCCGATGGCAGTAAAAAGCGCCGTCGTGGAGAGCGGGGTCAGCGAATATAGAAACACGAAGCTGAGGGTCGACCAGCGGCTGCGACTCAGCCGTTTGCCGATATACGTGAGGTTCTGGTCTTCTTTATGGTTAAAGACCTTGCGGCTCAGCCACGGGATATACGTACAGAGAATGCCGCGGCCGATCGTAGTCCCCAAGACACCGAGCACCGTCACGATCCAGACGTTCAAGTCAAAGTACGCGACTAGAAAGAGCAGGATCGGCCAGGCCGGCGGTGCAAAAATGGGAATGGTATCGACGAGCACCGCTGCCAGGAACGCGACGAGATACATCCACATGGTGAACTTCCCGCGGCGCACGACCCTCTGTGCGCCGGGTGTTCATGGGAGCAAAGCAGCGACCATCAGGCCAGGCGATATAGGTCCGCCGGATCCTCAGAAAATCTCCGAGCGGCTTACGCCTTCTGCGGTTTCGCGCGCGGATCATCGATCGACATCGCCGGCGTGCCAAAGATCACGAATTCGAGCACCTCGCCGGCATCCGCTTCGAGGCCGTGCGGAACGCCTGCCGGGATCATGACCGCTGCGCCGGGGCGGAGTAGGTGAGTCTCGCCGTTCATCGTGATTTGACCGCGCCCCTTCAGCACGTAATAGACTTCATCGTAAGCGGCATGAACGTGCGGGGAACCCTTCGTGACCGAAACCACATGCACATTCGCTACGCCACCCTCGCCCCCGGTGATCAACCGCCGCACGTTGCCGAAGGGACAGTCGATCGGAGCACTCTGGTCGTGGTAGCGGACGAGCGGGGATTTGCTGACTTCACGCATTCTTCACCGCCATTTTCTTCTTCTGTCGTTGCAATCTTGCACCTTGCGTGAATGATGCCTCCCGTCCGTCCACCTTACAACTGAAACCAACTCTCAAAAGGGGGCTCATCCATGGGCAATCTCGCGCAGTGGGAACGCTTCAAAAAGTATCTCTGTGTTTGTGATTCTGTCGGCGTCACGGTCGACATCAGCCGCATGAACTTCCCGGATAACTTCTTCGGCGAGATGGACGGCGCCATCCGCAAAGCTTTCACCAAGATGGATGAGCTCGTCGGCGGCGCGATCGCCAACCCCGACGAAGGCCGCATGGTCGGCCATTACTGGCTGCGCGACTCTTCGAAGGCCCCGAACGCCGAGATCAAGAAAGAGATCGACACGTGCCTCGCGAACATGAAGAAGTTCGCCAAGGCCGTCCACGCCGGAAAGATCAAGCCGCAGAAAGCCAAGCAGTTTAAGAACGTGCTCGTCGTCGGCATCGGCGGTTCGGCGCTTGGACCGCAGTTCGTCGCGAAGGCGCTCGGCAACCCGCTCGAAGACATGATGAAGCCCTACTTCTTCGACAATACCGACCCCGAAGGCATGGACCTCGTGCTGCAGCAGATCGGCGACGGCCTGAAAGAGACGCTGACCATCGTCATCTCGAAGTCCGGCGGCACCAAGGAAACCCGCAACGGCATGCTCGAGGCCAAGAAGGCGTACGAGGACAAGAAGCTCAAGTTCGAAGCGCACGCCGTTGCCGTCACGCAGGTCGGCAGCGAACTCGATAAGGTCGCCGTCGAAGGCGGCTGGATCGAACGCTTCCCGATGTGGGACTGGGTCGGCGGCCGCACGTCTGAACTCTCGGCGGTTGGTCTACTCGCCGCTGCGCTGCAAGGCATCGACATCCAGGGCATGCTGAACGGCGCCAAAGCCATGGACGCGGTGACCAGCGTCAAAGATCCGCTGAAGAACCCCGCGGCGCTCATCGCGCTGATGTGGTATCACGCCGGCGGCGGCCGTGGCAAGAAAGACATGGTCATCCTCCCCTATAAGGACCGTCTCGAACTCTTCTCCAAGTACCTCCAGCAGCTCGTCATGGAGTCGCTGGGCAAGGAGAAGGACCTCGACGGCAACGTCGTCAACCAGGGCATCGCCGTCTACGGCAACAAGGGTTCCACCGACCAGCACGCGTACGTCCAGCAGCTCCGCGATGGCGTGAACAACTTCTTTGTCAC
>Ga0196964_10001064_pt1 | contig 14414 bp, 31 predicted proteins | sample S1_10metaG_FD_148615 | JGI IMG/M metagenome (GOLD analysis project Ga0196964, IMG submission 148615) | Soil microbial communities from Anza Borrego desert, Southern California, United States - S1_10 | ecosystem: Environmental > Terrestrial > Soil > Desert | place: USA: California | collected...
CGGTTACGGGCGTCGTCAAGAACATTGGTCGGACAATAGAAGGGCAGCAGGACCCCGCTTACGCCGCTGTCCCGGCCTACGTTGCCAGCACCCCTGAGCAGGCGGAAGGACAGGCCAAGGCCAAAGCAGTAACCTTCACCGATAAGGGTTACGGCGACATCCTTAAGGAGCAATTGGGCTCCCACTTCATCCGCATGGAGGCTGACGCCAACGGCTACCCGGTACTCGTTTACAAGGACGCCGAAGGAGCAGAGCGCAAGGGCTACGTGAACAAGCCCGGGCTCGACGCTCAGGACGTGGACCGCCTGCTGTCCCAGGCCGTACCCTTCATTCTCGGATCGTCTCTGGCGGGGCGGCTGGCGCGCGGCTTCGGGACGCTTGGCAAAGGCGTGGCGCAGTTTATCGGCGGCGCCGGAACGTCGCTGGGCGACGATGTGGTTGCGCAGGGCATGGGCTCGACCGAGGGCGTTGACTATAAGCGCGCCGCGGTGGCGGGCGGTGCAGGGGTGGCCACCCAGGTCCTCCCGTCGTGGGCCACGGTCCCATTGATTGGCGGCTATCTCGGTTCGGAGGCAGGCGAAACGCCGGAGGAGAAGATCGCGGGCGGCATCATGGGGGTTGGCACCGGCCTTGGGGCACGAGCCGGGATGCGCAGCCTTCTGCCACCTGCGGGGGCGCAACATCTCGACGCCGAGGGGCGCCTGATGTCTCCGGAAGCGCGCATGGCGGCAGAGCGCGCCGGGCTGAAGCCGGAGGAGCTTGACACTCAGTCGGCCGCCGCTTTTGCCAAGGGCATCGACACTATGGCCGACCCGGGCGAGGTGGCGGTGGCGACGCAAACCAACAAGTTCGGCTTGCCCTCGACCAAGGGGCAGCGCACCAAGGACCCCGAGCAACTGATGCTGGAAAAGGGTCTACGCTCGGGTACGGAAGGCGCCGCCGCCAAAGCCAAGATGAAGGAATTCGACGACGAGCAAAAAATCCAGATCATGGGTTCGGCGCTCCAGCGTCCCGGAGTTACACCCGAGCCGTCGTTTGCCGATAGGCGTGCCGGGGTGCCGGGTGACCCCTATAGGGAAGGCATGGGGGCGCTGATCGCGCCCACCCGCGGGGTCTATGCGCCCGACCAAACGGCGCCGGGGGGCTTTGGCGCCCCTATTGCCGAGGGCATGAAGGGCGCTCGGGAGGCCGGAGAAAAGGCCATCCATCAGGCGTGGGAGGGGCTGACGGACCTGTTCCCGAAGGAGCAGGCCTTTGCCATCCTCGGCCCCGCGCTGCAAAAGCGTCTGGGACAGCGCAAGGTGGACGCCAACTTGACCCCTTCGGCCTCGGCCATGGTCAAGGAGTTGGATGATTTTGTGGCCGGGAAAACCCCCGATCCGCAATCGCCTTTGCTGGGACAACCCAAGCAATTGTCGCTTGACCAAATGCGCCGCCGCCTGATGGAGATGAAGAACGCCGCGCAGAACGGCTCGGACCAGGGCGCCGCCAAGGCCATCTATAAGGCCTTCGACGACTGGATGGACCAATTGGTGGATGACACCTTGGTGCACGGCGATCCGGCGATGATTGCCCGCTTCCGCACGGCGCGCGAGATCACCCGCGATGTCAAGGATGCGTTTGCCCCCACGGCGGCAGGCGCCAAGACGCCGGAAGGCCGGATTCTTACCAAGCTGCTGGACGAGCACACGACGGCGGAATCGGTTGTCGATGAACTGTTTGGCAGGTCGGGACCGACCGCAACGCCCAAGCCTGGGTCCATTCAAGCCCTCAACCGTATCAAAAAGGTGCTACTCGAAGGGGAGCCGAAGAGCGCTGGACCTCTGGTGGATAAGGAAACGGGGCTCAGAACCTGGAACGACATCCGCATGGCCTACTGGTCGAAACTCATGGTCAACAAGAAGGGGCAAATGGAAACCCCGACCATGATCGTGCAGAACATTGACAGCGCCGTGCGCAACCAAGCGTCCCTGATGAAGGCGCTGTTCTCCCCGGAAGAACTGAAGGTGGTCAAAGAATACCGCAATGCAATGAACGAGTTGGTTTTCAAGGACCCCAATGCCTCGGGAACCGCAACAGGTCTTTTGGCTCTCTTGCGCCAGCGCCCGGCAGCGGAGGCCATTCGCACCTATTTTAACACGCACCGGGCGCGGGCGACCTTCTCGCAGCACAATTTCCATATGGCGCAGTTCTACCGTCTTCTGGCCAAGTACGCTCCGAATATCGCAGGCACACCGGAGCGCGCTGCGCTCACCTTGGCCAAAAAAGCGGTTTCTCAGGACCTTACGCCCAAGCAGCCAACAAGCAGCGGCTGGTTTGGAAGCTTGACTGGGGCCTCATCGGAAAACGACGAACCCCAGCGTCAGAACGCCCCATAAGGCAAAGACAACCCGCAGCGGGACCACCACGTCCTCGTGCTCGTTAGGGGGCTCGCCGCGGTACGCCCGGCGCACTTCGCGATAGGCGATCCAGGGGAGAGCGACGAGCACGGCCATTTGCACGACAAACCACGCCCGCGCCGCTGCCACGTCATCGATCCAGAGGGTATACCCTAAGACCGCCGAGACAACCGTCAGGCAGGCGCATAACAGTACGAGGCGTCGCCGCAGTACGGCCCCCGGGCTCACGCCACATCGTCCACAAGGGTCTGATAGGTCATGGCAAAGAAGAGGAGGTACAACACGATACAGATCACATAAATCATTTCACCTCACAGGGTTGATCAGGGGCTAATCAGCAACGGAGCATGCCGAGCGTATCCAGCACGGCTCGTGCGTCTTCAATGTCCTCCCGGCGGAGGCTTCCATAATCTGGGATGCCCAGTCTTTGGGCGCGGGTGCTACGGAGGTTGGCGAGAGCCCGCGCGGCTTTGATTACCTTGGGGTCGTCCTCGCCCCACAAAATTTCTTGCGGCTCATCCATTACTTCCTCACTCAGCCGCTCTTGCGGCTATCGAGCCCTTGCGAGATAGGCGAAGCCACCGTGGGGCGAGCCGTCAATCCCACACTGTGCCCATTTTGCCGCCCTCTCACCTAAGCGAATCTCTTAATGTGCCGTCAAGTGCCTGCGTCCCACCCGCTGCCTTCGAGAGACGCATGGCCCTCACCCGAGATATCTTACAGTCCCTCTGCCCGCGCCCCAAGGAGGGCGCCAAGGGGAGGATTTGGGATGGCTATGTCGAGGCCCTGACCTCCACCCAATGCGCTGACCTCTTTGCCAAATTCGGCCTCACCACCAAGCTTAGGCTGGCCCATTTTTTGGCCCAGACCATGCACGAATGCATGGGGATGACGCTGATCTGGGAATCCGGCAACTACTCGGCCAAGAGGATAATGCAAATCTTCGGGGTGGGGAAGCACTCGGCCGCCGTTACCCAGAGCGAAGCTGCCCGCCTAGCCTATAACGGCCCTGCATTATTCGACCGGGTCTATGGGATTGGCAACCCCCGCAAAGCCGCCGAGTTGGGCAACCGGGAAAAGGGCGATGGGTGGAGATTCCGCGGCTGCGGCTGCATGCAGTTGACCGGCCGCTGGGCGCACGAGACCTACGCCAAGAAGATCGGCTGTCCGGTCGATGAGCTTGAAAAGCCGTTCAATTCCATCTATGGCGCTCTCCTCGAATGGGACGAGAAAAAGTGCAACGTTTCGGCCGATAAGGACGACATCAAGGCGGTCACCAAAAAGATCAACGGCGGGCAGAATGGCTTGGCGGATCGGCGCAACTACCTCGCCAAAGCCAAGCGGCTGCTGGACAGCCTGCCCACCGAGGCCCGCAAGCCCAAGCTCGTGGACCCGCCGCGGCCCCCGGAAGAGGTGATCATCGGGGATGAGACTCCCTCGGTCCAGGCCCTCCAGGAGCTTCTGGTCAGAGCAGGTTACGTGGTCCCTATCGACGGGAAGATGGGCCCCAAGACGGAAGCGGCACTGGCCGGGTTCCAGGTCAATCATGGTCTCCCGGCAACCGGCAAAGGGGATATGGCCACCTGGGAAGCCCTGCGGGATGTCAAGCCCGTCGAACGGCAGGTGGATGTTCAGAAATTGGAGGAGACCTCCCGCACCATCCAGTTGGCGGCCAGCCTGCGCTCCTGGTTTGCCTGGGGCTGGCGCTTGGTGGTCACGGCCTTCATGACCCTCGCCGGGTGGCTCGGCTTTGGGGAGGAATCAACGCCCCTGGAGGTCGCGGAAAAGGCGGCGGGGAATGCCGAGCGGGCCAATGATCTGGTCGCCAAACTGAACCTTCCCGACGGCTTCGGCCATTGGTGGGTATGGGTGGTGCTGGCCCTGATTGGCATCGGGATCATTTGTTACTTCGGCAAACGCAAGGCGGGCGGTATTATTGCTGCGCGAATCGATGACGCCCAGACGGGGGCAAACTTGGCGGTTTGAGGGACATGATCATTCGGAGCCATCGCTATCTTGAGATGACGCCTGACATGCGCCCGCAAGACCCCTGCATGGACGGGACGGGCTTGACGTTCCAAACTTTAGAGCACGGCGGGGAAGAGCCCGACACGATGCCCCAGGCAATCAAGCTCATCGATGCCGAAGGCCGCTGGTGCATCTACGTGCCGACCTCTGTTGGCACCCGCGTTGTTCAGTCTCATGGGTACAATCTAGCACACGAGGATTGAGCGATGCGCTTTATCGAACTGATAGCCTCGGGCACCATCCTCTGGTTCGTCCTGGTGGTGGCGTTGGCCCTTCTGGCCCTCCTGATCTGGAAGTGGCCGCTGGTGATGTGGTTTATCCTCTGGCCCTTCCGCAAGCTTTGGGTGTGGGTCACCACCAAAACCAAGCCGGGTAAATATCTGGTCAACACCCGCTGGTGGCTGTGGATCGAAAAGCAGAACTACGATCCCCCGCCCAAGCCTCTCAAGTGGTGGCTGTCGCGCGGGGCGTTGGTCCTCTTCTTTATGGCGGTGATTTCCGCCGCCGTGTTCGAACGCGGCCGGGTGCAGGGTCGCAACGAGGCTCCGGCCTATGGGTTTGCATCCATTGCGCCCGACGCCGACCCCGTCATCCTCAAAAAGGTCGCCCGCGACTATGAGCGGCAATGGCGCCAATGTACGGCGGAACTGGAAGCGGCGCGCCTGCCGGAGGTCACCCCGGTGAAGGTGTTCGACATTCCCTTGGCGCCGCAAGCGCCAGCCCCGCCGCCGGTCCAGGCCACGGAGCCGGTGAAGATGTTCAAGGCCCCGGTGACGAAGTGCGCCCCGGAGTGGCTGTGCAAGCTCGACAAGAGCCTGGGACTGACAAAGTAGATGTTCAACCCCACCAACATCGCCGTGGGGCTGCTGTCGCTGGTTGCCGTGTTCCTGGCGGGCGGCGCTACGGATCATTTCTATGGCCCCAACGCATGGTGGAAGGCCAACCGGCAGGCCGAGGACCGGGCGAAAAACGCGGTGCTGACCGATCTGGCCGAACGGGAGGATACGGCGGGGTTCGAGGAGGACCAGCGGTTCAAAGAGCAGGACCGCGAGTTCAATACGATCAAGGTGACCTTGGCCCCTTGCATGCTCACCGAAGCCCAGGCTTCGGCCCTCAATCAGGTGGGCCAATGATGCGCCTCGTTATGGTGATTCCCATATCGCTGGTTCTCGTGGGCTGCGCCAGTATCCCCGGCAACCTCAAAGGACCGGCCGAGCGGTGCATGGTGCCGCCGGGGAAGCTGGCCAACTTGCAGCAAGGGGACAACCTTGTTGAAAAGCACGCCCAGTTGCGTCGAGACTATGCGTCGGTTGCGTCCCGTACCAAGTGCTTGCAGCGTTACGTCAGAGCCGCAACACAATAGATGGGGCGCAAGATGAGGATCGACGGCTATGGAATATCAGAGTCGGGACTGGAGCCACCCGTCTCAGAGGGATTTGCCGAATTCGCAGAGCGCGTTTCACTTCGAACTCGGGCGGCAAATCGGCGAAACCAACTCGCGGCTGGAGACGCTGATCACGGAGGTGCGGGACCTTCCCGAGGGCATAGCCATCCATTTGGCCCACGAGCTAAAGAGTTGGGGTTTGGTCCCGGAGGCGACGCCAAAGCAAGGCTTCGTCGGAGTGCTCAAGCTCTTGATGACGTTCTTGCAGAGCGCTCTGCCCTACGTGCAAATGGCCAAGCGCTGGGTCATCGCGCTGGTGATGGCGGCAGCGGCGGTGGTGGGGAACTACAACCCGGAACTGGCGAAACACATGATCGACCGGGTGGTTGGCTACATTCTCGGGGTGTAGACAAGCTGCTTAACACCGCCTGCTTTGTCGCCAAGGTCGGCATCTTTGTCGCCATCGTGCGCGGGGCGTTTATCTATTTCTCCAGCTAGGCGCCCCAGGCCATAACGGGTGCGCGCCCCGTAAGGGCGCCGCTCCTGCACGACCATGACCTCGTCGCTTTGCACGAGGGCCGCGAGGGCTGCCCGAGTGGTCTCCAGCGGCGCATCGACCCGGTCGGCTATGTCGGCCAGAGACCGCCATTCCCGGTCGGCCAGGATGGCGCGGACCTGTCGTCGCGCCCGGGCCTCGCAGGGGCGGAGCAAAGCCAGCAGGATGAGGCAGGCACCCCCGTAAAGGAGAGGCACGGTGAGGAGCACCGCAACGACCCACAACATCTCAGGCCCCCAGGAACCGAGCGACTAGGGCGGCGACGATGGCCGCGCTGCCGAGGGCGATGATGCTCCCGAGCAGCGCGGCCAACAGGTGATAGGCCGAGGTCACTTGAGAGTGCCGACCGGCGGGGCCTGCTCGCCGAAATGATAGTTCACCCCAAAGCGGACCACGTCCACATCATGCTCCAGCTTCTTGGAGCCGAGGTCCTTGCCGGAGGGGGTTTTCCCCATGGCGTAGGTCTGCGCGTCGAAATCATAGCGCAACCATTCCCCGCGCAGCGACCAGTTGGGGGCAATGGCCGCCTCGACGCCGCCGCCGTAGACCCAGCCCTCCACAGTTTCCGACTTGGTGATGTTATAGGGGGCAAACCCGTTGGCGGCATTACAGTGGCCAAAAGGGACGGCGTTGGGGTCAGGACACGTCTGGTTGAACTTTGACTGTCCCCAGGCGTAGCCGCCCGTCAGGTAGGGGAGCCAGTGACCAATGGCCAGCCCTAGGCGTCCGCGTACCGAGGCCAGCCCATCGATGTCGTAGCTCTGGGTGATGGCGTTGCCGTCGCGCAGGGTCTCCTCCATGCCGGAGAACGAATAGTCCCCCTCGACGCCCAGAACCAGCCGGTCGAATTGGAAATTGTAGCCGATCTGGCCGCCAACCAAGCCGCCTTCGAGGCTGGGGCGCGGGGGCCCGGCCGGATGAGGCGCGGCCCCGGGATGATCGATATCCGCCCAACTGTAGCCGCCGTGGGCACCCAGATAGAGCCCCGACCAGTTGTAGTCCTGCGCGGCCAGGGGCCCCGTCAGCCCCGCTGCCATCACTGTTGCCATCAAAAAGCGCATGCCACTTTCTCCACTAACCCCAAATCCAAGAACGCTGTACAACTCCGTCAAGTCTATGGCGGCCAAATCACACCGTCCACCCATGTGGACAACTTAACCCCACCTGTGTGGCGGAACAGATACGAGTCTGCTAGAGTTCAGTCTCGCTCTTTGACATCGTTAGTCTGCCCGCGGGCCTATTTTTGACTGTTGCGGATTGCTTCTCGGTTCGCGGCTTCACGTGCTTTCAGACGACGCAAATCTTTCTCGCGGCTCATGGGCGGCAACCACGCTTCCGGGTCCAGTTCGCGCGCTCTGGCTTCGCGGTCCCTATCGTAGTTGCTCCGTCCCATGCCCGGCCTTTACTGAGGGGTTTCGCTAAGGGAGACTGGCACGCATTCAACTGTCTCCAAACTCTGTATACGCCTGATGCGCGCGGCGTAGGCGTCCTCCGGCTCAGACGGCGAACGCGGGTATCCAGCTTCCCAAGTCTCATGCGGCGACGGGCGCACCGTCCACCAGCAAAGCTCTTTCCCTTTGAGACAGTAGAGCGTGCGCATTAAGTGGCCCTTTTTGGACTCAGAAAATTGGTTCGTCTTCGTCTACGTCGTTGTGCTCGCGCTCTATCTCAACGTCGAGGTCTCCAACCGCTTCGTTGGCCATGCGCTGCATCTTCATCACGAGGCCGCGCAACTCGCAGTACTTCGTGTGGAGGTCCGCGTTCGCGTCGCGATGGCACTTGTAGTGATGCTCCAAATTGGCGTTGTCACGGCGCAGGCCGACAATCTCGTGCATCATGTCTTCGATCAGGTCGGAGGCCGACATGCCGATGGCTTCTCCGTCAAGGCAAGCTTGGGCTAACGCCACAGTGTCGGTCATGACCACGGCCCCTGTTTCAATCGCCTCTTTGTGCGCTGCTCCATCGTAGCGAGGATCGCCTTCTTGGTATGGGTACGGCATGACGGGCCTTTACTGAGGTGCGGGCTGAAGGGCGCAAAACCCGTCCGCCTCGATGATATGAAACGTGCGCCCGATGGCGCGGTCAGAGACGAGCCGAACGTCTGTCGGATCGTCGTCGGCAACCATCGTAATGTCGCACGGGTCCGCAGCGGTGCAAGTGTAGGTCTTGCCCGTGTGCCCTTTGAACTTGCGACCTACCAAATCCTCTAGCTGCATAGGTCGGGCCTCATTTGCACTTTTTGAAATCGCGCAGGGTCTCGTAAGCGCCCCAGAAATATGCGGGGATGCCAACCACGACGGCGCCCCACGCGAGACCCGTCAGAATGCCTAGTGTCCAATCCATCGGTCGGGGGGTTTCCTTGACTACTTGAGAATGTCGGTTTCGACGTTGTGCTGAAGCCGCTGCACATCGCGCAGAACGTTCGCGATGCAGACGACCAAATCGTTCGGGATTGGGGTGTGCTCGATCATCCGCACCCACTTTTTGTTGTGGGGCTTTGCCGCCCATTCCTCATAGCCGGTCTGGACTATCGTCATGGCGTTGAGCGCGTCGAGGTTCTTCAAGATGTGTGCGGGCAGCTGTGCCATAGGGCGGCCTTTCCTTGACGCTTGCAGGGACGGTGAGACGTGCGGACTCCCACCGCATTATTTTCAACGGCCTCTCCGCATGTCGCCGTCGCCTCATTACCGTCCCCACTCCCGGCTTGCGCCGAGCGGAGCTTGTTGAATTAGTCGTTTCGCACGCAGCTTGTCGCGGCACTTCTTACAGATGCACAGATAGTCGCCCGTAGGGAACCACGTCGGCTCTACGCCCTCACGTCGCATCGCACACCACTGGCACCGCTTCACGGCCACACCTTTTGATCCAGCGACGACTTCCCGACGTGAATGTGATGCCCGCGCGGGATAACCGCTTGCGCCACGTCGCAGAGTAGAGCGGCAATCATCCAGCGGAGACGGTTCATGGCTCGGGCCTTTGCGTGAGGGTTCAGTCAAAGGTGCCGATGGGCGAATGATAGTAGCCTTCCGGGCGGGTCGGCATAATCACCCGAACCTTGGCCTCGTCGCACCCGTGACGGTAGCCTTCCATGTAGTCGGCATCGTCGTTCGCAGGCTTGCGTCCGCGGCAGCCGTCAATGGCGCCGTCGTTCCAGCGGTCAATCTTGGCGTCGTCCTGAATGTAGGTCATGGCAATTTCTCCCGTTGTCCCCGCCATAGTTAATCTTCCGCTTGCAAACTGTCAAGCAATATGTCACACAATTATCCACCGATCCGGATTTTTGCAAATGACCCCGAGTGAACATGCCCAAGGCCAACAAGCCGCCAGCCGACAACACCCGGCTCATCGGGTATGCGCGTGTCTCGACACGAGAACAGAACCTACAAATGCAGATCGACGCCTTGAAGCGGGCGGGTGTGCTGGACGACAATCTATGGGTGGAGAAAGTCTCAGGCGTGTCGGCGCGGCGACCGCAGCGCGACCTCGCTCTATTGGACGCACGGGACGGCGACACGTTCATCGTCTGGCGGCTGGACAGGTTGGGGCGCTCCGTCTCGGACCTCTACAGCCAAGTGGAAAAGATGCGGGACCGGGGCGTGAAGTTCCGCAGTTTGACGGACAACGTGGACACGTCCACGACGACGGGCAAGCTGATGTTCGGCATCTTCGCGGTGCTGGCGGAGTTCGAACGCAACCAGACGATAGAACGGACGCTGGCTGGTATGGCGTCGGCGCGGCTACGCGGCAGGATGCCGGGGCGGGCGCCGAAGCTGACGGCAAAGAGGCTGGAGCAGGCCCGCAATCTCATCAAGGCGGGCTGGTCGGTTGCCGAGGTCGCCGCCAAGTTCAAGGTGTCAGACAACGCCATATATCGCTACTTCCCAAGCGCCGAGCTTGAGAAGATCAGGAACGAGAAATAGGAGTCGACAATGTTCTCATGGCTGCGCGGCAACAAGGAACGTGACGACTATCTCACGCCGGTCGCCATGATGGTGAAGACGCTCGACGTTGCTCACCCAAACTGGCGGGAGGTTACGATTACCCGAGTGGACGGCGGTGTGAATGTCGCCATCAGGAAGCGCGACGACACGGATTTGCAGAATTGAACGAGTCAACGAGGGAGAAGCAACGTGACGCCAGAACAGATCGAACGACTGATCGCCGCGACAGAGAAGATCAGTGACGCACTCGCTGCCATTGCCAACCGGATGCCAAGCCAAGCGGGCGGCGGGTACATCCGGGGCGGTGAGCAGTACGCGAAGACCAGCAACGAGAAATTGAATGGTGGCTACGGCGGCGTTGGGGGCAACCCCGGTCGCAACGGCGACCCAGAATAAGGGGGCACTAGTGGGCGGTGGCGACACAGATTGGGAGCGCGTTGCACTCATGCGGCGTTCCCACAAAGCACGTATGAAGTTGCTCAAGGAGGAAGCACAAGACTTGGCCAGCGCGATTGCTGCTGGTCGTAAGCGACTCCGCGTCGAGGAGATGGCGCTCGTCATCAACGCTTTGCGGAATTACGACCCTAAATAAGGAGAATTTCCGTGGCCATGACGCCGCTCGCCATCGAGCTAATGATCGAATGCTACCGCTGCGCCGAGCCGGGGGCGAACATCCCGCCGAACATCTGGAATAGTCCCGCGGCCAAAGAGGAACGCGCCAACCTCGTGCGCCTCGGCTTGATCCGCGCGGACGATCTGCGAGCGACGCTGTTGGGCGAGGCGTACATTGGAGCACTTATGACGACGCCAGTGCCCGGACCCGAGATAGCATTCTAAAAATAGGAGGCACTGATGATCGAGGTGTTGCTGCTAGTCATCATCCTAGTCTTCGTGGTGTACCCGACGTTCTGTCTCACCATCCGGTTGCTGTGCCGTTACGGCTGGCTGCCCCGTGAGTGGATACAAAAATAGGAGAAGTTCGATGACCGAGAACGAGGCCATGTTGTTGGATGCGCTCAAGGCAATTGCCCCGCACTTGATGCTTGCGCATGAGCCGGTCGTCAGCGACTGCCTCGCGCGGTCTCATGGGGATCAGTTGCGCCTCGCCGCCGAGCAATCCGACAAACACGATGCTGCGGTTCGCAAGGTCCGTGACGCGATTTCCAGAATGCAGGCCCAGAAGTAGAGGAGCATCTACATGGCGACGACTGACAGCGCTCCGCACCGGCAAGACACAGTGCCTCGGTGGTATCTGACTTGGATCAACACAGAACTTGCGATAGCGCAGCGCGCTCTTGAGCTTCACGAAAAGAACTGCGAACCCGAGACGGCGCACAACATCAAAGAGCAAGCCCGTGCCGAGCACGAAGGGCGCGAGCCGAAATTTCTGCCGCCCGTTTGTCGCGGCTGACCCACGCAAAGGAGAGGCAAGTGGCCGATAAGCGTTGTCCGTTTTGCGGGAGCGATGATCTTATTCCGTCGTTCTATCACCGCGGGGAGAGCGGGACGGCGGTTTGCGTGGCCTGCGACGCGTGCGGTGCCGAGGGTCCGTCAGTCGGGGTCATTGCTGGCGACCAGCAGGATGCGCTCAATCGCGCGCATAGAGAGTGGAACGCGCGAAAATGAAAGCGCTCCTGCGAGAGATTGACAGCATGTCGGAACGCGAAGCCGAAGACGTGCTCGCATACCACCGTTGGAACGACGGGCCGACCATTTGCCCGAAGTGCGGAGCGACCGGCGCTTACCGGGTCGAGACCCGCCGAAAGTACGAGTGCAACGAGTGCCGCCACCAATTCACGGTAACGTCCGGCACACCACTCGCCAGCCACAAGCTGACGTTCAAGCAATGCCTCAAGGTTATCATCTTGGCCGACGAGATAGAGCCGAGCGACAAGCGCATCATGGAGATTGTCGGTGTCACCCCTGCCGCCGCCCCGCGTCTCGCGCGAACGATTGCTAGGGTGCGAGAGAACTCAGACATGTTCTGGTGGAAGCCAGATTTTCCGAAAGCAGCCCGCAAATAAGGAGACACTAGTGGATCAGCGGGCGTACACCGAGGAAGAGAAGATGTGGCCCGCCCACGTGCGGGACAAGTTGATCGCTGCGCGAGAAGAAGCCGAGCGAGACGCCGCCGCTTCGTTCGAGAAACATCGCGCAGCGCTAGAGGCGGCGTTCCGCGCACTGATAGACAAGTCCGGCTTTGAGCGGAGCGACTACCTAGAGGCGGCCGAACTTCTGCGCAACTCAGCGGGCGATGCGCTCCGGTCTCAACTATGGAACTGTTACAGCATCATCGTAGCCGCACTCGACTTGGCGGCAGATTTTCATAAACCCAAGTCCGAATAAGGAGGCGCCTATGGACCGAGCCGAAATGGTGGCACAGTGGCGACGCCCTGGTCGGTGGGTAACGAAGTGGACTGGCGACAGGGTGTTCGCGTGGCTGTGCGCGTGGCGTGGCCACGACTGGCGGCAGCGTCGATTAAATGTCGAACGCTGTGCGTGCTGCCGACGCGCACGCGTCTGGCGAGAGGATTAGGGGGCGACAGTGGCCGACATCGTAGAACTCGCGCTTGCCTTCCGCGATCCGGACGCGATCACGATTGCACTCTGCGATGAGATCAAGCGTCTACGCAGGCGGGTTGCCGAATTGGAAGCGAACTAAAGGAGGCTGTCGTGCTCGGGAATTGGATCGGAGAACAGATGCGCGCCGCCAAACTTGGCGAGCTTCGCGGCATGCCGGTTAGCGAGTTGCGTCGGCTGTGGGATGCCTTCGGTGATGATAGTTTCTGCGAGGGCTATGACTGCGCCGACGTGCATCAGGTTTTGAACGAGAAGGGCGACGGAGATTACTGTGCCGTCTGACGCAAAGGAGCGGTTTATAACCGGGTTATAATGGCATTAAAAATCGAGTTCCCCGTCCTCAAGTCTGCGGGCCTCCGCGGCGCGCGTGAAGTCGGCACCCGTCAATTGACGGAGGTCACGCTAAAGAAGGCGTGCTATGCGCCGGAGTTTTGGTGCGTCACGCACAAGTGCCCGATTGATGCGTGTTGGACCGCGGGACGTTGCAACGCGGCTTACGCTCTCAACAAGTGAGTGCCCGCAATGATCCGATACAAACCAGACCTAGAGACGGCAACGAAGATCAAGGAAGCCGACTACTTGAGGGACAAGCTGCGTCTCATCGTGGACCGCTTCTATGACTTCGGACCCGACCGCGAGTTTGAGAAATTGATCGAGCAGGCGGCCGGGTGGCTCGACCGCCGAGCGTCAAAATAAGGAGGAGCAGATGGACGTGCTGCGCATATGGATGATGGGCAAGTGCATCGATTTCGCGGTGTGGCTGATGCCGCAGCACGACAAGAACGCCATCAGTAAGGTTTTTCGCGAAAAGCTGTTGCGCGCACAGCGCAGCTAACGAATGGAGAGGCAAGTGCGCAATCGCTTCGGAGGGACATGCTATCGCTGCGGCGAATGGTGCGCGCCGGGCGACGGCCATTTCGAGCGGTTCCGCGGTGGCTGGCGGACGCAACACGCCGCTTGTGCGATCAAGCTGCGCGGCACCCCCGATCCTGAGCGCGAAGCCGACCGGCTAGACGAATTGAAACGGCGTGCCGCTGGCACGGGCAAACAAGCGCAACGAGCACGGCGCGAGCTTCGCGCCCGTGAACTGTCAAACTGAGGAGGCACCTGTGGACCTGAAAGAAGTGCGGATCGAAGAAACGCGACAGGCCATCACACAGTGGCTCGGTCGCGGTAAGGCCACGCACCTGCCTACCGGGTTGTTCGTCGAGTACGTCGTTTCGTGGAACGACAAACAGGACAAGAACCGCGCGCTACAGGAACTGGCTATGCGCGTCGAGAAGCAGCACACATTTCCGTCAGCGCAGTGAACCAATGGAGGATCGCGTGACCGACTACGAGATCGTGACCGAGGAAATGGTCAAGCTCAAGACGCGCGTTGCTGTGCTTGAGGCAGCGCTGCGCAAGGTGCGGTCGTACAACGTGGGCATCGCCGCTGGGCGGATCAACTACAGGCCAGAAGATCACATCGCGGTCATCGACGCCGCGCTGTCAGAATAAGGAGAGAAAATCGTGCAGCACTACCG
>Ga0196964_10001065_pt1 | contig 14400 bp, 8 predicted proteins | sample S1_10metaG_FD_148615 | JGI IMG/M metagenome (GOLD analysis project Ga0196964, IMG submission 148615) | Soil microbial communities from Anza Borrego desert, Southern California, United States - S1_10 | ecosystem: Environmental > Terrestrial > Soil > Desert | place: USA: California | collected...
CGCCAGGCGCATTTTGAGCACCAGCGGGTCGCCAGCGGCCCGCAGATCGACGTTGCGCAGCGTAGTCCTGCCGTGTTCAAGGGCGATCATTGCTGTTGCATCTTTTTGATTGCCCGGATGATCAACTTGCGGGCGTCTTTGCTTGCCAAGCCAGTGGCCTCGACGATCATTTGCACCCAGGCGCCGGCAATCTGGTCGAAGTAGGGGATTTCGTAGCGCAAGAGAGCCGCCATTAAATCGGCGTCTTTGTTGAATGGAGCTTCGGCAGCGCTCCAGGGAGTCGGGCTGGCATTGTTGGCCGGGATGATCGTGAGCGGGACGCCAAACTTGCCGAAAACGGCATACACTTGTGGCACTTCAGGCAGGCTCGAGACGTTTGCCGGGTCAGGAAAGTTGTATTTGTTATCGACAAGAAGCTGTGTATCTTCAAAACTACCCACATCCAGGGCGGGGAAGCGTTGCTTGAACAATGTGTGCCATTCCCTCAGGCGATCTTGCTGGGCCTGTCCCAGGGGGACGATCCGTTCCTGTAGGTTGATCATATTGGGCTGCTGCCAGGGGTTTGTCTCTGCATAGGATTGCGTCACGGCGTCCGCAAAAGTCCCTGCCACCAGGCACAGACGGACTGGGGTCGGGGCCCCTGCTCCACCTAACCAACCGACATCAAGATACATATTTTCGGGCGTCAGTTCTGCCATTGGCACCGTGATGAGCGTAATTTGGCTGCCAACGATATTGACTTTCTTCCTGGAGAACACAAGGCCGCCAAGGCTGCCATTGACCCGGTACGCACCCGGCAACAGGTTGGGCGACACGATTTCTCCACTTGTGCGCGCCCAGGCATTTACGGCGAGGTTGCTTTCGGTCGAATGGATGGTCAGGGGCGCGGGCGTGGGCTGCGCTGGGGCTGACGGACTGGCAGGTGGTGAGCCTTCTTCCAGGCTGACAGCAGACGCGGAAGGTCCTGCGGCTCCATTTACTTTCGCATCAATATTGATCGCGGTCACAACCAGTGCTTGAGGCGGCGGGGAAAAATTAACTTGCAGACGGCCCAGGTCTGAGCGGCAGAACAAGACGAAATCCAGGTCGGGCACCTGGTATATATCCACGGCGGTGTAAGGCGGAGTGGTCAGGGTGATCGGCTGGCGCTGCAAGGCGGTGAGCAGGAACTGGTCGAGCAAGCCCAGGTCGATTTGTGTTTCTTGTACGGGAGCGTGGAGGCCAAGAAAACTACGCCAATTGACACTGGCAGGCAGCAGACCCGCCGGAGGCAGATATTTAAAACGGGCGCCGGCGTAGAAATTTGATTTGGTGATCTCACCGGCTTCGAAGCGAAACAAGTCGGCCAACTGCTCCTGGAACTGGAAAAAGGCGGCTTCGCCCTCACTCGTCCGGCGGTCGCTGAGGAAAAAGTGCCAGGGCTGGTAGGGCAATTTCGCGTTGAGACGCACCCGTCGCCGCACCGACCAGTTGTCCACAAAGCGGATGCCGCTTGAGTCACGGAAGATGAGCGCCAGCGGCACGTCGTCATCGGTGAGTGGGTGGGGGCGCAGGCCATCGAGCCGGCCATAGGTTGTGGGGTGTACGCCGAAGGGAGTTTCCAGGGAGGCGTTGACGCTGTCCAACCCCAGGCAGTCGTAGGCTGCCGCGTTGCGCAGTTTGGCATCAAATGCCAGCGCCCTCACCAGAATGAGCTTGAACTGGACGGCTTCGGTGCGGTACCTGCTGTTGCAGGCAGCCACGCCGCCGCTCAACCCACTGGTCGGGGCCAGGCCCTCCGCGCCCTCTGCCGGTCCGAGAGTCAGAAGGTATAGCCCGCTCACACCAGTGTCACCGACCGGCTGCGAAGACCCGCAGGCGTTGAACCAGCCAACATTGGATGCGCCCTGGCCTTTGGGCGGCAAGGACAACGAAACGCCCTGTGGCTGGCCCAGGTAGAGCACCTGTCCCTCGCGGTTGACGGCTTCGCCCGCACTGACAGCCACCTCGGCGCTGCCATTGGCGGCGACCCACAGGCCCCAGGCAATGCCATCGCCCAGCGCCTGGCCGAGGCGCAGGCGGGCATTACGGTTGGCAGCCTGTTCCTGGGTCAGGTCATCGCCGGTGAGCAGGCGACCGTTGAAGAAGTTGATCCAGCGCAGCGAGTCATCGCGCACGACTTGGGTGGGGAAGATGGGAGGCATGAGTTGGCTACCTTTCACCCGCTTATTGCGGTCGTCCTGGTCGCAGGACCGGCGCAACCGGGCGCGGGCGCAGCGGCCCATCCGGCTCGAACCGGCTGACTTCGATCATAAGCTTTCCACCCAAGCGCTTACTATTGAGTGGAACAAAAGACGCCAGCCCCACCCGAAAACCGTTTTCCTTGAACCCGATGAGATAGGGCGCAAAGGGAAAGATGAAAAAATCTTCCTCGGTCGATTCCATCCAGGCTGTGAGCTTGACGATGTAATTCGTTTTAAAAGCTTCGGGTACCTCATATTCATTGAAGGAAAAAACCAGCTCGGCCATGAAATTTCCTTCAGCAAGCGCCGCACCAACCACGGCCAAACCGTTATAACTGCTTTGCAGTTCTGAAGCCGCACTGGCATTATCGGACATATCCAATTTGAAATAACAAACCCCGGCAGCAACAATCCCATAGTCGGCTTCCAGCGCGCGGGTGACGAACTGACCTGTCGCACCGCCGGTTGGTTTGCCGGGGACCCAGCGGTTTTGTCTCTCGGTTTCATTGGGCGCGTCCGGGTTTCCCTGTACGAATGTGAGCACATCGCCAGGCTGGGGTTTGGGGGCATCCACCAGGTTGCCCTGCAATTTGTCGATGCGATTGTCGCCAGGCGGGTTGACCACGTCGCCGTTGAGCACGACCGGGGGGGGACTCAAGTCGGGTAAGCTCATCGTCTGCCACTCCAATCCCCCTTCAGCGCCCTCCAACTTTTTGAGCATGAGCACCTTTTCGGCCTGGGGATCGTCCGCCTTGTCGGCAACCGGCAAATCCAGGATGCGGGCAACATGCGTTTCAGCCAGGGGACCGGTCACTTCTCCCTGCAGGTCAGGCAAATCCATGGCTTGCCAGTGTATCTTCTCGCCGGTAAAGGTCAACACCTGGCCGGCGTGTGGCTTGTCGAGCAATTTTTTTGCAACCGGCACGCCGATAATCTCGGCGACGCGCGTGTCGCTGATAAAGCCGGTCACTTCGCCGTCAAGGGTATGCGCTTTGGGGTCCGCCTTGTGCGGCGGAATGGGGTCGGGTGGGGTGCCATGCGTATGGTCAGCGCGGCTGTAAAGTTCCGACGCACCGGGGTTGTGTGGCTGGCCCCAGCCCTTTTCTTCCACAACAGTATTGCCGGGGAAAGCCGTCTTGTGCAGCATCCACTCTTGGACCATGCGCAAGTGCAGCAGGTAGGGGCGGCGCTCTTCGCCAATGGCAAGCGAGTCGATCGTCCAACCGCTGGAAGCATCGCCATCCAGTGTCACTGCCAGTTCCGCCAACAACACGCAGTCTTCCTGGGAAGGGCGGACGCAGTCTGCGTCCTTGCCACGCCAGTTGCCACGCAGTTCCACCGTCCAAATTCGGAAGGCCAGACGCAGATATTCGTCCACTTCTGCGCTTGGGATGAGAAGCTTGGCAGGGGGCGGATCTTTCATGAAATCTGTGGCCGGATACGTTTCTGGCTTAATCGCAGCATCGCGGATGGCTTTGACGAAATCTTCAGGCGATGAACCGTTTGTATCCACCTGGATCTGTCGCAGCCAGGCGACGAAATCGCGCAGGGCATCTTCTTCGGTCTGGTCCGGGAGCTTGACCGGATCAAGCGAGAGGTCCAGGTGGAAGTCGTCCTGGATACGCGAAGGTTTGAGCAGGGAGCTGTCATCGCCGGTGTCGGTCCGGCAGGGTTCGCCCGCAATCTGGACCGGATCGGTCAGGCAGCTGCGGTAGCAAAGCTTCAGGTAGAGCGTGGCGCTCCCGCCCTCCACCTTTTTCAAGGCATCCTGAACTTCCTTCTCCGCAAACCATTTGTCGAGTTGGGCGCATTGGGGCACATCCACCTGGATAAATTTGCCGCTTGGGCTGAGCGCCACGCCCGGCGCTACGGTGAGTTCATTCTTTTTGTCGTCAAACGAAACACCCAGCCCGCACAAGGTGCCATAGCCCAACGTGTCGCGCGCCAGCCAGGCATCACGGTTGGCGAGGTAGGTGAACTCCTGGGTGAAATCTTTAACGCCCAGCACCATGCCCAACAAATAATTGACGTGTTTGGACGGGTCGATGATTTCATCTACGGCAGAAAAGGCGTTGATTTTGGTCGCGCTTGGAAGGGTCATTGTGATTTCTCCTGTTCGGTGTTCCACGAGGGCTTCGCCTTCGATGGGACAAAAACGATGAAAATTTTCGGTGTATCATTTCGCTCAATCGGCGGCATTAGCATTTCATGGCGCTTAGCCGCCGACCGGGCGATTACTTAGGAATTTGATGCGCAGCCATAGCTATATGGGTAACGTTTGACGGTCATCTTCTGGGCGCTCGAGCGTGCCGCGCTTTCGACGTTGGGCGCACATCCCTGCGCGAGCGCGACCCGGTCGCCAAACCCGCGGGGTATATCGTCCGCCATGTTGCTTTGTCCCAGGTAACCCTGACCGAGCACCAGCGGCGGGATCAATTGGGCCGAGCGGCTGTCGGCGTCGAGTGTGGTATCCAGGCCAAGCCTGACCTCGCCCACCCGGAAGAGCGCCCAGAAGAACCTGATCGCGTAGGTGGTGTGGGCGGGTTTTTCCAGTTCGACCATTTGCACAGCCAGGCTCAGGCGGCGCTGGTTTTCCAGCGTATCGGGGCCGGAGTCGGCGCGGATGGGCAATAGCACCGAGAACTGGTGTGCGTTGCGTGCCAACGGCAGGAACTCGGTCTCGAAGCGATACCAGTCTTTGAGCGGTGCGCCGTCGTTGGGGAGTTCCTCGGGCAGGACGGCTTCGTCGAACGAGTCCAATTGCGCTTCGCCGTGCAGTTCGTAAGCGCTGTTGAACTTGTCGATCTGGCCGTAGGTGCGCAACAAATAGGCCTGCCATAGCAGCAGGGTCGCGTCTGAAGGGACGAAGCCGAGCTGTCGTTGGGAGAAATCACGCCAGTGCCGGCCCAACTCCCCGTCCGGCTCCCGAATGGGGTAGGGATCAGGGGTGTCGAACTCGACCTGATAGCGGCGATGTAGCTCCGCGCTACCGAGGTCTGGAGTCCAGTAGCCGGATGGGGCCAACCCAGCCTCGGCGTTGGCCGGCCTGCCAAACCTGCGGCTTAGGAACGCTTCGACGATGCGGATCAGTCCATGCCCTTCCCGATATGCCGGGGGCGATTGGAAGATATGATCGCCGGGGCAGTCTTCGAGGGCCAGGCGCAAGGCCATTTGCAGCCCAGGCAACGTGCCGCGATACTGGAACAGTAAAGCCGCGTGGCGGATGAACAGACGCCGGCGGGTATCGTCCCAACCGGGATGCAGCGCCGCGCCGAACCAGTTGGCGAGCCAATCCAGCGCTTCAGGCGGGGTGGAATCCACATCGAAGAGCTGGCGCGCCGCGACGATCTTGTCTTCGATGGCGGTGTAAAAACCTTCGGGATTGGCCAGGTAGCGGTCAAGGAACGAGGCCGATTCGGAGTCGGCGCGGTAGACGGCAGGCAGGTAACGTTCCAGGTATGAGAAACGCGGGTAGTAGACGCGCATCTCGCGCAGGCGTGGCGTACGCTGCTCCTGGCCCAAAAGCTCCACACGCAGCTCCAGGTAACGCCCGTTGGCGCGCTGGAAGAGCAGTTCCCACGTGCCTGCACCGATGACCTGGGCCTGGCGATCAACACTTTGAAGCAAACCGGTCTCATCGGCGCTTTGCGGACGAAAAGGATTGGGAGCAAATGGAAGCTCCGAGCCGTCGCCGCGCAGGTACAGGTATTCCGGCTGCCAGGGGAGTAGGGCGAGATCGGCCTGATCGTCCGAGGCGCGGCTTGAGATCTGCACCTGCGTATCCGGCGGGATGCAGGCATCCAGCATCACGCGGTGCCACACGCAACCGGGTTCTTTACCGTCGAACCTGCGCGAGAAGCTGGCTGTAGAGTCGTAGCGCAGACGGGGCTGGTTGACCAACGGCACCCAGCGTTCGCCGATATCGTAATAGACAGAATCGCCGCAGGCGATCAGGGCTTTGCCGTCGAACAGGCGCATCAACATGCACCCCTCTTCGTATACCGGCTCCAGCCTGAATGGCTGGTCGAGCAGGGTGAAGGCAAAGCTCTGGTTACCGTTTTGGGAGACGATGAAAAGCCTTCCCAGGACGTTGTGCTCTACCGAGGCCGCCAATGGGAGGAAGGCAAAATCGTGGGCTGTGAGCAGCGCCTTAATATCCTGCTCTTCGTCGAACTTGCCGGTTTCAAGATAAGGCCTGATACTTTCGATGGAGAGCGGCCCGCCCAGCTTATTGCCAAAACTGTCATAACGCGAAATTGTCGAATACTGGTCTTCCTGATTGTTAAGGATGAGCACGCTGCAATCGGGCAGGGCCTCGATGGAAATCGGAACCGGGCAGTCGTCACCGGCGCAGCCGTCCTCGGCGTACAAGGGAAAGCCCGCGCCGGTCTCCGCGCTCAGGAGCAACGAGTGCGGCTGGAAGCGTTTCGGCTGATCGGCAGGGGTGTCAGGCGGCTGGAAAACCTGCGCTCCGGCCTCGGGCCGCTCATCGACGGCCAGGACGCTGAAGGAGCGATCCAGCGCCCAATAGCGTTTGTGTTCTTTGTCGAGTATCCAGACCCCGCCGCCGGGCCGGGGGGCCATGTCGAACGGCGCAAAATCGACATCGGCAGGCCACAGGAAGCGTTTGGGTGGCTCGCCGGATAACAGATCGAAGACCAGCAGCCCGGCCAAAACGTCCGGTTTCTCCTGCTTGAGCACCCCAACAACCAGGTAGTGCTCCTCAGTAACGGTCAGCCCGCTCAAGGTCAATTGGGGCGGCACGTCCGGCGTTTCCTTTGGTCGGAAGGCATTCCCCGCAGGCGGTGGGCAGGAAATCTCGTCCACGGGCCAAAAGTCGCTTACCACCTGCGAGCCAACCGAGCGGATGCGCACTTTGCGCTGCGTGTCGTCGATCCAGTAGAAGTTGCCATAACGGTCACAGGCCGCGCCGCGCCGCTGGTCCAACGCCTTTGGCTGGTCGCCGGACGCGGCGGTGTAGAGGAAGACGTGGGGCTTGAGCGTCAACTCGCTGCGATCCGCATCCCAGGCGAGGCGCGCATCTGCGGCCAGGGCATCCGCCCAATCTTCTGCGCCGAGCAACAGGTGGAAGAAAGTCCCGTTGGCGTCCACTATCTGCACTCCTCCGGGATGATTGGGATGGGCAGCGAAGCCCCGCCAGAACCGGGCGTCCCAGGCTGACCGGGGAGGTTGTCAGACGGGGAGGCATTGCCGAGCTGCGCCATGCTCAATGGGTCGCCCACGACGACCGAGATTCCGGCCAGGCAGGGCAGTTCAAGCTTTGTGATGGGGATGCGCCCGTTGACAGGCGGTGCGCTGTCGGTTTTGGCGATCAAAACGTCTTTGATCGACATCACGCCAGGTACGCGGCTGGCGACCGCTGCCAGCTCCAGATTGACAACCGGCTTGCCCAGCGGCCAGCCTTTCGGGCCGCTGGCAAACTCATGTAGAACGGTATCGACGGGCATCTGACCACGCTCGGGCGGCAGGGGCGAAAGGAATTGCTGGATGGCTCTCTTCACCTGGTCACGCGTCTCGGCAATGCTGATGCCGGGCAGTACCTGGATACCAATCGAGACCCAGATGGCGACGTATGACGGGCCGGTCAGGTAAAGCTCGGTGGTGACCAGGCGGCGTGGGCTGAGATACGCACAGACGGCCTCCAGGAAGTCCTGGTTGGGCCGGGGAGCGTTAGGGTTGTCTGCGTCGCTGCTTGGGATGAGCATCAGCGTCACCATGCCGGGCGCATCGCCGGGAGCCAGGGAAAGGTGGGGGTGGTAGGCCGGGATGACTTCCACCCGCCCCACGTCCGCGCCGGGGGTGCGCCAGGTGATGGTCTCGAAGTCGTTGATCGTCACCAGCCGGTCACGGTGCTGCAAGTAGCGGGGGATGTGCTTTTCGGCTTCGGCCTGTGTCTCAGAGTCCGCGCCGCCCCAGGTTGGGATGGGGTTGGCAACCTTGAACCCGGCGGGCAGGGCCGGGCCATTGTTCACCGAGCCGCTGCCCACATTGCCCTGCGCGCCCACGCTGTAGGTGTACTCCGCAAAAATGGATGCGCCAAACGGTGGGCGTTTGCCGTGCGCTCCATTGCCAAAGCGAATTTCGCCGATTTCGGCGTCCAACTGGAAGACCTGGCTCGGTTGGAAAGAGGCCTGGTTCGAGCCGGGTGGAAGGCGGAAATTCGGCGCCGGCACTTCGGGGCCTGCGCTGACAAGGTCATCGATCTCCGTCCACGTTTGCGTAGCCTGTCCGGGCGGCGTGACCCGCAACTTAAGCGAACCTGGAATGACCGGTTTGTGTCCCAAGCGGATGACCTGGTCCGGCTCACCGGTGCCCTGTGGCAGGCGCTCGTTCGAAACCACCCCACCCTGCGTGATGGGTGCGACGTTGATCCCCAGCCAATACAGACGCGCGGAAACCCCACGAGGAGCGGTGACGTGGATCCAGGTGATCAGGCGCTCCTGCAGGTTTGTGTCTTCGAGCGAGGGCGGGAACTTCCCAACCCCTTGTTCAAGCGGCTCGATGTTGTTCCAAAACTTTAAGCGGTCCTGCTCGGGAAGCGTGACCTGGACGATCCCCGGAACGTTGAGCACGTCGGCGGAAGCAACGGCAGGAAGCGCCCGATAAACCGGCTCCCGGCTGGCGGGGAGCGATTCGCCCTGGGGCATTTCGAACTGCAAACGGGTGGCAGCATCGGGCGTGGTCTGTCCGACCGGGTTGAGCAAGCGGCTGCCGCCGGGCAAATAGGGAACAACGCCTAGGTTGAGGGTTTTACCGGCAATGGCCTTGCGCACTTTGTCTAAAAATTTCTCGTGCTCTTCTCCGGGCGCCGGCTTGTCAGTTGCGCGGGTGAAGAGGGCAATCCATACGCCATCCACCACCGCAGAGGAAGACAGGTCGAGGCCGGTGCTGCCGGGACCAGGCTCGGGCATCGCAGCAGTCTGGTAGAGCTGCAAGGCATCCAGGTTGGGCTGCGACTCGGGCAGGAAGCTGGCGTATAGTTGACGGTAATATTCCTTCTGTTGGGGTGAAATGTTTGCCACCGGGCGTTTGTAGTAGACCTGCGCTTCGATGGGCAGCACATCCAGGCCCATCTCGGTGCGGTATGAGACCTGTCCGGCGCGCACTTCAATGCCGCGGTTAAGCGTCAGGCTGGAGAGCGGGCCGCGCTCATTGGTAAACGTCACCAGCCCGCGCGCCGGGGTGGCCGCCTGGAACGGGACACCCAACATCGAGAGGAACTTGCGCCGGTTGCGTTCGGGCACCTGGTTGGCGCGGTAGAGCAGGTTTTCGGTTAGGAAAGCGAAGACCTCCACCAGCGTGACGCCGGGGTCGCTCTTGTTGAAATTGGTCCATTCTGGGTTATGGACGGGGATGCGCGCCAGGGCTTCGTCGAGCAGTTCCTGGTATTTGCGGTCGTCGAGGCTTGGAATTTTGATCGGCATAAGAAGGTTCCTCAACAGATCTGTGGTGACTTCACTAAAATGGCAACTTGGGTAAAGACGCCAATCATCCGCAGATTACGCAGATTTGGTTTTAAAAAATCCGGAAAATCTGCGAAATCTGCCTGCACCGTGCAGCTCCTGTCCCGGATGGGGCAGGCACGCGTGCGGATAGGCCTGCTTACGCCAGGCGGATGTTCACGCTAATGCGTTCAAGCGCTTGAGTCGCCACCAGACGGTAGACCAGGCTGGCAATGGCGGCCTGGGGATCGTCGGGGTCCGGCGCGATTTCAACGGATTCGAGAGCAATGCGCGGTTCCCAATCGGTCAGGGCCTTCTCGATGCGCTCACGGATCAACTGATAGGTGGAGACGATATTTGGCTCAAACAGGTAACGCCCCAGCCCGCCGCCAAAGCCGGGGTGCATGATGCGTTCGCTCTGTTCGGTCAACAAAATGATGCGAATCGACTCGCGGATGTTCTGCTCACCTTCCGACCAGGCCATGCGTCCCTCAGTCGTAATACGCGGTGGGAAACTGATGCCGCGACCAAACATACCGGCGTTGTTCATGGATTTGCCTTCTTTGCCGTGAACCCAGGCAATGGGAAGCAGAAGATAAAGTAGGGAATCCAACGGAAGATGATATCGAGCAGGCTGACGATGCTCATCAGCAAAATCAGCGCGCAGATGGTGATGATCGGGATGGAGAGCGAACAGATCATGCCAAACGTCACCCCGCCGCCGTCCTCAGCGCATGGCGCAGTATCGACATTCAGGTCCTTATGCAGGGGCCAGGGCAGCACCGAGCGGATCAGGTCACCCAGTCCCAGGCTTTGGGCGCGGCTAACCTGCCCGCAAAGCACATCCGATATCATAAAGGCGGTGTTCTTGTCGAATTTGCGCAGACCGGCGGGGGTGGTATCCACCGGCAGCGCAATACGGATCGGGCGCGCCGGGGCATCGGGGTCGAAGAAACCGGCCAATTGGAAGGGTGGGGTCGGGTCGCTGAGAATGGCATCCGGGAGCGGAAGGCAGTTTGGGCGCTCGAGCACACAACGGGCCACGAACCAGCCGGTCTCGCCGATGGCGGCCGGGGTTTGGGCCGCGAGCGGGATGGGCGGGAGACGCTGCGGCCCCTGGACAGGCAGGGCAGCGAGCAGTTTTTCGCGCAGTTCGTCGAGCGACCTGCCAGGGTTGGCGCCATCGTCTGAAGAGCGGCGCGGGAAGTTCAAAGCCGGGGTCCAGGGGCCATTGGGCCATTCGTCCTCCGTTGCAGAAAAAGTCACCATATCCACGAGCGGGAAGAGAAAGTTCGGCCAGACCGAACCAAGCCCTGAACCGTTGTACGGCTCGGTGATGTTCTCGTCGAAGGGTTCGCCGTTCGCGAGAATCTTGCCGAGCGCCTTGCCAAGCGATTCTTCCGGGTCCACCCCATAGGCTTTTTTAATGAGTTTCTTCATTTTCTCCGGCAGGACAATGTTGTTCAACGCATCCACGACCTGCTTGGCAGGCCCACTTGCAGGGGTTGTGCCCTGTTCGAGCGCATCGAGCACGGGTTTCATATGCTCGCTGAGGAAATTTGCCAGGTCGAGCAGCAGATACCAGGAACTTTCCTGAATTTGCAGACGCTTTTTGATGATTTCGTCCTTCTGTTTCTTTTTTGTTTCTCCAGGGTCATCAGTCTGCACACGATCCTGGGTCATTTTCAGTACAGCATCGTTGGCCGATTCGATCAGGCGTTCCCAGGGGCCAAAGAAGACCCGGCGCAGCAGCATGTCCAGGCGCGGGTCGGCTGTCGAGGCGGGGGCGGCCTGGGTCCCGCTTTTGGCGCCCATGTAGGCTTCGCGCTTGCCGACCGGGATCAGCCCGCCAAACAGGCGCCGGCGGCGGCCATCGGTCTGGGTGTAGCAAACCGCGAAGAGCGGGTTTTGTTCCTCGCCAGCGAGCAATACATTGCCGTCCGTCGTTCTTTGCCAGACCCCGTCGACGAAGGCGTACTCGTTGTAGACGCCGGTGGGGGCTTTATCGGGCGCGGGCGGCGGGTTGCCGGGGCCGAAGCGCTGAGGGTCGGCGAGCATTAAGCGGCGAACGACAAAGGTTGTCCTTTCCTGGGCACTGGTGTTTATCGCATGGTCGGGCAGGCCGACCTGACGGCAGACAAGTGAAGAAGTCAAAAGATAGAAACGCTGATGAGCAGGCTGGTACAGCTTGAGCGGACGGGGGTCTTTGCTGGCTCCGCCAGCTCCGCTGGCAATTTGTACTGGTTGCTGGAGTGAACCATTGCCCAACAGCCGGCGCTGCAACAGGCGTAACCGTTCGGGCAAGACGAGGACTGCCACGGGCGGCGGTAGCGGGTCGCGCCAGGTTTCCGGTTGGGCCAGGTAATCGCCCAGGCGCGCGGGCTGCGCAGCCAGGACCTGGGCAAACTCGTCCATGAACGAGTCGCGCGCAAAGCGCAAAATTGTCGGGCGCTTGATGTCGCTTAAATCACTGCTGTTTGTTTCGGCCCACAAGGGGGCTGCACTGGTCCAAAAAGTATCGCTCATCGCATCACCAAATATTTCCCGCGCCCGGCGTATACGAGGCGCTGATTACGCTGTTGCTGATTACGGTATCGGCCTGCACCACGCCGTTGAACTTGGACATAGCGGCGTTGACGGTCACCATCCCGGCGGAGACTTCGACACTGCTTGCGTTGATTGTGACCTTGGCCGCGGCAGTCACGGTGATACCGGCGGTTTCAAGTTTGATCGAGTTACCGTTGCTGTCCATGATCTCCACTGCACCGGGGCCATCCTTGAGGGTTACTTTTTGGCCGCCGGGCGTCTCAACGATGAACTTTTCCTGCCCGTTCTGATCGTCGAGTGTCAGCTTGACGCCGTTGCGCGAACGGATGACTTTTTTAAAGTTATTGCCCGCACCGTCCATTGATTCAGGCGGGGAATCCTGTCCATTCCACAAACCGCCAAGCACAAATGGGCGGCGCACGTCCCCGCCCTCGAAGGCCACCAGCACCTCGTCACCCACGTCGGGGACGAACCAGGAGCCGCGGTTGTTGCCCCCCATCAGGGTTGCCACCCGCGCCCAGACCTCGTACGTCCCGCTGCCCGCATCGGGAACCCAGGGCAGGCTGATCTTGACGCGCCCAAGCCCATCGGGGTCCTTGATGTCCTTTACCTGTGCTGGGAAGACGCCGTACCAACGCCCGCCCAGTCCGCCGGGCTGGCGCGAGTCCTGGATTTGGTCCAAAATGCTGTGCGGCGCGAAAAACATCTCAGCCTCGTCCAATCCCGGGCCGCTCGACGGTGAACTCGGTGCGCAGCCCGCGCTCCAGGTCATAGATCGTGCGGATCTCGGTCACGTAGTATTTTCCGCTGAAGACCGGCCCCAAGCCTGTCAGGTTGAGATGTGCTCCCACCCGCAGCCGGGCGTCAGCGTTGGCCACCCCGCGTCCGACGACAAAACGGCGGGCCGCCATGCGGTAGTAGGCTTCGGCCACCGCCTGGGCCTCGTCGCTCGCCAGGGGGACGGTCTGCGCCAGCGTTTCCTTGCGCTCGGCCAGGGCGCTGCGCAGGATGCTGACCCCGCTCTGGTCGTTACCCAATTCGCTGCCGATGACCGAGTCGCCGGCCTCATACTTGATCACATCTTTGGCGTTGACGTCCCAACCGGTGACGATCACACTGTTGCGCTGCCCGGCCAGGTCGGCGCTGGCGCTAAACTGGCGCAAGCCGCTGCCGTAGGCCAGGTCGAGCGTGGCCCCGTTGCGGTCGTTGCGGCGGGAGACATGCAGCGTGGAACCTTCCAGCCACAGTTCGGCTTCCATGGCGCGCGCGCGTTCACGGGCGAAGGCCAGATCGCTCTGGTTTACCTGGGCCAACAATTTGTAGGTTGGGCCGGTTAGTTGGATGTCCGGTGAAAGGTGATGATCGCTGGCAATACGGTTCAACACATCAGCATCGCTGACCTGATCGAACGAACGGGTGCGGCGCGTCATACGCAAATCCTGGAAGCGGTCCTCGGCCAGGATGGTCAGGATAGGCGATGCGCCCTCCATAAAGTGCCCTTCAAGCGCCATGATGCGCCCGTCGAAGATTTTTTGATCGCCCAGTTTGATCTCCAGCGGCTTGCCAAAGTCCACAATGCGGCGGTCAAAATAAAGGAAATCAACCCGGTTGTTGATACTGCCCCAGTTGTTGATTGTCAGCTCGCAACGATACAACCCTTGCGTATCCTCCACGATCAGCAAGTTTTGCAGGTCTGCCCTTAAGGCATCCTGTTCCTGCCCACCGATCAGGACCTTGGGCAAAGAGGTAACCAGCGAGGAGCTTGGGCTTGATCCGCTCATCGGGTTCAACTGGCGCGAATGCGCGCCATGCGCTCCAGCGTTTGTCGCAGTGTTTTTTCGACCTCCACTGCGTTTGGTTGGGAAGCCGTGGATGATGCGCTGGTCTGCTCGGTTGAGCGAGTGGCAGGCGCTGCTTCGGGTTGGACGTTCAGGTTTTCGATCACAATGGGCATGGTTTAACTTCGTATCTTTTTAGACTTTAAGTAGGGCATCGCTGTAAAAAAGCTTTTTTAAAGGTTTCTTTTTCGACAAAGGTATTCAATACACTGTAAATTAAGTAATTGCAATTACTCCATTATGTCATTGCGAGGAGCCGCTTCCCAGGCGACGAAGCAATCCCGTGCATTCATTCAGACAATTGTTTGCAGGTTAGGCGGGATTGCTTCG
>Ga0196964_10001066_pt1 | contig 14384 bp, 12 predicted proteins | sample S1_10metaG_FD_148615 | JGI IMG/M metagenome (GOLD analysis project Ga0196964, IMG submission 148615) | Soil microbial communities from Anza Borrego desert, Southern California, United States - S1_10 | ecosystem: Environmental > Terrestrial > Soil > Desert | place: USA: California | collected...
GGCAGCATATATTCCATTTGCGCCAGTTCTACTTGCAATTTACCTGCTTGGGATTGAGCGCGTTGAGCGAAGATATCTAGAATTACTTCTGTCCTGTCTACGACTCGGATACCTATCTGGGTTTCTAGGTTTCGTGCTTGAGATGGAGAAATATCTCGGTCGAAAACAATGAGATTAGCTCCGAGTTGATGAGCCAAAAGCGCAATTTCTTCAACTTTTCCGTGACCGACTACGGTTTGAGGATGAGGGCGCGATCGCTTCTGCGTTATTTTATCTAATACAGTTCCCCCAGCGCTCTCAACTAACCTTACCAGTTCTGCAAGACTATCTTCCAACTGCTCTTGTGACATATTCTCTGTCATCAACCCAACCAGCAGCACTTTGTCTTCGTCAGATTCAATTGCTTGAGGCTGCAATCCTCCAACCCCTGACTCGGTAAACTCTGCTTCCCATTCATAAACTAAGTCGTCAAATTCTTGCTCAGTCAGATCCTCTAGAGTCAAAGCAGGAGAAATAATCCAAGGCGATTCTGGATCGGGGGTAGGGTGAGCCAGGTAAGCTTCCTGGACATAGCCTATGGCTCCACCACCGCGTCGTTCAGATCCGCTGCCAGTTAGGGTTAACACCACTAAAGCATCTAAGCGCTGCCGTCCCATTGCCTGTAGTCCGCTAGCATCAGGTGGCTGTGATTTGAGTTGAGTGGCAATGCAGCGAATCCCACTCAATCTTTCAGCACTATGTCGGGGAATGTCTTGCGGCGAAATTTGAGTTTGGCTAGGTGTACCTACTGCAACTCGGATCACCTGTCCGCGTCGATTGATATAGCTGCACACTGGGTGATGAATTTCTGTACTGATTGCCGCTAATCGCTCGGCGAATTCAGGTGTAGTCAGGCGATCGCTTGGTATCCGCTGCTCATACAGTCGCTGTAGTTGCTTAATGTGACTAGATTTTAATCCTTGCAGGTTGCCGTAAATAGTCTCCATTAGCCTCACAAAAAAACTAGAGAAGTAGAGCTTTAGAATCATCTTAGAAAGCTAGACATACAACTTCTTCCTTTCTTAGATGTACTTCGCACGGCAGTAACAATGTGTCTGAAGCAGGATTTATTGTAAATAAGCTTTGTATATACTAATACAATATAGTAAAAGCATGGGTTATGATACGCCCTTGTCACCTACTCCAACTTGTAATGGAAGCTACAAACAAACTGAAACTTAAGCCCATCCCTAAGTAAGAAGTTAGATACAGCAGTAGCGGTTACGTTGATTAATAGTGAACTGCACGCTTATTAAATGCTGGGCTGATGGCGTGATGGAGTGGTCAAATACCTCGTCCTAATTTTCAATTAGGCTGGGGGCTTAGCCGAAAATCAGCTACCCGTGAACTAACAGATAACCAATATTACCCTATACGTAGCTAAAGGAAGGCTATATGATTCCTCAAGATTTTATTTTATTTATACAAGAGACAGCTTCATGCTTTTCAGGTAAACAACACGAGCAGTGTTTATTAAATCCGCCTTGTGGATGTGCAAATCCAGGGAAAGATCTGCAATGTGAGAGCTGTCCTCATCTGGAAGCTTCTTTATCTCATCTTAAAACCCGCCGTGCATCAGCTAGCAAAAGTAATAGCTTCAATAAGCTCAGCTTTTAAAAGGTAGCCATCAGCTAGCAAATACATAAATAGATAAGCGCAATTCTAAAAGACTGCCGAAAGCAACCCAGCTAAAAAATCAAAATTATAATAGCCATTAATTTTGGCTATGGCATTGTTCTGATTAAGCATTGAATTCATGGGCTGGAAGAAGCGCATACTCAATCACTTAACCTAGCAGCGGAGAAGCTAACTACCTTTAGCAATACTCAACCGTAGTCCTTTATGGTACAGTTCGTGTCCCGAATGTTAGGGGGTTGACTCTAGAGAAGGTAGGGGTTAAGGTAAATAAGAGCGCAATTGTAGTAAATAACTACAGTCGCACTACACAAGTGAATATTTTTGCCTTTGGTGATTCTACCAATCGGCTTCGTTTTACCCCAGTTGCAATTGCTCAAGCTAGAGCTTTTGCTGATACTGAATTTGGTAAGGACTCCCATACTGCAAGTTAGACATATGTTCTAGTCACTTTTAGCTCCCACCCTCAAGTGGCTAATGTTGGTTTAAGTGAAGCCCCAGCACGTCAAAAGCTGGGTAATTTTGTGTGATGCTATATCTTCGATGAAACTATTGGCATTCATCTTTCGCTTGCAGAATATGTTTTTACGATGCGAACCAAGAAACTCCTGCCTACTCGGTAAAAATCTTGCTTTTTCTGAAAAGTGAAGATTGTGATAACAGGGATTTTTGTTTTAATGAGGCAAGAAGTTGTGTGAAGTTGTTAGGATGACTTAGCAGAGTAGCTAATGATTGTTTGCCATACCTCCTAGTCAAGGCAATAGCTTTGCTTCTAACCAAAGCATCGCTATAAGGTTAATATGTCTGTAACGTTGAATACATTTTGTACTCAACTAGGAATATTATTGCTAAACGCTGACTCCCGATTTGCAAGAACTAGCGAATTTAACCTTTTAAGAAAAAATAATGCTTAGTATTCTTAAATACAATCTTACTCAACAGCTAAGCAATCCTTAAGATAGAAAATTTTTCATACTTGGGATAGAAGATTAGGTAACAGACAATCAGGTATTGTTCAATCCTAGCGTGATTTTAGAGCCGAACCAATAGCGTTGGAAAATTATGGCAAAGCAAAAGAGCAGTAGATTTTTTTTGGAAGAAGTTTGATCGCGCTAATCAAAGAATAATCACTGTCATTGCTGACGTTTAGCCACCTGTTTCTCTGACTATTCCACCTCTATTGGGAAAGTTTTGCTAAAAAAAACAATCAAAAAAAATATCTGAGATAGTCTATGTCCCAAGAAAAAACACAAATCAAAAACAACGGTGTCAGCAATGTTACAGCAAGGGAGATGCGCTCAGCACCTATGCAGGCATCTAATGTAGCTTTCAGCTCTGCTAACAATGAAATAGCTGCTCCAAAAGCCTCAAAAGATACGGCAGATTTAATTTGCCTATCGCATTTGCGTTGGAATTTTGTATTCCAGCGACCGCAACATCTATTAACCCGCTGCACTCAAGGACGGCGGGTATTTTTTATCGAGGAGCCAATTTTTAGCCCAGATCCTGTGGGACGGCTGGATGTCACCAAGCACTCAAGCGGAGTGTGGGTGGTGGTGCCACATCTGCAAGAGGGACTGAGTGGAGAGGCGATCGCAGATGCTCAAAAGGTACTCCTCGACGGCTTATTTGCCGAGCATAAAATAAGCGCGTACATCTGCTGGTACTACACACCAATGGCAATGGCTTTTACCCAACACCTGAAGCCACTAGCAACTGTGTACGATTGCATGGATGAGCTGTCTGCATTTAAAGGTGCATCACCTGTCCTTAAAGAATATGAAGCAGAACTATTCCGCCGTGCTGACCTAGTGTTTACAGGTGGACAGAGCCTTTACGAAGCCAAGCGCAACCAGCACGCAAACGTCTACGCATTTCCCAGCAGCGTGGATGTACCCCACTTCGCTGCTGCCAGAAACATTACCTCTGAACCAGAAGACCAAGCAAATATTCCCCATCCGCGCCTGGGATTTTATGGTGTAATTGACGAGCGGATGGACATAGAACTAATCGATCGCATTGCCTGTGCGCGACCTGACTGGCATTTAGTGATGATTGGGCCAGTTGTCAAAATTGATCCAGCAGATTTACCACGTCGTGACAACATCCATTATCTCGGTGGTAAAGACTATAAAGAACTGCCTTCCTATCTTGCCGGGTGGGATTTAGCGATGCTGCCGTTTGCGCGTAACGAGTCAACTCGCTTTATTAGCCCTACCAAGACCCCAGAATACTTGTCAGCAGGTAAACCAGTCGTTTCTACCTCCATCCGCGATGTAGTTCGTCCCTACGGACAGGAGAAACTGGTTCGCATTGCCGATAATGCAGAAGAGTTTGTTGCCGCAGCTGAGGCAGCAATGAAAGAAGATACCAAAGAGTCTGGGTGGCTGAGCCGGGTTGATGCCTTCCTAGAACAGACTTCTTGGGATCGCACTTGGGGATCGATGTTGCAACTTATTGAGTCAGCAATGGGTGCTAAAGGCTCTGTTAGCAATGGCAAGACAGGGCAAGTAACAGGAGTCCAACAGCCACCCGGCATTGTTACAAGAGAGTTTGTATTCGATTATCTGATTGTCGGTGCAGGCTTCTCTGGCAGCATTATTGCTGAGAGGTTGGCAACTCAGTTGGGCAAGAAAGTTTTGATTGTGGATAAGCGTAACCACATTGGCGGTAATGCTTATGACCACTACGATAACTCAGGCGTTCTCGTCCACAAATACGGGCCGCATATCTTCCATACCAACTCCCGCGAAGTTTTTGAGCATCTCTCAAAGTTCACCGAATGGCGTTCTTACGAACACCGCGTTCTAGCCAGCGTTGATGGTCAGTTGGTTCCCATCCCAATTAACCTCGATACCATCAACAAGCTGTATGGCATGAACCTGACTTCGTTCCAGGTTGAAGAGTTCTTTGCTAAAGTGGCGGAACCTAAAGAGTACATCCGCACCTCTGAAGATGTAGTAGTGAGCCAAGTTGGACGGGAACTCTACGAGAAGTTTTTCCGCAACTATACCCGCAAGCAATGGGGGCTTGACCCCTCGGAACTTGATAGGTCAGTTATCGCCCGCATCCCTACGCGGACGAACCGGGACGATCGCTATTTTACCGATAGCTACCAAGCAATGCCACTGCATGGATTTACTCGGATGTTTGAGAATATGCTGTCTCATCCGAACATCAAAGTCATGCTGAATACGGATTACCGGGAAATCCAAAAGGCGATTCCTTGCCGGGAGATAGTCTACACAGGTCCGGTTGATGAGTTCTTTGATTTACGCTATGGGAAACTGCCATATCGCTCGCTAGAATTCAAGCACGAGACGCACAACACCCCTGTGTTCCAGTCAGCGCCAGTAGTAAACTACCCGAACGAGCAACTATACACCCGCATTACTGAGTTTAAGTACCTGACTGGACAGGAACACTCGAAAACTAGCATTGTCTACGAGTTCCCGCGTGCGGAAGGCGATCCTTACTACCCCGTACCACGTCCAGAAAACGCCGAACTCTACAAGAAATACAAGGCTCTGGCGGATGCGACTCCTGGTGTGTACTTTGTAGGACGGTTAGCGACTTACAAATACTACAACATGGATCAAGTCGTGGCTCAAGCGCTCTCTGTTTACAGCACGATCGCAAGCAAACAGAAGTCAGCAAGTATATAACCCCTGTAGGAGAAGGCTCATGAGTAACAATGAACTCATGCGCCCACCCCTAGAGGTGTGGGCTGGAGTGGAGTGTACGGTAAACCGCGTCGGCGATCGCTATTTCGACCAATTAGAACAAAACGGTCACGCGACACGCCTTTCAGATTTGGATTTATTCGCAGAATTGGGTGTGAGTGCCATCCGCTACCCAGTTTTATGGGAACGCACCGCGCCAAATGGGTTAGAGACTGCTGACTGGTCATGGGCGGATGAGCGTTTAGAGCGTTTGCGCTCTCTGGGTATTTGCCCCATTGTCGGTCTGGTTCACCACGGTAGTGGACCGAGGGATACCAGCTTAATCGATCCGGAATTCCCGGAAAAACTAGCTGTGTATGCCCGTGCGGTTGCTTCTCGCTATCCGTGGGTAAGTTACTACACGCCTGTAAATGAGCCACTGACTACTGCACGCTTTAGCGGAATGTACGGTCATTGGTATCCTCATGGTTGTGACGGATTAACGTTTGCCCGTGCCTTGCTGACGCAGTGCCGTGGCGTTGCGCTGGCAATGCGGGCAATTAGGGAAGTTAATCCCAACGCGCAACTGGTGCAAACTGACGATCTAGGTAAGATTTTCAGCACCCCGCTACTGGCGTATCAAGCTGAGTTTGAGAATGAGCGTCGCTGGTTAAGCTTCGATCTCCTGTGCGGGAGGGTGAACCAGGGGCATCCTATGTGGGAATATCTTTGCTCGCTTGTTGGCGTGGATGAGGGTGAACTCGAATGGTTTTTGGATAATCCTTGTCCACCAGACATAATTGGGATTAACCACTACCTGACAAGCGATCGCTTCCTGGACGAGAGATTAGAAAATTATCCGCCTTCGGTGCATGGAGGCAATGGCAAACACCAATATGCAGACGTAGAAGCGGTGCGCGTCTGTGCTGAAGGTTCGGCTGGACCACGCACACTATTAAAAGAAGCTTGGGAACGCTACAACCTGCCAATCGCTATTACTGAGGTACACCTTGGCTGTACCCGCGAAGAACAACTGCGTTGGTTAAAGGAAGTTTGGGACGCAGCACAGTATGCCCGTACTGTAGGCGTGGATGTGCGTGCTATTACCGCTTGGTCTTTGCTAGGTGCATACAACTGGAATAGTCTAGTAACTCGCGATACTGGTCACTATGAGCCTGGGGTGTTTGACTTGCGCGGATCTGTGCCACGCCCAACAGCGCTGGCTCGGATGTTAAAAGATCTGGCTACAGAACGAGAACCAGATCACCCGCTTCTTTCTATACCTGGGTGGTGGCGCAGACCTGAAAGATTGCTTTATCCACCATTTAGTTGTTCTCTAAATGATGTTGAGATAGCGTCTAATAATCCAAAATCCCAAATCCAACCAAAATCAATTCGTCCGCTAGCGATCGTTGGTGCGACAGGCACTCTGGGTAGAGCTTTCGCCCGACTATGCGATCTTCGTGGCATCCCCTACCGCCTCCTAAACCGCAAGGAGATGGATATTACCAACCCCGCTTCTATCGATAAGACGTTAAGCGAGTTAAAGCCGTGGGCAGTTGTTAATGCTGCTGGGTACGTGCGCGTAGACGATGCCGAACGCGAACCGGATGCCTGCTTACGTTCTAATGCTGAAGGTCCGGCAAACTTAGCGATCGCCTGCGCTCAACATGGCATATCTCTGCTTACCTTCTCCTCAGATTTAGTATTCGACGGGGAAACGAATACTCCTTATATAGAGAGTAATGGCGTTGCACCGCTAAATGTGTATGGGCGTAGCAAAGCGATCGCCGAGACAAAGGTTTTAGAATCATTACCCTCATCGCTGGTAGTTCGTACCAGTGCCTTTTTTGGGCCTTGGGATGAGTATAACTTTGTCACCATTGCTTTACGCCAGTTGGCTGCTGGGAATACTTTTGTAGCGGCAGATGATGCGATCGTTTCGCCCACCTACGTCCCAGATTTAGTCAATACTAGCCTAGATCTATTAATAGACGGAGAATGTGGTGTTTGGCACCTTGCCAATTCCAGCGAGATTGCCTGGGCTGACTTAGCAAGACTAGCTGCAAAACAAGCTGGTGTAAATGCCAGCCGTATAGAACCCCGTCCCCAGCAAGACTTAGGTTTTGCCGCTCCTCGCCCCACCTACAGCGCCCTCAGTAGCGAACGTGGCGTCCTCCTACCAACCCTTGACAATGCTCTAGCCCGATATCTCAGCGAGTGCGAAATCTCCCTTTAGCCACACGATTTAGAACCTATCCGAAAAGTCCTTGCCTTTGACTAAATATCTGTGTTCATCTGTGGTCTTAAATCTCAAAAATCAATTTTTCGGATAGGTTCTTATTGCCAATCAAATCAACAAATTTAACAAGGGTTGCATGGAAAAACAACAAAACAACCACGGACTCTTAATTGCCGCTGCTATCTTTTTAGGCATAGGACTTGCAGGATTATTCGATGGCGTTGTGTTACACAAAATCCTGCAATGGCACCATATGCTCTCAAGCGTTCGACCGCCCACAGACGCTGCTAGTATAAAACTGAATGATCTGTGGGACAGCATTTTTCTTGCGGGTACATACACCGTTATAGTAGTTGGGATAATATTACTATTGGTGGCAAGTCAGCGTGGTAACATCCTAGACTCGTTAAAGATATTCGGTGGATGTTTGGCTATAGGTGCGGGATCTTTTAATGTAATTGAAGGTTTAATCGATCACCATATCTTGGGCATTCATCATGTAAAATCTGGTGCCAATGAACTTGCCTGGGATTTAGGATTTTTAGCTATTAACGCAGCTCTTGTTGCGCTCGGCTGGATAATATTACGAGCAGAAGTTCGCGATGTTAAAACAAGTTAATTGATTTTACACTCTGCGTAACTCTGCGTTAACCTCTGCGCCCAATGCGAGAGAAAATATCCCAAATCAGTATTAGGAGGTAAAAAAATTGGCGGAAACTATTTTAGTGACAGGGGGAGCTGGATATATTGGTTCCCATGCTGTATTAGCACTGCAACAGGCGGGATATGAAGTTATCGTTTTAGATAATTTGTCATACGGACATAGAGAGCTTGTCGAAGATGTATTGCACGTTAAGTTAATAGTTGGTGATACAAGCGATCGCGCTCTCCTCGATCAAATATTTGCAAATCATAATATTGCAGCCGTTATGCACTTTGCTGCTTATATTGCAGTAGGCGAGTCAGTTGTTGAGCCAGCCAAATACTACCGCAATAATGTCAGCGGTACGTTGACGCTCTTAGAAGCGATGTTAGACGCTTCTATTAAGAAATTTATATTTTCTTCGACTTGCGCCCTTTATGGCGAACCTAAGACAGTTCCTATTCCTGAAGATCATCCTTTCGACCCCATCAGCCCTTACGCAACCAGTAAGCTGATGGTAGAACAAATGCTCTCAGATTTCGATGCTGCTTATGGCTTGAAATCAGTTCGTTTCCGTTACTTTAACGCAGCAGGTGCCGATCCAAATGGTTTGTTGGGTGAAGACCATGCACCGGAAACTCACTTAATTCCTTTGGTACTTTTGACTGCTTTAGGTAAACGAGATTCTGTCTCAATTTTTGGCACAGATTATTCTACCCGCGACGGCACTTGCGTTCGGGACTACATTCACGTTGCTGACTTGGCAGAAGCCCATGTTTTAGGTTTAGATTACTTGCTCAAAGGTGGAGACAGCCAAGTTTTTAACTTAGGCAACGGTAATGGCTTTTCAGTGAGAGAAGTCATTGAGACGGCGAAGCAAGTAACGGGGCGAGAAATTAAAGTAGTAGAGAGCAATCGCCGACCTGGAGATCCACCAATTTTAGTCGGTAGTAGCGATAAAGCGCGGAGTATACTCGGTTGGAACCCTAAGTATCCTAACGTCAACGAAATTATTACTCATGCGTGGCAGTGGCATCAAAAGCGTCATGCCTAAATGCTTAAGGCTGAAAACCTGAAGCAGCGGTAGATAAACGCTCAGGCAATTTGAAGCGTACTGGGTTCAGGGATGGATTCACCTTCTGCTTGCCAAGCTTCCAAGTACATTTCAATCACTTCTTCGCCGTTACGGATTGCTTCGGAGCGAGTTTTGCCGTAAGTGCAAGGCATGACAACGCGATCGGCAAACTCTGGGATTGTGACTAAAAATAGCCGATCTTCATCTGACCATTGAATAACCATGCTGTATAGACTCATCAATCCTCGTCCTCCCGTAACTCTTCCAATTCAGCTAATAACTTTGCTAACTGCTTTTCTAGGTAAATTGGCACATCATCTCCATCTTTGCCGGAAATTGTCAGAGTTTTTCTAATCAAAGGATGTCGCCATCGCTCATGGCTACCCTTGCCACGCTTGGGCAAACAGATAAACCCTTCACGCCCGATCTGGACTTTCAACTCTCGAATTTTCCTGGGCATGGATTTTGTTTACTTATCGACTCTATTTTCCCACTTCCCCATCATCTCAAGCTGCTACCCATTCCCGCCACCGCAACCTCTACCAATGCCCATCCTTGGACTAGATCGTTTAAATATTGCTCCATGAAAATAACTTTTTTGTATCTTCTGTTCATTGCCAGATCAAAAATCTCAAAATCAACTTTTTCCTGGGTGTACCAAGTCTATGCTATCTCCGGAGGTAGAGGGCCATCTGACAGTCACTACCGTAGAATCGGACTCAGCAGACCACCAGTGAGGCACACCGGGCAACCACAGAACGTAGTCACCCTGGTTAGATAGGACAACCTCTTGATCTGGAAATTGTAGGCAAAAGCGTCCGCTAATAAGCATGGAAAGTGTAGTCGCTTGGGCATTTGTTGCCCACTGGGTTCTACCCTCTCCTGCTTTATGGAAAGCCCATTTCACTTCTACAATGTCAGTCGAACGAGGGTCATCAGTCGGATTGATAAAGTGACCGATAAACCAGCCTCTACGACTTTCACCTTCAGTTAAGGCGTTTCCTTTGACAACTTCAGCGGACATTAGCTAAATTTTTTCTAGACGAAGCATCAATTTTATAATATTTTGGGAAGTTTAACGGCAAATGCCTGAGTTTCGCTGGTACACCATACTAATAATATTAATCCCGCTTCTCGTCAGCGGCATAATAGGAGCTTTGCTTCAGGCAGCTATCTCCACTTATCGTAAGAGAAAACAGCCGATCGGTCGCAGAGTTGATGTCTTCCCAAGTTTTAAAGATCCGCTTGGCGCATCATGTTCGCGTACACAGCTAACCCTTTCTGATGGGCGAAAAGACTACAAATACGAAGAGTTACACTTTGTTCAAATACAGTTATCCAATCAAGGCGACAAAGATTTTGAAGAATTTAAGTTTAAAATGGACTTTTGTGGTCATTCATCAAAAAATTTCGTCCTTAATATATCTTGTATACATTGTTACAACAAAACTTAACAGACGCTCGTTCCTCTAGGCAGATAAAGTAACTCTAGCAACATATTAAGCTTGGGTTAATAAGCTAATTAATAATCCAAAGGATTGAGCCGGACACTCATTGCAGCTTGCAGAGTTCCGGGTAATCCTGTGCATTGATGATGGAGGGAAAATCAGTTGACTGAGAACCGTGGGCAGTTGGTAATTATTGGCGGAGCGGAAGATAGAGAAGGGGATTGTAAGATCCTGCGCGAGTTCCTTCGCCTTGCTGGAGGTCATCAGGCAAGAATTGTGATCATGACGGTGGCAACAGGTCTGCCGGAAGAAGTGGGAGAAACCTATACTAAAGCATTTGAACGAATGGGAGCTGAGGATGTTCGCATAGTTGATACAGCTACTCGTGAAGATGCGAATTCATCTACTGCTTTAGAAGCTATTGAAAAGGCTACTGGTGTATTTTTTACTGGTGGAGATCAAGCTCGGATCACAAGCATAGTTAAAGACACTGAACTCGATGCTGCTATTCACAAACGCTTCGCTGAAGGAATTGTCGTCGGAGGCACTAGCGCGGGTGCTGCGATGATGCCAGACATAATGATTGTTGAAGGAGATTCTGAGACAAATCCTCGGATTGATGTTGTAGACATGGCTCCCGGTATGGCGTTTCTTCCAGGGGTAGTTATCGATCAGCATTTCTTACAGCGCGGACGGTTAGGACGCTTAGTTTCAGCCTTGGCGCAGCAGCCTGCTGTGTTAGGATTTGGCATTGACGAGAATACAGCCGTAGTCGTGAAGGGCAATCAGTTTGAAGTAATTGGGGAAGGCGCTGTCACCGTTGCGGATGTGGCTAATATTACTCATTGCAATGTGGACAGTCTATTAAAGGATGAGCCTTTGGCTATTTGCGGAGTCAAGCTTCATATTCTCCCACACGGATATCGCTTTGACTTAGAAAAGCGATCGCCCATTGTTTAGTTCCAACGAGGTGTAGGGTGCGTTGCAACGCACCCTAAAGCCCTATTGCCGGACTTCCGGGTAGTTGGTGGAGGGGTTCAAGATCTACATCCTGAACCTGTTAGCCGAGCTGCGGTACTAGGATACGTCCTAAGTAACCAGCGCTATTATAGCGATCGCGTACATTTTGGGCGATCGCTTCTGCTTGTTTTTCAGCAACCAAAGCCACACACGCACCTCCAAAACCAGCACCCGTCAGCCGTGCGCCAAACACACCCGGCGTTTCTTGCAATATTGCTACGAGTGTATCCAAAGCTGGTACAGAAACTTCGTAATCATCGCGCAAGCTAGCGTGGGAAGCATTCATTAGCTCACCAAAGCGTTCAGCCGATATTCCCTCCAACGCCTCCAGAACTCGGTTATCTTCCGTAACCACATGACGAGCGCGACGTTGCAGCAGTTCAGGTAATGATTCTAATGCGGAAACGTCGGTAATATCTCTAAGAGCCTTCACGCCTAGCAGCTGTGCAGCCTCCTCGCACTCAGCGCGTCGCTGGTTATAGCCACTTGTTGCTAGAGTACGAGGGACACCGCTATCTATTACTAAAACCTCTGCTCCCGTAGGGAAAGGCAGAACTCTCGACTGAAGCGATCGCGTGTCGAGAAACAGCATATGTTCAGTGTCAGCTAGGCTCGATGCCATCTGATCCATGATGCCGCATTGCACACCAGCGTAATTAATTTCTGCCTGCTGTGCTATTTGGGCAATACGCACATCATCAATAGGTAAATTGAGGAGCGCTCTCAGTCCTCGCAGAGTGCTAACTTCCAGCGCCGCACTGCTAGATAAACCCGAACCTAGAGGCACCGACGAACTAACGTATATATTTACAGACGGTATCGTATAGCCTTCCGCTGCTAAAAGCTGGATACACCCAAATATATACCTCGCAAATCCAGACGGCGTTTGATTACCGTCTAAAATGCTTACCCGTTCGTCTAAAGTTTCAGAGTAAAAGCTGTGCTGTCCATCCGTACTCAAACCCAGATATACAGTAGTACTTTGAGGAATAGCCGTAGGTAGGACAAATCCATCATTGTAATCAGTGTGTTCGCCGAGTAAATTCACCCGTCCAGGTGCGCTCGCTTGCGCTTCAGGTTCTGTACCAAATATCTGTCGGAAGTCCATTATTACCTCATACTTTCTTTGCTAAGAGCGATATGCTGTTGCTTTTGCAAAGATGAATTTTAGACGCATTTGTTAACAGTTTTTTTTTACAGAATTTATGCTGAATTCTGACGACTAACTCCTGAATTCTTTCTTGATAAAATTTAACACAATTGGGTATCTAGAAAGTTTTACCTGAATATCAATCCCCTTGGGGGGACGGAAGTAGAGTAAAGTAATGAATGTATGATGATTTGAAAACGGGCTAATGGCTGAAGCGACGAAACGCACCCGCAAACGCAAGCAATTTTCTCCCGCTAACCTCAATTGGCCAGACGACACTGAGTTACTGGGGTTGGTGTTTGAATTAGAACCTGATGAAAATAGTTATCTCTACGCCCAGTATACGATCGCTCTACACGCCTGGTTTCTCTCTCAAGTGCGCTCAATTGACCCAGAACTGTCTGCTTATCTCCACGATGGGGAGTCGGAGAAACCTTTTACGATTTCTGGGTTAGATGGCCCTATGCTTGCAAAAGGCAGAGATTATCAACTACAAGCAGGACAGATTTATCGCTGGTATGTGACGGCACTTTCTCAACCTGTGGTGCAGTGGTTGGCAAAGTGGCTTCAGGCGTTGCCAGAAACTCTAGATCTGCGGGATGCTCCTTTGAAGATTCGCTCTGTGGCGATCGCTCACCCACCTACTACCTACGCCCAATTATTCCACACAGAACAACCGAAAAAACCTACTGTCACATTAAGCTTTGTAACGCCTACAAGTTTCCGCCGCAAGGGGCATCATTTCCCTTTGCCTGTTCCTAATAATGTGTTTCATAGTTACCTCCGTCGCTGGAATGATTTTTCGGGGATATCTTTTGACCAGGATGCTTTCCTCGGTTGGGTAGATGAGTGTGTGTGGATTAATCGCCACCGCCTGGAATCTGTTAAAGTTTTAGCTGGTAAGAAGGGTACAGTAACAGCATTTACTGGTGCGATCGAGTTTAGCTTGGCTAAATCGGCTTCTTCGCAGCCAGAGTTTGAGCAGTTATTCTTGGCTTTGGGACAGTTAGCACCCTACTGCGGTACTGGTCACAAAACTACTTTCGGCTTGGGTCAAACGCGCTTGGGTTGGTTATCGATAGACGCGCCGCCTGTACCATCGGCTGAGAGTTTATTGGTGCAACGAGTAGCTGAGTTGACGGAAATTTTTGTATTACAACGCAAGCGGATTGGAGGCGATCGCGCTGTTGAAATTGCCGAAACTTGGGCGACTATCCTGGCGCGGCGGGAACTGGGGGAATCTTTGCAGGCGATCGCTACTGACTTGGATATGCCTTATGAAACCGTGAAGACTTACGTTAAGCTGGCGAGGCGATCGCTTAAAGCTTCAACTCCCGCTGATGCCAAATCTAGCCAATAATTCCTCACGAGATAATTGCAGAATCAAGCTGGCAAATTCCTGTGGGGGTAACTGAAGCATAGGCGCGATCGTTCTCGATAGAGCCTCATCAACAGAGCCAAATCTGGCTC
>Ga0196964_10001067_pt1 | contig 14381 bp, 12 predicted proteins | sample S1_10metaG_FD_148615 | JGI IMG/M metagenome (GOLD analysis project Ga0196964, IMG submission 148615) | Soil microbial communities from Anza Borrego desert, Southern California, United States - S1_10 | ecosystem: Environmental > Terrestrial > Soil > Desert | place: USA: California | collected...
CAGGACCGCGGCGGCACGGAATCATGCGCGAGCCCCAGCCATTGCTCGGCGGCTTCGATGTCGTTCTGCGCGCCGAAAGAGAGCCCGATGAGATTCTGAAGCTCGGCCTTCTTCCGGCGATGTTTGCGGTCCTCAAAGAAGTGCGAGTTCTGCACGGCGGCCAGCAGGCCGAAGGCTCGGTCGCCCCGGTTCTCGCGCAGATAGACCTCCGCGCGCAGCAGCACCGCCATCGCGTGGTAGAGGCGCCAGGAACGCGCACGGCGGCAGAAGTCATCGAGGATGCGGCCGGGTTCGGCGAGTTCTCCTGCATTCATTAGCGCACGCGCGCGGCGTTCGACGTCGTTCCACTGCCGCGCGGCGTGCCACCAGCGGAAGAGAATCTCGAGCGTGTAAAGCACGAGGATGCCGCCGATGATGGTCCAGACGGGCTGCGAAAAGAGCGGCAGCACCCACGGGACGAACAGCGCGATACGATTTAGAATCAGATAGACCGGCGTCAGGATCAGCGCGATGAGGATGAGCCGCCCGATCGGCAGGAACCACAGCGGCCGCCACGGGCGCGGCTGATAGTGCGACTCAGGCGCGAGCAGGTGCGCGGGAAAGTCGGATGATTCGTTGAGTTCTTGCATGCGCCGCTTCTACCACAGCCGCCATGACGCGCGCGTCACTCAATATCACGCGAGGCTGATGCCGCCGTCCACGGTCAGCACGGCGCCGGTGACCCATGAGGCGCGAGGGCTGGCGAAGTACAGCGCGGCCTCCGCGATGTCGCGCGGCGCGCCGACGCGGCCCAGTGGCGTCTGCTTCGCGAACTCCTGCATCGCGGTTTCGATCCGGTCCGCGGGCATCATCGTTCCGAAAATCGGCGTATCGACGACGCCAGGATTGATGCAGTTGACGCGCACGCGGTCGGCAGCGAGATCGAGCGCCGTGCATTTCGTGAAGTGAACCAGGCCAGCCTTTGCCGCCGAGTACACGCTGAAACTGCGCACGGGCTTGTCCACGACGCTCGATGAAATATTCACGATCGAAGCACCGCCGCTGTCTTTAGATTTCACGAGCTCCGGGATCGCGCATTTGGTCATGTACATCGGCCCGAGGAGATTGACGTTGACCATCGTTGTGATGTCTTCGTCGCTGTTCTGATCCACGGCGCCAAAGCGGGCCATGCCGGCGTTGTTGACGAGCGTATGGAGCGCGCCGAAGCGCGAGACGGTCTCACGAACAACGCGCTGACAGTCCGCAGGGCTGCTCACATCGGCGCTGATCGCCTGCGCCTGGCCACCTGCTGCAGCAATGTCGGAGACGGTCTGGTCGAGCGGCTCCTTGCGCCGGCCGGTGACAACCACCCGCGCGCCTTCGGCCGCGAAGAGCAGGGCGATGCCCCGCCCGATGCCCGTGCCTCCGCCGGTGACGATTGCCACCCGCCCCTGCAGTTGACCGCTCCCAGCACTGGCCATTGCACCCCTCCTCTTTAAAATGGCGCGCTTTGAAGATGGTATGCCCCCGGCACGTCATGGCAATGGACGCTCGGGAGTGGAACCGCAGATGAACGCAGATGAACGCAGATGTGTTTGAGTTCTGTTCAATCCAAAATACGCGAGAATTAACGATGCGCTTTACCCTTGTTGCTGCGATTGTTTGTTGCACTGTTCTCATCACTGCTGCAGAGGAAGGAAAGGCTGACGCGCCGCCGCCGGTTCCTACTCCGCCCGTCGCGCCGACTCAGGAGAGTCCCTTCCCGAAGCTCTTTGAAGGGCTGAACGCGCCCGACGCCGAGGCGCGCGTGCTCAGCGCCAAGGCGCTGCTCGTCGAACTGGCCGCTCAGATCAAGGACTCCGAGAAGCCTTACCTGAAGTCCATCGCTGATCGGATCTCAGCAGAGAAACCGGAAGACCGGAGCGCAGCCGCGACGGAGTTCAAGACCGCGTTCGATGACACCGTGAAGTACAACAAGGAGGTCGTCGCGGGCCTGCAGAAAGCGCTCGCCGGCGTCGACGAAGCCGCGCGAACCGAGGCGAAGAAATCGCTCGTCACGCTGATGAACCTCGTCATCGAGAACAAGATTGTCGAGAAGCTGATCGAGGAACTCGCCAACCCCGACCCGAAGATCTCGGCTCCTGCGGCGGAGAAGCTGAAGGCGATGGGCGAAGACGCGGCGTTCCATCTCGTCCAGGCGCTCGAAGACGAGCGCATCGGCCTGCGCCGTCTCGCCGCGGACATCCTGAAGGCGCTCGGTCCCAAGGCGAAGGGCTCGGCGTCGGATCTCGCCTTCCTGCTCGACAATGACGACAAGAACGTGCGCCGCAACGCTGCGGCGGTGCTCGAGAACCTGGGGCCTGACGCCGCCGACGCAACTGACGACTTCGTGAATTACCTGAGCCACGACGAAAAGTCAGTCCGGCGCATGGCGGCGAACATTTTGAAAAAGATCGGTCCGAAGGCCGCAGAGAGCACCGGCGACCTGGTCGAGCTGCTGACCGACGATGACAAGAACATCCGCGCGCTATCGACGGAGGTGCTGCTCACATTCGGACCCGCCGCGAAGGAAGGCGTGGATAACCTCGTGCTGATCCTGGAAGACGAAGAGGGCGATGACGACTCGAAGGACCGCGCCATCCGCGTGCTGACGGCGATTGGCGGCGCGGCGAAGCCTGCGCTGGCGGAGATCAAGCGGCTGGCGAACGAAGGCAAATCCGACGCGCTGAGGGCGGCTGCCACGGAAGCCGCCGCGAAGATCGAAGCCGCCCCCGAACCGCCGGCCGAACCGAAGGAAGGCGAGAAGCCTGCTGCGCAGCCTGAGCAGAAGAAGGATGCGGCGGCGAAGGTGGAAGGGGCTGCGGCCGTTCCGGCTCCAGCGCAGTGATTCTCAACCCAACGTCTTCTGTCATCTTGCTTGGATAACCTGCGGTCTTGATGTTCAGTTGCCTTACTGTATGATGCAGAGTAAGGCAGACCGATGAATGAGGTGCTGTATGGGTGCTCTTCGAATAACCGCAAAACGGCAGGCGACGCTTCCGAAGGCGTTGTGCGACGAGATGGGTGTCAGCGCAGGGCAGGTCATCCACGTGGAGCCGGCCATCGTTAATGGCGAACGTGTCTGGATCATCAAGCCGCCTCAGAAACCGCTTATGCCTTGGTTCGGTTGCCTGAGGCGCTATGCTCGCAAGGTCAAGAAGCATGATATGGCGTCTATCCGGGCAAGTATGGCCAAACACAAGAAGGAAGGATGGGATTAGTGCCCATCTATGGCCTCGATACGTCCGTGATTCTGCGTCTGCTGACGGGAGAGCCGCAGGACCAGGCGCTGGCTGCCAAAACTTTCGTTGAGCAAGCTGCAGCGCGCGGCGACAGGTTAGTCGTCTCCGATTTGGCCGTCGCTGAAGTGTATTTTGCGCTGCACACTCATTTCAAAGTCCCGAAGACAGATGCGCCGCGCGTCATCCTTCGGCTCTTCGAAGATCGACTGATCGAGCCTGAGGACGGCGGTGTTGCGTTGATCGCGCTCAATGCCGTAATCACCAGTTCCAGGCGCTTGGGCTTCGTCGACCACATGATTCATGCGCGCTACAGCACGTTCACGGCGACCATGGTCTCCTTTGAGCGCGCGGCAAAGCGTTTGAACAATGCAATCGTGCTGGAGTAGCTTGGCGAGCAGCGACAAATCTTTCGCTCCAGACAATGGCCAAACTAGCGAGTAGGCTTTCTCGTGGCTCTGACAGCATCCTTCCAATCAATCTCGCGATCAAAGTCGAAAAAAAGTTCGCGCCCCTTTATGTGAGGATCATATCGATACTTCAGCAACGCATGCTCGACAATACGTCGGATTATCTTGTTCGTGACGACAATTTGAGGGGCAGCAGACGATGCATGGTAGCAGAATACACCGCCAATATAGGCGCCAATACCGTTGAACGGCCAAATTCCGACCGAGATATGACCGTCGTTCCCGGTGGCGCGCCAGCGATATTGCACTCCGCCGACGACAATGCGATGACTGCCCTTGGAACTGCGCATTTAGTGTCTCATCTAACAAAAACGGCCCACCGCGGCGGGCCGTATACTCTAATCTGAAGAAGGCGTCGATCGAGCGTTAGTACGCTTTGATCTTGATATCCACGCCGACGGGCAGGTTCAGCTTGCCCAGCGCGCCGACCGTCTTCGTCGTTGGGTCGAGGATGTCGATCACGCGCTTGTGGGTGCGGATCTCGAATTGTTCGCGGGATTTCTTGTCCACGTGCGGGCTGCGCAGCACCGTGTAGCGTTCCACGCGCGTGGGCAGCGGAATCGGCCCGTGGACCTTCGCGCCGGTCGCCTTGGCGCGTTCCACGATGGTCAGCGCAGATTGGTCGAGGAGCTCGTGATCGTAAGCTTCCATCCGAATGCGAATCTTGTCAGCCATGACTTCAACACCCCTTCAGTGATCTAAATTCGATCTAATTCTTTGTGATCCAACACTGCAACCGTTCAAGTTCGCCGCAGACCATCCCGCGCCAACGAATCAAAGAACGCACAACCGAGCCGAGCCGCACACGTTAACGGCTCTCCAACCTTTTGCAAGCCTCGTCGTGGGGGCGTCTCGCCCCCATTCTTCTTCGTCGTTTGCCTCCGCCCAACAGCGGATGGGGGCGGGACGCCCCCACGACGAACTACTTCCCTTCCTGGTACGCGTCGCCCAGGATGTCCTTGTACTTGTTGCGCGGCACCGACTGGTAGCCGTACGGTTCCATCGTGTAGGTCGCGCGGCCCTGCGACAGCGAGCGGCTGTCCGTCGCGTAGCGGAACATTTCCGCCAGCGGCACGCGCGCGTGGATCACCTTCAGATGTCCGCGGTTGCTGACATCGTGGATTTCCGCGCGGCGGCTGTTCAGGTCGCCGATGATGTTGCCCATGAACTCCTCGGGCGTCACCACTTCCAGATTCATGATCGGTTCGAGCAGGATCGGCGCGGCCTTCTTACACGCTTCCTTGAAGCCGATCGAGCCGGCCTGCTGGAACGCGAATTCGGACGAGTCAACTTCGTGGTACTTTCCGTCGAACAGCGTCACCTTCGCGTTGATCAGCGGGAAGCCGGAGCCGAGAATGCCGTTCTTGGCCGTCGCGCGCACGCCGGCTTCGACCGGTCCGATATACTCCTTCGGCACCGAGCCGCCGACGATCTCTTCCTCGAAGGTGATCTTGTCTTCTTCTTCACTCTGGAATGGCTCGACGCGAATCTGCACCACGGCGTACTGGCCGCGGCCGCCGGACTGCTTGATCCAGTCGCCCTTCGCTTCCGCCTGCGCCGTGATCGTTTCGCGGTACGAGACGCGCGGCGCGCCGACGTTGGCGTCCACGCCGTGGTCGCGGACCATGCGGTTTTTGATGACCTCCAGATGCAGTTCACCCATTCCCGCGATGATGAGCTGGCCCGTCTCGTCGTCGAAGGTGTGCGTGAACGTCGGGTCTTCCTTCGAGAGCTTCGAGAGCGCCTGGGCGAGCTTGTCCTTGTCGGCGTTGCTCTTGGGCTCGATGGCCATGCTGATCACGGTGTCCGGGAACTTCATCGCTTCGAGCACTATCGGGAAGTTCTCGCCGCACAGCGTGTCGCCCGTGTACGTGTGCTTCAGCGCGCCGACGGCCACGATGTCGCCGGGGCCCGCCGAGTCGATCTTCTCGCGCTCGTTGGCGTGCATCTTGTAGAGCTGGCCGACCTTCTCCTGCTTGCGGCGGCGCGGATTGTCCAAACGGTCGCCGGGGCGCAGCACGCCCGAGTAGATGCGCACGAAGGTCAGGTCGCCGTGCTTGTCGTAGATTGTCTTGAACGCCAGGCCCGCGAACGGCTCCTCTTCGAGCGGCTTGCGGACTTCGGTGACCTCGACTTCCTTCTCGACGTCATTGCCCGCGTCGTCCTTGACCGTCACCTTCTTCTTCTTGCCGGGAACGGTGCCCACGCACGGCTTGGTTTCGTTGGGTGAAGGCAGGTAGAAGCAGACCGCGTCCAGCACCGGCTGCACGCCGATGTAGTGGTACGCCGAACCGCACATGATCGGGAAGTGCTTGCCCGTCAGCGTGATGCGGCGCAGCGCATTCTGGAACTGCTCGTTGGTCGGCTGCTGGCCTTCGAGGAACATGTGGCCGATTTCTTCGTCGGCGTCGGCGATAAGGTGGAAGAGCTCCTCGCGGCGCGTCTTGGCTTCCTCGAGGTACTCGGGCGCGATCTCGAGATCCTGCCACTTTTTGCCCTGGCTGGCCTTATCGAACATGTACTGGCGCATGTGGACGAGGTCCACGACGCCGAGGAAGTTATCTTCCTTGCCGACCGGGATCTGGATGGGGTAGCCTTTGGCGCCCAGGCGCTCCTTTACCTGCTTCACGCACTCCCAGAAGTCCGCGCCGACGCGGTCCATCTTGTTGATGAAGCAGATGCGCGGCACGCCGTAGCGGTCGGCCTGGCGCCATACCGTTTCGGACTGCGCTTCAACGCCGTCAACGCCGGAGAAGACCACGATCGCGCCGTCGAGGACACGCAAGCTACGCTCGACTTCCGCGGTGAAGTCCACGTGGCCGGGCGTGTCGATCAGGTTGATGTCGAACTTCTTGTTCATGCGCTTGCACATCCATTCGCAGGACGTGGCGGCGGCGGTGATGGTGATGCCGCGTGCGCGCTCTTCAGGGTCGTAGTCCATCGTGGCGGTGCCTTCGTGGACTTCGCCCATCTTGTGCTCTTTGCCTGTGTAATACAGGATGCGTTCGGAGAACGTCGTCTTGCCGGCGTCGATGTGCGCCGTGACGCCGATGTTGCGCAGGTTCATGATCTGCGTATTGATTGCGGGAGCTTCGGCGGCCATAGTCATGTTTCCTATTCTCGTTTCTTTCTGTCTTGATGCCTGAACGACCCGGACGCGGTATCGTCCTTTTTCGTTTTTAACGTGAGATTGAGCGGCTCCGGCAGCCCTGCCCGGTGGCGGGTTGAAGTTCCTCTTACCTCTTGCTTTCTGCGGGGAGCTCGCGCATCGCCAGTGAAGGGTGCGCAAGCATGGGACTCGCTGCCGAGAATCAGGTTGAGGATCTTGTCGCGCTCAGCGCTGCATCACGTCCGTACTCCAAACCCATTTACTGCGGCGGCGCCACACCCGCGGCGCCGCATTCCTTCAACAGCCGCGGCAGCAGAGCTGCCGCACTCAAATTACCCGTTACCACGCGTAATGAGCGAAGGCCTTATTGGCTTCGGCCATCTTATGCGTGTTCTCGCGCTTCGTGATCGCCGCGCCTTCTTTCTTGAACGCGTCGAGCAGTTCGCCGGCGAGCCGCTCGGCCATCGGCCGGCCCTTCTTGGCGCGCGCCGCTTCGAGGATCCAGCGGATCGAGAGGCTCTGCGCCCGCTTGCGGTTCACTTCCACCGGCACCTGGTACGTCGCGCCGCCGACGCGCTTGGACTTCACTTCCACCACCGGCTTGACGTTGTTCATCGCCGCGGTGAAGACTTCGAGCGGATTGTTGTTACCAGACTTCTGCGCCACGATCTGCATGGCATCATAGAAGACCTTCTGGCTGGCCGTCTTCTTGCCCTCATACATCATGCAGTTGATGAATTTGCTGACGAGCAGGTCGTTGAAGCGGGCGTCGGGCTTCAGGCCGCGCCCCGTGACCTTCGGCGCGGTGGGCAGCGCCGGAATCTGAGCCTGGGTTTCCATCTTCTGCTTGCGGCTGGGCTTTGCTTTCTTGGCCATCTGTCTTCCTTTGGAGTGCGGCAGCTCTGCTGCCGCTTTCTTCGGTACTACTTCGTCGGCTGCCCGCGCCTGGCTCCACGCGGAGCCTATAGCCAATGGCTGGGCTGGCCTCGTTCGTCGTGGGGCCGTCTCGGCCCCATTCTCCGTCCGTTGTTCTTCCCAACAGCGGATGGGGGCGAGACGCCCCCACGACGTTACTTCGCTCTCTTTGCGCCGTACTTCGAGCGCGACTGCTTGCGGTCCGTCACGCCCTGACAGTCGTACACGCCGCGGACGATGTGGTAGCGCACACCCGGCAAGTCCTTCACGCGGCCGCCACGCACGAGCACAATCGAGTGTTCCTGCAGATTGTGACCTTCGCCGGGAATGTAGACCGTGACTTCTTTGCCGTTGCTCAAGCGCACGCGGGCGATCTTGCGCAGCGCCGAGTTGGGCTTCTTCGGCGTCATCGTCTTGACCGACAGACACACGCCCTTCTTAAAGGGGTTCGCTTCCAGCACCGGGCTCTTGGACTTGTGCTTCTGTTCCACGCGCGGGCGGCGGCACAACTGATTGATGGTCGGCATTCTCGTTCCTGTTCCGTCTGGCACCTTTACCGCGAGCACCCCACTTGGCTCGGCGGCGGCGGGACTTTCAGAGGAAGTCTCCGCACTCCTGAAACAAAAAAAGACACATCGCCGCTGCCTGTAAGCGGGATGCGTTCGATCCGAAACTGTATTTAGGAAGCTCTTACACCACGTGGGGAAGAACTCCGCAGGACGAGTACAAATAACGGGAAACGTTACAGGGTCAAGAGTAAAGTCCGAAGTTCGAAGGGCGAAGTACGAAGTCGCTTCGTTTGCACCACGTGCTCTGCTCCCACCATGACCGCCCACGCCCTTCGTGACATGGGGTCCGTGCCTAATCAAACTTCCAATTCGAACCCAAACCCCGAACCCGAACTACGGCAGTAGCTTGACGGTGCGCTTCTCCCGCGCGCTCAACACCGCCGAGTCCACAATCTGCTGCCCGATGCGGCAGAGTTCCGGTGCGAGCGGGCCCTCGATCGGCAGGTCTTTCTCGATCGCGTTCAGCACGTACTCGATCGGGTTGCGGAACGGCGCGTTGAGTTCGTCCACCGGCATGTCGAAGCCTTCCGGCTTCTCGTTCGTCTGCACGCGGATGGTTTTCTCATAGTCGTAGCTGCTGATCGTGCCCTTCGAGCCCAGCAGAACGAAGCCGCACTTCGGCTGCGGCTGGTGCGTCCATGGGTCGGTGAACGTGCCCCAGCGCGTCTCGAACTTCGAGAGCCCCTTCGCGTAGCGCGCCACCGTGATGCTGTGTTCGTCCACTTCGAGACCGGCCGATTCGTCGCAGATGGCGGTCACTTCGAGCGGCGATTTGCCGCTATGGAACCACGTGCCGAGCGTCGTGCCGTAGCCGAGGTAATCGAGCAGCGAGCCGCCGCCTTCGCTCTTCTTGTAGAACCAGCTCTTCGATTTTTCGCGCGCCGCCGTGGCTTCGTCGATCTCGATCTTGTCCGCGACGTGGCGCATCGGGCCGCGGTTGCCGTCGTAGTAGTGAACCTCGATCACATCGCCGATGCGCCCCTCATCGATCAGACGCTTGGTCGTCACATGCGGCGGATACCAGCGCAGCGGCCAGTTGATCGCGAGTTTCTTTCCCGTCTTCTTCAGCGCCGCGATCATCGCGTCGGCATCCGCGAGCGTCGCCGCGAAAGGCTTCTCCATGATGATGTGCGTGCCGAACGGGGCGACTTTCAACGTCCACTCGGCGTGGCGTCCCGTAGCGGGGCAGAGGATGACGAGATCCGGCTTCGTCGTCTCCAGGCACTGCTTGTAATCGGTGAAGACCTTTTCTTTCGGCAGCGAGAAGTTCTGGATCGCGCCCGCCATGCGCTCGGGTGTTTCGTCGGAGATGCCGACGATCTCGGCCTGCGGATGCTGGCTGACCATGCGCAGCAGATCGCCCATATGCATGTGGTCGAAGTTGATGCCGGCGACACGCCATTTCTTCATCGGAGTTGCCCACCTTTCAGCAATTGTGCGCAGGCTTGTTTATCCTATGTTGCGCTCACTGACAATCCGCGGAGGTTCACAAATGGACGACTCGATTTTGCAGGACCAACTCAGGTATTACCGTGAGCGCGCCGCGGAATATGAACAATTCTATACGCGCCAGGGACGCTATGATCACGGCCCGCGGACCAATCAGAACTTTCTGTCTGACCTGGCGGTTCTGCAGCAGTTTGTCGCGTCGCAGAAGGGCCTGGGTGACGTTCTCGAGTTTGCCTGTGGCACTGGTTACTGGACCCAGGAACTCGTTAAGAACGCTTCGTCCCTGACCGCCGTGGACGGCGCGCCGGAGATGCTCGCCATTGCCAAAGGACGCACCGCTTCGAAGCAGGTCGAATGGGTCTGTGCAGACCTCTTCAGCTTCGAGCCGGCACGGAAGTTCGACACGATCTTCTTTGGATTCTGGCTATCACACGTGCCGCATGCACGCTTTGATGCCTTTTGGCGCATGGTCCGCGAGGCTGCGACCCCGCAGACGAGTGTCTTGTTCCTGGATTCGCGCTTTGAGCCGACATCGACCGCCAAGGATCACGTTCTGAACGATGCGAATGCCGATCGCGTGCGCCGCAGGTTGAATGATGGACGCGAGTTTGAAATAGTGAAGATCTTCCATAAACCGCAAGAGTTGCGAGAGCGCCTCGAAAGACTCGGCTGGAATTTCGAGGTTCATAGTACGCCACAATACTTTCTGTACGGGAGAGGCTCGACTGCGCACTGAGCCAGCTCATCTAGCACGCCTGCAGACGAAACACGGCTTGTTAATCACTGGCGTCGGCAACTTCATAGTGTATACCAAACACTAAGAAGACAAAGGAGCTCGCCATGGCTGCCAACATCTATCTGCCGTCCGCCGGGTTACTGACTGATCTCTACCAGCTCACCATGGCCTACGGCTACTGGAAGCTCGGAAGGCACGAGCAGCGCGCTGTGTTCCACCTTTCTTTCAGGCGGCACCCTTTCGGTGGCGGGTTCTCGGTTGCCTGCGGGCTGGAGTACGCCATCGCATATCTGCGCGAGCTGAAGTTCACTCAGGAAGACACGGACTACCTCGCGACGCTGCAGGGCAACGACGGCAAGCCGCTCTTTGAGCCCGCGTTCTTCGAGTATCTCCGGCAGATGAAGTTCTCCTGTGACGTGGCCGCGATCCCGGAAGGCACCGTCGTCTTTCCGCACGAGCCGCTCCTTCGCATCACCGGACCGATCCTGCAGTGCCAGATCCTCGAAACGCCGCTGCTGAACCTGATGAACTTCTCGACGCTGATCGCGACCAAGGCGGCGCGGATCTGCCTGGCGACGAAGGGCGAGCCGGTGCTCGAATTCGGCCTGCGCCGCGCGCAGGGCGTGGACGGCGCGCTGATGGCCAGCCGCGCGGCGTACATCGGCGGCTGTTCGGCGACATCCAACGTGCTCGCCGGAAAACTCTTCGGCATTCCGGTCAAAGGCACGCACGCGCACAGTTGGGTGATGAGTTTCGAGGAAGAGATCGACGCGTTCGACAGTTACGCTCGCGCGCTGCCCAACAACTGCGTCTTCCTCGTCGATACGTACGACACGCTCGAAGGCGTCCGCAAAGCGTGCACGATCGGAAAGAAGCTGCGGTCCAGCGGCCACAAGCTCGGCGGCATCCGCCTGGATTCGGGCGATCTAGCGTGGCTCTCCATCGAAGCCCGAAGAATTCTCGACGCGGAAGGCTTCCACGATGCCGTGATCGTCGCGAGCAACGATCTGGATGAACAGATCATCGCCAGCCTGAAGGAGCAGGGCGCGAAGATCGCGGTGTGGGGGGTCGGCACGCGGCTGGTGACCTCGTACGATCAACCGGCGCTCGGCGGCGTGTACAAGCTGTCAGCGATCCGCGTGGGCGAGCAGTGGCAGTACCGCATCAAGATCTCGGAGCAGGCGGTGAAGACGTCGCTGCCGGGCATCCTGCAGGTGCGGCGCTTCAAGGACGGTAGCGAGAGCATCGGCGACATGATTTTCAATACCGAGACTGGCGCGGGACTGGTGCTGTGCGACCCGGCGGACATCACGCGGCGCAAGGCCATCCCCAACCACGCGCGGCATGAAGATCTGCTCGTGAACGTGTTCGAAAAAGGGAACTGCGTTTACAAGCTGCCGCAACTCGCCGATATCCAGGCGCGGACGCGCGCGGAGCTCGCCAGCTTCTACAGCGGCGTGAAGCGCTTCATCAATCCGCACACGTACCCGGTGGGACTCGACCGCAAGCTGCACGAACTTCGCACCGAGTTAATCTTGAAGGCGCGCGGAGCGAAGGTCGCGGCGGAGTAACGCCGACTCAGGCCCGCAGCGCCTCGTCCTGCGTGAACGATGGCGGCACAGGAGCATTGGCCGGCGCGACCCAGCGGTGCCACGCGTAACGTAGGCAGCCGCGCGCGATCACCAGCGCCGCGCCGAACATCAGCGTCACGATCATGGTCACGAAGACGAGAATCCCCTGCAGCTTCGTCGAGAGCTCGGCCAGGTAGTACGTTTCCTTGGACATGCTGCGTTCGACCCAGTTCAGGTCCGCAGGCTCCCTCATCGCGCTGAAGACGACGATATCATTGCGGAAGAGATACACGTACTTCGTCATGCTTCCGTCTGGCGCGGTGATCTGGTAGGACGCGAGCTGATCGCCGCTTTCGCGCGATGCCTCCATGCGCGGCAGCTCCTTCTCAACGCCGACGGGCAGCCGCGCGGCGCCACGCATCGCCAGTTCGACAGCGTTGCGATGCACCATTCGGTGACCGACGTACTGATCGTGCCACTCCGCAGCCATTTCATGGTAGGCGGTAAGGCGCTTGCCCGAGCGGCTTGAGTAACCGTTACGGAAGAAGTCTTGTGTCCGGCGGTATGCCCACTGGTGCTCTTCATCGATCGCGAACTCCAGACCGATCCGCAGCCCATGGTAACACAATGCGCCGACAGCGCCGGCGACCAGCATGATGATCAGAAAGCTGCGCAATGAGAACTGCATGTACTGCCAGATCTTCGGACGTGTGTAGTGTGCTGCGTCGGCCATTCCCGCTCCCTCCGTGATCTTCATTTAACCTGCGGAGGCTATTGCGGTCACGAACGCGCCTCAAGCGGTATCCGGCAACGTGCAGTGCAGAGGAATTTTCACGATTCCGTGTTGCACTCATCTCGGCCGTGACGTTCTACCCCGGGAACGACGAGGAGACCGCCTACATGAGTGTTGCTGGAAGCGCTTTGCATTACACTGGTTACGTTACGGAAGAGCCGCCCATGCCCGCATCCGAATCCCTCAAGCCGCTGCTCGATCTGCGCGACGACGCGTACCTGCTCGGTTTGCGCATGCTCCGCAACGCCGCGGACGCTGAGGACGCCGTTCAGGATGCGTACCTGCGTGTTGCGCGTTCCAACGCGCAACTGCCGCCCGAAGCTGAGCGGCGGACGTGGTTCTTGTGCATCGTTGCCAATGCAGCGCGCGACCTGCTGCGCTCGAATCAGCGGCGGCGAACACGGGACACGGAGGCAGCCATGAACGCGACTAGGACAGGCGAAACGATCACATCTGAAAAGCGCGCGGAGATCCGGGAACTGCGCGAGCAGGTTGTACGTGCGGTGGACGAACTGGAAGAGAAGTTCCGGCTGCCGGTCTCGCTGCACTATGAACAGGGCCTGACGCACGCGCAGTCGGCGCAGATCCTGCAGATGGACCACGGCACGGTGCGAGTGTACGCCAGCCGCGGGATCGAAATGCTGCGCGAACAGCTTTCTCGCAGAGGCATCACGGCCGCGCCGTCGATGCTGATCGCCTCGCTGTCTTCAGAGAAGCTCGCCGCGCCGCCGGCGCTGGCGCAGAGCGTCGAGACAATCGTGAGCGGGGCCAAGCCTGCGACGGGGGCGATCGTGAGCGCAAAGGCGGCTGGTGTCGCAGCGGCGGTGCTGGCGTTCGCCGTCGCATTCTCCGCAATGTTGCCACACTTCCGCCCAGAGGCGCCCGCAGCGTTGATTCCGGCTGTTGCACCGCAGCTTGACGAAGAGACCAAAGGCGACGAGCGCACTCTGGAGGCAAACGAGGTGAGTGAAGAGCTGGCGAAGAAGCTCGAAAAGCGCATCAGTATTCGCATCGACGACGACCTGCGGACGGTTCTTCAAGTGCTGACCATGAAAAGCGGCGTCCGCATCGTCTGCCCGCTCGGCGCGGAAATGACGCCAGTTGTCTGCAGCAAAGAAAATGTGCGCGTGAAGGACGTGCTCACGTCGCTCAGCCGCGATCTGGAGATCGAGATTGGCTCTGACAACGTTGCAGTCTGGAAGAAAGGCGATCCGGCTGAGTGGACACGCATCAAGAAGGACCTGGAGAGCCAGGATTGGACGACGCGCGCAAAGGCCTGCGCCAAACTCGGGAGATGGGGCGACCGCGCAGCCTGCAAGACGCTGCTCGAGCGCATTTACGATGAGAATTATACGACCCGCATCTTCGCGCTCACGAGCCTGTCCGGATTCACGCCGGTCCTGCGCCACGTGGAGCTGCCGGCATCCTTTGAAGAGCACCTCCTCAAGCAGCATAAGGAGGCGAAGGATTGGGTCACGCGCTGTTCGGCCATCAAGTTGATGGGGCTGTGCT
>Ga0196964_10001068_pt1 | contig 14353 bp, 15 predicted proteins | sample S1_10metaG_FD_148615 | JGI IMG/M metagenome (GOLD analysis project Ga0196964, IMG submission 148615) | Soil microbial communities from Anza Borrego desert, Southern California, United States - S1_10 | ecosystem: Environmental > Terrestrial > Soil > Desert | place: USA: California | collected...
GCCGCCGCCGTCGCCGCCGGGCCCGCCCAGGCCGAGGTGGTGTGGCTGTGCGGCCCCGGCGGCCAGGACGACCCCTGCCGCGACGGCCTCGCCACGACCGTCGAGGGGCCGGACGGCCCGCGCGTGGAGGATCCGGGGCTCGCGGCCGGCCCGGACATCGACTGCTTCTACGTCTACCCCACGGTCAGCAACCAGCCCACGACCAACGCGACGCAGACGCGCGACCCGGAGGTCGTGTCGATCGCGCGCTGGCAGGCCGGGCGCTTCTCGCAGCGCTGCCGCGTCTTCGCGCCTGTCTACCGGCAGCTCACGGTGGCCTCGATCTTCACCGGCACGCCCGAGCAGCGCGCCCGGGGCGGGGCCATCGCGTTCGGCGACGTCCGCGAGGCATGGCGGAGCTACCTCGAGCGCCACAACGGCGGCCGGGGCGTCGTGCTCATCGGCCATTCGCAGGGCACGCGCATGCTGCGCCAGCTCGTGCGCGACGAGATCGAGCCGCGCCCGGACGTCCGGCGGCGCCTGGTCTCCGCGCTGCTGCTCGGAGGCAACGTCCTGGTGCGCAAGGGCCGCCTCGACGGCGGGGACTTCACCCACGTCCCTGCCTGCACGGCCGCCGCGCAGGCCGGCTGCGTCGTGGCGTTCTCGGCCTTCAACGAGGACCCGCCGTCCACCAGCCGCTTCGGGCGCGCGCCGGCGGCCGACACGAGCGGGGCCGGCTTCCCCGCCGGCCCGGAGTACGAGGTGCTGTGCACCAACCCGGCATCGCTCGGGACCAACGCGCGCAGCGCGCTGACCACCTACCTGCGCGGCGACGGCTTCGCGCCCGGCTTCATCTTCGCCAGTCTCGTGCAGCTCTTCCGCGGGCCGCCGCCCACGGCGCCGACGCCCTGGCTGCAACCCGCCGACCGCTACACCGGCCGCTGCGAGCAGCGCAACGGTGCCAACGTGCTGATGATCGAGCCGATCGGCGCCGCCCGGCGGCTCGAGCCCTCGCCCGACGCCACGTGGGGCCTGCACATCGCCGACGTCAACCTGCCGCTCGGCGACCTGGTCGGCCTGGTCGACCGCCAGGCGGCGGCCTTCCAGGCCTCCGGGCCGCCGCGGCTCGCGGTGCGCCTGCGGGCCCTGCGCGCGCGCACCTGCGCGCGCTCGCGCGTGCGCGTCTCGGTGACGGGCGCCGACCGTGGCCTGGTCGGCCGCCTGGACGTCCGCTCCCGCGGGCGCCTGGTGGCGCGCGATCGCCGTGCGCCGTTCGCGCTCACCCTGCGCCGGGCGCGGGCGCCGCGGCTCCTCGACGTCGTCGTGGTGCTCGGCGACGGCCGGCGCGTGCGCGCCACGCGCACCGTCGGGCGGTGCTCCCGATGAGCACGTGGGAGGTCGTCCGGCTGCTGCACCTGCTGGCGGTGGCGTTCTTCGTCGGCGGCCAACTCGTGATGGTGGCGGCGATCGTGCCCGCCTTCCGGGGCGCGCCGGAGCACGAGCGCGACCGCCTGCGCCGCATCGCCCGCAGCTTCGGCTGGGGCTCACTGGTCGCCCTGGGCGTCCTGCTGGCGACCGGCGCGGCGATGGCCGACGAGTTCGTGCGCTGGGACGACGAGAAGCTGCAGGCCAAGCTGGGGCTCGTCGGGCTCGTCACGGCGCTGATCCTCTGGCACACGCGCCGCCCCAACCAGCACTGGATCGAGGGCGTGGTGTTCCTCGTGTCGCTGGCGATCACCTGGCTCGGCGTCGCGCTGGCCCACTGAGCGAGGCGTCGCCGGCCCGGCGGCGGGCGCCGCGCCGCCGGGCCGGGCCCTTCCCCCGCCTCTAGGCCTCCACCGCGACGCTCAGGGCGGGCACCGGATCGGGGGCCGTCGCGCCCAGGTCGCGAGGGAGCCTGGCGTGGACGCGCACGTTCGTGCCGGGCAGCAGCTCGGCGTCCGGGCGGCGGCTGCGCGCCAGGTCGAACGTCACGTCCTCCCCCAGCCAGCGCCCCGCCCGGCCGCTGGCCTCGCCGATCCGCACGACGATCCGGTCGAGCCCGGCGTCCAGCCACCGCACCTCGCCGGCGAGCTCGTAGCTCACCGTCGGGTTGTGGGAGCGGCCGGGGCCGTGCGGCCCTGCTCCGCTGTTGCTGGTGCCAGGCTCGTGGCTCGTCGGGTTCGGCATGACGACACCCTGGCATCCGGCCCACGACCCGGGGCCCGTAGTGCGCCCCGATGCGCATGTGGTCGATTGCGGACCCGCGACGGGGCGTCAGACGAGCCGCCCGGTCCAGCGCAGCGACAGGGCGCTGCCGAGCAGCACGAGGACGAGGGCGGCGCCGGCGAACCCCGAGGTGAGCTCGCGCTCCTCCTCGGTGGTGCCCAGCTGGGACCCGAGGCGCTCGTACACCGCACGCAGGCGCTCGGCGTCCGCGGTCCGGAAGGCCTGGCCGCCGGACGTCTGCGCCACCCGCTCGAGCGTCTGGGGGTCTGGCGGCACCTGCTCGGTCCGCGTGGCGCCGTGGGGGCCGGTGACCCGGATCGTGCCCTGCGCGGTGCCGAGCGAGACGGTGAACACGGGGACCCCGAGCCGCCGGGCCTGGCCGGCGACGGCGACCGCGTCACGGCCCCTGGTCGACGCGCCGTCGCCGAGCAGGACGATGGCCGCGGGCGCCCTCCCGGCGCCCGCAGGGCGCACCAGCCGCAGCGCGGCGGCGAGCGCGTCCCCCGTCGCCGTGCCGCCGCTGACCTCCTGACGGCCGATGGCCGCGCGCACCGCGGCCCGATCCGCTGTCGGCGCCTGCAGGACCGAGGGGGTCTGGTTGAAGGCCAGGACGCCGATCTTCACCCGCCGCGGCACGCGACCCGCGAACTCCAGCGCGGCGGCCTTGGCCGCCCGCAGGCGCGACGGCGCGACGTCGGTGGCCTGCATGGACCCCGAGACGTCGGTCGCCAGCACGATCGACGCCTGCTCGGCGGGCACGGCGACCACGGCCGTCGGGCGCGCCAGCGAGACGAGCAGCGCGGTCAGCGCCAGGCCGACGAGCCCCACCGGCGCGTGGCGGCGCCAGCCCGCGCGGCGTGGTAGCGCCGACGGGGCGACCGGCGGCGCGGCGAACGCGCGCGTGGCGGCGCGCTCCCGGCGGGCACGGGCGGCGTAGCACGCCAGGCCCAGCGGGACGGCGAGCAGCGCCAGCAGCGCCCACGGGGTCGTCAGCTCCATGGCTAGGGGGCCTCCGTCGGCCGGGTGCCGAGCGCGACGCGCAGCGTCTCGTCGCCGCCTCCCCGGCGCACCACGACGTCGACCTCGTCGCCGGGCCTGCGGTCGGCGATCGCCGCTGCGACGTCCTCGGGGCTGTCCACGGCGGCCCCGTCCATGCGCAGGACCTGATCGCCGGCACGCAGTCCCGCGGCGGCGGCCGGACCACCGCGCACGATGTCGGCGACCTCGACGCCCGTGCCCGACGCCGTGGTCACGGTCGACACGCCGAGGTAGGCGCGCTGCACGCTGCGCCCGTCCTGCAGCGCGGGCACGACGCGCTGCACGAGGCTCGTGGGCACCGCGAACCCGACGCCGACGTTGCCGCCCCCGGCGCCGCTGGTGGCGATCTGCGAGTTCACGCCGATCACGCGGCCGGCGGCGTCGAGCAACGGGCCGCCGGAGTTGCCGGGGTTGATCGGCGCGTCCGTCTGGATGGCTCCGGAGATCGAGAAGCCGTCGGGGGCCTCGATCGACCGGCCCACGGCGGAGACGATGCCGGTCGTGGCGGTGCGGTCCAGGCCGAACGGGTTGCCGATGGCCACGACCTGGTCGCCGACGTCGACGGTCGCGTCGTCGGCCAGCCGCAGCGGCGTCACCCCCTTCGTGGCAGACGCCGGGACGTCGACGACGGCGAGGTCGCTCGACGGGTCCGCGCCGGTGACGCGGCCCGTGGTGCGCGCGCCGTCCTCGCCGAAGCGGATGGTGACGGTCGTCGCGTCGCCCACCACGTGCGCGTTGGTGACGATGGTGCCGTCGCGGTCGACGAGGAAGCCGGTGCCCTGGCCGCTGCCGGTACGCACCGACACGACCGCCGGGCTGGCCTGGTCGTAGATCTTGGTCACCGACGTGGCCGGGACGTTCGCGGTCGCCGCCGGCAGCGTCCGCGACGGGGCGCCGCCGGCGGGCGCGTGGTCGCGCGCCGCGCCCAGCCCGTAGGCCGAGAGCGCCACGACCACGGCCGCGGCGGACACCGCGACGGCGCGCCGCCGGCCGCGGGCGGCCGCGGGGGCGGGCGTGGCGCGCTCGCGGGCGGCGGTGGCGGCAGGCTCCCGCGGCGGGTCCGGCGCGGCGCCCGGACGCCAGTCGCCGGCCCACAGGTGCTCGGTCTCGGGGGTCATGTCAGGGGTCTCCTCGGGTCGGGATCAGGTCAGGGTCGGGCGGCGCCGCACGCCGGCCGCGAGGCCGCCGGCGACGAGCAGGAGGCCGGCGCCGGTGAACGCGACGGTGATCTCGCGCTCCTGCGGCTCGGTGCCCAGGCGCGAGCCGAGCTCGCGGTAGACGGCACGCAGTCCGTCGGCGTCGGCGGCGCTGAACGCCCGCCCGCCGGAGGCGCCAGCGATCCGCGTGAGCGACTCGGGGTCCGGCGGCACGCGCAGGACGCCGCCTCGCGGATCGGGCACGGTGCCGCCGGGCGTGCCGAGCGCCACCGTGTGGACGGGCACGCCCAGCCGGCGGGCGGTCGCGGCCACCTGCGCCGGGTCGCGCCCCACCGTTGTGGCACCGTCGGACAGAAGCACCACGGCAGCAGGCGGGCCCGCCGCCGTGCCGCCGGGGCGCAGCGCGTCGAGCGCGGTGTCGAGCGCCTCGCCAGTGGCGGTGCCGCCTTGGGCCGCGAGCCCACCGACGGCCGAGCGCACGGCGTCGTGGTCGGTGGTCGGAGCCTGCGAGAGCGACGCGGTGTCGGCGAAGCTGACGGTGCCGACCTTGACCGCGTCGGGCACCTCGTCGAGGAAGTCGCGCGCGGCCCGCTGGGCGGCGGCCAGGCGCGACGGCGCGACGTCTTCGGCCAGCATGGATCCCGACGTGTCAGTGACCAGCAGGACCGACGCCTGCTCCACCGGCACGCGGACGGTCGCCTGCGGCCGGGCCAGCGCCACAGCGAGCGCCGCGACGCCGGCCAGCAGCAACGCGGCGGGCAGCCGCCGCGCCCAGGGCGACCGGCCGGGCCCGGCCGCCGCGACGAGCGCCCGCGCGGCGGGCAGCCGCAAAGCGAAGCGCCGGCGGCGGCGCGCGACGACCGCGGCGGCGGCCAGGAGGGCAGGGACGGCGAGCAGCGCGAGGAGCAGCTCGGGAGCCGCGAAGCTCATGCCAGCGCCTTGCCGAGCGCCAGCAGCCAGTCGCCGCCGGTGCCCAGCACGAGGTGCTCCGCGCCGGCGCCGCGCAGCAGCGCCGCGACGTCGTCGCGCTCCTCGCGCACGCGCGCGGCGAAGCGGGCGCGCACCGCGGCGTCGACCTCGACCTCGTGGTGCTCGCCGGTCTCCGGGTCGACCAGGGCCAGCCGACCGGCTGCCGGCAGGTCGAGCTCGTGGCGGTCGCGGACCTCGACGGCCAGGACGCTGTGGCGCGCGGCGACCGCGGCGAGGGGCCCGCGCAGGGCCGGGCCGGCGGGGAAGTCGGACACGATCGCGACCAGCCCCGGCCGGCGCGCCAGCACGCCGAGGCGGGCCAGGGCGTCGGCCAGGGCGTCCGGGCGGCCGGCGCCGTCGGGCACCACCCCCTCCTCGACCACCCGCCCCAGCGCCACGAGGGCGGCGCGCCCGCCGCGGGCGGGCAGCACCACCGGCTCGGCGCCGCCGCAGGCGAGCAGCCCGACGCGCCCGGCGTGGCGCAGCGCCGCGCCGGCCACGACGCGGGCCACGCCGGCGGCGACGTCGGACTTCAGGCGGTCGGCCGTCCCGAACGCCATGCTCGGCGACAGGTCGAGGACGACCCAGGTCGTCAGGGTGCGCTCGGGAACGTGCAGCCGCATGTGCGGGACGCCCGTGCGGGCACTCGCGGCCGGGTCCAGCCGCCGGATGTCGTCGCCGTGCTGGTAGGGCCGCACCTGCTCGATCTCGGTCCCCGGGCCGGTGCCGCGGGCGCGCACGTCGCCGGCCATGAGGCCCGCGGCGCGCCGGCCGACCGCGAGCGCCAGCCGGTCCACCACGGCGCGCGGCAGCGGCCCGGGGCCCTGGGCGGCGGGCGGGACGATCCGCGCCGCGCCGCTCACGCCGCCGCCAGGTGCAGGTCGCTGCCCTGCGGCCGGGGGACCGCGTCGAGCACGCGCTCGAGCACGTCGTCGGCCGTCCGCCCCTGCGCCAGCGCCTCGTAGGAGAGCAGCAGGCGGTGGCGCAGGACGTCGGGTGCGAGGTCGGCCACGTCCTCGGGCCGCACGTGGCCCCGGCCGCGCAGCAGCGCCAGCGAGCGGGCGGCGTGGACCAGGCCGATCGGTCCGCGGGGACTGGCGCCCAGCTGCACCATCGGTGCGAGGTCGGCGAGCCCGTGCTGCGCCGGGCGGCGCGTGGCGTCGGCCAGCGCCACGGCGTACGCGACGACCTGGCGGTCGACGTGCACCTCGCGCGCCAGCGCGGCGAACGCCTCGAGCCGGGCGAGGTCGAGGCGCTCGCGGATGGCGACGGCGCCCGCCAGCGACCGGGTCACGACGTCGGTCTCGTCGTGGACCTCGGGGTAGCCGACCACGAGCTTCATGAGGAAGCGGTCGGTCTGCGCTTCGGGCAGCGGATAGGTGCCCTCGGACTCCACCGGGTTCTGCGTCGCGAGCACCAGGAAGGGCCGCGGGACGCGGTAGGTCGTGCCGGCGATCGTCGCCTGACGCTCCTGCATGACCTCCAGCAGCGCCGACTGCACCTTGGCCGGTGCGCGGTTGATCTCGTCGGCCAGCAGGAAGTTGCAGAAGACCGGCCCGAGCTCGACGTCGAACCCGCCGTCCGGGCCGCCGCGCAGCACGCGGGTGCCGACGACGTCGCTGGGCACCAGGTCGGGCGTGAACTGGATGCGCCCGAAGGTGCCGCCGACCGCGTCGGCCAGCGTGCGGACCGTGAGCGTCTTGGCCAGCCCGGGGACGCCCTCGAGCAGGACGTGACCGCCGGTGAGGACCGCCACGAGCAGGCGCTCGAGCATCGCGTCCTGGCCGACGATGGTGCGCTTGACCTCGAGCAGGACGTCGTGGAGGGCGCGGCGTGCCTCGTCGGCCGGCGACGGGGGACGGTACGCCGCGGGGGTCGTGTCGGAGCTCATGGCCCGACACGGTGCGCCGCGAGCCTGAAGGCCGGCCCAAGGGAGCCTGGGAGGACCCTGGGAGGCCGCTGACGCCATCCTGACGGAGTCTCAGGCCGTTCCCAGCCCGCGGCGCCACCCTGGCCGGCATGAGCCTCTGGGTGAACCACCGGGACCCCGACCCGCCACGCGCGGCTCCCGCAGTTGCGGCCGCCGGATCGTCGCAGGCCCCCACGGCGCCGGCCGCCGAGCGCGAGCACGACTGGCGCCGGTCGGCGGGCATGGTGCTCGCCGCCGGCCTGCTGGCGTTCGGCATCACGTGGGCGCTGCAGCCGGGCGATGACCCGGTCGCCGCGACGCCCGGCTCCCCGGCCGTGGAGCTCCAGCAGGACCAGCCGGTGCTGCCCCAGGACCAGCAGGGGGTGCCGCGCGACCACCACGGGCCCCGCCACGGCCACGGCCACGGCCACGGCCGGGGGCCGCTCCCCGGCGGTGCCGGCGGCCTGCAGCCGCTGCCCGCCGAACCGCAGCAGGCCGCGCCCGGCGCGGTGGACTAGCCGACCGTCACCGGCACCCGCACGGTGGTGCGCAGCCCGTCGTCGTCGACGACCGTCATCGCCACCGTGTGGGTCCCCCGCTGCCAGAACGTCGTCGTCGCCGACCGCCACGCCCGCCAGGTGGTGGCGTCGGTGTCGCCGTCGTCGTCGAAGTCCCACTCGAGCCGGTCGATGCTGCCGTCCGGGTCCGACGAGCCGGTGCCGGTGAACGTCACGGGGCTGCCGGCCAGCGGCATTGCCGTCGTGCGCTGCACCGCGGCCACGGGGCGCAGCAGCAGCCGGAACGTCTTCTCGCTGGTCTTCGTGGCGCCCCATTCGTCGGTCACGCGCAACCGCACCCGGCGGTCGCCGGTGCCCGTGAAGCGCCAGGTGGCCTGCAGGCCGGTGGCGTCCCACGCGCCGTCCTCGTCGAGGTCCCACTCGTAGGTGGTCAGCCGCGAATCGGGGTCGGTCGAGCGCGACGCGTCGAAGGTCAGGTCGTCACCGGCCACGGGCAGGGCCGGCGACGTGATGACGGCGACGCTCGCGGCGTTCGTCACCGTCACGGAGGCGTCGTAGGTGGCCTCGGCGCCCCACTGGTCGCGCACGACGAGCCGCACCGGCTGCTTGCCCGGCGTCGCGAAGCGCCAGGGCACGCGCCGGCCCTCGGCGTCGATCACGCCGTCGGCGCCCACGTCCCAGCCGTAGGAGGCGACCTCGCCGTCGGGGTCGTAGGAGCGTGAGCCGTCCAGCGCGACCTCCTTGCCCAGGCCGGCCGAGCTCGGGAGCGTGGCCTTGGCGACCGGGTCCTTGTGCGTGACGAGGATGGTCCGCACCGCCTCGGTGACGGCGCCGCGGTCGTCGACGACGCGCAGCCCGACGGTGTGAACGCCCGGGGCGGTGAAGCGGACCTCCGCATGGTCGCCGCCGGCGGTCCACACGCCGTCGCCGTCGACGTCCCACTCGTAGCGGACGATGTCGCCGTCCGGATCCCACGAGTCGTCGGCGTGCAGCGTGACGTCCGTGGTGATCCGGACCGTCTCCGGCACGTCCAGCACTGCGACCGGCGCCTGGTTGTCGCGGACCTGCACGGTGACGTACGCCTTGCTCGTGCGCCCGCGCCGGTCGGTGACGCGCAGGCCGACCTTGACGTCGCCCGCCTTGCGGTAGGCGCGCTCGGCGTTGTCGCCGCGCGCATCGTCGAAGCTGCCGTCGGCGTCGAGGTCCCAGCGGTAGCGGACGATGTCGCCGCTGGAGTCGTTGGCCGAGAACCCGACCGCCTGCCCGACGGCGACGGTGCGCGACGGGTAGACGCTGATGCGCGCGGCGAGCTTCTCGCGGCGCTTGCTGACGGGTGTCAGCGGCGCGCCCTTCCCGGGGCGCTGGACGGTGCCGCCGGCGGCGACCCGGACGTAGCCGCTTGCGTCCTTCCACCGCCGCCAGCGGCGTGCCACGCGGTTGGACGAGTTGCCCTCGATGGTCGTGAGGGTGCCGTTGGCGTAGACGTGCTCCACCAGCCCGACGTGCTGGGGGAACATGACGAGGTCGCCCGACTTGGGCGTCCGTCGCCAGGCGCCGGTGCGCTGCGCCCAGGCCCTGAGGTACGGCACGTAGCCGAAGCCCTGGCCCGCCGGCCCGAGCGGCCGGCCGGCGCGCCGGGACACCCACGAGACGAAGTAGGCGCACCACGGCGCGGGATAGAAGCGCGGGTTCGTCGACTGGCCGTACATCCGGATGCGCGAGCCGCGGTTGGAGCCGTCGGGCACCTCGCGCACCCCCTTGGCCAGCTCGGCGCGCGCGATCCCGACCATGCGCTGCGGCACGGTGGTCTTCGCCGCGGCGGCGGGCGCGAGCCAGAGCGCGACGGCCAGCGCGGCGAGCAGGACGACGGCGCGGCGCATCAGCGCACCCCCGCCCGGCGCAGCTGCCGCTCGCGGGTGAGGATCCGGGCGACGTACTGGCGCGTCTCGGCGTAGGGCGGGACGCCCTTGAAGCGCTTCACCGCGCCCGGGCCGGCGTTGTAGGCGGCCAGCGCGAGACGCGCGGAGCGAAAGCGCGTGAGCTGCTGCTTGAGGTAGCGCGCGCCGCCGTCGAGGTTCTGCGCCGGGTCGTAGATCCGGCGGACGCCCAGCGAGCGGGCGGTGGCGGGCATGAGCTGCGTCAGGCCGCGGGCGCCGGCGCGGCTGCGCGCGCGGGGGCGGAACCCCGATTCCTGCCAGACCAACGCGGTGAACAGGGCGACCGGCACCCCGTGGCGGCGGGCGGTCGCGGCAAGGAGCGCGCCGTACGGGACCCGGGGGTCGGCGCCCGCGGCGGCCGGGGGCGGCTGCAGCGGGGCCGGGACGCCTCCCGGGTCCTCGGTCGGGTCGTCGAACCACGGCTCGGCGGGCTGGCTGGCGAGGTCGTCCGCGCCGAGCCCGCCGGTCGGGACCTGGGCCCAGGCGGGACCGGCCGCAGCCAGGGAGGCCAGGGCGAGCAGCAGCACGACGGGACGAGCGAGTGACGAGCGAGAGGACATCGGACAGCGAGGGGGAGTGGCGGCGCAGGCGCCCGCGGAGGCCGGGTACGTGCCTGGGCCCTGGTGACTCGGCAGCCCGGCGCGCGACCTGAGCGGCTCTCAGGAATGGCTCGGACATCCGCCCAGTCCGCGCGCCGACGCGCGAGGCGGACCACGGTCCGTCAGGCCGCGACCGCGACCAGCAGGCCAGTGGCTACCGCGGCCAGCACGACGGAGAAGGCGCGCGCGAGCGCCGCCTGCGGCAGGCGGGCGCCGACCAGCCCGCCGGCGACGACGCCGGCCGCCATGGCGGCGGCCAGCGGCGCGACGTCGTCCCAGACGACATCGGCGCCGCCAGTGAGGTGGCCCGCGAGCGACACGCCCGACGCGCACGACACGACCACCAGGGAGGTGCCGACGGCCGCTCGCATCGCGAAGCCCAGCCACAGCGCGAGGGCCGGGACGATCACGAACCCGCCGCCCACGCCGAAGAACCCGGTGAGCAGGCCGACGGCGACGCCGGCCACGAGCGCCCGCGGCGCGCGCACAGGCGGGCACGCGCGGGTCAGGGCGTCCATCGAAGCGTCCGCCCCGTCCTCCAGCCCCGCCTTGCGCCACATCGCGGCGGACGCACTGAGGACCAGGACGGAGAACAGCACCAGCAGCAGGTCCTCGTCGACCAGGGTGTTGAGCGCGCTGCCGGCGAGCGACGCGACAACGAGCCCGGGGGCGAACACCCCGACGGCCCGCCAGCAGACCATGTGGTCGCGCGCCTGCAGCGCCCCGCCCACCAGGGCCGCCACGAGCACGATGACCAGCGAGCCGCTGGTCGCGTCGTGCACGTCCTGGTCCAGGACGTAGATCAAGACCGGGACGATCAGGACCGCGCCCCCGCCTCCCACCGACCCCATGACGGCGCCGATGAGCAGGGCGAGCGGGAGCGCGGCCTCCATGCGCCGTCAGGCCGCCCGGACGTTCCCGAGCAGGTGGCTGAGCGTCGAGGCCTGGCGGCGCAGGCCCCCGAGGTGCTGGGGGACGTTCTGCTGGGAACCCCCGAGCCACGCCGTCAGGTCCTGCACCGAGGCGTCGCCGTCCCGCAGCGCCTCGAGCAGGCGGATGCGCATCGGCTCGCCGAGCACGCGACAGGGCGCGGCGACGATCTCGATGACGGGCGGGGGCAGCGGGTGGGAGCTGGCGGGGGGCACGGGGTCAGGCGGCGGCGGGCTCGGCGGCCTCGTCGAGGGCGCGCACGAGCTGGTCGGCCGCCACGACGCCCGCCGCGCTGCCCACGATCTTGCCATTGCGCAGGACGGCGAGCGTCGGGATGGACTGGACGCCGAACGCGGCGGCCAGCGCGGGCTGCTCGTCGACGTTGACCTTGCCGAAGCGGTACTGGGGCCGCAGCGCCGCGGCCCGCTCGAACTGCGGGGCCATCGCGCGGCACGGGCCGCACCAGGGGGCCCAGAAGTCGATGACGGCGATGCCGGGGCCGCTGACGGTCTGGTCGAAGGTCTGCTCGGTGAGCTCGAAGACGGGCATGGGAACGGAGGTCCTCCTACGGGACGGGGGGAACGGGGGTGGGGTCAAGGGGTGCGGGCGGGCCCGGCGGTCTGCACCGCCGGGCCCGGCTGCGGCCGGGGATGCGGCTCAGGCGTGGCCGAAGCGCACGTCGGGCAGGATCCGGTCCAGCGGCTTGGGCAGCCACCAGGCGGCCCGGCCGAGCAGGCGCAGCATCACCGGGACGATGATGAGGCGCACCAGCGCGGCGTCCAGCAGGACGGCGATGCCGAGGATCACGCCCATCTCCTTGGGCGGGAGCGGGCCGGAGAGGGCGAAGGTGAAGAACACCGCCACCATCACGCCCGCGGCGGCGAAGATCACGCGGCCGGAGTGGGCCATGCCGCCGACCATCGCCTCGCGCGGATCACCCGTGCGGTCCCAGTGCTCCTTGGCGCTGGAGAGCAGGAACACCGTGTAGTCCATCGAGATCGCGAAGATCATCGAGAAGAAGAACACGGGGCCCCACGCGTCCAGGAAGCCCTGGGCCTCGAAGCCGAGCAGGTCGGCCAGGTGGCCCTCCTGGAAGATCAGCCGGGCCACGCCGAACGCGGCGCCGACGGCCAGGAGGTTGGTCACGACGCCGACCGCGGCGATGATCGGCGCCTGCAGCGCGATCAGGAGCAGCAGGAAGCCGAGCGCCAGGACCACGCCGATCACGAGCGGCGTCTTGTCGCCGAGGACTTGCTCCAGGTCGCGGTTCTCCGCCACGGAGCCGCCCACCAGGGCGCTCGTCGGCAGCTGCTCGCGGAGCCGGTCGATCGTGTCGTACGTGGCCTTGCTCGACGGGTCGGTCGTCGGGACGACCTGCACGAGCGCCGAGCCGCCGGCGCCGGGCATGGGCGGCATGACCTGCGCCACGCCGTCATCGGCCTTGGCGACGGCCACGACCTTCGCGGCGTCCTGCTGGGTCGTGGCGACCTGCAGGGCGCCCGGGGCGCCGGTGCCGAAGGCGTCCTGGACCTGCACGTAGCCGATGCGCGAGCTGTCCTCGTCGGGGACGACCTTGATCGACGGCATGCCGGTCTGCAGGCCGAACACCGGGATCGCGAGGACCACCAGCAGCGCCACGGCCGCCGCGCCGGCGGCCAGCGGCTTGCGCCACAGGAACTCGCCCCACCGGGCGAACTTCGGCGAGCGGTGCTCGCCCTCGTGCACCCATGGGAGCGAGACGTTGTTGATCTTGGGGCCGAGCTTGGCGAGCACGGCGGGCAGCAGGGTCAGCGTCGCCGCCAGGACGAAGACGACCGACACCATGATGCCGCCGGCCATCGACCGGAACGCCGGCGAGGGCACGAGCATCACGGCGGTCAGCGAGATCAGGACGGTCAGGCCGCTGAAGAGGACGGCCTTGCCGGCGGTGTCCATGGTCTCGGCGACCCCGTCCTCGACCGGCTCGTCGGAGCCGAACAGCGCGCCGCGGAAGCGCATCACGAGGAACAGCGCGTAGTCGATGCCCAGCGCCAGCGCGAACATCAGCGCGAAGTTCATCGCCCAGATGGAGATGTCCAGCAGCTCGGTGCCGAGGAAGAGCGTGCCCGCCGAGGCGACCAGGCCGAGGATCGTCAGCATGAGCGGCAGCCCCGCGGCGACCAGCGAGCCGAAGGCCAGGACCAGGATGACGAGCGTCACCGGCCACGACATCAGCTCGGACTTCATCATCGCCTCGCGGTTGGCCTCGTTGAAGTCCGACCACATCCCGGACGCGCCGGTGAGCGAGACCTCCACGCCGTCGGCGGCCGAGGCGCGCAGGTCGGCCTTCAGGTCGTCGGCCGAGCGCACCATCTCGTTGGCGGTGTCGCCTGCGCCCGCCTGGATGACGGCCGTGTGGCCGTCGCGCGAGATCGACGCGCCGGGCTGCGGGGCGACGACGCGCGTGACGCGCTCGTCGCTGTCGAGCAGGTGCCGGGCGCGCGCGACGCTGCGCTGGAACGCGGCGTCGTCGACGGTCTGGTCCTCGGAGTGGACGACGACCATGAGCGCGCTCGAGGAGAGGCCGTCGAACTGCTTGTCGATCAGCTTGCGGGCGTCGACCGACTCCGAGCCGGTCGCTTCCCAGCCCGCCCCGGAGAGCGCGTGCTCGACCTTCGGAGCGAAGACGCCGAGGCCGACGGCCAGGGCGACCCAGGCGACGACGACGACACGGATGTGGGTGGCGGTCCAGCGGCCGAGGCGGCCGAGGGGTCCGTACGAGTGGGGCATGGATCAGGCTCCTTCGGCGGCGGCGCGCAGGCCGAAGGCCCGGCGCAGGACGATGGACGCGGGACAGGCTCCGAGGGTCACGTAGAGCCACTGGTTGACGCCGACGAACGCGGTCAGCAGCGCGAACCACTCGGAGACGGTGAGGACGAGGAGGGCCGAGAGCAGGGACATCGTCCCGGCCATGGCGAAGAGCACGCGCTCCAGCGGCCACGCCTGCGTGGGGGCGGCGCAGCTGGGTGCGGTGCGGGTGGTGGTGGTGGTCGACATGGGGCTCCTGCGGGTGGGGGAACGGCGGGATGAACCGTGTCTGCTGACCACTATACAACAACACGGTTGTGCA
>Ga0196964_10001069_pt1 | contig 14349 bp, 4 predicted proteins | sample S1_10metaG_FD_148615 | JGI IMG/M metagenome (GOLD analysis project Ga0196964, IMG submission 148615) | Soil microbial communities from Anza Borrego desert, Southern California, United States - S1_10 | ecosystem: Environmental > Terrestrial > Soil > Desert | place: USA: California | collected...
GCTTCTGGGCCGCACGATCGAGCCGGCGCATGGCTTCGTCGCGGCGGCCGAGGCCACGGGCGGCGACAGCGGCGACGTACTCGCCCTGTGCCGACAGGATCGCGGCGCGATCGGTGTCGCTCATCTCCGACAACGACACCACGAGGCCGCGACGGGGGCGGCTTGCGGCGGCCTCAATGCGCTTGGCCTGGCCTGCTGTCACGCGCTCGCCGCCGGAGTCGCCGCCGAACATTGCGTCGCGCGCGCGGTTGGCTTCCTCGGCGAGGCGGATCGCCTTTTCCCGGTCCCCCTGGTTCAGGGCGTCGAGGGCGCGGTAGTTAGAGATCTTGGTCAGCAGCAGACGGGCATCGGCGGCTCGCGCTTGCGCCTCGGCGCGGTCGAGGAAATCGGCCGCCTCCTCGAAGCGCCGCTCGCCCGAGAGGTTCAGGCCGATCTCGGCCAGGATTTCGGCGAGACCCTCCTGGTCTTCCGGCGAAACCGCCTGATGCGAGCGCAGCAGTTCAGAGAAGTCACGCTCGGCGGCGGAGAAGCTCCAGAGCTGGTTGTGCTCGTAGGCCCTGCGACGAAGCAGTTCGAGGTTCACCTCCGCGCCCTGACCCGGAGGGCCGGCCGGATAGACGCGGCGCAGCTCGGCGATGCCGGGCGCTTCCGTATCGGCGCTGGCCAAGGCCTCGGGCCGGGCGGCGCCCGACAGAACCCGGGCGGAGGCCACCAGGGGCGACCAGTCGGACGGATAGGCGACGCCGACGACCAGCCGGTCGCCGCGGCGAGCGATCAGGCCATAGCGGCGGGCACCGCCGTCGCTGCGGGCGCAGGGAATCTGGCGCAGCTCCGAGAAGTCCCCGTCGCTCAGCGGCTGGCCTTCGCCTTCACAGACGGCGCGCAACCGCGCCAGGGCGGCGGCTTCCTGACTGGCGGGGTAGGCGGCGGCGAAGCCCGAGGGGCGCTCCCACTCGCCGCAATGCAGGTCGACGACACGAACACCGGCGGCGCCGTCGAGGCGGCCGAGCGCGCGGCACGACTGCCCTTCGGCGTTGGAGCCGGCTACGAAATCGCCGTCGCCGCCGGAGCGCTGGGCCACAGCCGGAGCGCCCGCGACGAGGGCCAGCAAGGAAACGGTAGCAAGGGTACGACGGAGCATCTCAGTTTCCTCCGCCGGCGGACCACAGGTCTTCGTTGCCGGCGCCGGTGACGGGCTCGGACAACGGATCGTCATCGTCCTCCTCGTCATCCGGTTCGATGAAGGTGAGGCCGGTCAGAACGACGTCCACGACCACGTCGGGGTCGACCGGCGGGAACGGGTTCTGGAAGATCGGCGTGTCACCGCCCTGGGCGCACTGGACGATGGACCCGAACAGGCAAGTGTTGATGTAGTAGTCGCCGACCTCCAGATCGCTCTGCAGGAGGAAATGCACGCCCGCCACGTCGCGGCCGCTGATCACCTCGCCGTCCGAGCCGCGCATGACGCCGAAGAGCTCGATGCGAGTAGGCCCGGAACCGAACTCCAGCTCCTGGGGAGCGATTATGAGGGGCGACTCCTCCGTGGGGGCCCCGATCGCCAGGCCGGCGAACTCGACGCCCGAGCCGGTGTTCTGCTGCAGAATGCGGCCGGTGGAGCCCATCTGCAGGGAATCGGCGGCGATGAAGATGTGGCCCTCGCTCGGGGGGTCGAACTCCTTCGACGCGGCGAAAGCGTCGAACTCCGGGTCGCCCTGGGCGGCGGCGATGAACTCTTCCGTTCCCATCAGGATGTCGCCCCGTGCCAGCATCTGCACGCTGCCGAACGGATTCTCTATCGAGCCGAGGCTGCCGCTGATCAGGATGCTGGCTGGGATCAGGTCAATCTCGCCGGAGTCGTAGGGAATGACGAAGCCCAGGCGCAGGTTCACGGGGCCGGACGGCGTCACGGTCCCCACCACCGAGATAGTCTGGGCTGAGCCGAGCCAGAGGTTGTCCACGACCGCACCGTTGATGTTGAGGTCGTCGACGATCATGTCGTAGCTCGGCCCCAGCGGGGCGCCGTAACCAGACGCGATGACGATGGTGCCGGCGCCCAGATTCTGGAATTCGGCGTTGCTCAGGAAGAAGCCGTCCCCGAGTTGCAGGCCGCCGATCAGGTCGGTGGGGTTGCTCGTCGGGGAGCCGCCGCCGATTACCACGTCGCCGGGCGGATCGACCGCCACCAGGACGATGGAGGACGGATCGCTCGACGTGCCGGCGGTGATTTCGCCGGCGATGTGCACGTCCGAAGCCGCAATCGTCACACCGGCCGGGCCGCTCGGCAGGATCGGCCAGCCGCCGCCCGAGCCTTCCCCACCATCCTCGTCGCCAGAGACGGCGCCGCTGGAATCCAGCACGAAGAAGCGCCCGGCCTCGATCCCGATGTGATCGTCCGCCGCGAGAATGCCGCCGCGGATGCGGACGGAGCCCTCCGGTGCGGTGAGGCTGATGTTCAGCGCCTCCATGTCGCCGGACAGGTCGATGGCGGTCTGGGTCAGCTCCGACGCGTCCTCGCCACCAGCGAAGATTTCGATGTCGCCGGTGCGTTCGCCTTGCGAGCCGACGCGCATGAAGGAGCCAGCCTCGGTGACCACCGAGCCGCCGGCCGCGCTGATCTCGATGCCGGCCTCGCCGCCGCCGTCGATGTCGGCCAGCAGGGTCGCGCTGTCGCCGATCACTACGTCGCCCGAGCCGCTTTCGGTCACGAGGATCGAACCCGCGGCCGCGAGGTCGCCAGCGATCTGAATGCCGGCCGTCGTCGCGCCAGTGGTCTCGAGCGAGATGCCGCCGCCGGAGCTGATCGACCCGTCCACAATCACCATGTTCACGGCGGTGATGTCGACGCTGCCGCTGCTGTCGATGCTCGCGTCGCTGTCCATGATGAAATTCAGGGAGCTGCCGATCGACAGGCTGTCGACGGCGAAGGAGCCGCCGGTCAGGTGGATCGAGCCCACGTCGGACGTGAGCGTGAGGTCCGTCGCCTCGATGTCGAGACCCCACTCGATGGAGTGCATCGGATCATCGTCGCCGAAAGAGATGATGGTGACGCCGCCGGTGGTGTCGCTCGGACCGCCTACGCGGACCACGCCATCACCGAAAGCTTCGACGCCGCCCTGGGCCTGAATCAGCACGTTCGCGCCGCCGTCACCGTCCGCGTCCGCGAACAGGCTGGCGTTGTCGAGCACGATCTGTCCGTCGCCCATGTTGACCAGGCTGATGGACCCGTCCGCGGCGAGCGTTCCGCTCACGCGCAACTCACCGGTGTTCGGGCCTGCGCGGGTGAGGGCGATGTCTCCGCCCGCGGTCAGATCGGAGTCGACGGCCAGTCGGCCAGCGGCCATGAGGGCGATGTCGCCGCCTGCCTCGACCGTGGCCGGCTCGTCGATCAGCAGATTGAAGCCGCTGCTCAGTACGAGGTCCTGCACGACCGCCAAGTCGCCGCCGAGAACGTGAATCGAGCCGTTGTCGGCGTCGATCAGCAGGGTGTCGGCCGCCACGTCCACGTCGAGGCTGACGGCGGCCAGTGAGCCGTTGTCCGACCCGCCGGCGGTGATGCTGACCAGACCGGCGGAGGCGCCAGCCGTAAGCGAGCCCGTGCCGCGCACCGTGCCCTGCGTGTCGATCAGGATGTCGCCGCCTCCGGTCTCGTCGGAGTCCGAGCGGATCACCGCGCCGTCGAGCACCACCCCGGTGAGGCCGCTCTCGATCAAGACATCATTGCCGGCCGTGAGGGCGGCGGCGATTTCGACCCCGCCGACGGGACCGTTGTCGATGACGATGTCCTCTCCCGCCGTCAGGTCGGCGCCGACGGAGATGCCGACGGTGGCCTCGAGGTACAGATTTGCGCCCGCATCCAGGTTTGCATCCGACTGGATGTCGATGCCGAGCGCGCCGACGCCCAGATTGCCGCTCGCCTGGATGTCGCCGCCGGCGATGTAGGCGGTGCCGCCGAAGGCTTCGAGGTAGATGTTCACCGCCTCGATATCCATGTCGAGCTCGAGGGCTGCGTAGTCGGCCCGGTCAGCCGAATTCGCGGTGATCTCCACGTCGCCCGTCACCGGGCCACCCACTGATCCGACGCGGATCGAACCGCCGCCCGGTGCGACGACCGACCCGTTGGACAGGATCACGACCTCGCCGTCGCCTGTGCCGTCGCTGTCGGCAACGATTGTGGGGGCGGCGAGCACGATCGCGGCGTCGCCGGCGCCGTAGTCGTGGATGAAGACGCCCTGCTCGGCGTAGATGTAGCCGCCGATGGTCATGCCGGTGCTGTCGCCGAACTCGCGCAGGTAGACGTTCTCGCCGGTGATCCGGCCCGTGGCGGAGATGCCGGCGTCGGCGAACAGTGCGACCGCGCCGTCCGAAACGATCTCCGCCGGCCCGTCCATGACGATCGACCCGACCGACTCGATGCGGAAGTCCGCCTCGGTGGTGATCAGACCGTCGCGCAGCCGAACCGAACTGCCCGTGGCCTCGATGTCCACATCGAAGGCGGTGATGTCGCCGCTGAGATCGATGCCGAACGCGCCGAGGTTGTCGACTCCCGCCGTGATGTCCACGTCGCCGAACCCGGTCGTGACCTCAATGGAGGAGCCCGCTTCGGTGATGACGTAGCCGCCAGCATCAAGGGTGACGAAGTCGAAGTTCAGGCTGCCGCCGAGGCCCGCCTGGATGTCGGCTTCGGCGCCCAGGGTGATGTCGCCTTGGGCATAGGCAGTGACCTGGTCGTCGGCCCAAACTGCGCCGTTGATCGTCACGTCCGCTGCGCCGTCGAGCGTCGTCAGGTCGATCCCGCCGCCGGACTGCGTCAGGCCGCCAAGGGAGAGGTCGTCGCCGGTTTCGATGCCGATCGAGCCCTGCGATCGGATCACGCTCGTGGCTTCGGAGGCGAAGTAGCCGGTCAGGGAGATGTTCAGCGCATCGACCACGTCGATGCCGCCGCCCACGATCATCGAGCCGTCTTCGACGTCGAACACCGCGCTGCCGGCGTAGATCGTACCGTCCAGTTCGACGAGGGTGGCCTGATAGGCCTCGTCGTCGGTGGAGGTGATCGATACGCTGCCCGCACGTGGATCGGTGCCGTCGCCGACCATGATGCGGGACCCGGCTTCGGTTCGGATGTCCTCGCCGGTGATCTGAATCGTGAAGGTGTAGGAGCCCGCCGAGCCGAGCACGGTGTTGCCGTGCAGGGTGGCCGAGGCGCCGAGCTCCACGTCGCCGACGTCGTTGTAGATGTCGATCGTGTCGCGGGCGTACACGTCGCCTTCGATGCGCAGCAGGGCCCCGTCGACGCCGCCGCCTTCGCCGCCGTAGATCGAGGCGGTCAGATACTCGGCGGTGATGGTCCCGCCGATGGTCATGTCGTCGTCCGAGGACAGGCGCACGCCGCCTACGGCCGTCAGCTCGGCTGTCGAACCGGTGGTCAGCATGCCCTGGGTGCTGAGCGAGATGTCACCGCCCGCGTCCAGCGTGCCGTTCACCGTGATACCGGCGTTGGATGCGACGAAGATATTGCTGTCGCTGGTCAGGACGGCGCCGGAGCCGACACGGAACTGGCCGTTCAGGAAGGCCTGGAACTGATCCACGAGATCGATCGTGCCGGCACGCAGGTAGACGTCGCCGCCGCCGCCCGAGAGGTTCAGGCTCTCCGCCGTGATGTCCCCGGAGAGGTCTATCGCCGACAGGGTGACGTAGTTCTCGGCCGCGGAGATGGAGATCGAACCGTCCACCGGCCCGCCGCTCGGACCGACGCGCATGATCGAGCCGGCCTGGGTGATAACCGCGCCGTCCGCGGCCGTGATGCTGATCGAGGTCCCGGAGTAGCCGCCCGCCAGGTTGGCCAGGAGTTGGCCGTCGGAGCCCAGGGTGATGTGGCCGCCGACGTTCTGGTTCGTCACCTGAATGAAGGTGTCGGACGAGATCGTGCCGTCGATGCTCAGGTGTGAGGTGGTGGCGTCGGCGCCGAGGTAGATGGCGACCGAGTACGCCGTGACGTCGCCGCTCACCAGGATCGTCCCGCTGGTGGTGATGAAGACATCCCCACTGGCGTTGATCACGGAGGGATCAAGCGTCTGCAGCGCTCCGCCGCCGGCGGAGAGGTCCACGTCGCCCACCGCCGTGATCGTCCCGCCGGTCAGGTAGAGCCCCGCTCCGGTCGTGTAGATGTCGACAGTGCCCGTATCGATGTCGCCCCCGAGCTGAATGCCGGTCTCGCCCGCAGGGGCGATGGAGGCGATGGTGACAGTGCCGGTCTCGCTGGTTTCAATCGACGAACCGCCGGTGCTCGACACTTCGCCGTCGGCGCGGATGAACACCGTGCCGCCGAAATAGCCGCTGTAGAGGCCGGCGTAGATGTCGCCGGTGATCGAGACGTCGCCGTTGCCGTTGATGATGTGGACCATGTCGTCACCCTCGACGGTTCCGCCGATGGTGATAGTGGTCGGACCAGAGGCGCCGGAGCTCTCGATGAACACGTCTTCGGCGAAGCTGGAGCCGTCGAGGGTGATGTCTCCCTGCGCGAAGATGTCGATGACGCTGTAGTCGTCCGGGCTGAGCGGGGTGGCGGTGATCGCCGCGCCCGCGTTCTGGTCGAAATCGCCGGCCGCGTCCGCGATGAAGCTGGAGCGGAACTCGATGGCCCCGCCGCGCTGCAGGATCGAGCCGTCCAGCGCGTTCAGCACGATGTCCGAACCGTAGATGTCGCCCGACAGGTCCATGGCCGGGCCACCTGGGCCGTCGCTGCCGCCGGCGACGAGCGTCACCAGGCCAGAGTCCGCGCCCGGACCGTCGGGGTCGCTGACGATAGAACTGCCCGCGGCTGTGACGAGCTGTCCGGCCGCGTAAATGTAGATGTCGCCGTCGAGGCCGCCGAGTTCGGCGGGGCCGCCGGAGCGCCCGATCACTTCGCCGCCCCCGCCTTCGAAGTAGTAGCCGGCGTCGAGTTCGGCCGTGCTCTGCAGGGTCACGTCGCCCCGCTGGTTGATCACCGTGATGCCGTAGCCCGCGGCCAGATCACCCGAGATGAAGATGTCGCCCCCACCGAAATCGCCCGGGGTGTGGGTGATGTCGATGTGGTCGTAGGCGATGATGTTTCCGCCGACGAGCATGTCGCCGTTGTAGGCGTTGATCACCACCTCGACGGCGGAGATGTCCCCGTTCAAGTCGATCGAGGCCTCGCCCGCGGCCAGGCCTTCGCCCGCGGCGCGGATGGTCAGCAGGCCCGAGTCTTCGCCGAAGTTGTAGCTGGTGTAGATCTGGCTGCCGGCCTCGGTGGTGACCGATCCGTAGGCGTAGATGAAGATGTCGCCGTCTTCGCCATAGAGCGCCGTGCCAGGTCGGGGAAGCCGAACGCCGCCTTCGCCGTAGTAGGCGTACGTCGTGACGATCCCGCTCGCGCCAATGACCACGTCGCCGTGGCGGTTGCTGATCATGACCCCGTTGGGGCCTATGACGTCGCCGTCGATCGTGATGTCGCCCGAGCCCACGCCGAGCTCGCCCACCAGGGCGACGCCGTCGTAGCCGTAAACCATGCCGGTGGCGCCGACCGTGATGGAGCCGCCGGAATTGATGTACAGGTTGTCATTGCTGCGCACCTCGCCGTTGATGACGATGGCGGAGCCGGCGCCGAGGCCGTCGATGGAGACGTCGTTGGCCCCGCGGATCTGGCCGCCCGCGTCGACGGTCACGCCGCCGGCGTCGATGTCCACCGAGTAGCCTTCGGCGTATCCCCCGTCGATGTCGCCGTTGTTGGCGACAGTCAGGGCGCCGCCCACGAACATGTTGATGCCCGTCGCCTCGATGTCGCCCGACACGAGGATGTCGCCGTTGGCCGCGACGTACATGTAGCCCATGGCGTAGAGATCGCCGGAGACCGTGATCGATCCCACGCTGTCGACCCAGACATCGTCCCCTTCCACACGCCCTGCGATGTTGAGGTCGTCGTAGCTGCTGATGTCGACGTCGGCGTAATTCACCGCGTAGACATAGGCTCCCGCCTGAATGTCTACCCCGCCGTCGTTGGAACGGATGAAGATGCCGGAGGATACCCCGCCGTCGGCATACAGGTAGGCCGTTCCGGTAATGGTGACGTCGCCGTCCCCATCGACCATGAGATAGCCCGTGCTGTCGACGCGACTGCTGATCGTCAGGTCCGAGTCGGAGCCGAAAGCCGTCAGATAGACGTCCGCTCCGCTGAGGTCGCCCGTGACCGCGAGGTCCCCGTACGTGGTCACTATGATGTCGCCCGTCTCGCCGGTCGAAATCTCGCCCACCGTCACGTCCGAACCTTCGATCATCACGTGGCTGGACGCGTAGATCGTCGCCCCGGCGGTATCCACCGTGATGTCGGTCGGCGGGGCCAGGATGTCTCCGCTCAGGATGACGAAACCGCCTGCGCCGCCGGGAACGACGCCGTAGGCGTTCACCACGCCGTCCATGTTGATGACAGCGCCGAAGCCCGACTCCGCCACGTCCGACACGATGACGGCGACACCGCCGCCGCTGCTCGTCTCCGCGCCTGCGCCGTGGATGAAGGTCGGGCGGCCGCGGCCGGGAACGCCGCCGACGGTCCAGCCCGAAAGGGCCATGGAGGGCGTGGAGGGGCCCGGGACCGCCGTGAACGACAGAGAGCCGGCTTCGCCGACGCCGAACAGGATCGTCCCCCTGCTCGGGGTGCTCACCGTGCCGTTCTGGGTGATGTTCTCACCGAAGAAGACAAGGAAGTCGTTGCCCGTGATCAGGGCGTTCTCGGAGATTTCGATCACGGAACCGCTGGAGGCCGGAGCCGTCAGGGTCACAAGTGAATCGCCGGCGAGCACCGTCTGGGCGTCGCCGTCGAGCAGACGCGTGGTGGTCGCCACCAGGCTGCCGACGTCGACGCTGGCGTTGTTGCCGAAGATCAGGCCGCCCGGCGAGAAGATCCAGATGCTGCCGGTGGCGGTCAGGCCCCCGTCGATGATCGTCAGCTGGCTGGGATCGACGCGGTTGAAGGCGATCCAGTTCGGGCCGCCCTGGTTGAACACCACGTTCTCGGTCGAGCCGATGTTGAAGCTGTCCCAGTCGATCACTACCCGGGTGTCGATCTGGTCGACCGTCAGGGTGCCGGGCGTGCTGGTGTCGAAGGTCGCGCCGATGCCGCCCGTCGGTTCGAACACCGTCGGGTTCTGGGGCAGGGCGTTGGCCGCTGTGGCCAGGGACCAGAGGATTGCGGCGCCGGAGGCGGTGGCCAGGCGGCGGGCGGAACGGGACACGGTGAAAGACCGGCTCATCGCCTGTCTCCCTTGGTAAGCGCCCCGAACGCCCGATCGGCGAGGTCGTCCAGGGACAGGGTGAGGTTCACAAGGATACGGCCGCTCGGTTCGGGTTCGCCGAGGCCGAGGGGTGCGTCGCGAGGTTCAGCGTAGAGGACGTCGAGGCGGCCCTTGCCGGGCCATTCGAAGCGGAAGCCGCCGCCGAAGGAATCGAGGGTGCGCTCCGGCACGCCGGCGGCGTCCTCGTTCCAGTAGGTCACGTTGTCGTAGAAGACGAACGGGCTGGCCGTCACCGGCCCTTTGACCTTCCATGGCCCCCAGCGTGCTTCGACCGTGAAGGCGGCAGCGCGGTCGCCGAAGGCCGAGCCGGGGTCGTAGCCGCGGCCGATGGTCAGGTTTCCGACCGAGTACTCGTCCGGCGCCAGGAGGGCGTCGTTGGTCCACTGGCCCTCGAAGCGGCCATAGAGGCGGGGACCGCGGGGAATCTTCACCTCGCCGTCGGCGCCGGCGCGGAACACCGTCGCCTGCGGATCGCCCTCGGCGCGCGAGAGCAGGGCGTCACCCGGACGGCTGGCGTCGAAGATGTCCAGACCCTGGCGGCCCTCGACGTAGCCGGAAGTCACCAGCCAGCGGTTCCGCCAGCGGCCCGTCAGGCGCAGGCTGGCGATGCGGGTGCGGTCCTCAGTCAGGGCGATCTGGCCGAAGACCTTGGTCTCCTGGTCGGACCAGTCGAAGGCGCCGGAGATGAACACACCGCCCCACAGGCGGCTGATGATCGGGTGGGACCAGTCCAGCCGCGCCGCGAACACGTCTGTCGCCAGGTCCAGCGGCGCCACCACGCCCTGGGGATTCGAGTCGGCGATCAGCACCGAGGCGCCGATGGTCGTGCCGAAACGGTTGATGCGTCGGCTGTGGATCAGGCGCAGGACCTGCTGCTCTTCCCAGTCGAGCGTCGAGTAGAGCTGGATCGAGGTGGTGTCGCCGTAGAGCGACGCCCCGTAGATATCCACGCCCAGCAGGGCGCCCCACGGGCCGACGGGATCGGAGAACAGGTTGTTGATGTTGGCGTAGGAGCGGAACGGACGTCGGCGCGCCTGCAGCACCAGGTCCATGCCGCCCGGCTGACTACCGCGGCGCAGCGCGCCGGCCATGCTCAGCCCCGGGGTTGTGCGGGCGAGTTCGTACTGGCGCTCCAGATCTTCAGCCGACAGCGGCGCCACTTCGAGCAGGGGCTCGAAGGCGGCGGAGGTCTGGCGGCGGGCGACGGGGTCGTTGCTGAGGACCGTCAGGTCGGTGATCCGGCCCTCGACGACCGTGAACTGGACGACGCCGTCGCGGATTTCCTGCGGCGGCACAACCACCGCGACGAACGGATAGCCCGCGTCGGCATAGATTTCCTCGGCCCGGCGCGCGATGGCCCGAAGTTCCGTCAGGGTCAGCTCGCGCCCGACCTGGTCGCGCCATGCGCCTTCGAGCCGCTCGGGGCTGACCGAGCGGGCGCCTTCGAAGCGCGCGCCCTGGAAGCGCACCACTACCGGCTCCGAATCGCCGGCTACCGGCGGCTCCGGACGCTCGCGCGTGATCGGTTCGGATTCTTCCGCCGGCGGCGGCAGGGCCGCGGCCGGATCGGAGGAAGTGATGGGCTTGTCCTGCGCATGCGCCGCCGCAGCGCCGCCCGCGATAGCGACCGTTACAGCCAAGCCTATGAATTGTGTCCGCATTCGCCCCCCACCTCGAAGCGCGCTCACTCTACCCCAAGGCACGCGAGATTCGTCACACACGTGTACGAAATTGCGCGGGGGGTTTTCCCCTAACACGGTTATGCCTAAATTGTACGCGAGAAAATCACATAACCATTGCAGCGCTTGGCGTACGGCTCAGCCGGACCCGCTGCCGAAGAAGAACACGATCGTCGGGAATCCTCATGAACCTCCGTCACTTCGCTCTGCCGCTCGTCGCGGCCGCCGCCTTCGTCGTTCCGGGTGTGGCCAACGCCGCCTGCGCGGGCGCGGGGCTGATCACGCGTATCGCCGGCGGCCTGCCGCAGGATGTAACCATCAGCCGCTCGGGCTCGACCGTGGCCAAGCCGCGCGTTCTCGAGGTGGTCTGCACGGGCGACGTGATCAGCGTCCGCGGCGCGGCCGTCGTGACCCTGTCGATCGACGGCGTGGGTGCGGTGAAGGTCGACCGCTCCAAGCCGTACACGGTGGGTCCCCGCAAGGGTAAGCCGACCGCGACGGGCAACATCTATCGCGCCGTCGGCGACCAGGTGATGCCCGACATGAAGCGCCTGCCGTGGGACGCCCGCACCAAGGGTGAGGAACTGCCCGAGCCGCTGCACTTCTCGTCGCCGGTCGAGGGGGTCCAGACCGTTTCGGCCTCTCGCACCAGCCTGCTGGTGCGCCTAATTGGCCCCGGTCCATACAAGGTCGATCTGCTCGACTCCTCGGGCGCGGCCGTGAAGTCGGCGCAGTCCGACACGGCCGAGATCGTGCTTTCCGGGCTGAGCCTGCGTCCGGGCGACTACCGCCTCGTCGCATCGAACGGCGGCGGCGAGCGCGTCGAGATGAAGCTGCGCGCCGAGAATGGCGTGCCGGCGGCGTCCGCCGACGCGTCCGAGCTCACCGATGCCGAACTGGTCGCCGCGATGCACGCGCTCGAACTGGCCAAGTCGGACCCGAACCGCTGGTCGTTCGAGGCCCAGCAGATCATCCACTCGGCGCCCGCCAACGGCCTGGACCGCGAGCGAGTCTACCAGCTCATCGAGACCTACGGCTTCTGAGCCGTCAGGCTTCCGGTTCCGGCGGGAGCTCTTCCGCCACGCCTTCCTCAGCCGCCGCGGCCTCCTCGGTCGCGGCGGTTTTTCGTTTGCTGCCGGTGAACAGCTCGTCGTCGGCGAATTCCTGCGCCGTCTCGGCCACGGCCGAGGCGAAGGCGGGCGCGGACAGGAAGCCCCAGAGGCCCCAGCCCAGGGACCACAGCAGCAGCGCCACCCCGACGTAGTGGGCCACCAGAGCCAGGGTCCAGTTCAGCACCACCGGGTTGAAGGGCAGGGCGCGCAGGCGCAGCCAGAAATTGCCCTCGGGGTTGCGGCGGAGCCAGCGCTTGTACTCGCGCCGGGTCTGGCGCGTGAAGGCGAAGCCGGCCGAGATGCCGGCGGCGACCGGGATGAGCACCAGGATCTGCAGCGGCAGGCTCAGCTTGCGCATGCCGCCGCCGTTCAGCTGCAGCCCGCGCACGGCGTTGGCGATGATCGCCGGACCGGCCATCTCGTCCAAGGGCGTCTGCAGGAAGTCGGCCTGGGTCATGTTGGTGCCGCCGATGATCACAAGGCGGCCGCACAGGATGTCCCGTGCCCCGCCGTCCACCGCCGCGGCCACGTCCGCAGCCGACAGGCGGCGGAAAATCGCCCGGTCTCCGCCGACGCAGCGGCCGTCGCCGTTCCAGCTCGGCTCGAGGTCGGGCCACACCATGGCCTCGTGATCGATGCCCATGGAGATGTGGTAGTTGATCTGTTCGTTGGTGTGCTTGAACGGCTTGTCGCCCAGCTTCGCGCACTCCTCCGCAGCCTCCTCCATGTAGGTCCGCACCGGCGCGTTCTTCGGGATATCGCCCTTCTCCATGGCTCCGTAGAGCAGCAGGACCGCCGAATAGAGCGGCTCCACGCCGTTGGGCGTGCGGACACACTCATAGGGGGCGAAGTCACCGACGATGCCGTCCTTGTCCGCGAGCATCTTCACCGAGCCGTAGAAGATGTTCCGCGCCCCGGCGATGATGTCGTCGTAGTCGGTGGCCGGCAGCACCAGGGCGTTGCCCGGCTGGTTCAGGGCCTTGGCGGGGAACGACTGTCGCGCCATCACCAGCAGCGGCGCGCCAGGCGTGTTCGACCAGGCGATCAGTTCGTTGCGAATGGCGGCGAGTTCGCCCGGGTCGTCGGGCGTGTGGGTCGCCAGGTCGACGTCCAGCATGACCGCGCCCGCCTGCACCTGCGGCGGCGCAGTCCGGATGAACTCCAGGATCTGCGACAGGAGGAGACGGTTGGTGCGGGCTTCGGGTGCGCGGGGCCAGCCGCTGGAATCCGAGGCCTGGCTGGTGGTGCGATCGTCGAAGTCGATGAACAGCACCGGGTCGCCGTCGCCCGAGAACAGGTCGGCGCGCAGCTTGAACGCCATGTTGACCATGGCGCGGTCGGGATCGCCCAGCATGGAGGCTTCGACCATCGGGTGCTGCATCGCGAGCAGCACCAGGATGCCCGCGCCGATAGTCACCGCGAAGCGGCGCAGGCGCATCCGCACGATAGCCTTGGCCATGCGGACGGTTTTGGATCGGCGACGGCGAGTCACATGAGCCCCCTCAGGAGGCCGACGAAACCACAAGACTCAAGTCACCGCAAAGCCGGGCGACCGCTGTTCCTCAGGAACCTGCGCAGGCGGGGCAGGCCGGGTCTGGCAGGACGCGCCGCGACTTCATCGAGAAGTCGAGCGTGTCCAGTGTGATGACGCGTCCCGTCGGATCCTCGCCCGCACCGGCGAGGGCACGGATGGCGATCAGCGCCGCCATCGATCCGGCCGCGCCGCCCAGCGCCCCGACGACGCCGACCGCCTCGCAGGTCTCCGGATCCGGCGGCGCCTCGGCCACCAGGCAGCGATAGCAGGGACGGCCGCGGAACAGCCCGAGCATGGCGCTCCAGCGACCGATGGCGGCGGATATCAGCCCGGCGCCCTCGGCCACGCAGGCGTCGCTCACCACCAGCCGCGTTTCGAAGGTGTCGGCGCCGTCCAGCACCAGATCCCAGTCGCGGACCAGCTCGCGGGCGTTCCCCGCCGTCAGCCGGACGGGGAAGGTCTCGACGGTGATGTCGCGGTTCAGTCCGCCCAGGCGCTCGGCCGCGGCCTCGACCTTGGGGCGGCCGATGTCGGCTTCGCCGTAGAGCACCTGGCGCTGCAGGTTCGATAGGGCCACCCGATCATCGTCGACGATCCCGATGCGCCCGACGCCCGCCGCGGCAAGGTAGAGCGCCGCCGGAGCCCCGATGCCGCCGGCGCCGATGAGCAGCACGGAAGCAGCCTTCAGCTTCTGCTGACCGGGCCCGCCGATCTCG
>Ga0196964_10001070_pt1 | contig 14348 bp, 13 predicted proteins | sample S1_10metaG_FD_148615 | JGI IMG/M metagenome (GOLD analysis project Ga0196964, IMG submission 148615) | Soil microbial communities from Anza Borrego desert, Southern California, United States - S1_10 | ecosystem: Environmental > Terrestrial > Soil > Desert | place: USA: California | collected...
TGACGCGGCCCATGGAAGGCTCGTAGATGAAGGGTTCTTGCGAAGACTGACGAGGTTCATCTCCACCCTCAAACACAGAGCTAATCTCAGAGGGTACGGGTTTGGGCGGCGGTGCCTGGGCTGCTATGGATAGCGCAGACTGGCTTTGCGGTCTTGATACTGGGGTCTCCTCTGTTTCTTCTACATTGATGCGGCCTCGAATCAAGGCAAGTAAGCCATCGTCTCCGTACTGCCGCAACACGTCGTTGGCGTCCAAACCTCCGGGGCTCTGCATCAGCACAACGCGAGGACCAATCGCAGCGCCCACGTCTCTGGCCCTGGTGGGATTGTCCATCCACAACAGCACCTCCTCGTACCGATTAGCTAGACTTCGCAGCTCCTCGACCGCTGGGGTGTTGAAATCCCCACCGATACTCACCACGTCGGCCCGGTCCGGTCGGCACGCCTGCCAGACAGAGAGTGCGTTAACCTCGCCTTCGATCGCGATGAGCCGGTGAGACCGCTGGCAGTTCTGCCACCCAAAAAGCACCTGCTCGCTATGCTTGCGCTGCATAAACCGGCGCTTCTTGTCGGTCGTGCCGATCTCGTCAATGAATCGGTACTTGAGGGCTTGGATGGCCCCTTCCGCGTTGCGCCAGGGGAACACGATGGCGGGGCGCTTACTCTGATCGGTCGGGTCGAACTGCAATGGCGAGTATCCGATCCCGAATGCCTCCCAGGTCTCTCGGCGAATGGCCCGGCTCTCCAGGTAAGCGACCGCTGGGGCTGATTGGTGCGCGGTGTGGCCGGTGATCTGCGATACTGCCCATTGCGCCGACTTCTCGGCCTTGTCTGCCCAGTCTTCCGGCTTGGGTTCCTCCCGTCTCTCGCCAGGCGCGAACTCTGGCCGGCTGAATCGCTCGCCCGTCAGTATCTCGACAGCCTTGGGAACGCTGACCCCCTCGACCAATCGCACGAGATCGACAACATCTCCGTGCGCTTCGCACTTGCGGCACCCCCAGCGTTCTTTGCCCTTCGCGATGTAGAAGCGGTCGTGTCCATCCCGGCAAACGGGGCACGGGCCTTGTAAAGATCGGTTCAGGGTCGTGTATTCCCGCGCCACTTCCACGAGGTCAACGGACGCCCGCAAGGTAGAGAAATCGGTCATTTCCCTACCTCCATTGCTTGAGGTTCGGTAAGACAGGTGCAGAAGCTTGGGCGCTTGGCTTCTCTACCTGCCCTTATCTGAACCTGCACAGAGGTTTGGTAATGCTTCCGAACCTGGTTTCGGAACCTCGCTTTTGGAGGCTCTAGGGTGAGGTAGGGAAAGGCCCCCCTATTTATAGGGGGCTTCCCTTCCTTACCTACCTCCCGCCGCATCTTCATTCCCCCACCTCAGCCCAGTAGTGCCATGCGTTGCGGTTCTGCTTTCCATCACTCCCGGTGACGGGCTTCTGCTTCGCCTTGAACACACTGCTGGGGTTGTCGCTGAGCGTCTTCAGCGCCTTGCCAGCGGTCTTCTCCGTGATCGTGTTCTGCATCCACTCCGCAACGGCCTTTGCAGTCACAGCAGCCGCTTCGCTCGTCGCCCGCTCCTGAAGCAGCTCCGAGATTTCGGCCGCAGTTCGCTGCGCTTCCGACTTGCGCACTTGGTTCGGCTTCGCCGTCCCCAGCCAGTCGATGTATCCGCCCGTCTGCTCCATGCCCTCCTCATCGAGCCACGTGTGGACCCTGATCGCAAACTGAGCATCGGGCGCATCTCCGGCATCCTTGGCGACGCTGCACCCTAGGAAGAGATCCCCGGATGTGTCTTGCCGAACCGCAAGAACGGCGTCGAACGCGGCCTGAATGTTGGAGCTACCTCGGAGTCGCCCGCTGTGGCCCGCATGATGGAGAACTAAGATCGAGCAACCCAGTTCTCGCTGGGCTTCACTGAGGTGCTCCAGCATGACGGTCGTATCCTTAGCGGTGTTCTCATCGGCCCCCGCCGCTGCCCTAGCGAACGTGTCGATAATCAGGAGTCCACCCCGCAACCTGTCGCCGTACCTCTCCTTGAATTCGGTAACGAAGTTCGCCACCGCCCTCGGCTCATCCTCATCGAAGATGTTAGGGATTTCGGGGACTGTAATGAACCGTTCTCGCTCCTCCTCCGTGAAGCGCCACTTATTCTCAAGCGCCCGGAAGCGATTAGGTAGGCCACGCTGCCCCTCGCCGGTCGCATAACAGACGGTGATCGGGTCGTAGACTTCAAACGCCTCAGCAAAGAGCCCTGCGCCGCGAACTAGCGCCGCCGCCATGTCTAGGATCACAAGCGACTTGCCCGCCTTGGAGTCTCCGAAGAGCATTGTCAGTTCATCGCGACCCACCATGCCTCTGACAAGGTAACGCTTCGGTGGCTGATTCAAAACTGCACCGAACGGCAGGAAAGTGAAAGCACTCGTCGCCGCCGTTGAACCTGATTCAACGATAATCGGCTTAGGCACCTTCGACTGTTCAATTAGATGTTGAATGGCCAAGGGCTTATCGCACCTTTCCCTTGAAGCGTGGGGAGCGCATCACGCCCGATGCTTCGGCCTGCGCGATGTACCGTTCCACCTCGGCGCGCTTGATGTAAGTGCGCCTGCCGCATTTGTGGAAACCAAGCTCAACGGGTCCACCTCTTTGCCCAAGGAGGGTTTTGATGTGCGACGGTGAGCAGCGCAAAACTCCGGCTGCTTCAGGAATCGTAAGCCAATCGCTTATCATCTAAGCCGCCTCCTGTGTCGCGAGTGGTAGGGGGAAGTGCTCCGCTAGACGCGTAACCTCATTTGCTGCGACGCGTGCCCGAGCTATGGCAAGTGCTTGAGCTTCGCCTGTGAGAAGCCGCGCCTGGTCTAATTGCGATTCGGCACAAGCGTACTTATCGCAGATCGCGTCCATGTATCTGCCACGCCGGGAGGGACTGTTGAGGATCGCGGGGAGGAACTCGGAGAGCCGCTGCCCGATGACGACTAATTCAAGGTTGGTCGAGTAGGTCTGCATTAGCTGGTCCGCTCCTTACGCGGCTGAGGCGCTCTCGATCTGGTCACGAACGAACCGCTCCAGTTCGTCACGAGGGATGCGGACGGTTGACTTGCCGAGCCGGATGGTTCGGAGCTTGCCGTCTTGGATGAGGCCATAGATGGCGTCCCTGCCAATGTTTAGCTGCTGGGCCGCTTCGAGTGGTTTGTATGCGAGTCGTTCCATTGTCGTTCTGTGTTCTCCTCACACGTTCGGAACCGTCCGATTTCGTGCTACACTCATGCAGACAATTCAGGTAACTCATGAAAAAACAGGGCGAATGCGACACAACTAACGAAAAATTCGAAAAGCTAAAAATTGAAGCCGGCGCGCCGCTCTTTAGGGCTCCCTGGGGCTATCACCTAACGTCAGAAATCACCTTCGGGAGGGACGGGAGACCCCAAACAGAACCCCTCATGATCGGCAAGCTGATAGTGGAGAATCCCCCCGTCGAGGTAAAGCGGGGTCGGGGGCGTCCACCAAAAGAGGCAGCGGACTACGCTGTCGGACACTTTGACCCCGTGGCACAGGGACAATACGCCGTCCATCGGAACCTCGCAGATGTCCCTGGCACGATGAGCTTGTTGAACTTTGCAGACATCTTCGGCAGGTTGGGGACCGGCTATTGCATCGGCTTTACTGAAGGGGCTCTGTCTGGCGTGCGTATTCGCGAAGGCGCGGTCTGGTCCCTGTCGGGTACCAGCGGCAGGGGGGTTGATCCTCTTGCAGGGATTGAATACGGAGAATCCGAGGCGGATTGGTTAGAGGAGGCGCGGCGCATGAAGATGTTGATCACGCTGGCCGACCGACTGAAGGCCTTTGAAGACGGATTTGCCTCCCGCAAGGATGATGACCACCGCTTGCACAACGAACTGGCGGCGGAACTCAGAACGAGCGCAGCATCTGACGGACCACTCGCGGGCCTACTCGGGGACATGCCCGATCAACGGCGGCAGATGTGGTTTATTGCGCTGGAAATGTCTCGCCTAGACGAAGAAGAACTGGCGCAGCGGTTTGCCAGCTTTCCCGAGGCACAACGACGTGCCATGATCGAGGCGACGCGTAAAAGTCTTCCTGCGGTGGAAATAGCTGAACAGTTGCTCACCATCCACATCAACAATAGACTAGCGGCCCACACGCAGCTGGTCTTCGCTGCCAGCCCCTACAGGATTGAGGTTAGGGCCTCTTCACTACTTGGCGCGGCATATCTTCACCTCTGCGCTGAACTCCGTGGGGATGTGCGAGCAAAACGGTGCGTCAACTGCAATCTATGGTTCCTTGATCCAGATCCCAAGTCAAAGCGCCAGCGATGCGATTTTGGCACGGGTCGCTGCTGGGCGCGTCACCGCGTCCGCAAATAGCCTCCAGGGGTGATTTATTCGCGAGTTGGGCGGCAATCCCGATGTTTATTCCGCGAGCCTCCAGATTGTCTTCATTAGTGTAGCGTCCTCTTGGTCGAGGCAGTCCGGTCCGTGGGGCGGCGCAATGCCGTCCCCGTTCCGAATATCCACCCCCCAAGAAGCGCGACAAACCCGACCAACAGGAGACGCGTCAATTGTCACACAGCACACCCGGGGACCCCCCGGAAGCCCTGCAGCCCAACCAGCGGGCATTTCTCGCCGCATTCCAAGAGACAGGCATCATTTCACGTGCCTGCGCCGCATCCGGTGTGGGGCGAACTTCGCACTACCGGTGGCTTGAAGAAGATGAAGCCTATGCGACCGCATTCGAGCGAGCACAGGAGATAGCGGGGGACACGCTAGAGGAAGAGGCGGTGCGCCGCGCTCGCGATGGAGTTCAAAAGCTGAAGTTCTATGGAACGCAGCTCGTCACGGTGCCCGATCCTGACCACCCGGAAGACCCAGAGAAGCGCATTCCGTACGTGGAGCACGAGTATAGCGACACGTTGCTGATCTTCCTCCTGAAGGGCGCGAAGCCAGAGAAGTACCGCGAACGCTCCGACGTTCGCTCCGAGGTCAACGGCAAAGTGACCGTTGAGGCAGTTACGGTGGACATATGAAGACACTCGTTGCAGGTTCAAGCATGCGCGTCGAAACTGACGGCAACAGCTCGCGGGTAGTGGGGACTGGTGGCGTCCCAGCGATGCAAGACCTTATGCAGGCAATCAAGGCTCACGTCTGCACCACAGGCGAGCGGTTCGAGCTTTCCTTTCCGCCGAGCGTCGCCAGTGACGACCAGATCAGCAAGATTGCGGCTGCGGCCCGAGAGCAGGGCGCGACGGTGATCTTCCAGTTTGCATGCGAGGGTGAAACATGCAACTAACCGAAGCTCCGGCGCTTGTGCAGGAGTTCGCTGCTGTCGTCCGGTTGTTGACGGCGCAGGGGCTCGCCTACCTTGACGACTTCCAAGAGATCAGAGACCGCGAGACGGGCACAGTGATGACGGCGCATGCACTGCTGCTGACGAACATGAGCTACGGATGGGCTCTGCATCCTGAAATGCTCGCGGACTGTTGGCGCGTCTCCCGCGACATGACCGTAGCTGACTTCGCGGTGTGGACCCAATCATTCAAGGACTGGCTCTTCGAAGAGGAAGCCCCTAGACAGGGGCTCGTGATTAGCGAATCGGGCAAGAACCTGACTCGCGTGGGGGCGCTGAACTAAGTGAGAATCAACGCCATACCCAAGCTGACTCAGTATCTGTCAAGCCTCTGGAATCGCAGGAAGCCGGGATTCGATCCCATGCAGACCGTTCCCCGGCCCGAGCCGGATCAGGACCCGCTGGATTTCATCGGGTTCAACCCGTACGAACCAGAAAGGGGAACAGCGGGAGATGCGATCGAGGCAAACCCCTACAACACTGACCCGACGAACTTCTTTCCAAGCGGACGCAAGAAGCCGCCCGACATGGTGGACCTGGAGAGTCAAACCCGTACGGCGCTCGGCACCCTGACCGAAGCCCCTCCAGATATAGAACAGGCAAAGATCGACCCCGTGGAGGCCCTCATTGCCACCTTGGTCGGAGCGGGGATCAAGACGCCTGCTGTCCAGGCTCGCGCGTTCAATGCGCCGCAGGAACTCGCGCAACGCAGGGCGGACACTGCCAATCAACAAACGGCCCAAGCCTTTCAGGCGCGGCAGTCCGGCGCACGAGCAACGCTTGGCGTTGCGCCGTCGCTGATAAACGGCTACTACGACCGCGACAGCATCACCACCAAGCTATTGCAGCAGACGCAACGGGACAAGGCGGCAACGCTGGCGAAGGAACAGGCGCTGAAGTGGCGAACGAACACAACGATGGTCATGGCTGCGGCGAAGCTGATGGGTGAGGGCAAGATGACCCGCGAGGGACTAGCCTTAATCCTTCAGCAGCAATCATCGCAGCAGGGCATTACCCTCGATGACGAGGGGGCACTGAAAGCCGCCGATGTGTGGCTCGAAGGCATGAATAGCTCCGATCACGTAAGGCTCAAAGAGGAGGGGCTGAGGCTACGTGGTGAGGACAACAAGCGGAAGGAAACAGAAGACGCGTGGCAAGTGTGGCTGAATCCAAACGCCGTTCAGGACGACAAGTTTAAGGCCGGGCTGAAGCTCATCCAGGCGAAGTATCCCGGCTTCGAGAACATGACGCAGGCTGAGGTTTGGGACCTCGCCGGCAAAATGGGCTCGGTGACGCGGCGGAACGATGCGTACAGCGACTATACGCGCAAGCGGGGGCAGCTCACGGACGCGCAGATCGAGATTGCAAACATTCGGAAGAAGTATCTGCCGGAAACACTGCAAGCCGACATCGACCTAAAGCGTTCGCTCATGCACGACCGCGACGAGCGGCTAGAGGCCACGCTTGACTATCTCGACATCGCCCAAAGGCGAGAGCACCGACTGGCGATGAATGACTATCTGACGGCGATCTCCGAGGCCGGCGCTGGCCGGGCTGAAACGGTGGACCTTCTTCGGACCCTGGAGGAGGAACATCACACGCTGGACGAGAGATACAAGCAGATCGAGAGCGGCAAGCTCGACCTTGGGCCGAATGCAGACGTAAAGGCAGAACTGGCGAACATCAAGATCGCCATGCAGGACAACGCGGTTAATCGGCGAGGGCTCCAAATGAAAGTGGAGCGGATCGACGCCGCTGTTAAGGCCGCGAAGGAGCGGCAGCAGCAAGCTGAAGCGGCGAACCCACCGCCTCAGCGACGACAGCGCAGCTCGCCTAGGGCCGGTATGCCACCGCGCGAAATCGGCGCTGGCTTCGAGGATGGCGCTCCCCCTGTCATTTTCGAAGAGGGAGACCTGAACATCGAGCCCGAGCGGAGTGCCGCAGGAAGGGCCATGGATATCGCCGTCCCAGGACTTGGCCGTATCTGGGACCACACAAAGGCGAACACCCCGCCTATTGACATCAACGCAGAGCGAAAGAAAGCGCAAGCGCAGATCAAGAAACACCCACAGATGAAGGGCGACATCATCAAGCTCTTTCAGCAGCGCACAGGGGTGAAGTGGTAATGCCAGAGATGGACGACCCGTACGCCGCGCTAGTCGAGAAACAGAAGAAAAGGCGGACTGCCTGGAAGGAGGAGGACCCCTACGCAGAACTTGTGAAGCGCAAGGCGGGCACGCAGACGCGGAACGCCGCATTGGAGTTGGCTTCTGATCTTGTGCCGGGCGCAGCGGTTGCGGAGGCCGCGCTCGTGGCGTCGGGGCAGAAGCAGCCCCAGAAGCGCACGATTGCGCGGAAGCCGGTAACGGTCGGCATCAGCGCAGAGCCAGTGACGCGGGATGCTCCGCGTCAGGCAAACGATAACGGGCTTCTCGACCTGTTGCGGGATACCGCGAAGGCTGCGGTCGATCAGCAACTCACTAACATCAACCGACCAGCGGGCGCCCTATCGGACATCGCGAAGGCGAAGGTTCCTGCGGGGCTGTTTGGAACCGAAGACCCCAAGGTTGTCGAGATGTTCGAGAAGATGGGGCACGAAGGCAAGACTATTCTTGCGACGCTGCGCAACCTCGACCCGACGCAGGCTCCCGCGTTCGTCGCACAGCTCACCGCGCCGGGCGGCGGCAAGCAGACGGTATCCGGCTTTAAGAACCTAATCAACCGTGCGGCTCAGGGCGATATGGACGCGTGGGCAGAACTGAGGGGGCTCGGCAACGCCTTTCTTGTTGGGGCCGCTGCTGGTCCTGCCGGTAAGGCAATGGGTCTTCGCGTCATGGGCCTCGCACCGAAAACGAAGGTATCGCCCAAGGCGCAGATCAAGTTTGCGCGGGGTCAAATCCTCAACCCCACGAAACCCACGGCAGCACCTGGCGCTGCACCGAAGGTGTCAGCCGACAACAGCATGGCGGCTCCGATGAGGAAAGTGGACGCGCAGGGGAACACGATCCTCGAAGGGGCCGGAGGCCTCTCGAATCGCAGTATCGCCAAGAAGCCCTCGCAGCGGGTGACAGTGGACTTGGCCGCTGACATCGCAGCGGCACGAACTGAAAGCGCAGAGCGCCAGAAGAGGAGCATCTACAAGAAGGCTCCTCAGTTCGAGCAGCCTGAAGTGCAGCCGCGCCAGTCTGGCCCCTCAGTCATGCGGAGCTATTACGGCGATTCGCCTCAAGGCAAGAAGCTCCAGGGCATCCGCAGGGTTGGTTCGTTTGCCAAGCCGACAACGACAGCGGGTGTAAAGCCTGGCTTTGTCGAGCCGCCCGAATATCCACAGATCAAGGGTTTTGAGAAGCATGAAACTCTGGTAGTCGCTCGCGGAAGCCGACCGGAAGCGGAGATGATCGAGGCCGGGTTCGAGCCCGTCCACCGTTACAACTCCGATTACTGGAAGGCAAAGAACGAGCCTTGGGCACGCCGGGCTATCAACGAGATGGGCCTTGCGATCGACGGCGAACTGTCGATGAAGCCGCCCAAGCCCAAAAAGGGCGCAAAGTCGGTTGTATGGGACGGGCCCGAGGGCAAGCAGATCGTTGCGCTGAGAAAACTCGAGAACGGCGAGGCCATTATCGAGACTCGCGGCGGAACCAAGAAGGTTGACGCTTCGGAAGTCTCAGAAATCCGCGCCGACCACGAGAGGATCAACCGCGGCTACGAATCCTCTGACCAATTCCACCAAACGGGCACCATCCCGCCTGCATGGAAGCAGGGAATCAGCGACGTGCCGGAGCCGAAGACTGGACGCAACGCTCAAGGGTTCACGTTCTACCGCGCCGAGATCGACCCGAATGAGATCGGAGTGAAGCCGGGGCTGCAGTACAAAAAGCAAGGCATCACCGACGCCAAGAACGCGATCACCGACGAGCTTAAGAACGTGACCGCCTACGACCAAGCTGCGCCTGCCCTGACGGTGTGGCAGACCCGCGACGGGAAGCTGTGGGTCTTGAACGGCCACCACCGGCGCGAGTTAGCCATCCGCACGGGCGAGAAGTCAGTCCCCGTCAACATCTTCCGCGAAGCCGATGGGATGGACTTCGACACGGCGAGAGCAACCGGGGCCCTTCAGAACATCATGGACGGTAAGGGTACGGCCATCGACGCCGCAACCGTCCTGCGGGATCTGAACGCGCCACTCGACAAGCTCAAGCAGTACGGCATCAACACCAAGAACGGGGTGGGCAGAGACGCCCTAAGCCTGATGAAGCTGGACCGCGAGGCCCTGCGCTTTGTCGAGGAAGGCGACGTGCCCGAAGCGGTAGCGGCCGGAATCGCTGACGCAGGACTCGACCCTAAGCGTCAAGCAGCAGCGATGCGCGAAGCGGCTCGGGGCGAGCTGAAGACACGCGGCCAGGGGCAGGCACTCGGGGAGCACGCCAAGGGCAAGAGCCTGGTTAGCCGCAAGGACCCGACAGGCAACCTGTTTGGCGAGTTCGAGGAGACGCTGGCGCTCGCAGAGCGGGCGAAGCTCACCGAAGCCGTGATGACGCAGCTCGCGAAGTCCGAACGGATGTTCAAAGCATTCGACAAGGGCCAGGCGGCTGGAAAGACGTTTGTGGATGCCGAGGCTCAGAGCGCAGCAGCGGCTAGAATAGAGTTTGCTCGCAAGCAGCTCGCCACCGATCCCGAAGCAGCTCGTATCCTAGAAGAAGAGGCAGCAAACTATGCAGCAACGCCAACCAAAGGACAACTCGCAAAGTCCGTCAAGCGAATCACCCAAGCAGCCGAAGAAGCCGCAGAGCGGCGGCTCGGTGAACTGGGACAGGGTTCTCGATCAGGTCGTGATAGTGGAGGAGGCGACCGGAGCCCGGAAGCCCCGCAAGAAGCCCCAGCAGTAGCAGATGCGCCAGAGAAGAAGATCGGGCCGCAACTCTCACTCGCTCCCGATGAGCTGGGCGATACGAAGGGCCAACTCGGTTTCGACATCGACAGCAACGCGAGTAAGTCAACTGGACGCAGCGACGCGTCTACTGATTGGGCAATGCCCTCCCAGGCCACGCCGCAGGCGGGTAAGAGGGGGCTTCTCCAGATGTTGGAGAATGAAAGGCACCAGGGCCGACTGTTTAATGAGGATGGCGCTTATCAGAATGCAAAAGACTTCATCGAGTCCCTGCCGGAGGAACTGCTAAGTGATCTTACGGCGGCTATTCGCGATACCGTCACTGATCCGAAGCTGGGCCAGGTCTCGGGGCTGTACTGGCATTCCAAGCAGTTTATTGAACTATCCCGACAGGTTGCCAGATCAGCAGACCCCTTCGCGGTTCAACGTGTGGTGGTACATGAAGTTTCGCACCACCTCCAGAGATACATCAGCAAAGCCGACTTCGAAGCCCTAAAGAAGCAGTACCTAACCGAGAAGGCCGCGCACATGGCCGCGCAAGCTGCCAGGGGGACAGGCAAGGCCGAATACAGGTACTCCAGCATGTCCGAATGGTGGGCATCGACCATCGAGAACAAGGAGATTCTCGGGCGCTTTATGGAGGCCGACCTTGAGGGTATGCCCCTTGGGGTTAAGCGAGCCTTCGCCCGCACCGCTCTTACTGTGGTTCGGATGCTTGAAGGGCTCCGCCGCTACTTCATCCGCAAAGGGATGGCCGACCACGCTAGCAGTGTCTACAACGCGATACTGAGAGGAGAGCGAGATGTAGATGGCGGGCCAGGTCGTCACATGGGCGGCAAGGATGAGCACCTAGACGACGTGAGTGCAGCCTACCAGCGCATCGAGGCCGCGCAGAGTGCGGTGCCCGAAACCTCGGCATCGAAGTTTGCTGATGGACAGAAGTCGTTCGTCTTTGGAAACGCCAAGACCAACGAACTGACGAACCGAGTTCAGCGGCTCCTTGGAATTGATCGGGATGTGCCCCCAAACGAGGATGGCGGATCGTTTACGGTAGATCGCGGTCCGCAGGGTGGGCGCTGGGGCGTAGGCTCCGCGCTTCGCAGCCCGCTTTCCATCATCGACGGCGCAGGCCGCACTCTAGTGGTCGGCAGCTATGAACGGCTTGGCGGTCCCCTTGGGCGGGAAGCCTCCCAGGTGATTCGGGCGGCAGAGCAGGAGATAACGGCACTTACCAGCAAGTGGGGCCGTGCGATGGATGCGATCGAGAGCCAGCTTGACGCGGCTCGAAAGGAAGCAGCCACCGGCAAGGGCGGCGCGTCGATCTCAAAGAAGGCCGCGAAGGATCAGTTTTACAGCGACTTTGTTGAGTTGATTGAGCGGCCCCTAGATGACCCGGAGCGGCTCGCCGCGAGTGGCGCGTTGCGGAAGGCGCTAGACCTGCACGACGCACTAACAGAGCAGGTGCGCGAGTACATCATTAACAGCCGTCGCGGGCTTGGCATTCCGACTCCCGACGACTGGGGAATTACGGATCAGGGCTACTTCCGCCATTTGTTCCTCGGAGACCTCCGGGTAATAGTTGATGGCGACTTCTACGGCGCGGCTCGGACTTACGCGGAGGCGCAGAAGATCGCGCTTGACGTGCTGAAGAAGAACCCAGGCGCACAGGTTACGGCGGTGGCGCGCAATGTCATGGGCGCGGATGCTCTCTTGCGTCTCAGTTCACGCCGCTTCTGGAAAGTGACTGGCAACATCGCCGACTCGGTAGAGGTGCCAATCACGGACATTCTGGACGACGTGCGCGGGGAGTTGGGGGAGAAGGCTAAGCGAACCAAGTTCTTTGGCGCACTGCTTGAACGCAAGGGCACTGAAGGCTACTCTCGTGACTACCTTGCGGTGATGCGGGCTCACGTCGCTCAAGCTGCCAGGACTCAGGAGCTATCCAAGCTGAACCGCGTTCTCCAGCCAGTCATCGAGCAGATGAAGGCTAATGAGATGGTCGGGCTGGGGCAGGCGGTCGAAGATCATCTTACGCACCTCTGGGGAACCCCAACGAAGTTCGAGCGGATGATAGGCGACAGTATCAGGAACACACCCTACCTTCGGGATCATGTGGCGAACCCTGACTTTGCTTTTCGGGGACTGGCGATGAGGCTCACCAGACTCCAAACCAACCTGAAGGTCGCGTACAACGTGCGGGCAACGGTGGCGAACCTGTTGCAGCCATATACAACCCTCTGGCCTTACGTTTCGACCGTGGACTTCATAGCGGCCTACGCGGACGCCATGAACCCGAAATCTCGGGCGATGCTTGCCGACAGAGGGGTAATCAGCGGCGCGAACAAGCTGGAGGAGAATCTGACCGGCGTTGGCCATCGGCGGCGCACACCATTTGCCGTGGCCTCTGACCTGAATCGCAGCGTAGGCTACATGTACGGCTATCGGAAGGCTCTGAGAGATGGACTTAGCGAGGGGCAGGCGCACACATCGGGCTTAGCATGGGCTGAGCGTGTGGAGTTTGACAACTCGCAGTGGAACGCGCCTCCGGTGATCCGATCTTCGCAAGGGAAGGTGCTCGGACAGTTCAAGGGCTTTATGCTCAAGAATTATGAGAACATCGGTAGCGTTGTCGCAGCCAATGAGGGCGAGGCACCCAAGAAGAGAATCGGCCGCATCGCCAAGTACGGCACCGCGCAAGTGGCGGCAGGCGGTCTAAAGGGCCTCGGCATCGGCGTTCGCGCAACTATAGGCTATAAGGTCGTCGGGGCGCTCTCCTACCAGCTTCAGCAGCTCGGCATGGCCCGCGAGGATGCGGACAGACTAGCGGAAGTGGTCTACTACGGCGCCCCCGCGCTTCTGGGCCAAGACCTAAGCAGCAGCGTGGGCATCTTTGAAGCTCCTTATGGGGATTCGATGATGGAGAAATGGGGCAATGTCGCCTTTGGCCCGACTATCGGAACCATTGCCAACCTAGGAGATGCCGGAGCGCAGTTTCTCAGCGCCAAAGACGGCGAGGGCAAGATCAAGGCAATACGCAAGGGGGCAAGGGCGATCACTCCCTACGCCCGACAAGCTGAAGGGGCGTATGAGATCGCGACCTCGCCGGATCACCGGGCATCGGTGCAACTTGGCGGCGGTCGGAAGAAGCTGAGCCTGTCGGACTCGGTTCTGTACGCGCTCGGCTTCACCCCAGTAGAGCAATCGCGGTTCTATGACAAGCGCGAGGATCTAGGACCGAAGAAGAAAACCATCCTGAAGAAGCAGAGCGGCAACACAACGCGAGGTATCGGTGGGAAACGGAGCATAACCAAGAAGCCCAAGTATCAGGGGCTATGACGGGACTCTAACTAGCGGTCGCTCCCCCTTCCCCTGAATCTCATATATGATGTAGACATGTGGACCAAGATCGGCGCAGTTGCCTTGGTGGTCGTGGTGTTGTCGCTGGCGATACCGGGCCAACTCTCTCCCTTGCTCGCTTACGCTTGGGAACACCGGCTCTTAGTTGGGATAACTGCTCTCGTGTCAGGAGTGCTCTCCTACCTACTTGGCCGTCAGCACGCAATCGAAGAGGCAGGGGAGCGAGAGAAAGATCAACGCGAGGCAAGCGCCACCCGGTCACGCCTCGGTATGACTGAGCCCTGAGTGGGAAATGCCGATTGCGGGCTCCCGAGTGCCCGTCTGTCGCGTTTTGGTCTCAGCGCCGTGTTCAGATGCCCAAACAACAAGCCCCGTCCATAGTGACGGGGCTTTGGTGTGCTGCCTGGATGCCCTAGCTGTTGATTGTCGTCTGGATATCTTCGAGTATCTGCGATAGATCGCGTCCGTGGCTTGCCGCCGTCAAGAGGCTGCGGCAGAGATCGCGCAGATGGTGAGCTGAGCACACGAGTTGTGCGTCCGCGAGTGCAGTGCGTTCGCCTCTGCCCCCGTGTTCTCCCTGGAACAAGAAGCTACAGATAATCCCCTGCCCCCTGATCCAGATGACTCCACCCTGCCGGTGCCGACGAATACGGATGCGCCCGGTCGGAGTTCTCTCGAAGTCCCACGGGCCTGCGCTATGACTCTGCCTGCTATACGTTCGCATGGTTCCCTCCACCGATGT
>Ga0196964_10001071_pt1 | contig 14324 bp, 6 predicted proteins | sample S1_10metaG_FD_148615 | JGI IMG/M metagenome (GOLD analysis project Ga0196964, IMG submission 148615) | Soil microbial communities from Anza Borrego desert, Southern California, United States - S1_10 | ecosystem: Environmental > Terrestrial > Soil > Desert | place: USA: California | collected...
TGACGCACGAGCTCCGCGCGCCGCTGACGACCTTCCGCATGTATACGGAGATGCTCTCCGGCGGCATGGTGCCCGACGAAGCGCAGAAGCAGAAATATTTGAACACGCTGCGAGTCGAAGCCGAGCGGCTCAGTCATCTGGTTGAAAACGTGCTCGCGTACGCACGCCTGGAGCGCGGCCGGCCTGGCAGCCGTCTGGACAGCGTCGCGCTCAGCACGCTTCTGGAGAAAGCCACGGGGCGCCTGCCCGATCGCGCCTCGCAGGCGGGAATGAAATTGTCGATTGAGTCGCTGCCGGCTGACCTCTCCGCGAAGTGCGTGAAGACTGATCCGTCGGCGGTCGAACAGATCCTCTTCAATCTGGTCGATAACGCCTGCAAGTACGCTGCAAGCTCGGCGCGTGCGGAAATCCACATCAGCGCAGCCGCGCGAGAAAACATCCTGGAGCTGCGCGTGCGTGATTTCGGCCCGGGGTTGACGCGTGAGGAATGCCGAAACCTGTTCCAGCCATTCTCTAAAACAGCGCGCGAAGCCGCGCACAGCGCCCCGGGCGTCGGCCTGGGCCTGGCGCTCAGCCGCCGCCTCGCCCGCGAGATGGGAGGCGATCTGCGCCTGGATCAGTCCGTAACCGACGGCGCCTGCTTCGTGCTCTCGATGCCACGCGTGTAATTTCTAGCAGGCCAACCCTTACAAATTCCTGACAATTCAAACGATCCGGAGTGCCTGTTTCAATTTTCTGCATGCTTGGCGCTTGGCGTCGTTGGCGATTCAGAAGAAGACGGACTCATCCGAAAGGTTGATGCACAACGCGCAACTTTGTTGTAATCTAAATTGTGCCGTACGGTAAACGCCGAGCTGTACAACTCAGATAGGACGTATACGTTCTATTTTTCAGGCCACCGAATGAAAGGCGCGCAATGAAGCAGTTCTCCACCCCGACTCAGACCCCGCTAACTCCTGTCGCTGCTGCTCTTTTCCTCATCCTGCTGAGCAGTTGCCTCCACGCGGAAAACGTGCTCATTGAAGCCGAAAGCTTCGAAGATCGCGGCGGCTGGGAGCTGGATACGCAGTTCATCGATGAGATGGGCTCGCCGTATCTGCTCGCGCATGGTATGGGCGAGCCGGTCAAAGACGCGAGCACAACGGTCACCTTCCCAAGCACCGGCACCTATAAGGTGTTCGTGCGCACAAAGGATTGGGTCGCTCCCTGGAAGGCGCCCGGAGCGCCGGGAAAATTCCAGCTCCTCGTGGACGGTAAAGCGCTGTCCGAAACGTTCGGCACGAAAGGCGCCGAATGGAACTGGCAAGCCGGCGGCAGTGTGGAGATCAAAGACAAGCAGGTGAAGATCGCGCTGCATGATCTCACCGGCTTTGAAGGCCGCTGCGACGCGATTCTGTTCACCTCCGACCCGGTCTTTACGCCGCCGAACGATTCCACGCCGCTGGCGCAGTGGCGCAGCAAGCTGCTGGGACATCCGGAGAAGCCTGAAGAAGCCGGCTACTTTGATCTTGTCGTCGTTGGCGGCGGCTATGGCGGCATGGGCGCTGCCATCGCCGCTGCGCGCATGGGCTGCAAGGTCGCGCTGATCCAGAACCGCGGCGTGCTCGGCGGCAACGGCAGCTCCGAAGTTCGCGTCTGGGCCATGGGCGGAACGCGCACAGGTTTGTTCCCGCACCTGGGCGACATTGTCGAAGAGTTCACCGACCGCGCGAAGCTCTCGCCGGGAACGTATGAAGAATTCGGCGACGCCAAAAAGGAAGCGCTGGTGCGCTCGGAAAAGAATATTTCGCTCTTCCTGAATCATCACGCCTACAGCGTTGAGAAAGAAGGCAACCGCATCACCGCCGTGCTGGCTTTCAGCACCGTGAACAAGCGCCCGAAAAAATTCCTGGGCAAGCTCTTTGTGGATACGACCGGCCACGGCAGCATCGGGGCGCTTGCCGGAGCTGATTTCACGATGCAGGAAACCGGCCACATGGGTATGAGCAACATGTGGCGCTGGAAGAATGCCGATGCGCCAACCACGTTCCCCGAAGTGCCCTGGGCCCTCGATCTGACCATGGCCGACTTTCCTTACCCGCAGCGCTTCCACGCGCAGTGGTTCTGGGAAAGCGGCTTCAACAAGCACCCGATCAAGGAACTCGAATCCACGCGCGACTGGAACTTCCGCGCGATTTATGGCGCCTTCAACGCCATGAAGAACAAGGACGGCAAGGAAAAGCATCCCAACGCCAAACTGGAATGGGTCGCGTACGTCGGCGGCACGCGCGAATCACGCCAGCTCCTTGGTGATATCATTCTGACCGACAAGGATATCATTTCCAAGAAGCCCTTCGACGACGGCTGCGTCCCGACGACCTGGGACATCGATCTGCACTATCCCAAGGAACAGTACGCCAAGAAGTTCCCCAACGATCCGTTCATCTCGCGCGCAGCGTTCGGCAGCGGCGTCGACCGCAAGAACGGCTACCCGGTGCCTTACCGGTGCCTGTATTCGCGCAACGTCGAAAATCTCTTCATGGCCGGCCGCTGCGTCAGCGTTACGCATGAAGCTCTCGGGACGGTGCGGGTGATGAAGACCGGCGGTATGATGGGCGAAGTCGTCGGCAAGGCTGCATCGATCTGCATCAAGAACAGCTGCACGCCGCGGGACGTCTACGCCAAGCACCTGGAAGAGCTCAAGGAACTGATGCGCCTGCCGGGAATGGCGCGCCGCGAGACTGTCAGCGCGCAGATCACGACACCGGCTCCTCCGTCCACCAAAGACAAAGAGCCGCGGCCAGCTCCGCGCGTCCTTGAAGGGAAGGTCATCGACAACAAGGACGCGAAGCTTTCTGGCGACTGGAAATTCGGCCACGGGCTGGAAGGCTATTACGGAGAGGACTACGGCTATCACGGCGTGGCCGGCAAAGGCAGCGCGCGCTTCGAAGTAAAAGTCGAAAAGAGCGGGCAGTACGAGCTGCGCCTGGCCCATCAGCCGCACGAGAACCGCGCGAGCAACACGGCGGTCAGCGTTGAAAGCGCCGAAGGAACGAAGTCGCTGACGGTGAACCAGAAAGCTGAAGCGCCGTTGAATGGCTTTGTGTCGCTCGGCAAATTCCGTTTCGAAGCGGGCAAGCCAGGTGCCGTAATCGTCAGCAACGAAGGCGCCAACGGAAACGTGCACATCGATGCCCTGCAGATCGTGCCGGTCCAATAAGTCTCGCGGTTGTGAGTCTGGAGTCCTGAGTCTTGAGTGTCGCAGCAAACACTGAGGGCAGTGTTGACTCCAGAAATAAGACCTCGGACTCTGGGCTTAAATGGAAACCGTTCGCGCTGCAGCTCTACCGTCTGATCGTCCTTGTCGCTATCGTGCTGCTGATTCGCGATCATCGCACGCGTCTGCGCATTGAAGCCGACGCGCCGATCACCGTACCGGAAGTCCGCACGTGGTTTCCTGCCGCGCGTGCGGTGGAACTCGATAAAGAAAAAGGCGGCCTTTTCGTCCTCGATGATGCCCGCCAGCCGCTGGGCTATGTCATCCGCACGCGCCCGGTTTGCGATCACGTCGTCGGCTATGCGGGACCGACCGACACGATGATCGTTTTCGACAACGCGCAAACCGTGCGGGCCGTGAAGATTCGCAGCAGTCCCGATACGATAACGCATGTGGGCGACGTTGTCGGTGATCCCTTCTTTCTTGAAAAATGGAATGGCAAGAGCTGGAACCAGGTCGCGGCGATGACGTTGAAAAAAGAGGAGATCGACAGCGTCTCCGGCGCGACGCTCACCAGTATGGCCATCGCGCAGAGTATTACGCTGCGTTTGCGTGCGACCGAAGACGCCGCGCTGCATCCGCCGGTGCGCTTCACGCCGCGCGACCTGGGCCTGATGGGCGCGCTGCTGCTGGCCGTCACCGTGGCGTTCACATCCTGGCGCGGCAGCAAGTGGATGCGCCGCGTTCTTCAGGTCACCGCCGTCGGCTATGTGGGTCTGATTAATGGAGATCTGATCGCGCAGTCACTGCTCAGCGGCTGGGCCGCCTCCGGCGTGGCATGGCGCCTGGCCCCTGGAATGGCGCTGCTGGTTGCGGCGGCGCTTGTGGTGCCCTGGACCACGCGGCGCGCGCTCTATTGCCAGTACATCTGCCCGCACGGCGCCGCACAGGAGTTTCTGCATACCATCAAGCCGCGCGCCTTTTCCCTTCATCTGCCGCCCAGCCTTGCCAGTGGTCTGCGCTGGCTGCCCTTTTTTCTGCTCGTGATTTCAATTGCTGTCACCATGCTGCTGCTGCCGCTTGATCTGGCCGGCATCGAACCGTTCGATGCCTACCTGATCCGCTCCGCGGGCAAAGCTACAATCGCGATTGCCATCGTGGGACTCGTTGCTTCGCTTTTTATTCCCATGGCCTACTGCAAATTCGGCTGCCCGACGGGGGCGCTGCTTGAGTTCCTCCGCTCGCACGGCCGCAGCGATCATTTTGGCAAGCGTGATATCGCGGCCGCGTTTCTGGTTCTGCTCACGGTCGTGCTATATCATGGACACGCGACGATCAGCGCGTGGATTGCAGGACTGCAATGAACTTCCGGCCTTTACTTCTGTTGCTGCTTCTGTTCACCGGCTGTGGTGCGCCTAAACAAACCGCGCCGCAGTTCAATTCTGCGTCACAGCTGAAGCCTCCGCTTCCCGAGCTGCCGTCGATGGAATGGAGCGGCCGCGCCTTCGGCACGACCTACAGCATCGTCATCACGTCGCCGCCGCCGGCAGTTAAACAGGATGATCTCAGCGCAGCCGCTGAAAAAATCCTGCAACGCATCGACAAGCAGATCTCCAGCTACCGCGACGATTCTGAAATCTCGACTTTCAGCGCGGCGCGCAGTACGGAGTGGTTCGCTGTATCACCTGAAGTCGTGACGCTAGTCGAGGAAGCCAGGAGCATCAGCGAAAAAACAGGCGGCGCTTTCGATATCACGGTTGCCCCGCTGGTGCGGCTCTGGAAGTTTGGCAAGTCGCGCGACGCCCTGGTCACGCCGGCGCTTCCTTCCGATGACGCTGTCAATCAGGCGCGGCAGAAAGTCGGCTACACAAAGCTGGAGACCCGCCGCGACCCGCCCGCTCTGCGCAAGAGCGATCCCGAACTCTCGGTAGACCTCTCGGCAATCGGCGAAGGCCATGCTGTCGACGCGATCGGCGACGCCTTCGAAGCGCTCGGAATCAGCAACTATCTTATCGAGCTCGGCGGCGAAATCCGCGCGCGCGGACAGAGCCCGCATGGGCGCGCCTGGCGTGCGGGAATCGAACGGCCTTCGCTGCTCGAGCGCGAACTGGAATGCGCCGTCGAGCTCAAAGACATGGACCTGGCGACGAGCGGCAACTACCGCAACTACTACGAGGTCAACGGCACGCGCTATTCCCACATCATCGACGCGCGAACCGGCCGCCCGGTCGAACACACGCTCGCGGCTGTCAGTGTCATCGCGCCGCGCACGACGTACGCCGATGCGCTGGCGACGGCGATGATGATTATCGGTCCCCAGGATGCGATGGCGCTCGCCACACGCGAAAAAGTAGCCGCGCTGCTGATCGTCAGAAAAGGCGACGGTTTCGAAGTACGCGCCACGCCCGAGTCCGAAGCAATTCGTGTGAAGGACTGATCGTCGGTGCGAAGGCTTCGCGAGGTCTCTCTACCTATACTAAGACGATTTGCGATGCCCGTTTATCGCGAATTTTTGCAAAAAATGTTCAGCGGGTGGCCCAGCCCAGCGGGCTGGGTGAGCGAAGCGAACAAGAAGCTCCAGTTCCGACGTGGGTTTCTGTATGGCGAACGCAGTTCGAACTAAGCGCGTCTCAACCGGGCTTCTTGTCGCTGACGCGACACGGCCCGTTGGGCCGTGCCACCCAGAAACGCCGATTCTTTTGCCACTTGTCACCGACAAGTGCCTGTTCACTTTCCCAGGCTGCGCAGATAGGCGTAAAGATCCGCCACGCTTTCGGGCTTGAGGTCCTTGAGCAGGCCATTGGGCATCAGCGACATCGTGCCAGGGCGCTGCGAAAGAATGTCGGGCGTATTGATGCGCACGGTGGTCGTCGCGCCGGTCTGAAGGATGTACCCGTCGGCGGAATCAAACGCGATAATTCCCGTGTGCACCTGCCCGTCTTTCATCTTGAAGACCGTGGGCCGGAACAGTGGTGCAACATCGCGGCTTGGATTGCGGATCGCCTCGAACAAGTCCTCCTTCGAGAACCGGTTGGCCGCGCCTGCCAGATTGGGGCCGAGCGCGCCCTGCACGGCATGGCAGGTCTGGCAGCCGCGGTCGCGGAAAACAATCTCCCCGCGCTTCACGTCGCCGGCGTCCCACGGCACCTGCTTGAAGACCGCAAGCCATTCGGCGGGGTCCTCTTCATCGGTGCCGTCGAGTTCCTTCGCGAGCGCCGCGTGCTGCCTGGCGAAGGCATCGAATACCGGCTGGTAAGCGGCCTTGAGCTCCTGCGCTTTCAGTCCCTTCTCATCGATCGCAAAATCGCCAGCCATGTAGCGCTTGATGACAACGAGCGTCTTTGCGCGCCAGTCTGTTTCACCGGGCTCAAGCGTCAGCCGGCGAAGCAATCGCAGCAGCGGCAGAAGGCTCTTGGGATTCGTGTCCGGCGGGAGCTTCTCTAAAGCGGCAAGGCTCTTGAGGGCCGCCTCGCGGTTCCCGGATTCGACCCCGAAGAGGAACTTATCGCGGTCGGTCTCTTCCGGATTTGCGGCCAGGTGTTTCAGAATCGTGTCACGCAGCGCGAAGTTCGACCACTGCGTTCGCAGCGCCGCTCGGAAATCTGCCGGCGGGACGCATTCAAGCAGTCCAATCAGCGGCTCGGACCACGGAAATTTTGCATCGGCGGCCGTCGCGGCGAGGAACTTACGCGCAGCCTCTGCTTTTTTATCCTGCGGCATCATGGCCGTCAGGCTGACGTGCCCGGGATTGACGAACGCCGGATGATTGATCACCGTATCCATCACACCCGCGTCGCGCTCGGAAAACAGTTTGAGCAGCTCGGCCATTCGCGAGCCCCACACCTGCTTGGTGCGCTGCTCATTGCCTTCAAGCTTTTTCGTAAGTCCCAGAAGGGCATTGGCGATCTTTGCTGAGAAGCCCTGAGGCCAGGCGGCTTTCAGCCGCGAGAGCACGATCAGGTAATGGACGTCCCATGTGGGAGACGACTCCAACGTCAGCTTCGCCACCACTCTTTTCAGCGTGTCCGCATCCGCATCTTCCAGCATGGCCAGCAGCCGCGCCGTCTCGCCATCCAGCCGCTCATCGCCTGTGCCGAAGATTGGGCGCACGCGCTCGAGAATTTTTTCAGCCAGTTCCCGCGTGAGGAGCTCCGACGACGGCAGAGCATAATTCGCATGAACTTCGATAACGGGTTTGTTGATGTTGCTGTCGCCAAGCGCCAGCACGATCAGCCGAACTGCCTGCAGCCGCACCTGCGGATCCTGCGAACGCTCCAGCACGCTCAAAGTCCGTTCCAGCGCCGCAGCCAGCGCGCCGCGCCAGATTCCAGCGAGCGCAGACGTCAGCCAGGCTTGCACCAGCGTGGTCTCAGTCTCGTTCTGCAGCGCCTCGAACGCCGGCGCCGGAAGCAGCGTGGCCAATTTGGCAGCCGCCTGCCGTACGCGCTTGTCAGCGTGCGCAAAATTGCCAGGCAGATTCTTGCGAACAGAATCCACATTCGCGCCCGCAAAGCGATCCGCCAGCGCTTCCAGCGCACAGCGGCGCACAGCGGCGTCCGCGTCGCTGAGCAGCCCGGTGAGAATCTCCGCCGCACCTTCGTTCGGCACGCGGCCGAGTGACCAGGCAACGCGCGCACGCACACCGGCATCGGGATTTTTCGCACAGGCGTCGGCCATCGGACCGCGTAATCCGCCGAAGAACTCAGTCAGGATTTCGACCGCACGGATGAGTTGAGGCGCAGGCAGCTTTTTCTCAAGCAGCACATTTTCAAACTCGCGCGCGCCCAGTTTTTTCGCCGCCGGCATCCAGCGCGCTCGAGACCAGGCGTCAAGCGGTTGCGGTGCCGAGAGCACTTGTTCGACCGTCTCAATTGGCACGACAGGGACCACAGGCCCGCCCGCGCCGACGAACTCAACACGGTACACGCCGCCGCGCGTGCGCCGGCCACCGATGGAAATATACAGAGCGCCATCGGGCGCGACGGCCGCATCCGTGGGAGCAAAGCCGTCCGAACCAGTCGGCTCAAGGAAGACTTCAGCTTTTGTGGAATAGCTTGCGCCGCTTGGCTGCAGCGGCATGAAGAACACTTTGCCGAAGGTCCAGTCGAGCGCAATCACGCCGCCGCGGTAGCGTTCGGGAAATTTTGTATGCCGATAGACGACAACGCCAGTTGGTGAGCCTCGCCCAATTGGTGCGAGGATGTCAACGGTGTCAGGGTAAAAATCCTGCAGCGCGAAGCTGCGCTGATAACCGGGCAGGCGCCAGCCGTGGTGCTGGCCGTAGCCGACGTGGTAGATGCGCGTGGGCGTATACCACGGCAGGAAAAAGTCGCGTTCGCAGTCGCTGTCATAGGTAAAAATGTCGCCGGCGGCGTTGAAGTCAAAATCATAGGGATTACGAAAGCCGTGCGCGATCACCTCGAACTGCTTGTGGTCTGAAGACATGCGCACAATCGTGCCGGTTTTTGGATTGGCCACCGGTGAATTGGGCAGCGTGACGTGGCGCTTGTCCACTCCCGCATCATTGCCGCCGATGATGTACCAGAATCCGTCCGGCCCCTTCCGGATAGCGTGTCCGCCGTGCTCGCCGAAGCCGATCGGGAAGAGCTTTTCCGGCTTGCCGTCAGCCTTGCCGTCTCCATCGGCATCCACGTAGCGCCAGACGCCGTTGTCTCCGGTGAAGTAGAGGTCGTTTCCATCAAAGCACATGCCCATGCCACCACTGCCCGTGGTGGCGAAAACTTCGGCAGTGTCCGCTTTGCCGTCGCCATCTTTATCGATCAGCGTCTTAATCCAGCCCTGGCTGGTTACGACCACGCGCCCTTTTGAATCGAGCGTCATGGCGTAGATGTCGTTGGCGATGGTGTGGTCGGCGTAAAGAGTGACGTGAAAGCCGGGGGGAACACGCAGGCCGAGATCGCCTTCGCCAGCGGGTAACGAATTCAATGTAGAGACGCTGAGGACGCAAAGGACGCAGAGAGGAACTTGGAATGAGCGCATGAATGCTCCTGAAATACGTAACGTGACGAATCCTAGCGAGCTTTCATTACACCGGAAATAAAATCTTGATCGGGGGTGCCAGAGTCACCGCGGGGAAATCTGGGCGAGGCGATACGCGGTTGGCGTTGCCCCGGTAGTCTGCAGAAACACGCGGCAGAAATGATTGGGGCAGACAAAGCCGCACAGATGCGCCACCTCTTTAACCGTCAGCGTGCTCGAAGTCATCAGTTCGCGCGCGCGTTCGATGCGCAGGTGCCGCAGGCGCTCGGCCGGGCCCATCGCGTGATGCTTCATGTACAGCCGCGTGAGCTGGCTGCGCGAAAGACCCGCGGCTTCGGCGACGACGTCAATCGAAAGCGGCTGCGCCAGACGGTCGCGCATGATCGCATCGGCCGCGCGGATACGCAGAACACTGCGCTCGGTTTCCCCGTGCTCCTGCTGAGCGTTCGCGGCGGCGATCTTTGAGATGATCTCCCAGAGCACCGCCTGAAGCCGCGCCAGCTTGCGCGGGCCTTCCAGCGACAAGGCGTCGCGCACGGACGAGGCGCTGATGCGTAACTCGTGCTGATCCACTGGCAGGCAGAACTGGCCGAGCGATTCCAGGAAGCGCACCATCGTGCAGGCCGGCTCGTTGATCAGGCGCAGATCAAAAAAGCGTACGCGCGGCGAGACCGGATTTTGCGAGACGGCGTGAACTTTGTCGGCGGGAATCACGTAACACACACCCGCGGCCGGCTCGATCTTGCGCTCGCTGGTTTCGATTCCCATTCCGCCATCGAGAATAATCAGCACCTGCATCTCGCGGTGTGAATGAAAGCGGCTGGGGCGCAGAACCGTCCATTCGACGTCCGCCAGGTAAGTGATACCCACTTCCGGGAAGGCGACGCTGTAGCGGTCAAATGGCGCATGAAAGCTTTTGGTTTCCATCGTCGAGCCCGCTATGCTTCAGCCAGAATGCAGATGCGCCAATTAGATAGCTCTTGCCTGCTGACTTCAAGGAAAAACTGGTGTATGAAAGAGCGAATTAGATAGTAGTCATCGCCCAATGTGACAGGGTTAATCAGCCATGCAGCGGCACCTCCGGCTTTCGTTTTTCTGCCTTTTCGCTCTGGCGCTGAGTGTTTCGATTTCGGGCGCTGAAGCCGATGCTGAGCAGACGAAGTTTTTCGAGATGAAGATCCGGCCCCTGCTGATCAATCATTGCTTCGACTGCCATGGCGAAAAGAAACATAAAGGCGCGCTGCGCCTGGACTCCATTGGCGCGATTCTAAAAGGAGGCCAGACAGGCCCGGCCATCGTCCCAGGCCATCCCGAAAAGTCCCTGCTGATCACCGCCGTCTCGTACACCGATGCTGAGCTCGAGATGCCGCCAAAAGAGAAGCTTTCGCCGGCCGAGGTCGACGCGCTGACGCAGTGGGTGAAGATGGGCGCGCCGTGGCCGAAAGACGATTCGCAGCAGATCGTCATGAGAAAGCAAAAGCCGATCACGGACAAGGACCGTGCCTGGTGGAGCTTCCAGCCGCTCAAAGTCGTCTCGCCGCCGGCAGTGGATAACACTGCGTGGACGAAGAATCCAATCGACGCTTTCATTTTCAGCAAGCTCAAGGAAGAGGGCCTTTCGCCAGCACCTGAAGCTGACAAAGCCGCGCTGATCCGCCGATTGACGTTTGATCTCCACGGCCTTCCGCCAACGCCCGAGGAGATCGAAGCCTTCGTCAGCGACACCTCCAGCGATGCGTACGAGAAACTGGTGGATCGCCTGCTGTCCAGCCCGCGATACGGTGAGCGCTGGGCGCGGCACTGGCTGGATCTTGTGCGTTACGCCGAGTCCGACGGCTTCCGCCAGGATGCCTTCCGGCCCACGGCGTGGGCGTATCGCGATTATGTGATCAAGGCCTTCAACGAAGACAAACCGTATGACCGGTTTCTGATGGAACAGCTCGCCGGCGACGAGATCGATCCGGAGAACCCGGACGTGCTCGTCGCCACCGGCTATCTGCGTCTGGGACCGTACGAATACAATCAGCGCGACGTGCCCAAGCAGTGGAGCGAAATTCTCAACGATGTCACGGACGTGACCGGCGATGTGTTCCTTGGCCTGAGCATGGGTTGTGCGCGCTGCCACGATCACAAGTTCGACCCGATTCTGCAGGAAGACTATTTTAAGCTGCAGGCGTTCTTCAACGGCCTCCGCTGGCGTGACGATCTGCCGCTGGCTACGCCTGAAGTGAAAGCCGCTCACGCCGCCAAGCTGAAAGTCTGGGAGGAGAAGACGGCGGCGATTCGCGAGAAGATTGCCGCGCTGGAAGCGCCGTTCGTTCAGAAAGGAATTAAGACCGCAATAGAAAAGTTTGTTCCCGAGATTCAGGCGCCGCTCAACAAGCCTGCATCGGAACGCAGCACCTATGAAACGCAGATTGCCGAGCTGGCCTACCGGCAGATCCTTTTCGAAACCGAGCGCACCGACAGCAAGATGAAGGGCAAAGACAAGGAAGCGTGGACCGCTTTGCAGCGGCAACTCGGTGAATTCGACGACATCCGTCCCAAGCCGCTGATGAAGGCGCTGGCAGCCACTGACGTGAGCGCCACGCCGGCGACGACGGTGATCCCCGGCGACAAGCGCAACACGGACATCAAGCCTGGCTTCCTTAAAGTGCTTGGCGAGCAGCCGCTGGAGCTCAAAGCGCTGCCGAATTCGACCGGCCGCCGCACGGCGCTGGCAAAATGGCTCGCGCGCGGCGACAACCCGCTGACCACGCGTGTGATCGCCAACCGCATCTGGCAATACCACTTCGGCCGCGGCCTCGTCGCAACCAGCAGCGACTATGGCACGCTAGGCGAAAAGCCGTCTCATCCGGAGCTGCTCGATTTCCTGGCCGACCGCTTTGTGAAGGACGGCTGGAGCTTCAAGAAGATGCACAAGCTGATGCTGACATCGAACACGTACAAGCAGACCGCTCTGCGCAAGACGCCTGACGTCGCCAAGCTCAAGGATCCTGAAAACCGCTGGCTCTGGCGCATGAACACGCGGCGCCTGGATGCCGAGCAGATCCGCGACGCGATGCTGGCCGTCAGCGGCGAACTGAAACTCGACGCGGGCGGACCGTCCGTCGAACCCTCGCAGCCGCGCCGCACGATCTATACGAAACTGTTCCGCAACGTGAAAGACGGCCTGCTGGATGTCTTCGACATTCCTGACGGATCGGGCAGCACTCCAAGCCGCAACGTCACGACGACGCCGACGCAGTCACTCCTGATGATCAACGGCGCCTGGCCGCTGCAGCGCGCGGAAGCTTTCGCCGCCCGTTTGCAGAAGCTCAAAGCAATCGATCCGGAAGCATTCGTCAGCGAAGCATACCGCCTCGCATTCGGCGTGACTCCCACCAGCGAGCAGAAACAGGCGGCACTTGCGTTCCTCAGCAAAACCCCTGCTCCGCCCCCGGCAGAAGTTGCCAGCGCCACGGGCTCGCTGGTGAAGACCGGACTGGATGTGCAGACGATGCCGCACCTTGGAACGCGCGCGGTTTTTGTTCACAACGGAGCGCTCGAAGACCAGTTGCGTGTCGCTGATAGCCCAGCGCTGCCATCGGAAGACTTCACCGTCGAAGCGATCGTGCAGTTGAGCTCGATTTACGAGAACGCAAACGTGCGCGTGATCGCGGCGCAGTGGAGCGGCAACCAGGCGCATCCGGGCTGGTCGTTTGGAGTCACCAGCGAGAAATCGAAGTATCAGCCGCGCAATCTCATTCTGCAGCTCGTCGGCAACGCCCAGGGCGCCCAGGGAGGCCCGCCACAGCTCACCTACGAAGTGATTCCCTCCGATCTGCGCGTCGAACTCTATAAGGTCTACTATCTCGGTGTTTCGGTAAAGATCGCCGACACGTCCGAAGCCGGCATCACCTTCTTTCTGCGAGACCTGTCCGATCCTGATGCCACGCTGCGCACGGCGAACGTGAAGCACAAAGTCACGGGCGGCTATCATTCGAAGATTCCGCTCTCCATCGGCGGCCGCGACAACCACGGCTGGGACGGCTTGATCGATGAAGTGCGCATCAGCAAAACCGCTCTGAACAAGGAGCAGGTCCTCATCGGCTCTCAGGATGTCCCGAAAGCCGCGATCGCCGGCCACTGGCAGTTCGAAGAGACGCCCGGTCTGCTGCGCGATACGGCTGCGATTCACGCCGAACTCGCGCGTGCGGCGCAGCCGAAGACTCCAGTTGAGAAACTCGAAGAGAAACCGGGCGCTCCGACAAACCCGCGCGCCAGAATCGATTTCTGCCACATCCTGTTGAATGCGAACGCGTTTTTGTACGTGGATTAAACGAGGTCCGTATGAGCGATAAATTTTGCGTCACCGGCCAACCGCATCACGAACAATGCGCATCGCGCCGCGATTTTCTCGCGCGCGCGGGCGGCGGGTTTGGCGCGGTGGCCATGTCTTATCTGCTCGGCTTGAACAGTGCCCGAGCCGATGACAAGCAGGTGTTCGTGCGGCCTGAAATCGATCCGACCAATCCGCTGGCGCCGAAGAAAGTCCACTACCCCGCGCGCGCCAAGAGCGTCATTTTCCTCTTCATGGAAGGCGGGCCGAGCCACATTGATCTGTTCGATCCCAAGCCGACGCTCAACCAGCTCGCCGGCCAGAAAATTCCTGACAGCTTCGGCAAGATCATCACCGCCATGGGCGAATTCAATTCGCCGCTGCTGGGCTGCAAACGCGTCTTCAAGCAGCACGGCCAGAGCGGCATCTGGCTGTCGGACTGGCTGCCGCACCTGACCGAAGTCGTCGACGATATCGCCGTGATCCGCTCGTGCGTGGCCGACGGCATCAATCATGCCGGCGGCGTGTGCCAGATGAACACCGGTTCGATTCTCGCCGGCCGTCCATCGCTCGGCGCGTGGGTCACGTATGGCCTCGGCACCGAGAACCAGAACCTGCCCGCGTTCGTCGTGATGCAGGACAACAATTCGCAGGTAGTCAACGGCCCCCGCAACTGGGGACCGGGTTTCATGCCCGCCGTCTACCAGGGTACGCGCCTGCAGAACGGCACCGAACCGATTCCCAATCTCATGCCGCCGAAGTCAGTCTCCGACGCGCGTCAGCGTGAGAAGCTCGATTACCTCGCGC
>Ga0196964_10001072_pt1 | contig 14306 bp, 9 predicted proteins | sample S1_10metaG_FD_148615 | JGI IMG/M metagenome (GOLD analysis project Ga0196964, IMG submission 148615) | Soil microbial communities from Anza Borrego desert, Southern California, United States - S1_10 | ecosystem: Environmental > Terrestrial > Soil > Desert | place: USA: California | collected...
TAAAACCGTATTTATGTTCAGTTTTTTGTTTCACGGTCTGTATCGTATAATTGGCTGTGGTGATCTGCGGACCTGCAAAAATGGAGAATTCGGTTTGTCCCGTACCCAGGAAGGGCACTACCAGAAAACTGCATAAACATATTTTTCTCATGCAAGAGGTTTGGTGAAATAGCCAGATTCTCAGTGAGGATACACCATGGCGCAAGGGCCTGGCTGGATAGAGCCGCTAAAAATATGGATAAAAAAGGAATAGGGAATAAACTATTTTAATTCTTCTTGACCGGATCGGTGAGACCTTTTGAAATATTATACGACTGAGAATGGCCTTTTGGGATAGAAAGATTTTTCCAGTCCTTTCCACGTAACATTTTGCCTATGTAAACGATCTGACCAATATGGTATGGATAATGGGCCAGCTGTCGGCTGATCGCATCCAGGGCAGTCATTTCTTCTCCCCTGATCCGGATCGTTTTTAACAGATCTTCTTCACTCAAACTATTTAGTGTATCCAGGAAACATTTCCAGCCTTGTTCCCATATTTCGAGTAATTGCTCTTTTGAATGTTCTTTCCGTTCAAATTCCTGGTCACGATGACGCCAGGTTTTTTCCCCATCTTCCGATAAGAAATTCGTCCAGCGACTTAACATATTACCAGCCATGTGACGAATGATGATGGCAATAGAATTTGATTCTTCTTCGGGCTGATAATTGAATTCCTTTTCCTCCAATTGTTCAAAGGTTTTATCCGCCAGGTCTTTGTAATTTTTTAAACGGCGTATTGTCGTTTCAAGATATTCTTTGCCAATAGAGAGCATATGGAGTTTAGATATAATAATCTCAGTTCAGTTAATAAATAAAGAAGATAAACGATATTTGACTATCGACTAACGACTATCAAAAACCTTCTGCACTATCTTCTCCTCTGATATCAGCGATTGCTTCAAACTTTCCATCCGGTCTCACCAGTATCAATTCTGTGCGCCCGATCGATGATCGTTCTTTGAAGATATAACCTTTTTGTGCCAGGATATCCAGGACTTGTCTGGGAAATCCTTTTTCCACGTCTAGAGTGTCCGGTAACCATTGATGATGGAATTTGGGCTTGTAAACAGCATCTTCTGCTGAAAGTTCGAATTCTATGATGTTTACCAGGGTTTGAAACACTGAAGTAGGGATGGTTGTACCACCCGGCGTTCCAACCACCATGAACGGTTGGTTTTCTTTCAACACAATGGTTGGAGTCATGGAACTGAGCATTCGTTTTCCCGGGACAATTGCGTTTGCTTCACCTCCAATAGCCCCATACATATTGGGTACTCCGGGTTTGATGCTGAAATCGTCCATTTCATCATTCAGGAAAAAACCGGCACCACCTACTACAGTCTTACTCCCATATGAATTATTTAATGTAGTGGTGATCGCCACTGCGTTGCCATATTTATCCATCACGCTTAAATGGGTAGTTTCTGTACTTTCATAACCTGGAACTAAGCCCGGTTTTATCTCTCTGCTAACGTTGGCTCTTGTCGTATCAAAGTCTTTCATTCTTGTTTTTAAGTAAACATCATTAGTGATCTCAGCTACGGGTACCTTATAAAAATCAGCATCACCCATGAATCGAGCCCGGTCTGCAAAAGCCCGGCGTTCCACTTCTGTCATTAGTTGCACAGAAGCAGGCGAATGAAAACCCATGGTAGCAATGTTTCTTTCCTCGATCATTTTCATCATCTGGTGTAATAAAACCCCACCGCTGCTTGGCATAGGCATGCTAAGAACTCGGTAACCTTTATATGTAAATTGATGTGGAGTTCTCGAGCGGGCTTTATAGTTTTTAAGATCATTGCGACTGATAATGCCACCGCCTCGTCTCATCTCTTCCACGATCAGCCTGGCTGTTTTTCCTTCATAAAATCCACGCGCACCTTTATCCCGAATCCTTTTTAACGTATTTGCCAGGTCTTTTTGAACCAGCGTATCACCTTCTTTCCAGGGGTTATCCCTTACAAAGATTGGCATGATAGTATTGAACTGTTTCAATTCATCCTGCAAACTGTTAAGGGATGATGCTTCTCTTTTTGAAACAGCAAACCCCAATTCGGCCAGATCAATGGCAGGCTGGATAAGTTCTTTGAAAGTAAGCTTTGCATATTGTAGCCCTTCGATCAAACCTGCCACGGTACCTGGAACCCCGGAGGATAAATGACCATCCTGGCTTTTATCTGTTCTCGCTGTACCATCCGGATCAATGTACATATCCCTGTGTGCATTTCCCGGAGCAGTTTCCCGGTAATCAATCGCTATCTCCCGTCCATCACTCAACCGGGCTACCATGAATCCTCCTCCGCCGAGATTACCGGCAGCCGGGTATACGACGGCGAGTGCCCATGAGGTCGCGATAGCAGCATCCACGGCGTTCCCACCTTTTTTAAGGATCTCAAGCCCGACCTTGCTGGCGATCGGGTGAGCGGAAACCACAGCCCCATTTTCAGCAAGGATTTTTTTCTGTGACCTGTACTGGTAAGGATCGATTTGGAGACTATGGGCATTTTTTCCGGAAGGGTGGCACGCATGAAGCAATAAAATCAATATCGGAATAAAAACCATTCGTCTCATCTGAAAGAAATATACGCCTGAAAGTTACTTAAATTGCCTCTTAAATTTTTTACGATGGCCCGGGGCATAATAATTCTAGGCGTGTTGATTTTTTTACAAACCGTATCGATCGCACAATTGCAATCGCCCGACCAGTTTCTTGGTTATAAACCGGGTACGCGGTTTACCCCTCATTGGAAGATCGTAAGCTATTTTCAACATGCAGCTGCCCATGCAGGTTCCATGATGAAACTGCAGAGCTATGGCGAAACCAATGAAGGCCGGCCGCTTTATGTTGCGTTCATCTCTTCCCCTGACAATATTAATAACCTTGAAAACATAAGACGAAACAACCTTAGGCTGGCCAACCAATCCAATGATGGAACGCCCGAGATAGCGAATGCCCCTGCTATCGTATGGTTGAGTTATAATGTACATGGCAATGAGTCATCATCATCCGAAGCATCCATGATGACCTTGTATTCGCTGCTTGATCCCGCGAATGCCCGCACCAAAGGATGGCTCCGGAATACCGTTGTCATCATCGATCCTTGTCTGAATCCGGATGGCAGAGATCGTTATGTAAATTGGTACAATTCTGTAGTGGGAAAGAAAATGAATCCCGACAGGGTTACACGAGAACATCGGGAGCCCTGGCCCGGAGGACGATACAATCATTACTATTTTGACCTCAACCGCGATTGGGCCTGGCAAACGCAAGTGGAAAGCGAGCAGCGGATCAGAATCTATAATCAATGGCTGCCACATGTTCACGTGGATTATCACGAGCAGGGTATCAATGAGCCATATTATTTTGCCCCGGCAGCTGAACCCTTACATGAAGTGATCACTCCCTGGCAGCGCGATTTCCAGGTGACGATCGGTAAGAACAATGCGAAATACTTTGATGAGCAGGGTTGGTTGTTTTTTACAAAAGAATACTTTGACTTGTTTTATCCTTCTTATGGTGATACATATCCGATCCTGAATGGCAGCATCGGAATGACCTATGAACAAGGGGGTAGCAGCGAAGGCGGATTGGGAGTGGTGACTGATGAAGGCGATACCCTGACCTTACTGGATCGTGTTAATCATCATTTCTCCACATCCATGAGTACTATCGAAGTTTCTTCTCAACATGCGAATAAAATGGTAAATGAATTCCGGAAGTTTTTTACAGACGCAGTACAGCAAGGTGTCGGGGAATATAAAACGTATATTATTAAATACGGAAATGGAAATGGTCAGCGTGTGCAAGCCCTGATGAAGTTGTTGGAAAAAAATAATATCCGTTATGGTACTGGCACTGGTTCTGCGAGGGGATATAATTACTTTACTGGTAAGGAAGAGCACTTTACATTTAACAGTCCTGATATTATCATCCCTTCCCAGCAGCCGCGTTCTGCGTTAGTGAAAGTCATGTTCGAACCGAAATCTAAGTTGATCGATTCCGCCACTTATGATATTTCTGCCTGGTCCCTGCCTTATGCTTATGGCTTGAATGCGTATGCAAGCCGTGAGCGAATCAACATAGCAAATGCTATTGATGTCGGCATCAGGCCGATCCCAGGGACTAATTATGGATACGTGATGCATTGGGATGGCGTTAAATCCGCAAAAACAGCGGGTCAGTTACTTCAAAAGGGGTTTTTATTGCGTTATTCAGAACAGCCTTTTGAACTGAGTGGGAATAAATTCAACCGGGGATCGATCATTATCCTAAGAACATCGAACCGATCTGTGGGCCAGGATAATTGGAAAACCGTCAGAGAGATCGCTGATAAGAATGGCGTTCAAATATTTCCTGTATCAACAGGCTTCGTGGATAAAGGACCGGATTTTGGAAGCGATAAAGTACGTCCATTCAAGGCTCCAAAAATTGCACTGTTAACCGGAGAAGGAGTGAACCCAATAGCAACTGGCGAGATCTGGCATTTTATGGAAAAAGAATTGGACTACCCGGTGTCGCTAATCAACGCGAATGATTATAGCCGGGTAAACTGGAACGAATACCAGGTGATCATCCTCCCGTCAGGAAATTATCGTTTCCTGAGCGATAAAGCACAGGCAGATGAGTTAAAAAGCTGGGTGAATAAAGGGGGAAGACTGATCGCATTGAAAGAAGCAGTCTCACAACTTGCACGGGCCGATTTTGGCATAAAATCAAAAAAACCAGCTGAACCAAAGGATACCAGCGACTACCAGTCTTTAAAAATTTTTGAGAATCGCGAACGGGATGCAATAACGGAAAGCACGCCAGGCTCGATCTGGAAAGTGGAACTGGATAATACGCACCCGCTGGCTTTTGGCTATCCTTCTCATTATTTCACACTCAAGACCGATGAGAATATCTATGAATTCATAAAAGCAGGGGGGTGGAATGTGGGCGTGATCAAAAAGTCGGCCCAGGTCGCCGGCTTTGTCGGAGCACAGTTGCAACCACGCATGCAGGATGGATTGATATTCGGAGTTCAGAACATAGGTAATGGAACAGTCACTTACCTGGGAGATGATGTGCTTTTCAGAAATTTCTGGGAAAATGGAAAACTGATGTTTTGTAATGCGCTTTTCCTGGTAGGGAATTGAAACCTGAATAGAATGCAAAGATTTACCGGCGGTTCATAACTCGCCATAAACAACCGCTATATTCGCTGAAATAAAAACGTTTCATGATCGTCCGTCTACTTTTATTACTCACTTATGCCTTGTACTTTATGCCCCCGGGTTTGTCAAGGGCGTTCTGCCAGGCTCCCCAAAGCTGGACATCGGCCGAGATCTACCAGGGTATCCGGAAACTAAATGTATTGGGTGCCGTCTTATATGTAGCGGCACACCCGGATGATGAAAATACCAGGCTGATCACTTATTTTTCAAAGGACAAATTATATCGAACCGGTTACCTGTCTATCACACGCGGAGATGGGGGGCAGAACCTGATTGGGAATGAACAAGGGATCGAATTAGGGTTGATCCGCACGCAGGAATTATTAGCCGCCAGGCGTATTGATGGGGGTGAACAATTCTTCACTAGGGCTTTCGATTTTGGATTCTCAAAGAACCCGGAAGAAACGTTTACGAAATGGGATAAGGAAAAAATACTTTCGGACGTGGTTTGGGTGATACGCAAATTCCGTCCGGATGTGATCATCAATCGATTTCCTACAACGGGTGAGGGAGGTCATGGACATCATACCGCTTCTGCCATATTAGCCAACGAAGCTTTTACAGCAGCAGCCGATCCCAATCGGTTCCCGGAACAATTACAATACGTGCAGCCCTGGCAGGCAAAAAGAATCGTGTGGAATTCATTCAATTTCGGTGGAATCAATACGACCAGCGCTGATCAATTCAAATTTGATGTAGGAGGGTATAACCCTTTATTGGGAAAAAGCTATGGAGAGATCGCGGCTGCGAGCCGCAGCCAGCATAAAAGTCAGGGTTTTGGAGTACCGGCCACGAGGGGAGAGGCTTTTGAATTTTTCCGCACCACAGGCGGAATCCATCCAGTTAACGATCTGTTTGATGAAGTAGATGTGAGCTGGAAAAAAATACCAGGCGGAGAATCTGTATCCATTATTATTGATAGCCTGATCTCCGGATTTGATTTCTTGCACCCGGAAAGATCGGTGAAAGGACTCACCCGGGTATACCTGGCACTTACATCGCTTCCGAATTCGGATTGGAAGGAACAAAAGCTGAAAGAAACAAAGGAACTGATCCTCCAGGCTTCGGGCCTGTTCCTGGATGTAACCAGCAATGAAGCATTTGCTGTACAAACGGATTCAATTCGATTCAGTTTTTCTTTGAATAACCGGTTGGGCTCGAATGCTACTATCAAGCGAATTGTTGTGGATGAGTTTGATACCACGATGAACCAGGTTCTCTCCCGGAACAGGAATATCAATTTTAATAAAGTGTTTTCTGTACCTGTTTCCAAAAAGATCACCCAACCTTACTGGCTTGCCCGGAAAATGGAAGAAGGATATTTTAATGTAGATGATCAACAGCGCATTGGACAACCGGACGTAGATCCCGCGTATCGTGTCATCATTGAACTATCCGTGGAAGGAGCAAATATCAGCTTTGAAAGAACACCAAAATTTAAGTTCACGGACCCGGTAAGAGGTGAGTTGTATCAACCCCTAGTTGTCGTACCACCTGCGCTGATCACACCAGATGAAACGGTCAAGATCTCAAAGGGGAACAATAAATTCCAGGGAAACCTGGTTGTCACAGCGAAAATAAAGGGTTACATGACTGCGATGCAGCCCCCCGGCATGACGAAGCCCGGACCACTGAACATTAATTATTCGCCACAAAATTTGTCATTTTCTGAAAAAAATAAAACACAGACCGTTGAATATATGGCGGATGCAACAACGGATAATGAATATTTTTTCGGGCTGGATGCCGGCAACGGACGAAAGGATATACTTAATACCGGTTTACGGGAAATAAAATATGACCATATTCCCCATATTAACTATTTCACCATTGCCTCAGTGGTGAATCGCAACTTAGACCTGAAGACCTACGGCAAAAGGATCGGTTATATAATTGGGGCAGGGGATAAGGTTCCTGATGCGTTGGAGCAGATGGGATATGAAGTTAGCCTGTTAACATTAAAAGAATTAAGCAGAAATGATCTGGGTAAATTCGACGCCATCCTCACAGGGGTGAGAGCACATAACACCAATGAGTGGATGAATAATTATTATGACAAACTGATGAAGTACGTGGAAAATGGGGGCAACCTGATCGTTCAATACAATACCAGCAGCAACCTGGGACCCGTAAAAGCAAAGATCGGCCCATACGATTTTACCATTGCCCGTACTCGAATAACGGATGAAAACGCGCCGGTAACTTTTTTGAAACCTGAGCATCCCGCGCTGAATTTTCCTAATACGATCACGCAGGAAGATTTCAAAGGTTGGGTCCAGGAGCGAAGCATTTATCATGCAGCGAACTGGGATAAGAATTTTGAGACAATAATATCAATGAATGATCCCGGAGAAAAGCCGGAAGATGGCAGTTTGATCATTACGAAATACGGTAAAGGTTATTTCACCTACACCGGACTTGTATTTTTCAGGCAATTGCCGGCAGGGGTTACTGGGTCATATCGGTTGTTGGCTAACCTAATTGCTTTGAATAGAAAGAAGGGATTTTAAAAGAGAATAGGCAATGGCCAATAGGTAATAGGTAAAGGCAATTAGCAATTGGCAAAAACCAGATTCATAATCGTAAAAAGGTATGATTCACGACTCCCGATTCCCGATTCACGACTCACGACCAAAAAGTGAATGGTGAATATCGAATAGTTAATTTATGAATAATAAGGTACCTAGTACGCGCAGAGGAGAAGTAGCATTTATTTTTGCGATAGTGCTAGGATTGTTAGTAGGGATATTGATTAAAAAAGTGCGTATTGGCATTTTGATTGGCCTGGGATTGGGGCTCATCATCGTGTTAACCGGCTGGTTACGTACAAAACGAAACTAACAGATATGCAATCTGAAAAAGAGAAGCCACCATTGTTTTCTTCCTGGGATTACTGGTACTGGTTGGTGGTCTTCTTCCTCATCCTCCTGATCATTTTATTTTACCTGCTTACCCAACGTTTTGCATGACCACTATTGATTGGATAGTACTGATCGTTACCCTCATAGCCATTATTTCTTATGGACTTTATAAAAGCAGGACCAGTCACAACCTTGATGGCTATTTTCTCAGTAACCGTTCCATGCCCTGGGGTTTGATCCTGCTTAGCATCATGGGCACCCAGGCAAGCGCGATCACATTTATTTCTGCACCCGGGCAGGCGTACACGGATGGGATGCGGTTTGTGCAGTATTATTTTGGCCTGCCACTCGCAATGATCATCATTTGCATTTTCTTCGTTCCCATATTCTCCAAATTGAAAGTGTACACAGCCTATGAATTTCTCGAGAATCGTTTCGATGGGAAAACAAGGGTACTCACTTCATTTCTTTTCCTTTTACAGCGGGGTTTATCAACGGGTATCAGCGTGTTTGCGCCCTCCATTATACTTTCTTCTTTGTTGGGATGGAATATATACTGGACCAATATTTTCATGGGTGGCCTGCTGATCATTTATACCATGTCCGGAGGAGCAAAAGCAGTTGCTTATACACAGCAATTGCAGTTGATCATCATCTTCACTGGCATGTTCCTCGCAGCTTATATGGTGGTCAATATGCTTCCCGAAGGGATTGGGTTCACTGATGCGCTGAAAGTAGGAGGCAGCCTGGGCAAGTTGAATGTGATCACGACAGGAATCTCTGACAAAGGATTCAACTGGAGTGACCAGTACAATCTACTAAGTGGAATTATTGGGGGATTTTTCCTGGCATTATCTTATTTCGGGACCGACCAGAGCCAGGTGGGACGTTATCTAACAGCAAGATCTATCCGCGAGAGCCGGATGGGGCTGATCATGAACGGTTTTGTAAAGGTTCCCATGCAGTTCCTGATCCTCCTGGTAGGCGTATTGGTTTTTACATTTTACCAGTTTAACCAGGCCCCCATATTCTTTAATCAAAAACAGGTAAGGAATATTGAGAATTCGGTCCTCAAAGATTCGTTTCAACTTGCGCGATCAGCATATGATCGGGTCGCTGATCAGAAAAAGATCGTGGTTGCTGAATTCCTGGGTGCCAAAGATGGAGATAATGAATTGCTGGCCGAGGAGAAGACCAGCGAGCTAAAAATCTTACAAAAAAGATCAGACAGCCTCCGATCACAGGTTAAAAAATGGATCGGTTCTTCAGCGGTGAATGGGGATAGCAATGACACCAATTATATTTTCATGCGCTTTGTTGTGGATTATCTGCCGGTAGGCCTGGTAGGTTTGCTGATCGCCATCATCTTCCTGGCGTCCTGGGGGAGTATTGCTGCAGCTATTAATTCGCTGGCTTCATCTTCCATGGTTGACTTTCACCGGAAATTTACCCGGAAAAAAGAAAGCGGGGAAAATGAGTACCAGCTATCGAAATGGTATACGCTGGGATGGGGGATATTCTGCATCGTTGTAGCCATGTTCACCTATAACATTGGGAACAGCCTGATCGAAGCGGTAAATATTTTAGGTTCCCTTTTCTACGGGGTGATCCTGGGGGTTTTTCTCGTAGCTTTTTTCTTTAAGCGAATAAAGAATGGGAACGCGGTCTTTTTCGGGGCCTTGCTGGCTGAATTATTGGTGTTAACGGTTTTTCTTCTCACGAAAACCAAACCTGAACCCATTTTGAAGATAGGGTTTCTCTGGTTGAATCCTATCGGCGCATTCGGGGTAATCTTTTTCACCCTGTTGTTAAACAGCTTTTTTGTAAAATCCAGAAAACACAAAGCGCCGGCTCATTAAAGCCAGCGCTTTGTAAAACTGTTAGCGTTTATTTCAGGTCTGCGAGTAATTTCTCATTCAATTTGATATAATCGTCATTCTTAGCTTCTTTAGCCAGGTCCATGGATTTATTAGCAGCTTGCTTAGCTTCTTCTTTCTTTCCCAATTTTGCCAGGGCATTGGCCCGTTGATGATGAACCCAGAAAGCTTTGGGTTGTTGCTCGATGGCTTTATCAAACCAAGCCAGCGCCTGGTTCAGATCCTTGCCAGTATCCATATAATACATTGCCGCTGAGAAATAAGGGCGGTTGTCCTTATTCATCAATTGATCGATCTGCTTCATGACCGTCGCCTCCACATCAGCAGAAATAGGCAGTGCAACTGCTGTATTCTCCCACATCATTTGCAATTCAACTGTACTCGGTTTTACATTGGCAAACTGCATGGTGAAAGTTTCCAGCTTATCCTTCATGGATTGCGGCTTCACATTTACTCGGACTATATCATCTTCCTGTTTGTAATCAGAAGGACTGGTGGTATTTGTGCTTTTACTGATGATGATGGTCCAGTTGTCCTTATCAGGGATAGTCAATAATCCGTATTTGCCGGGCTTGATCTTTGTGCCACCAACGGTCACTTCTTCTCCAAATGAAATAGTGGTAGCGTTATTGGCACCTGTCCTCCATACTTTACCAAAGGGAACCAGGTCACCAAAGACTTTCCTGTTCTTAATGCCCGGGCGGGAATAGGATAATTCAATGGAGGAAAGCCCAAAATCCTGCTTGATGGTCTGGGTTGGACTGGGAGCAGGTGTCTTTAATTGCTGGGCTTCAGCGCTGAGGACTATGGCGATTGCTAGGGTCAAAAGAAATAATTTTCTCATACGTCAATTTTTTTAGGAAACCAAAGTTAGGTGGAAGCCACGAATGTAACGGTGGGTTTTTTACTCGTGGTAATTAGTAAAGGGTATTTTAACGCTCGCCCGGCCCTTTTTATTTTTTCTTTTCCAGCGCGGACCTTCTTTAATGAGCCGAACGGCTTCCTGGTCGCATTTGGAACAAAGAGATCTTTCAATTTTGATATTTACAGGTTCGCCGTTCTTATTTACTTCGAAAGACACTTCTACGTCACCGAAATTATTTTTTTCCTTCAATTCCTGCGGCATGTTGAGGTTATTGGCCAGGTAAGTATCATAGTTAGCCCAGCCATCCTCTGGTTCAGGCTCCTCGACCTGCATATTGTTATTATAACCGGCTCGGGTTACCGTGTTAGACCTGGCTTTATCCAAGACGATCGGAGAAATCTGCCGGTCTTCCTGAAGGACAATACGATTCTCCGGAATATCATCTTTTAGCTGCACACTATAGCTTTCAAATCCGACCGAACGCACCTGGACATCCAATATAGTATCTGCAGAAACCAGGTTGAAGTTTCCATTTACATCGGCATATGTACCTATATTATACTTTGTGGTAGTAATGTTTGCAAAAGGCAGCGGGTTATTGGATTCATCTGTCACCCTTCCCCTGAATTGATTCAGGTTTTGCTGGCGTAAAGGACCGGATTTTTTCCCGGAGAGATTATAATTCTCCATTTTTTCATAATACCTGGGAGCTCCTGCATTCAGGTCTTTTTCCTTTTTCCTTTCATCCTGTTTGGCTAACGCATCTAACTTCTGGTCCGGTTTCTCACTAGCGGGTATAGCTGATTTAACTTCCCCTTTTTCCTCATCGACCCGGTTCACTGCGAGATCTTCATTAAATAATTCATTGCTTAGCGTGGTTTCTTTCAACTGGGTTGCCGCCTTTCCATTGTTGACTGAAGTGACTTCAATATTCCCAAATTGAGTCTGCTCCTTGCTCGCTATGTTTGAAGAGGGTACTGATAATTTTTGGGAATCTGTTACAGTTATTGTTGTTGTCAGGGTATCAGCAGCAGCCGGAGATTGATTTTTCTGTTCTTTAATAGCGAGTTGATCATTCGATGATTTATTGAATGCAAATTGATAGACCAGGTAACCGGCGCCTGCAATAAAAAGGAACATGACGGCTGCCCGGAACAAAGGCATTGATACCAATCTTCTTTTTCTCGGTTCTTCTACGCCCGTTCTATCAGCTAATCTTTGTTTTAATTCTTCGAGATCAGAAGTTGTTTCAACACCTGCTATAGCATATCCTTCGATCGCTTCAGACAGAAACGGGTCATCCAACGCAGCTTTTTCAAGCGCATGTCTTTCCGCCCGGCTCATGCGACCCTTATGATAATTTTCGATATCTCTTACCGTATATTTTTTCGACGATGACATGTTAAATCGTTCCTGTTTTTTCCTTTGTCTCCTGCTTTTCCATGCAAATTTTCAGGTTTCTTCTTCCATTTTGAATAAAGCTCCTGACCTGGTTCCAATCCTGCCCGGTAATTTCTACGATCTCGTTATAACATTTTCCATCCAGGTAAAACAGTTTGATAGCTGTTCGTTGTTCTTCTGTTAAAGTGCCCAGGCAATACTGGAGTTTCGTAAAATTCTCCTCTTTTTCAAGCACCCCATTCAGATGCACGTTTTCTTCGTTTTGCACAAGCTCTGCTTTGAATTCAACGGTTTTCAGGTTTTTAGGGGTCCGCAGCTGCATCAAACAATGATTTTTTGTCAATTGATGAAGCCATCCCTTGAAATTCTCAACCTCGTGCTTTTTCAGCTTTGATACCAGTTCTTCGAAGATCTGCATCACTGCATCTTTAGCATTTTCCTGATCCTTGAAATATTTAAGGCAAACCCCATAGACCAGGTCCATATACCGCTGGTAAAGCTGGCTTAACAGGACAAGATCTCCCGTGGATTTATACTGTTTAACCAGTTCCTGGTCAGATACCGAGGGGTCCTGTATGTTTCGCAGGAATGACACCGGCTTAAAACTAATGAATAAAATTTTCATCATTTCTTATGCAATTCATAAAAATCCGGCATCTCATCTCGTGCCGAAGGCACTTCTTCAGAGCAGGCTACAGTACCGGCAGAGCTTATTTCTTAACCTGAAAAATTAAAAGCCATGAATTTATCTTTTAAAAAAGGCGTCTGGTTATCTGTCCCGGCGCTCGGTATAGCTGTAGTGCTGGCCTTGTCGGCCAACAAGCTTGCCCGGCCAGCGCATGATGCGAAATGCTGTAATAATCCCAACGTAAATCACGTTTGTGTAATGAAGACCATTCTTGGGTTGGATACCACTGTGGAAAGTCATTTGATCAGTTCTTTCAAAACACCGGAGAAGGTGGAAACTTCTGTAAAAAAGGGGTTAGAATGGATCGACAAAGCCCAGGGAAACGATGGCGGATGGGGCGCAGGCAATCATTCCCGCCAGGATATCCGGGATCCGCATGCCGTGTCGAGTGATCCTGCGACGACTTCATTGGTTGCCATGTCACTTTTAAGAACGGACAACACCTTGACAAAGGGAACTTATTCAAAGAATTTGAAAAAAGCGACCGAGTTTTTATTAAAGACCGTTGAGAATTGCCCGGATAACCAGCCTTATCTTACCACGCTGACGAATACACAACCGCAAACCAAGCTCGGTAGAAATATCGATGTGATCCTGACCGCACAATTCTTTACAAATATTCTTCGCTATGAAATAAATGACATTGCCCTGAAAAGAAGAATTGAAAAATCCCTGGATAAATGTGTCAGCCGCATACAGCAGGGACAAGACCGGGACGGAAGCTGGAGAGACGGGGGATGGGCCCCAGTATTGCAATCCGCCCTGGCGAATAATGCATTGGAGAGCGCTGAAGATGTCGGAAGGAAAGTGGACAAAGATGTGCTGGATCGCAGTCGCAAATACCAGAATGGGAATTTTAATGAAAAAACGAATGCGGTGGTCACTGATAAAGCAGCTGGCGTGATGCTGTATGGATTATCCAGTACCAGCCGGGCCAGCGCAAAAGAAGCTAAAAAGGCAAAAGACATTATACGGAAAGCCAGGGAGGAAGGAAAGATCAAAGATGAAAAGATCACCGAAGAAAATCTTGCAGCAGCGGGCATATCCACGCCAGATGCCAAACAACTGGTCACCGCTTATTCTATCAACCAGGCCGCCCAGCAACAGGCGATGCGCGAAGATGTGATGTCCGGATTTGGTAGCAATGGAGGGGAAGAATTCATGAGTTACCTGATGACGGGAGAAGGATTATTGATGCAAGGTGGTGATGATTGGAAGAAATGGTATGACATGATGACGGGAAAACTGGTAAACATTCAAACCAGTGATGGAAGCTGGCAGGGCCACCATTGCATCACCAGCCCGGTGTTTTGTACAGCGACTTGTTTGTTGATCCTGTCTATACACAAGGACATGCA
>Ga0196964_10001073_pt1 | contig 14305 bp, 10 predicted proteins | sample S1_10metaG_FD_148615 | JGI IMG/M metagenome (GOLD analysis project Ga0196964, IMG submission 148615) | Soil microbial communities from Anza Borrego desert, Southern California, United States - S1_10 | ecosystem: Environmental > Terrestrial > Soil > Desert | place: USA: California | collected...
CACAATACGAAACGCGAGCGTCCCGATCCAGATCTGATCGTCAGGCGATAAAATGAGACTGTGGCGCACGGCGCTGCCGTTGATTGCCAGCTCACCCTGCCGCGGCTCGATGTAGGCGGCGCCGTCTTTAACGGTGATCGTCGCGTGTTCGCGCAGCAGGGCGGTATCATTCGTCCGGAACGCCGCCGTCAGCACATCCATGCGCGGGCTTATGCTTTTTCCGAGAACGGTGCGTGCGCGGCGCAGCGAAACTTTCTGCCCTGTCACGTCACCCGCAGTGCCTTCGATCAGGCCCAGCTGCGGCAGATCTCCAAAGACCGTATTTAACGCTCCGTTGAGCTCGGCGATCCGACGGTGCAGCAGTCGAAAGACCGGGACGGCAACGTCCGGATATTCACGCACCAGCGCGTGCAGCGCTTTCTCTTTCAGGAATAGAAGCTGAACAGGGCCGCGCGCACTGGCGTAAGCGCCATTCTCGCCGGGCAGCTGCGCCGTTTCGCCTTCCGCCACAACGCCGATGCACTGATCCTCCAGGTACAATTCAAGCGTGCCGGAAATGACCTGAACGATGATGCCGCCCGATTCGCTGTCGGCCATGAACAGCTGGCTGTCGGTTAAATCGCGCTCGCCGGCCCGTTCCGCAACCGCCAGCAGCGCGCGATCAGACAGAAAATGGAAGAGCCCGCCGCGCAGCAATTCCGATTTTTCATTGATATTATGAATAAAGCACGCTCCATTGCTGGCCGTACTGAATGTTGAGTATAGTTACAATTACGTCTATCGCGGCGCTGAGTTCGCTACAATTCAAATCAAAACGCGAGATTTGGTTGGCGAGTTCGCCAGGATGTGCGAACTAAAGTTCGCACCACATTTGCCTACGCCATAACTTCCTTTTTCACCGGACGAAAGATCAGGCCTTCGCCGTTGGGCGCTGAGTCAACCTCGACGGTTGCGCCTTCGCTGAAGCGGCCGCTGAGCATCTCCTTGGCGAGCGGATCGCCCAGGTGCTTTTCGAGCGCGCGCTTGAGCGGACGCGCGCCGAAGACCGGATCGTAACCAGCCTGCGCAAGATACTCCTTGGCTTTCTTGGTGAGCTTAAGGTGCAGGTTGCGCGCGGCCAGCATCTGCTCGAACTTCGTCACCTGGATCTCGACGATCTTCATGAGCTCGCTCTTGCCGAGCCGCCGGAAGACGACCTGCGCGGTCAAGCGGTTGAGGAACTCGGGCTTGAAGTGCGCGCGCACGGCTTCGTTGACCAGCGCGAGCGTTTTCTTTTCGCCGACTGTTTCCATCTCGGCCAGGAAATGCGCGCCGAGGTTGCTTGTGAAAATCAGAATTGTGTTGCGGAAGTCGACCGTGCGGCCGTGGCCGTCGGTGAGGCGGCCGTCGTCGAGCAGCTGCAGGAAGACGTTGAGCACTTCCGGCGCGGCCTTCTCCACTTCGTCGCACAGCACCACGCTGTACGGCCGGCGCCGCACGGCTTCGGTGAGCTGCCCGCCTTCGTCGTAGCCCACATAGCCCGGCGGTGCGCCGATCAGCCGCGAGACCGAATGCTTTTCCATGTATTCGCTCAGATCGATGCGCACCAGAGCCTGCTCGCTGTCGAAGAGGAATTCCGCCAGCGCCTTGGCCAGCTCCGTCTTGCCCACGCCCGTCGGGCCGAGGAACAGGAAGCTGCCGATCGGACGGTTCGGATCGGACAGGCCCGCGCGGCTGCGGCGCACGGCGTTGGCGACAACTTCGACGGCTTCCTCCTGGCCGACAACGCGCTGGCGCATGTTGTCTTCCATGTGGAGGAGCTTTTCGCGTTCGCTTTCGAGCAGCTTCGAGACGGGGATGCCCGTCCAGCGCGCAATCACTTTCGCGATGTCCTCGTCAGTGACTTCCTCGTTGAGCAGCGCGCCCTGCGCCTGCAGCTTCTTAAGTTTGTCCTGCTGGGCGGCGGCGTCTTTTTCGAGCTGCGGAATTTCGCCGTAGCGGATCTCCGCAGCACGTTCGAGCTGGCCCTTGCGCTTGGCCTGTTCTTCTTCGATGCGCAGTTCGTCGATCTCCTGCGTGATCTCGCGCAAGCGGGCGATGACTTCCTTCTCGTTCTTCCAACGCGCAGTCAGCGCCGTGGCCTGCTCGCGCAGCTGCGAAAGTTCGCTGTTCAGCTTCGCGAGGCGCTCTTTACTGGCGGCGTCCTTCTCCTTCTTCAGCGCGGTCTGCTCGATCTCCAGCTGCATGATGCGGCGGTTGAGCTGATCGAGCTCAATGGGCAGGCTGTCGATTTCCATGCGCAGCGCAGACGCGGCTTCGTCCACTAGGTCGATCGCCTTGTCCGGCAGGAAGCGGTCGGCGATGTAGCGATGCGAGAGCGTCGCGGCGGACACAAGCGCTGAATCGGTGATGTGAACGCCGTGATGGACTTCGTAGCGCTCTTTGAGGCCGCGCAGAATCGCAATCGTGTCCACGACGCTCGGCTCGCCCACGTAAACAGGCTGGAAGCGCCGTTCGAGGGCTGCGTCTTTCTCCACATGCTTGCGGTACTCGTCGAGCGTCGTCGCTCCAACACAACGCAGTTCGCCGCGCGCAAGCGCGGGCTTGAGCATGTTCGCCGCATCGGCAGCGCCTTCCGCAGCGCCGGCGCCGACGATCGTATGCAGCTCGTCGATGAAGAGAATGATGCCACCATGCGATTCAGTGACTTCGCGCAGCACGCCTTTGAGTCGTTCTTCGAACTCGCCACGGAATTTCGCTCCGGCGATCAGCGCGCCAATATCGAGCGCCAGCACGCGCTTGTCTTTAAGACTCTCCGGCACGTCTCCAGCGATGATGCGCTGCGCGAGGCCTTCAGCGATGGCGGTCTTGCCCACGCCAGGTTCGCCGATGAGCACAGGATTATTCTTCGTGCGGCGCGAAAGCACCTGGACCACACGCCGGATTTCTTCGTCACGTCCGATGACCGGATCGAGCTTGCCCTGCCGCGCAAGTGCGGTGAGATCCTTGGCGTACTTTTCGAGGGCCTGCATGCTTGCTTCGGGATTCTGCGTCGTCACGCGCGCCGAACCGCGGATGGACTGAATCGCTTTAAGCAGATCGTCGTGCTTGGCGCCGAGTTCGCGCAGCAGCTTGCCCGCTTCGTCCTTTCCGGACGAAAGCGCCAGCAGCATGTGCTCGGTCGAGACATACTCGTCCTTCACGCGCTCGGCTTCGTCTTCGGCCGTCTGCAGCGCTTTACGCAGATCGGCCGCGAGGTGAACATCGCCGCCGCGCTGCTTGGGCTGCTTGTCGAGCATCTCGATCACGCGCATCTTTAACTGCGTGACGTCAACGCCCGCCTTCTGCAAAACGGGGACGACAAGCCCCCCTTCCTGCGCCAGCAAGGCGCTCAATAAATGAGCGGTGTTCAGCTCCGGGTGATTGGAGCGCTGGGCCAGTTGCTGGGCAGCCTGAAGCGCTTCTTGAGCTTTAATTGTGTAGCGATCCATCTGCATAAGTCATGCCCCTCAAAAAGGGTTGTCTCCGAAAGGTAGACACAAGCGCTGTACCGAATGAGTGTTTTCCTGGCTCTTGAGCAATATGAACATTTGCAAGGACTTGCAGAATCGCTCGGAGTGCGGCATTCCTGATTTTGCGACGAGCACTGTCAAAATGACGCATTCAGAGGTTAAAAAATCTTTAGGAAAAAGACCGAAATCCAGGCGAATTTAACGGACGAAATTACATGAATAACTAAGAGGTCCGCCAATAGATGCTGAATCCCCCCATGACGTTAAATGAGATAATTATTACGGACCGTCTTGTCTTCCGAAATAAGCGTATCGCTGACTACCGTCTGGAAGCTGACGCGCTTCACACACTGGCCGAATGCAGCAGCAACGGCGCCGACCCGCTATACAAACTTGTCGACATCGCAGCCAGGTTGACCGGCGCAGGCAGCGCGGGGTTGAGCATGCTGGAGAACACCCCGCGCGGTGAAATTTTCCGCTGGGAACATCTGACCGGCAGGTACCGGGAGTATACCGGCGGCAGCATGCCGCGTGGAAACAGTCCCTGCGGCATCGCGCTCGAGCGCAACTCGCCACAGCTGTTTCATCTTCCGGAACGATTCTTTGACTTCGCGCACCGCGAGCTGGGCACCATCTGGGTGGTGGCGCATGACGAAGAAACGCTCTTCGATATGGAAGACGTGCGCCTCATGGAAGCGCTGGCCAAATTTGTTGTACACATCCGCCGCCCGAGAATTGATCGCCAGTGAAGCAGCGCGAAAAAGTGAATTGATTCCTGCGGCACACCGCTAAGTTGCGGGTTGGGGAAGTCATGACGTTCGAGACAAACGGCGCGCAATTGGCACAATCTTGGCGGTCACGCACACTGACGACACGCAGTTCGATCAGGAAGACGTGCGCATCATGCAGGCGCTGGCGAACCTGGTCATGATTTTTTGGCGGGTGAAGTGATTTAACTCATCGCAAACGTCGATCGCCGATAACGCTCCAGCAAAAAACCGTGCCGAGCGCGAGCGTCAGCCAGAACTCGGGGAGCCAGGCGAGGCCCCACCAGTACTCGGGGCGCCGCTTGGAATAAAGCCACACTGCTCCGCTTCGAGCGGCGGCGGCGATGTTCTCTCCGTTCGGAGATAAACTCGCACTGATCAGATCTGGCGGGCCTACAACATAGGCCAGCGGGTTGTCACGAAAGACCTTCCAGATGCTTAAACGTCCGTCGCAGCTCGCGGCAATGTATTTTTCTCCGCCAGGGGCAAACTCCACCGCATGCATGTGCCGCGTTTGATCGGGGGCCTTGATGGTGTGCATCATTTCCAGCGGATTAATGCGCCAGTGGCGCAGGGAGCCGTCGTCGCCGGCGGTGAGCAGCCTTGTGCTGTCCGGAGAAAACGTTGCACCGAAAACCGTCCACGGAAGCTGCGCGCTCGAATGAAGCTTCCATGTCGCCGTATCCCACAGCCTTAAATCCAGGTGGTTGATCGTGGCGACCCATTTTCCGTCAGGAGAAAACACGGCGCATTGCGTCGCCCACGGGTGGAAATCCTCGCCCGGGTCAACGAATAGCTTTGCTACCTCGCGCCCGCTCTCGCGGTCCCACACGTACGCCGCACCATTGTAGCTCGCCGCAATGACCTGTTTTGAATCAGGTGAGAAACTCGCGTTGGCGATGCGATCCGCCCTCTCGATCGCGCGCTGCTCGGCGCCCGTCGATGCATTCCAGATCCGCACCGAATCTCTTCCCGCGGCAACGATCCAATGCCCATCGGGTGAGTAGCTCACGCAGTACGCAGCGTTGGCAGGCTCGCCTAATCGGAACAGTTTCGTGCCCGTGGCAAGGTCGACAATCTGCGGCGTCGTCGTTTCGCCGCAGTAGCAGAGGCGCGAGCCATCCGGAGAAAACGCGACCAGCCGCTGGTAGCCATCGCAAGGGACATTCCTGTTCCCATCCGCCGCAAACATGCGCACCCGTACCCATGGCGCGCTGTTCTGCCAAAGCAGCGCCCCGCTGCCGATCAGCAGCACGCCCAGCAGCAGCGAGCGCAGCGAGAAGCGCGGACGCCAGTTCATCCGGCGCCTCGCGTGCGGAAATCGCGGATGAGACTCCAGCAAAATGCCACGCTGAGCGCGAGCGTGAGCCAGAACTCGGGGAGCCAGGCGAGGCCCCACCAGTATGCGGGTCGGTAATTCCGATAAACGGAAATGCTGCCATCGAGATTGGCTAGGAGCAGTCGCTTTCCGTCGGGCGAAAAAGTTGTTCGAAACATGTTATTGCCGGTCAATACTGCCTGAACCTCATACGAAGATGACAGAATTGCAACGTGTTTTCTTTCATATTGAAGCGCAGCAAATGACCCATCTGGCGAATAAGTGACAGTGAAAATACTGCCGACCGGACTGGAATAAATTTCTTCAATCCGAAACCCATCACACGCGTAACATTCATTTGCTCCGCCAGCAAATAATAATCGAGCCCCGTCCGGACGAACGGAAAAACTTCTTGGAAATGTCTGCATCGGTGGAGTCGATTTAAGAACCTGGCCACTGTTGAGGTCCCAGGTCCGAATTGCCCATTCTCCTTCGTAGGAGTCACCGAGTTTTCGCACAAGATAAAGAGAATTGCCATCCGTACTCAGCGCCAATCCTCCCGGCCATTCTCCCCCATCTGGAAAGTGAAAAATCGAACGTCCCTGGTTAGACCAGACTAGTGTTGGACCGTCTGCACAACTTGTCACAATCTTCGATCCATCTGGAGTAAAGAATGCAAAGAAGATGCGACCGCAATGTCCGGACAGATCCAGCAGCATTGCGCCGGATGCCATGTCCCAGACTTTCGCTGAACCATCTGCGCTGCCAGTGATCACCTGTGTGCCGTCTGGAGAGAAAGAGGCGCAGAACACGGAAAATCGATGGCCACGTAACTCATGTATGCAGCGGCCCGTATGAGTCTCAAAGATACGTGCGGTTGTGTCGAAGCTCGATGTTACAATTTGTCGTCCATCCGGGGAGAATCTAGCGCTAAAGACAACGTCGCTATGGCCGTTGAAGGATTGAATGACTTTTCCGGACGGCCAACGCCACAATCTCGCGACATGGTCGGAGCCCGCGGTAAGCATCAGAGAACCGTCGTTTGAGAATTGAATATCGTGGCACAGACTGCTGTGCTGATTCAGTACCTTCTCCGGTCGCCACGGCTCCCAATGCCACCACAGCGTCACCCCGCTGCCGATCAGCAGCACGCCCAGCAAGAGCGTGCGCAGCGAGAAGCGGAGTTTCGGGAGGAGGCGCATACCGTATGAAGTCTAACGGCTCCGGCCGAGATTTCTTGCGTACGGCTGAGAACGGTGTATGTCATCGGAGCGGGCATCGACGATCGATCCAAAAAAGTCTCCGTGTTCTCCGTGCCTCCGTGTTGAAGTTGTGAAATCAGTTTTAGAAAGGTCTGGCATGCTCGACCGCTTCCGTAACTGGCTTGTTCCGGCCATCCTTCTCTCGCCCGCGGCCATGCTTGGCGCCGAAGGGCTCACGCTGCCGCTGTGGCCGGATCTGAAAGTCGAAGCGGGCGCGGGAGACGAGTCGGTCACCGAGCGCGGCAGGAATGGCAAGCAGGATCGCTCCTTTAAGAACGTGCGCGTGCCGACGATTACTGTTTATCAGCCGGAGAAACCCAATGGCGCGGCCGTGATCGTCTGTCCGGGCGGCGGCTATGGCAGCCTGGCGCTCGATAAGGAAGGCCACGATGTTGCGCGCTGGCTCTGCGGCGCGGGAATTACCGGCATCGTGCTCAAGTACCGCCTGCCGCGGCCGGAACTCTCGAAAGGCGAAGCGCCCTGGCCGCTTCAGGACGCGCAGCAGGCGCTGCGGCTGGTGCGTTCGCGCGCGGCGGAGTGGAAGATCGATCCGCGCCGCGTGGGGATGATGGGTTTTTCGGCGGGCGGGCATCTCGTGTCGGCAGCGGCGACTCATTTCGACGAAGGCCGGAAAGACGCGGCAGGCGACAAAGTTGCCAGCCAGAGCTGCCGGCCGGATTTCGCGGTGCTCGTTTACGCGGTGGTGTCCATGGGCGAGAGCGTCGGCCACAGCGGCGCGCGTGCTGCGCTGCTGGGGAAGTCACCCGACTCGGCCATGATTGAGCGCTATTCCAGCCATCTGCAGGTGACGGCGCAAACGCCGCCGTGTTTTCTGGTTCACGCCAAAGATGACAAAGTGAAGGCCGAGAACAGCGTGCTCTTTTCGGAGGCGCTCAAAAAAGCCGGCGTGCCGTGCGAGCTGCAGCTCTATGAAAAAGGCGGGCACGGCTATGGCCTGGGCATCAACGGTGGCGAAGTAGCAACCTGGCCCGAGCGCTGCCTGGCGTGGCTGCACGCACAGAAGTTTTTGGATGCACGCTGAGACGAACGGTTTTTGGGTTTCTGGTTTCTAGTTTCTGGTTTCTGGTTTCTGGTTTCCGGCGTCTGTTCCGTTAACTGGAAACCAGAAACTGTAAACCAGAAACCATATGTTCAGATCCTTGCCCTTCGGATATGCTCAGCACGGTTCCGGCGGCGCTCTTTATGAATGCCCTCTACTATTGCTACGCGTGCGGGCTGCGGCTGAAAGCCGAAGAGGTCGATATTTCTGTCAAGCGTGGCGAGACCCACGCCACGGCCTGCTGCGAGAAGTGCGCCGCCGCCGGCAAGCGCATCAAGGATCCCAAGGCACACGAAGCCGAAGCCTTAAGCGCCACCGCGCATGGCGGAAGCGGCTCGACCATCAACGCCAGCAATCCCATTCCGGACGACTCAGCCGTGCTGGCCGCGCAAGTCGAACCGGTCTCCGCCCCGCGAAAGCCAAATAGCAAGCCGCCCAGCGCGATCAACATTCCCGGCGCGTCACAGGCTGCGCGCGCCGCACGCAAAACGACCATCGCCCGCAGTCCGGCGCTAGCCACATCCGAGACGCGCCGCACCGAGAAGGGCGGATTCCCTCTTCTGCCCGTGCTTGGCGGCATGGCCCTGCTGCTGGTCGCAGCGTTCCTGAGCTTTAAGGGGAGCAGCGATTCCGAAGCACACTCGGCAGGTTCCGGTGAGGCGCCGCGGAAGAGAGCTGCCGCTCCTGAACCCCTCGCCGCGCCGAAAGCAGCCGCACCGGTTGCCGCGCCCGCCGTGACAGCTCCCGTATCAGCCCCCGCGTCGAGCCAGACGCCGCCGCAGGCGGAAGCCGCGACAACTCAACCGAACGCGAATAAGGACGATCTGACGATCGAACACGTTGAAGCGTTTCTGCGTTACAAAAATTTTCTGCGCGCGCGCGAGCATCTTGAGCTGCTCGAAAAGAAAGTGGCGCAGGACGCGAAGTTTGCGGATGTGCGCACGAAGCTGCCGGCCCTGAACACGGACATTCAGAACGGATCACAGGCGGCGCTGGATGCGCTGCTGAAAGCCGCCGAAGCGAAAGCCGAGGCCGGCGACCTTAATGGAGTGCGAGCGGTACTCGGCCCGCAGCGATTGATGGATCTGCTGCCCGAGCACGCTGAAATTGCCGCGCGCGAGGCCGACAAGTTCCGCGACACTGCCAATTCAGTCGCGAAAGTTGCTGACGAAAAGAAACAGGCGGAGCTCGCGGCGTCGCGTGCGGAACTTGAAAAGAACCTGCCGGCCAGCCTGGGTCCGGCGCCGAAAGCAACGGTTCTCTTCGGACCGGACGGCTGGAACACAAAGGCAACGATTAAAGACGGAAAAGAGGCGATTCGAAAAGTGCCGGAGAAAACGCGTTTCCTTAACGGAGCACGGGCCGTCGTCGAATTCAATGGACTGCTTGGCGTGGTGACGAACGATCCGATTGTGATCGAGTATTCGGCAGCGCAGGATACCGAGTTGACGCTGTGGATGGAATTGCCCGAATTCGGCAAGCGCCTGGCAGTTGTCAAGCTGAGCGCCGGAACGAATCAGGTATTGGAGCTCAACCCCAATGACGACAGCGGCACCTTTGTTAAAGGCAAGAAGGGCAAAGCGACTGGCCGCACGATTATGGGGCTTGGCCTGGAAGCCAAGAAATCTCCTCCTGGACTGATCGCGATCTTCCGTATTTCACGTTAGCAAACCGCACTCATCGCGTGAACGTTCCCTTTCCGGTGATGTCGAAAACTTCAATGCGGTGGAACGTCGCGGGGCTGTGCGTGGCCAGGCCGATCAGGCGATTGTCGCGCAGCTTCCACTTGGAATAGATCTCGACGTCGCTCCAATCCGTCTTGTATTCGCTGACCAGCTTGCCGTCGATGAACGCTTTCATGCCGTCCTTGCGGATCTGCACCAGCGACGTGTAACGCCGGTTGTTCTCCAGGCCCATGCGCGCGCTGGCGGGATTCTCATTCGCCGACTTGCCGCCGACGATATCGAATCCGCAGATCGAATTTTCAAAGCCGCCCATCTCCCAGATGAACGCCTTTCCGCGGTGCGTCAGCACCTGGTTGACGTCGTCGCCGTCGTGTCGGGTGAACTCGATCAGGAAGTCGTACTCTTCGGGCGGTCGGTAAGGCAGTTCGATGCGATTGTGCTTTCCACGGCCGCAGGTCAACTGGCCGTCCTGCAGCTTCCAGTTCCCCGAAACGCTGTCGCGTGCCGGATCAACGCGGTCGAGCAGGTTGATGCCAGGCTCGCGAAATTGCTGCTTTGCCTCGCCTGCCCCCTGTGCTTTCGGTGCGCCCTCGAGTACGGGTTGAGACGTCCGGTGCTCGGCAGCGATTAGACGGCGGGGTTCCGGGAGCGGCGTGCGCTTCTCTGGTTCGGGTGTGCTCTTTTCCGGTTCGAGCGCGCGCTTCTCAGCCTCCGGCCGTCTGCCGGATGTCTCGAGCGCCACCGTCTGCTGCTGGCGCGAACCGCTCATGAAATACAGGAGTCCAGCCATAGCCATGCAAGCGGGCGCAACCACAAGCCAGGGCGATGTGCCGGAGCTCTTGCGCTGCGGTTCGCTCGAGACGTGACGCGCTTCGCGTGACGCCTCGCTGTGCTCTTTGCGTTTTTTCAAGGCAAACTGCGGCGAGCCGCTGCCGGGATCACCAGCCGGCATGCGGCCGGATTTGACACGCTCCAGATCGCTGAGCAGTTCGCTGCAGGAGGCGTAGCGCGCCGCCGGGTCCTTGGCCATCATGCGCGCAATCACCTGCGCCACACCGGCAGAAAGCTCGGGGCGGATCGCACGCGGATCGGGAGCGGGCTCCGACAGATGCATCAGCATAACCGCGTTGGCGTTGGCGCCAGTGTACGGCGTCTTCCCGGTGAGCACGTGATACAGCGTCGCGCCCAGGGAATAGATGTCGGCGCGACCGTCAATGTTTGCCGCGCCGCGAGCCTGTTCAGGCGAAATGTAATGCGGCGTTCCCAGCGCGACACCGGCCTGTGTTTGAAAGGTGTTCTCTGATTCAGCGATGCTCTTGGAGAGCCCCAGGTCCAGAATGCGCGCCATACCGTCAGATGAGACAATAACATTCGCCGGCTTGATGTCGCGGTGGACGATGCCGTGAGAATGAGCATGCTCAAGTCCCCTGGCAATATCGACAGCGATGCGCAGCGCCTCGCCTTCGTTCAGGCCCTTGCCGGCGGAAAGCATGCGGTCGAGCGATTGCCCGCGGCAGAATTCCATCACGCAGTAATGATGGCCATCCTGTTCGTCGACTGCGAACGCTGCGACGATATTCGGGTGGTTGAGCTTTCCCATCGCGCGCGCTTCGCGCTGAAAGCGCTCAACGAACTCGGCGTTTTCGGCGAGTTTCTTAGACAGCACCTTGATGGCGACTTTGCGCTGTGCGAGCGTATCGTCAGCCAGGTAGACAGAGCCCATGCCGCCTTCGCCCAGTTTCTTCAGCAGAATGTACTGTCCAAGCTGATGCAGGCCGCTGCTCATGAACGTCTCCTTATGTGTGGACTCGCGGCGACGAAGCAGGCTCAGCGCTGTGCAAAATCTCTCGCCCGAATTTTTTTAATTTGCACAACTTTTGTGCCATGCAGCCGGGGACTGGAGAAAGCCAGCAGGTGGGTATTTTTTCTAATGCTTTGACTGAAATACTGATCGCGCAGGGTATTTTTTATACCCTGACCGGCATCTGGCCGGTGCTTCACATTCGCAGTTTCGAAGCGGTGACCGGCCCCAAGCATGATAAATGGCTGGTAAAGATCGTGGGCCTGGTCATCACAGTGATCGGCGTTGCGCTGATCGTGGCCGGATCAAAGGAGCAGGCACTTACGCCCATTGTGTTGCTGGCGGCCGGATGTGCGGCTGTGCTGGCGGCGGCTGATTTTTACTACGTTCTGCGCGGCACGATTTCGCGCATCTACCTCGCCGACGGCGTGGTGGAGCTGGCGCTGGCGGTGTTGCTGGGCCTGGCGAGCTGGCCGGCATGATCGAACAGCGGAAGCAATTCTCAAGGTAGCAGAGCGGCGGATATCGGTTAGCCTGTCTCAAAATAGGAGGGCGTATGCGAACAACTCTCGTTCTGCTGACAGCGGCTCTGCTCTTTAATGCAGTGGCTGCGGAACCACGTTATACAGAGGCTGCGGGCGGCTATTCGCTCGTGCCGCCAGACGGCTGGAAGCTGGCTGACTTTCCCGGCTTTAAATACAAGATCATCCATGGCACGCCGAACAACGGTTTCGCCCCTAATGTCAACGTGCTGGGAGAAGCGTTTCCCGGTACGCTGGAGGACTATGTCGCCAGCAACGAAGTGACACTTAAACGAGTGATAACCGGCTATCAGAAGCTGAGTTCGGCAAACTTGAAATCTGATAGTGGCGCTCCGTTAATCCGGATGACGATACAGTCTGAACAGAATAAGATGAAGTTGCGGCAAACGTTCTTCTTTTTTGATGGCCAGCCCGGCCAGAAGATGGTGATCACCTGCTCTACCCTGCTGGAAGACGGCACGAAGTTCGACGCCGTGTTTGAAAAACTGGCCAAGAGCTTCCGGCTCGAAGCCGCTAAAGCCGCGCCCGCGACGGCAGGCGGGGCCAGGACGTATCATCTGAACGACGGTACGAAGGTCGAAACGACTCAGACCATCGAGACCGAAGACAGCTACACGGTGAAAGACAGCAATGGAAAGATCCGGACTTTAAAGAAATCCGACATCAAGAAAATCACAGAGTAAGTCCGGCAGCACTAGAGTACTACAAAGATCCGTTCAGATGTCGAACGGCAGAATCCACGCGGGTTTCACGACGCTAGCACGCCCGTTGCGCGGTGGACAACCTGGGGCGCTGGGGATAGACTTTTTCTTCGATGAATATTCTGCGTCGGGCTCACATGAAAGTTGGCGCACCGGCTGTTGTCGTCCTTGCGGCAACGCTTGTGAATGCCGCTGCGGCTGCTCCGCAGGCGACGCTTCACGACTCGACCCCGGCCGACCTGTCATGGGCGCTTAAAGGCGGAGCCACTCACGCCGCGCGCTCGACCCGCATCCTCATCGCGCAAAAAGCCGTCACCAGCATCGACTCGCTCGACCGCATTGGCGGCGCGCAGACCGTTCATCCCGGTCTGCTGACGCTGCAGCCTGATTGCGCCGTGCGCAGCACCTCTGCCGACAGCACGAGCGGCGGCTCCGACCACACCGACAGTTCTCACCAGCACAGCGCACCCTAGTCTTCCCTGCGGATAACAGAAGCGTTCAGCCGCGGTTGTTCAAGGCGCCAGCCTTGACCGCGAGTCCCGCTTATTTTGTTCTCCGCAAAAGCCATTCAGCGCTCCGGCACAATTCCGCCGTCCGAGCGTGCATCCATTTCAGATTCGAAGATTTTGAAAGGCAGCAGTCATGATTGACGAAATCACAGAAGTTGTCGGCAATATCATCGGAACAATTTTCCCCTCGCGCTCGGCCAGCGTGCTGAAAAAGCTCGCCCCCGTAGTGGAGAAAATCAACGCGCTCGAAAAGGAAATCGCCAAACTCTCCGACAAGGAACTGCGCGGTAAGACTGAACAGTTCCGCAAAGAAATCGCCGAAATCCGCAAGAAAAATCCAAAGGCCGATGAGGAAGGCGACGTCGAACGCTACCTCGACAGCATTCTGCCTGAAGCTTTCGCGCTGGTTCGCGAATCAGGCAAGCGCACGCTGGGTATGCGCCACTTCGACGTGCAGCTCATCGGCGGCATGGTGCTGCACGGCATGGCCTCGCCGATCCGCTCGGACGGCCAGAATCGCGGCATGATTTCGGAGATGGTGACCGGCGAAGGCAAGACGCTCGTGGCCACTCTGCCCAGCTACCTCAATGCGCTGCCACGCCGCCCTGACGAATACGCGTATGTCCACGTCGTCACCGTCAACGACTACCTGGCCAAGCGCGACTGCGACTGGAACCGGCCGCTTTTTGAGCTGCTCGGCATGAGCTGCGGCGCGATTCAGTCCAACATGGATTCCTGGGACCGCCACCCGATCTACGGTTCAGACATCGTCTACGGTACCAACAGCGAATTCGGCTTCGACTACCTGCGCGACAACATGAAAATGGAAGCCGAGAAGCAGGTGCAGAAGGTCCGCCATTTCGCGATCGTGGACGAAGTCGATTCAATCCTGATCGACGAAGCACGCACGCCGCTGATCATCTCCGGCTCGCCGGATGGCGACGTGGGCGAACGTTACCTGCAGGCCGCCAAGCTCGCCGCACATCTGCAGCCCACGCCGGCCGAAGAAAAGGACCGCGTACAGGAACAGCGTCTTCATGGCATTTTTGAAGAGCCCCGAATCGGACATTACGTCGTCGATGAGAAAGACCATTCGGTGACGCTGACCGCCGAGGGTATCCGCGAATGCGAACGTTACCTGGGCATCGAAAATTTCTATACCGGCAAGC